>Ga0255769_10004526_pt1 | contig 13441 bp, 12 predicted proteins | sample 041ome_9_FD_179637 | JGI IMG/M metagenome (GOLD analysis project Ga0255769, IMG submission 179637) | Coastal salt marsh microbial communities from the Groves Creek Marsh, Skidaway Island, Georgia - 041413US metaG (version 2) | ecosystem: Environmental > Aquatic > Marine > Intertidal zone > Salt... | reverse complement strand
GTCGCAATCCTTAAATCCACCTACGTGTTTGCTGTAAATACTTGGCGAATTCCACCCTAAAAATGCGTCGCAACAGGTTCTCTTCAGGAATGATAAAGAATTTTTCGATACCCCAAACAAACAAAGGCACAAGTGGTAGCGATAACACTGCATCCCATTTCAAAATCAGCCCCAAGAGGATCAGCGAATCGCCCAAGTAAATCGGATTGCGCGACCGCTTGAAAATCCCGCTCGTGATCAGACGAGAGGCCGTTTGATGCGGGATGATCGTGGTTTTATGTTTGTAAAATTCAATCCCTGCCAGCGCGATGACAATAATACCACCCCCCACCAACAGGCCGCCCAAAAGCTGTGTCACGGCGTGATCAATCGACAGTCCGAACCGAAAATACGCGGATTGCACCCATGCGATACATACCGCCAGACCAAGCCAAAGCGGCGGGATATTGATATATTTCATCATCCTTTTGGAACATAGGCTGCGTCTTGCAGCCACCCATTTCGTCCAGATTGCAAGACCAGAACATTTTCATGCCCCATCAACCGCGCGGCAAAGGTTGCTTGTGCAGACAATGATCCCGTATTGCAAAACAAAATCACCATCCCCTGCGCAGGCAATTCATCCAAACGCGCAGGAATTTCGCGCCATTCGATATTGATTGCGGTGGGGATTGATCCAGCCGCGAATTGATCGGCGTCGCGGGTATCAACAAAGGTCGCTGCCTCGAACACGTCTTGGGTCAGTTGCTGCGGCAAAATAATCCCGGACTCATAGGTCGCGAAATCCATATAACCGATGATTTCGTCGCCCAAGTCATCTGCATGGGCCACAATCGGGACACTTAGGCCAGTGGCGACCAAAGCCGCGGCGCGCAAAAAAGCGTTCATGTTATTCAAACTCCATCTCGGCATAAACGCGGCCCGCGTTTTTTGTGGCCAGTTCTTCGAATGTATCCAGATGCCGCCACCGGTCCTGATCAACATAGTATGCACCTGCCAAATCGCCGCCATTGTCCATGTGTTCGCCAACTTTTTCACGCAGATCAACCAGATAATCACGGGTATAGCGCGTCACCTGTTCCAAATTGGTCGGGTGACCATGACCCGGAATAACATAAGTCGGGTTCAACGGCATGAACGCATTTTCAAAGGTATCAATCCAACAGCTGGTACAGGTGTCCTCAAAGATTGGGGGCATGCGTTCATGAAACGCAATATCGCCCGCGATCATGATACCCCATTGCGGGATCCAGACTTGGGTATCACCGGGACCATGCGCCGGACCCAAATGTAGAATTTCAAATTTCACCCCGCCCAATTCGTAATCATAGCGGTCGCCAAAGCTGATGTTCGGGATGACAACCCGCGTTCCTTCGGCTTTGTCGCGGTTATAGCGCTGCATGCCTTGCAAAATGAAATCGCCGTTGTGTTCAACTTCGGCGATTGCATCCTCATGCGCCAAAATATCCACACCCAGATCCGCCCAGTATGAATTTCCAAGCATCGCGTGACCTTGACCGTTTTCATTGATCACCAACTTCACGGGGCTGTCCGTCACGGTTTTGATTTCATCGTGCAATGCTTTGGCCAACCGCGCGGATGCGCTGCCATTGATCACCACAACGCCGTCGTCGGTCACAACAAACGAAAGGTTGTTGTTGTGGCCAGAGTTTTCATAGGTCGGGGGCGCGGTGGCACCAATCGCGGAAAAAACGTATGGGATGACTTCAACCGGTTTGGAATAGAGTTCCGATTGCGGGTATTGGTCTGCGATATCTTCGCTTGCAGAAACTGCGGCGGCGGAAATGATTGCTGCTAGAAATACTGAAAAACGCATGAATTCTCCCTCATATATGGCGGTATCCTACAGTTAAATTCAGCTTTGTGAATATCTAAAATGCTTTTTCTTCCGCATAACTTGTCACAGGCCAAGATTTGGATAATGTGAACACAACCAACACAAGGAGCGGGACATTGGATTTATCGGGAAAACACGCGCTGGTCACCGGCGGCGGTTCTGGCATTGGCTTGGCGATTGCACGCGCTTTGGCCGCGCAGGGGGCACAGGTTACAATCACGGGGCGCCGATTGGACGTCTTGCGCGCGGCAGAAGGCGCAGGCATTCACGCCGCCGCGATGGATGTGACGGATGAGGCCGCGCAAATCGAAACAATCGCGGCGGCCGTGGCTGCGCGCGGCCCTATACAGATATGCATCGCGAATGCAGGCATCGCCGAAGGGCGCACATTACAAAAGACTGATTTAGACTTTTGGCGCAAAATCATGGCCACAAATCTTGATGGCGCCTTTGTCACAATCCGCGAAGCGATGAAATCCATGCTCACGACCGATTGGGGGCGCGTTATTGCGGTATCCTCGATTGCGGGCGTGCGCGGGTTAAAAGGCGCTGGGGCCTATAGCGCGTCTAAACACGGCGTGATCGGTTTGATCCGCGCCTATTCCGAAGAACACATGGGCGGCCCCATCACATTCAACGCGATCTGCCCCGCTTATGTCGATACAGACATCGTCACCCGCAATGTCGAAGCAATCAAAACCCGCGCCGGGATAAGCCAGGACGATGCGCTGAATATGATGACCTCACAAAATCGGCATGGTCGGTTGATCGTCGCGGATGAAATCGCGCGAACTGCGCTGTGGCTCTGCGACCCTGCATCCGCATCGGTCAACGGACAAACAATTGAAATCGCCGGAGGACAGGTGTGATGACTGACTTTTCATGGACCAAATCGCAATTCCATTTGCCTGACCGGATGATTTATCTGGATGGCAATTCATTGGGGCCCCTGCCGCGTTCGGCACGCAACAGCGTGGCGCAGATGATCACCGACGAATGGGGTGAGATGTTAATCACAGGGTGGAACCGCGCGGGTTGGATGGCACAACCGACCGAAATTGGCAACCGCATCGCGCGGCTCATCGGTGCCGAAGCGGGCCATGTGGTGATGGGTGACACCCTGTCCATCAAAGTGTACCAAGCCCTTGCAAGCGCGTTAAAGATGCGCCCAGATCGGCGCGTGATCTTGTCGGACAGCGGGAATTTTCCATCCGATCTGTATATGGCACAAGGGCTGATTGACACGCTTGGGCAAGGGTATGAACTGCGCGTCGTCGCACCCGAAGACGTGTCCTCAGCGATTACCTCTGATGTTGCTGTCACACTTATCACCGAGGTGGATTATCGCACAGGCCGACGCCACAACATGCGCGAGTTAACTCAAGTAGCACATGAACATGGCGCCCTAACTATCTGGGATCTTGCACATTCTGCCGGTGCAGTCGATACAGATCTATCGGGTTGCAATGCGGATTTTGCAGTTGGGTGTACCTATAAATATTTGAACGGCGGGCCCGGCGCGCCTGCGTTTATCTATGTTGCGCCACGACATGCAGACATCGCGAAACCCGCGCTGAGCGGATGGTTAGGACATGAAGCGCCCTTTGCCTTTGATCTCGATTATCGCGCAGGATCAGGGATCGAGCGTATGCGCGTTGGAACCCCGCCCGTGATCGCATTGCGCGCCCTCTCTGCGGCGTTAGAGATTTGGGATCAGGTCGATATGAACGACGTGCGCCAGAAATCCATCGAATTGACCGAACAGTTCATCACTGGGGTTGAGACCGCCTGCCCGATGTTAACGCTTGCCTCTCCGCGCGACGCAGATCATCGCGGATCCCAAGTGAGCTTTCGCTTTGAACATGGGTATGCCGCGATGCAGGCCTGTATCGCAGCGGGCGTCGTCGGTGATTTCCGTGCACCTGATATTATGCGATTTGGGTTTACCCCGCTTTTCATCGATGCCCGCGACGTGACCGAGGCCATTGATCGGATTGCAAGAGTGATGCGCGAAGAACGGTGGAAAGATCCCGCCTTTCAAACCCGCGCGGCGGTCACATAATACAGATTGAACGCGTGCGAGAAATTGGCTAGGCTTTTTACATGACACGCCAAACTGTTTACGTCAAAAACCGTATTGTCACCCGTCCGCAGGGATGGGTGTCTATTTGGCGTAAACTGGCGATGATTGGGGCAAAAAATACCTGACAAACGATCTTTTCGTTCGTTTCAACATCACTGACACAGGTATGACAATGACCCAGTTTAATCCCGCCCACGATGGGGCACATACATCGTTTGCCACGGAAATGTCCTATGGCAGTTATCTGCATCTTGACCAAATTCTGACGGCCCAACATCCCAATAGCACCGCGCATGATGAAATGCTGTTCATCATCCAACATCAAACCGCCGAACTTTGGATGCGATTGGTCATCCATGAACTAAATTCCACCCGCGATGCCCTGCAAACCCATCAATTTGAGCCCGCCTTCAAAATGCTGACGCGGGTTGCGCGGATATTTGAACAATTGAACAACGCATGGGACGTCCTGCGCACCATGACGCCCAGCGACTACACCCATTTTCGCGATCATTTGGGCAAATCATCGGGATTTCAATCTGCGCAATATCGGCAGATTGAATTCATATTGGGCAATCGAAACACCCATATGTTGGCCCCGCATTCCCATGATGCAGTGGTCCTTGAAACGCTAAGGGCGGAACTGGAACGCCCCAGCTTGTATGACGTTGCCTTGGATTTGTTGCGCAAAACTGTGTCCGAGGAAACATCATCAAAAGACGCGTGGATCGCGGTCTATCGCGCGCCACAAGACCATTGGGCGCTCTATCAACTGGCCGAGAAATTGGTAGATCTTGAGGATTACTTGCGCAGATGGCGGTTTAACCACGTCACCACCGTATCACGGGTGATTGGCATGAAACGCGGCACCGGCGGCACAAGCGGAACAGATTACCTAAAACGGATGCTTGAGGTGGTTCTGTTTCCCGATTTGTGGGACATCCGAACCGATTTATAAGCCGCAAATCAGCCTAAGACACTTAGGCTGATTTCAATCGCGCGCGGTCGCCTGACGCCCAATCATAGACAGCCTTACCAAAGGCTTGGAACAAGGGGCGCGACACAGGATCATTATCGGCATTCCATTCGGGATGCCACTGCACCGATAATGTAAAGCCTGCTGCATCTTTGACATAGATCGCTTCTGGCGTTCCATCTGGCGCATATCCGTCGATCACAATGCGTGGGCTGGGGGTTTTGATCCCTTGACCGTGCAATGTGTTCGTCATTACGGTTTGCGCCCCGAGAATGCGATGGAACACCCCGTTTTCGGTCATGGTGACCTCGTGGCGAAGGGCGAACTTTTCCTCTAACGTGCCATCGGGGGGCATGCGGTGATTCATCCGGCCTGGCAAATCGCGGATTTCAGGGTAAAGCGTTGATCCCATCGCGACGGCAACTTCTTGAAAACCGCGGCAAATTCCGAAAAACGGCTGTCCGCGATCAACACAGGCGCGGATCACGTTCAATGAAATCGCATCGCGGTCGCGATCAAATGCGCCATGCGCTTCGGTTTCTTCTTCGCCATATTCGCTTGGATGGACATTCGCACGACCGCCTGTCAGCAAAAAACCGTCACAGGTGTTCAAAAGGTCCTGAATATCAATAACTTCTGGTGCAGTCGGAATAATAAGCGGCAAGCAGCCCGTCACTTTGGCAATGGCCTCAACGTTGATATGGGCGGCACCGTGGACCATGAACTGGTCATTGATCAGGTGTTGATTGCTAATAATTCCAACGATGGGGCGGGTCATGATATTCCTCTGATTTCAGGAATAAATATACCCCACACGACGGAAAATCAATTCCGCAATAGATCCCCCGTCCCAAAATTTTGGGCGGGGGAACATTATTTTACGCGCTTGCCTTTAGCTCAAGCCGACGTTGATGCAAAACTGGTTCGGTATAGCCCGAGGGTTGAACACGCCCCTTGAACACAAGATCACAGGCCGCTTGGAAGGCAATGCCATCAAAGCCGGGCGCCATCGGAGTATACAGCGCGTCGCCCGCATTTTGACGATCCACAACCGCCGCCATCTTGCGCATCGCTGCCATGACTTGGTCTTCGCTAACGACACCGTGATGCAGCCAATTTGCCAAGGCTTGCGATGAAATGCGACAGGTTGCGCGGTCTTCCATCAAACCGACATCATGCACGTCTGGCACTTTGGAACAGCCCACGCCTTGATCAACCCACCGCACAACATATCCAAGAATGCCTTGGGCGTTGTTTTCAATTTCGGTCTGGATCTGCGCATCCGACAGGTTTTGGCCGGACATCACAGGAATGGTTAGCAAATCCGCCAAGGTACCACGTGCGCCGCCTGCTTTAATTTCATTTTGACGGGCGAACACGTCAACCTGATGGTAATGGGTGGCGTGCAATGTGGCGGCTGTGGGCGACGGAACCCATGCACAGTTTGCGCCTGATTTCGGGTGTCCAATTTTGGCCGCCATCATGTCCGCCATTTTGTCAGGCATTGCCCACATGCCTTTACCGATTTGTGCGCGTCCTTGCAGACCGCAGGCCAATCCGATGTCGACATTGCGATCCTCATATGACGCGATCCAAGCGGTTGCTTTCATATCGCCTTTCGGCAGGAACGCCCCTGCTTCCATGCTGGTGTGAATTTCATCGCCTGTACGGTCAAGGAACCCTGTGTTGATAAAGGCCACCCGCGATTTCGCGGCGCGGATACATTCGCGCAAATTGGCAGAGGTCCGACGTTCTTCATCCATGATGCCCAGTTTCACCGTATTGCGTGGAAGGCCAAGGATATCTTCGACCATGTCGAAAATTTCAACGGCAAAGGCAACCTCTTCTGGTCCATGCATTTTCGGTTTCACCACATACATCGACCCGTGCAAGGAATTCCCGCCATCCTTTTGCAGATCATGCATTGCAATCAACGTGGTGCACAGCGCATCCATGATGCCTTCGCCGATCTCATGACCGTCTTTGTCAATGACCGCAGGGTTTGTCATCAAATGCCCCACGTTGCGCACCAACATCAGGCTGCGACCTTTCAAGGTCATGTCACCGCCATTCACATCGGTAAAGGTCAGATCAGGATTGAGCGCACGGGTAAAGGTTTTGTCGCCCTTCGTCACTGTTTCTGTCAGATCGCCGCGCATCAAGCCCAGCCAATTGCGATAGGCCAATGCTTTGTCTTCTGCATCAACGGCGGCCACGGAATCTTCGCAATCCATGATGGTCGACATCGCGGATTCAAGGCGGATATCTGAAATACCTGCCGCATCCGATTTGCCAATCGCGCTGGTTGCGTCAACGTCAAGAATGATGTGCAGACCGTTGTTTTTCAACAAAACACTTGTCGGCGCAGCCGCATCACCGGTAAAGCCCACCAATTGCGCAGGATTGGCAAGACCCAAGCCCTGCGTGATCGACAGCGCTGAAATATCGGACCATGATCCGCGTTCCAAAGGCACCGCCTGATCCAAAAATGCGCGACCCTTTGCGATGACGCGCGCGCCACGCTCTGCGTCATACCCGCGCCCTGATGGCAAATCGCCCAGTGCATCAGTGCCATAGAGCGCATCGTAAAAGCTGCCCCAACGGGCATTTGCCGCATTCAAGGCAAAACGCGCGTTCATGATCGGCACAACCAATTGCGGACCTGCGATCTTGGCGATTTCGGGATCAACATTTGCTGTGTCAACTTCGAAATCTGGCCCTTCGGGAACAAGGTATCCGATCTCACGCAGGAACGCTTCATACGCTGCTGCATCATGGGGCTGCCCCCGTCGCGCCACGTGCCACGCATCGATCTGCGATTGAATATCTTCGCGTTTTTGCAGCAAAGCGCGGTTTTTGGGGCCCAGTTCATGAACCAGCTTTGACAGCCCTGCCCAAAACACATCTGACGCCACACCAGTATCAGGAAGCGCTTCGGTTTCGATGAATTCGACTAACTGTGGCGCAATCTTTAACTGATCACGTTCGATATACTTGGTCATGGGTGCCCCCTATATGGTATACGATTGAATATCTTTGAATACCGCAAAAGTTTCCTATAGGCAACAGCTTTGGTAAGGTAATATTACCAATTTATTGGCAGGACTTTCAAAAATTACAAATAAATCGCGTCATTTCATTGGCCTAACCATACAATCCCCGAAAAATCATACCAACATGATAAGCTTTTGAATTTGGCCATCCCTTCACGCCTTTAAAATCGTATAACAGGCCATTGCGCTCAGATTTCATGACGTTAGATTGTTAAAAAACAGGGGGACGAGTTTTGGACGCAGCAACAACAATTTACCTATCCGACTATAAGGTTCCCGCGTATCTGGTTGAAAAGGTTGAGTTGGTTTTTGTTCTCTCACCCAATGACACACGGGTAAAATCGCGCATCCAGTTTTATCCAAACCCTGCGACGACAGACCGACGATTTACCTTGCACGGCGTTGGATTGACGTTGATATCTGCAAAAATCGACGGGGCAGATGTGACCCCGCAGGACATCCACGAAGGCATCGAATGCCCCGCCCCCGACGCCCCCTTTGTCTGGGAAGCCGAGGTGAGCATCGCCCCCGATGGAAATACCGCGCTCGAAGGGCTGTATATGTCCAACGGCATGTATTGCACCCAATGCGAGGCCGAAGGGTTTCGCAAAATTACCTATTACCCCGACCGCCCCGATGTTTTGGCGCCCTTTCACGTCCGTATCGAAGGCGAACTGCCTGTTTTGTTGTCAAACGGCAACCCGGTCGCATCGGGCGATGGGTGGGCCGAATGGGACGATCCATGGCCCAAACCCGCCTATCTGTTTGCCTTGGTCGCAGGCGATTTGGTCAGCCATCCCGATACATTTACCACACGATCAGGCCGCAAGGTCGATCTTAACATATGGGTGCGCGACGGGGATCAAGACAAATGCGACTTTGCGATGCGCGCGCTCAAGGCGTCGATGACATGGGACGAAGACGTCTATGGCTGTGAATATGATTTGGACGTGTTCAACATCGTTGCGGTGGATGATTTCAATATGGGGGCCATGGAAAACAAAGGGTTGAATATATTCAATTCCAATTACGTCTTGGCCCATCCCGATATTACGACGGATTTCGGATTTGAATTGGTCGAATCCATCATCGCGCATGAATATTTCCACAACTGGACGGGAAATCGCATCACCTGCCGTGATTGGTTCCAACTGTGCCTGAAAGAAGGGCTTACCGTCTTTCGCGATGTTCAGTTCACATCCGATATGCGCAGCGCGGCGGTAAAACGGATTTCGGACGTGTCAACGCTGCGCAATCGTCAATACCCCGAAGACAACGGGCCGCTTGCCCATCCCGTGCGTCCCGAAAGCTTTGTCGAGATCAACAATTTTTATACCGCGACCGTCTATGTCAAAGGCAGCGAAGTGATTTCTATGCTGAAATCACTTGTCGGGGATGAGGATTATTATAAATCCGTTTCCCTGTATTTTGATCGCCACGATGGACAGGCCGTAACCATTGAGGATTGGTTAAAAGCGTTCGAGGATACGACAGGGCGTGATCTGTCCCAATTCCTTCTTTGGTATCGTCAGGCCGGCACCCCGCGCATCAGCATCGACGAAAGCTATGACGCCGGCACACTGACCCTGCGCATGTCGCAGCATATCCCAGACACCCCGGGTCAAACCGACAAAAAGCCCCATCACATCCCAATCGCGGTGGGCCTTTTGGCCCCTGATGGACGCGAGGTCACGCCAACGCAGATGCTTGAACTGACCCAAGCAGAACAAATTTTCACCTTTGAGGGATTGTCGGAACAACCAATCCCGTCGATCCTGCGCAATTTCTCGGCCCCTGTGATGATGACGGGAACAGTATCGGATGATCGTTTGGCATTTCTGTTGGCCCATGACACCGATGATTTCGGACGATGGGATGCAGGCCAGCAGTTGATGAAAAATGTGCTGACGCGCATGATCACCCAAGACGATCCCTGTGACCCGAATTTACTGATGGCTTTGGGTCAGGCGGTGATGAACCGCGATCTGGATCCGGCCTTGCGGGCCTATATCAAAACCCCCCCACCCCAAGACAGTATCGCGCGACACATCCACGAACTGGGGCACACAATCGACCCGATGGCCATTCACAGGGCCTATACAACACTTGCATGCGACTTGGCGCAGCATTTGGGCCGTGATCTCTTTGACCTGCTCGACAGCTTGCGCGTGACGGATCCCTATGATCCAAACGCCGAACAATCCGCAGCGCGACAATTGTCTGCTGCGGTGCTGGCCTTGTGTGGTTATGTCGATGGCGGCGCCGCAGCACAGGCATGGTTTGAAACAGCCAACAATATGACCGATACTCTGGCGGCGCTCACCGCGTTGATCCCGCAAAACGCTGCCGCCGATGCCTTGGGCCGCTTTGAACAAAAGTGGAGTCACGAACGGATCGCGATGGACAGCTGGTTTAGCACACAAATCGTGCATTGTGCCCCTGAGCGCATGACAGAGGTTGCACATACGCTGCTGGCGCATCCTGACTTTACCCTTTCCAACCCAAACCGTGCACGTGCCGTGATATTCGCCATGACTCGCAATTTTGCAGGGTTCCATGACGAGGGTGGCGCAAACTATGCCATTTTGGCGGATCAAATCATCAAGATTGACGCGAAAAACCCGCAGCTTGCGGCGCGGCTATCGGGCGGATTTAGCGGATGGCGTATGATGGATACCGCACGCCAAGCAAGCATGATCGCCGAAATAGATCGCATTTTGGCGCAACCAAACCTAAGCCGTGACACCACCGAAATCCTGACCCGCACCAAAGGATGACACCCGTCAAACAGACATATACAGGCCGCAATCGCAGTCACATCATCATATTGGCTGTGGTTTACTGTGGTCTCATGCTTCTCTATGCGCGATGGGATGCAAGCCTGTGGATCATTGGCTTTCTCATGTTTGCCACTGTGCCGCTTGTGATGGATATCGTCGCAGACCGGCGCGGCGAATTCGTCTTTGATGATAATGGGGTTCAGTGGTCGACACAAAAATCAATCATTCAGATCACCCTTGCCCAGATTGACAGCGTGACGTTTAAAACCCGCCTAGATGGGTCGCGCAAAATGACGCTGATGACAACGGATGGACACAAGATCGTGGTGCCGCCGCATCTGACCCCGACGTATCCGGCGATCACCGCCGCCTTGGACGCCAAGGGAATCAAACATCGCGCGCATCATTTTTTCTAACGCCTGATGACTATATTTATTTCAATTTGCGAAACAATCTATGCAAATCCACCCCCTTTGGATATGAATTATATCCACGCGACGCGCGTTTACCCCAAATGCCCCACAATATATGGCGTATTCTCAAACTAATGAACAAGATTTGCCCATTTTCTGCCTTATTCCACTGTCATTTTCGCCGCAATAGATAGGAGATCCCAATGCCCGCTGGTGGATTATTAACACGCACAATCGATACGTTGTTTTCGACCAATTCTTCCCCTGCCGTTGATCAGGTGATCGCGCGGATCATCGCGGGCGACGCGAATGATGATCAGCTTGGCCGCCTGCGTGCAAAATGTGATGCCGTGGTGAATGACAACTGCGAAGAGGACCAAGAATTCAATTGGTACTTTGCCCGCGGTCAAAAGCTGGTTCGGCAAGAAAACTGGGAACAACTGGGCCAAGAAATTCGTCAATTCGACGACATGCGCGCAACGACCACAGGCGGGACGCCTATTCCATGTATCCTGACCAAAGGCGCGCGCGAAGATATCGTGGGTCCTATCGAAAAAGCATTGCGCGAAAAAGACAGCGTGCCACGCACAGCAGGCTTTGCCGCCTATCATGATATCCTGCGCGATCATCCGACCGATTACGGAATTGCGGCCATTTTGGCATTTGCCCATATCGACGCGGGTTGGGCATGGCATGACTATGCGCCAAAAGGTGACAATGAAAGCTTTTTGAAAACCTTTCGCCGTCATTTTGGATTGGCCCAAGAAATCTTGAACAATTTTAACGCATTGGACCTTGGGTCGCCTATATTGGCGGCTGCACAATGCGCAGCACTTCCAGGTCTGACAAACCCCCATCTGCGGTTTTTGGACGACTACGAAGACCTCTTGGGGCTTGATCCCACGACACCACGTCATTTCTTTAACTTTGGCATGCACCTTTTGCCAAAGTGGTTTGGCAGTTACGATCAACTGGAAACCCAAGCGCGACGCATGACCGAAGATTTCGACATCATCTGGGGCAATGGCGCCTATGCGCTGACCTACACTGGCGCCTTGTCACATGATCGCGCAGCGATTGGTACAATTGATACGGACCTGTTTCTCAGCGCCCTATTGGATGTGTTCGAACGTCGCGTTGATCAGCATACGGTCAATTACTTTGCCGCCTTTCTTTCGCTGACCTTGGGCGATCTCTCAAACCGCAAAGAAACCAAAGCCAACCGCCGCAAGCGCCACAAGATCCTTGAGGCTGCAGATTACATATTCGAAGAACACCTTCACGAAATTCACCCCCTATTGTGGTATGATGCAGCGGTCACGGTTGACCCGAACATGCCCCAAGGCGATGATGAATTTCAAAAGGCGCTTGGCGAACGCATTGCCTTGGAAATCATCACACGCCGCAAAGCAGGATGATTTTTGCCGTTTCAGGCGCGCAATCCCGCGAAAGGTGATTGAATCCCCATCCACGATTGGCTACACCCGCACCTAACATGAATTTGCAGGTGTAAGACAATGCTGGATTTGACCTTTGAAACCCCAAAACCCAAAATCATCGCAGGCGCGAAACACGATTGGGAACTGGTCATCGGGATGGAAGTCCACGCCCAAGTGGCATCAAACGCAAAACTATTTTCGGGTGCCTCCACACGATTTGGCAATGAACCGAATTCAAACGTGTCCTTCGTGGATGCGGCAATGCCCGGCATGCTGCCAGTGATCAACGAATTTTGCGTCGAACAAGCGGTGCGCACAGGTTTGGGCCTAAAGGCCGAGATCAATCTTTGGTCTGCATTTGATCGCAAGAATTATTTCTATCCTGACCTGCCACAAGGCTATCAGATTTCGCAGCTTTATCACCCCATCGTGGGCGAAGGCGAAGTCATCGTTGACATGGGTCCCGGTGTTGCACGTCGCGTACGTATTGAACGCATCCACATGGAACAGGACGCCGGCAAATCCATTCACGACATGGATCCAAACATGTCCTTTGTCGATTTGAACCGCACGGGCGTGTGTTTGATGGAAATCGTCAGCCGTCCCGACATTCGCGGCCCGGAAGAGGCCGCAGCCTATGTTGGCAAACTGCGCCAAATCATGCGCTATTTGGGAACATGCGACGGCAATATGCAAAACGGAAATTTACGCGCGGATGTGAACGTGTCCATCTGTCTGCCCGGACAGTATGAAAAATACCAAGCCACCGGCGATTTTTCCCACCTCGGCACCCGCTGCGAAATCAAAAACATGAACTCAATGCGCTTTATCCAACAAGC
>Ga0255769_10004516_pt1 | contig 13482 bp, 6 predicted proteins | sample 041ome_9_FD_179637 | JGI IMG/M metagenome (GOLD analysis project Ga0255769, IMG submission 179637) | Coastal salt marsh microbial communities from the Groves Creek Marsh, Skidaway Island, Georgia - 041413US metaG (version 2) | ecosystem: Environmental > Aquatic > Marine > Intertidal zone > Salt... | reverse complement strand
CTATAAGAGGTGTATCGGCTGGTTTGACTGGTAGTGGTGAGATTGATTACAATGCAGTATTTAATAGAGATTCAATTGATGGTGAACTTACGGTATTCTTAATGGATGGGCCAACATCATCATCAATTTTAACATCACTTATCCTTACCGATTTACAAGATGGTTTGGCATCTGGTTTTGTTACTTTTGATACTGAGCAGTTTGGAATCAAACCAAGAATTGAAAAAACATTTACTCCAACTGTTGGTAAAGTAACTGGTTCTTTTTATTTAAGAGGAACTAATTCAAGCCCTATTAGTGGTACATTGGATGTATATCCATCAATGTCAAGAGACCCAGAAACATTAGAACCTTTCTATTATATGTTTTATGTTACCGGTGCATTTGATAGAAGGATTGGAGTTGAGGTAACCGATTTTGCAAACAATGTTATTAATAGTGGTATACCTGGTGTAACATCTGGAGTACCTTTTTACGAAGCTGTTCAAACAAAACAATTAACAACCAAATTTACATATACGGAAGATATTACATCCGCATCTATTTCGGTTGATAAAACATTCTTTGCGGCACCTGATGGTTTACCTGGAGCGGATTCTATTGTTGTTAATATAGACCCAAATCCAGTAACTTTAAACGCGGACCAGAGAGGTAGAGTATTTAATTATACAACAGCAAATACGGATATCACTGTAACGCAAGGTACATTACCTCTTATATTTACAAGCTCACAAAAACCTGGTACATTCACAACCGAATCCATTACTCCAAATGGTATCACATATTCTGGTTTAGATTTGTATGGTTCACCATCAATGAGTTTGAATGGGTTTAACAATATGACTGACCTAACGGCTAGTGTATTGTATAGTTTAGAAATTCACCCATACTTTACGGCATCTTATTACACTGGAAGTTTTAAACAAAACTTTAAAAAGAGTATCGATGGAGCAGCTGCCATCAATGTAGAATTGGAACCTGTGGCTGTAACACTTGCTGCAGATGAAATTGGTAAAATTGAAAATAATTCAGGTGCAATAACAACACTAAAGGTTAAGCAAGGTGATGAATATTTAGAATATCATCCAGGTCCAAATGTTTTACCTGGTACATTTAGTGCATCACTATCATCAACCAATATAACTATTCTAAACTTTTCAGCATCTAATTTGGAAAGTACTGATAGAAGTTTAGATGATACATTACATTATAGTGGACATACTGATTTCACATCCGATTCGGCTAGTGTTGATTATAGTATTACTGTTTATCCATTATCTATAACAAATGGTATAGTTAGTGGTTCTCAATCATTTACTAAAAAGCAAGTATTCACTAAATCAAGAGAAGGTGTAAAATCAAGAAGTGTAAACTTATCGGCAACTACAACTGTTGTTAATTATAATGCTGATGGAGTTGTAACATCTCCGGTAGATACTATATCCGGTGAACCTACATCTATTTTCTTAACTGCTGAGGCATTTAACACAACATCATCTTTATTATATTATCAATTCTATCAAGATGGATTTGCGGTAACATTCCCACAATTATCAAACGAATATGAAATTGGTTCTGGTGATTTCCCTGCATTAGGTCAAACTCAAACATTTAAAGTAGAACTTAGAGATGGTGCTAATAATTCACCTGTAAAGGCATCTACTGAAATTACAATTGCTGGTGTACAAAGTGGAGCAAACAATTATCAAGTATTCCTAACAAACCCAGCCGCATCGGTATTGGTGGAAACTGATGGTAGTAGTGATGTTGCTGGAACTGGTACTCAGATTAAAGCATTTAAAGGAACTCAAGAGTTAACGAATGTATCAACATATTCATCTCCAACTTTAGATTTAGTTGGTGACCCTATTGGTTCTTTTGGAGAGTTTTCAGCATCTCTATTTAGTAAACCTGCTTATATTAACCAACCAAACATACCAATCGGAAATCCTGCAACAATTGGGGATATTTCTGTTTGGACTAATCCACAAGATAATAAATCAGCAGTTGTTGTTTATAAAGTTGATATTGAAAATGGTAGAGCAACTTACTTCTTATCACAATCTTTAACAACTGTATTCGAAGGAGCAGTTGGGCCTGGTCTTGTAATGAGAGGGCAGTGGAATGAAAGAAGTGATTATATCGGAATTGTTGAAACGGATAGTCAACGAATAGATGCAGTAATCTACCCAGACCCATCTGGTTCATCTGGTGAAACTCACTACTTCAGAGCAATTAGTGGTAGTGGTCCTACTACAATTCCACCTGGAGTTCAAAGACCACCTGCACCTGAAAACGATAATGATTATTGGCAGTATTTGGGTCAGCAAGATTTCTTCGTTGCAGCAAAAATGGCTATATTTGAAGAGTCATTTGTAAAAAATACTATAAATGTTGGTTCCCCATCAACCGATTATAGTGTAAATCCACAAATTGCAATTCATGGTGGTGATAGTGAACCATATATTTCAATCGGACAGGGTACTCAAGGATATGGACACAAAGGAGTCTTTATTGGTGTTACCGAAGATGGAGGACCATTGGGTTCTGCTGGTACTGCTGGATTATTATCAATCGAAAATGATACGGGTAATCGATACCTAAGATGGAATGGTGTTGGTTTAGAAATCGCAGGTACTATCACAGTAACTGGTGGTAATGCAGCAACATCTGATGCAGTTAGTGGTTCATTCTCAACAAACGATTCTACATCATCATTAGAAAACCCAACATCATATGCATTTGGTGGAGGTGGATTTACATTAGATAATGTACCATCTCCAACAGCTGGATTACATTTGGGTGCTGACAAGTTAGGATATCACGATGGTTCTAATTGGAACGCATATTTGGATAATGATGGAAACTTCTATTTAGGTGGTTCTACTGGTGGTGCACTTAAATTCACACAAGATACTGGTAACTTAAATGTAACGGGTATTATATCCGCATCTGCTGGTGAATTTGGTGGTTGGGTTATTGATAATAGTGGTATTTATTACCCTTCAACCTATACTGTTGGTAATACATATACCACTCGTACTGTTGTAACTCATTCTTTTGCTTATGACTCATTTTTAGGTCAATTAGAAGAAGTACCTATTGTAGACGGGGGTACATCAATACCCACTGCGTTCCAAAATTCTTGGTACGCAATTACAAGAGGACCAGACCCATACTATGGAAGTGGTTCGGCATTCTTAACTGCATATGGTCTATTAACAACCGAACATATAGTATCATCTTCGGCATCTGGTTCAATAGATGGGGCAGATAATACATATTTCAGAGTTGCACCCGGTTTATATGCGGCTCAATCATCATATGAGTTAACTTATTATAATACTGGTTCTTTTGATTTAACTGGTGGTGGGGATAGTAGTAAAACCATAGAATGGAATGAGGGTAGTAATCAAATACAAATAGACCCGGCAGGTTCTGAAACTTGGGAAGGTGCATTGACTTCTCAAGGTTATATTCCTGATGAATGGTTTCATGGTAATGGGGATAGTAATGTTCCATATCACCATGCATATCTATATGCATATGATGTTCCTGTAACCGGTGTTGGTAATGTATTACATCTAGCAATTCCATTAGAGAGTTTACAATCAAGTAATACACTAGTTGCAAAGATAAATAATGAATATGCTGGTTCTGGTATAATATATTTGGACCAAGCTACATCTCTTACTCTTTATGTGGTAAGTAGAATATATCCAGGTCAGACTATAAACTTTGGTTCACTAACGGCGGGTTCATTTGGTGCAAGAAGTGTAACAGGTGAAGCGATGAGGATTTCAACCTCTGGTTCATTAGTAGGGCAGAACTTACCATATATCTCAATGGGACAGATTTCAGCATCTTATGATTCAACTGGAATGTTCTTAGGATTCCCATCTGGTTCAACTAATCCATATTTCTCAATGAGAAGTGGAGATGGTAACTACTTTAGATATGATGGGAATGTTATCCAAATGAGTGGTGATATTAATGGTGCTACAATTGAAGGTGCTGATATTATCGGAGGTTCAATCAATGTACCTGCTGCTGGAACTGGTTCACTATTTAGTGTAGATGCACAAGGTACTTTATCCGCATCTAATGCATCGATTGGTGGTATTATCAATGCACAAAGTGGTAGAATTGGTGATTGGATTATTGATGCAACAACCGCTGCATTGAGGGATGAAAACTCGGAAATTATATTTGACCCAAATATTCCTGAATTACAATTCTATACGGGTTCTGAGAAAAAAGTAATCATTTCACCATTGGATACTCTCACCGATACTGCTGGTGGTGGTATAACCGCTGAATTTAGCACAATATCCGATGCAGACCCGGTAACACTTAGTGGAGTTGTATCAAAACAATCATCGGCTACATCTATAACATTCCAATACTCTTCTATTACTCCTGGTAGTAATACAACTATTGATGATGATGGTGTTACATCTGATGGAAAGTTTGCGGTATCTCCTGGTGATGTTAATCTTACATTAGATATCCCATCTCTATATTTAAGTGCTCCATCTACAACAGTTGCCCATACTACATCATATCCAAGTTATTCACCTCCATATACTGGTTATATACATGGTGGTACATCATTAGCATCAAGAGGTTATGCGGCAATATATGTAGAGATTGTAGATACTGATAATGGTAACGCTGTTTTGGGTAGAACTAAGTTGGCATCCGTAAACTCATATAGTGCTTATACAACCGGAAACTATTATGTTGGTGATGTTGTCGATGATGGTGGAGGTGGTGGTATTACTCCATCTTCTGTTACTGGAGATACTTTGATTACTTTACCAAATGGTAAGAAAATAAGAGTTGATGAATTTGTTAAAAAACAAAAATTAAAAGCTTGGAGTTGGAACGATAAAATCGATGATAGAACTGCTGATATCTTTGATGAATTCGAAGTAAGTAATATACGAAAAAGAAAAGTAAATAAAGTTTATAAAGTTGTAGTAGGTGATAAAGAAGTAAAAGTTTCAGATACTCACGGATTCTGGTTAGATAATAACGAAGAAATTTGTGTATTAGATATAATTGAAGGTAAAACCAAAATCTATGTTGTAGATGGTGATACAATTAAACTTCAGACAGTTGATAGAGTTGAAGAAATCCATGCCGATGAATGGGTATATACTTTAGAAGTTCCACTTGCAAACAACTATGTATCCAACGATATTCTTTCTCACAACGCAGTATCTGGTGTTTGGAATTATACTGGTACAACTACTGTTTCTTCTATTGCTGGAACATATGCTGGTTCAAATGGAGAAAGTGTATCGATATCGGTATCAACTGGAGCAACAAACGCAGCAATTAGATATTCCGTTGAACTTGCGGCTAGGTCTGGTAGAAGATATAATGTAGATTCAGTTGGTAGTACAACTACTCAATATATTCAACATACTGTTTACTATAATAAATCAACCTCACCTGGTACTGCTGGTTATTTGGGTGATAATGTATCAACTGCACAAATTGATTGGGATACTGATATTTTAATCTCTGTTCCATCAAACTTTGTGGAAATTAAGGCAGGTGGTATTCAAGTAGTATCGGAACCTGATATCTATGTTCAAATACCAAGAAAAACACCAGGTTCATCTAATCCACATATTTTCTATGCAGAAGGAGGACAATCCAGGTTTACCGCTTTAGATGATGCTGGGTTTACTTTTGATACTGCTATTGTTTGTGATGGTATGCTAGAACCTGGTCAAGACGATAAATGGGATTTAGGTGCTACATACTTTAGATGGGATGATATATATGCAACTAATGGTACTATCAATACATCTGATAGAAATCAAAAGGCAAATATAAGTGGTTCTGATTTAGGATTGAGTTTTATAAATAGTTTATTACCAGTATCCTATAATTTTGTAAATGGTAAGGTTGGTAGAACTCATTATGGTTTAATTGCACAAGATGTTGAAACCACTTTGGATTCATTTGATAAAACATCTTACGATTTCGCAGGACTAATAACAGGTTCTAATTATGGATTAAGATATCACGAATTTATTTCTCCAATGGTTAAAGCAATTCAAGAACTTTCAGATAAAGTTTCTCAATTGGAAGCTCAAATAAGTGGTTCAAATCCGTAAAATAAAATTTATATATACTTATATATAAAATAGGATAATATGCAAAAAACTGAACAATTAGAAACCGAAGTAGTTGAAAAACTTAAAAAGATTCAAGACGAACAAAACAATATGGTAATTTCTCTTGGACAAATAGCAGTTCAAAGAAGGCAATTCCAAAAAAGTCTTGAAGAATTAAATAAAAAGGAAGAAGAGTTTGGATTACGATTGGATAAATCAATCAATGAAATGAATATCGAATTGAATGAGTTAGATAAGAAATATCCAAATGGACAAATTGATTTAGAAAAAGGTACAGTTAGTTACTAAATTATTTGGTAAACTCATATTTTTTTCGTATCTTTGAATTGTAGTGTATCTACATTCTAATAAATTTGTTATATGCCAAAAAAGAAAAAGTTGTTATATGTTGCTCCCCACCTTTCTACTGGGGGAATGCCTCAATATCTTCTTGAACAAATAAAAGAATTTATTAAAATCTTTGATATTCAAGTTGTTGAAGTAAACAACCATTCTGGAGATGCATATGTTGTACAAAAAAATCAAATAATTGATTTAGTTAGAGTACATACATTGGGTGATGATAAATCACAAATAGAACAAATTATAAAAGATGAATCTCCTGATATTATACACTTTCACGAAGTACCTGAACACTTTCTACCAATTTCAGTATTAGAGAATATTTTTGGTAACAAAAAACGAAAGTATAAGTTGGTGGTAACTACACATGGTTCTCATACAAATCCAAATGAAATACATTTTCATGCAGATAAATACATTTTAGTATCCGAATGGAGTAGAAGAAAGTTTGAGCATTTAGGGATAGATACTGATGTTTGGGAATATCCAATTATATCCAAACCTATAAATAAATCAGTAGCTAAAACTACTTTAGGATTTGAAGAGGATTGGAAGCATGTAATTATGGTTGGGTTATTTACTCCTGGTAAAAACCAAAGTGAAATTTTTAAAATAGCAAGACAGTTAGAAAAGTATAAAATTAAATTTCATTTTATAGGAAACCAAGCTTCAAATTTTGAACATTATTGGAAACCTATTATGGAAAACAAACCTGAAAATTGTATTGTTTGGGGTGAACGAAATGATGTTGGTACTTTTTATGAAGCAGCTGATTTGTTTTATTTTAGTTCTAAGTTGGAACTCAATCCACTTTCAGTTAAAGAAGCATTGGGATATGGGTTACCATCTATCTTTAGAAAATTAGAAACTTATTTGGATACATACAATGATAACTCATTGGTTACTTACATTGATGATGATTTGTTAAAAACCAAACAAATTATATTAGAGTTATTAAATCCAGAATTCAATGAAATTCCCGGATGGTTTTCTTATGAACATCTATATGATGAAATGGTGAATCGATTTGATTCTAATTCTGTATTTGTTGAAGTTGGTGCATGGTTGGGTAAATCTACCAATCATATGGCTAAAAAAATAAGAGAACTAAAAAAGAAAATAGATTTTTATGTAGTTGATACATGGAGTGGTTCTGATGAAATAATACATAATCAAATAGTAGATGATTTTGGTGGAGATGTGTTTACTGAATTTATAGATAACACTTTAATATCCAACAACAAAAATCAATTCAAACTAATCAAAGATACTTCAGAAAATGCATCTAAGCAATTTTTGAATAATTCAATTGATTATATAATGATAGATGCTGGGCATGATTATGATTCGGTTAAGGATGATATTAATCATTGGTATCATAAAGTAAAGCCAGGTGGTATTATATCTGGTGATGATTATGGGGGTTCTTATTTTCCTGGAGTTACAAAAGCAGTTGATGAATATTTCTACAATCAATTTGAACGAGGATTCAGAAATTGGTATCGTAAGAAACCAAAGATTCAAATAAAACATTTGATGACCAGACCAAATGATTTGAGAGAAATTGTATCCCAAGAATCATTAAAACAATTGGAGATGTATGGTATGGATTATCAACCTATTATCAATACTCCATACGATGGGCTAGCCCCAAAAGAATTTTGTAGGAGACCTGAGCATGTTAGTAAAGACAATAAGCCAGGTGAGTTATATCCTGGTGCTGGATTGGGTTGGATTACTGGTAGACATTATGGATGTTACCTTGCTCATAGGGGAGCATTGGAAACCATTGATGATGAGAAATATGATTACACTTTGATATTTGAAGCTGATGCATACATCAATGTTGGGTTAATGGAGTTTGTTGATATAGTTCATAAAGCATGTTTTATTTCTGAAAGAGATGATGTTCCATTTATCGGACTGGCTAATAATCCATCGAGAACAAAAGAAGAAGTAAATTCTTTATTCTCTAAAACAGGTCCTAATCAAGATTTAGCACATGCTTATCTAATACCAAATAGAGATAAAGGTTGGTGGATGGATAGAATCAAAGATTGTGAATGGGATGTTGGTGATTTATGGTATAATCATGTATTTTACAATCACCCAAGAAAAAGATACACAACCAATAAAGTTTATTCATTGCAGGCAAACGGATTTTCACTACTTGATTTAACAAGCAAAACTTGGAATTGATGATATACGATAATATAAAAAAGAATAATAATAACATAGTTGAGGTTAAAAATAAAGTTACTATCTCATATGTAAAAGGACCCACTATTAATATTTCTGGAAGTATCCCAGCAACATATCGAGTTCAATTCTTAGACAAAAGAAATAACAAAATACATTTTGAAACTGAAATTAAAAACAATCATTGGGCTAAATGTAATGTTGAGTATTTTGTAGATTGGAAAATTTTAGTATGGGAAGGTGAGAATCTTTTCTATGAAGAAGATTTCAAAGCTGAAAATAAAAGAGTTTATATAGCAATGGATTCTAAAGCATTAGGCGATACTTTAGCTTGGTTCCCATACATTGAAGAGTTTGGTAAACATCACAATTGTAAAATAGTAACATCTACCTTTCATAATGAAATGTTGATGAAACAATATCCTAATGTGGAATTTGTAAACCCTGGTGAAGTTGTACATAATCTATATGCAATGTATTCATTGGGTATTTTCTATAATGGTGATGGTACAATAAACGGATTAAAAAACCCATCAGACCCTAAGCATGTTACAATGCAAAAAATGGGGTCTGATATTTTGGGATTGGAATACAAAGAGATTAAACCAAAGCTTGAAAAACGAAATGTTGAAAAGGATGATAAACTTATCACTATTGCAATTCACGGAACAGCTCAAGCAAAATATTGGAACAACTCAACTGGTTGGCAGGAAGTTGTAAATTGGTTAAACGGTAGAGGTTATAGAGTACGATTACTTTCAAAAGAACAAAGTGGTTATATGGGTAACTTTGAACCAACGGGAATCGAAAAACATCCTTGGGGGCCTATTGAATTGGTAATGGATGAAATGGTTAAATCAAAAGCATTTATTGGTATTGGTAGTGGATTGAGTTGGTTAAGTTGGGCATTGGGAACTAAGACCGTATTGATAAGTGGATTCTCAGAAGATTGGGCAGAAATGGAAGATTGTGTTAGAATCTCTGCGCCAAAAGATATGTGCAGTGGTTGTTTCAATAGAGAAAGATTAAGAGCAGATGATTGGAATTGGTGTCCTGACCACAAAGATACAAATAGACAATTTGAGTGTACTAAATCAATTACTGGTGAAATTGTAATTAGAGAGCTAGAAAAATTCTTATGAAAAAAGTTTGGATAAATGGTTGTTTTGATGTTTTACATCATGCTCATTTTAAGATGATTGAGTTCGCATCTACCTTTGGCGATATGTTGGTTATTGGTATAGATTCTGATGAAAGAGTAAAACAACTAAAGGGGGAAGATAGACCTTTCCATACTGAGGAAGAGAGGAAGTATAATTTGGAAAGAATCATAGGTGTAAAAAAAGTAGTTATATTCAATTCAGAGGAAACGCTCAGAGAACTAATTAAATCATATGAACCTGATGTATTTGTAATTGGTTCTGATTATATGGATAAACCCATTATTGGTGGAAATTATGCAAAATCAGTAGTTTTCTTTAATCGAATGGAAAACTTTAGTACTACAAAAATATTAACAAATGAATAAAGTATTATTAATAGGAGAGCAATGTGATGATATCTTCATTTATGGAGATACACCTCGCCTTTCACCCGAAGGACCGGCTCCTGTATTTATTCCTAAAAGAGAAGTTTTCAATGGTGGTATGGGAATGAATGTTTTTAGTAATTTATCTGCATTTAAAATAGATGTAGAATTTTTACATCAACAAACCCCAATCACAAAGACAAGATACATTCACGACTCATCTAACACCCTACTCCTAAGAATTGATGATGAGAAAAACATTGATAATGTTGGTGATAATTTATCTCATATCAACTATTGGGATTATGAGATGGTTGTGGTTTCGGATTACAACAAAGGATTCCTAACCGAAGAAGATATTGCTTACATAGCATACAAACACCCAAATGTAATTTGTGATACAAAGAAAAAGTTGGGTGATTGGTGTAAGGATTTACGATTTATAAAACTTAATCGTTCAGAATTTGAAAACAACAAAGAATTTATCGAACAAAACGATTGGATTTTAGAAAAGTTAATAATTACATTAGATAAGGATGGATGTATGTACAAAGGTACAATGTATCCAACCGAACGAGTAGAGATTATGGATATCTCAGGAGCTGGAGATACTTTTGTAGCAGGATTTGTGAAAGAGTTCTTAGATTCCGAAGATGTTCCAAAGTCAATACAATTCGGAAATCGTTGTTCAGCACAAGTAGTACAAAAAAGAGGTGTAACAACAATAGATTACGAAAATTTATAAATTATATATTTATATATGAATTCACAAAAATTAATTAATTTTAAGTCATATGGCAGAAGAACAAAAAACAACAGTTGAGTTGGTTACAATCAAATTAGAAGATGGTGTTATCAATCCTCTAAGAGAAACCAACGGAAAGATTAATGATATCGTTAATATCTTTGGTCAAATCTATCTTAGAAAAAAAGAGCTTGAAGAAGAGATGGTGTTATTGGAATCAAACCTAGAAAAGTCTGAAACCGATTTCAAAGAGTTAAACGAAGAAATGAGAAAAATGGTTGGCGCATTGGAGAAAGATTATCCAAGAGGACAAATCGATTTAGCTGAAGGTGTATTAACCTACAACCCAGCGTTCAAAGCACAACAACAGGCAGCTGCATCAGTTGAACCAACTGAAGTAGAGGTAAAAGAGTAAAATCGTATATTTATATAGTACAAAGGAAATAGTACTATTATAATGAACGAATTATCTCAATTCTTAGTAGAGAGTATATTAGGGGAAGCGGACAGTGTAGACAAGAAGATTGTTGTTTACGCTGGCCGCTTTCAACCTTTTCATAAAGGTCATTACGCAACTTACTCACACTTAGTAAAAAAGTTTGGAAAGAATAATGTTTATATTGGTACATCCAATAAAACTGATAATGATAAATCACCTTTCAATTTCAAAGAGAAAGTGATGATTATGACAACGATGTTTGGTATTCCAAAAAACCAAATCGTTGAGGTAAAAAATCCATATGTACCAACTGAAGTACTTAAAAAATTTGATAAAGATACTACCGCATTCATTACCGTTGTAGGTAAAAAAGATGCTAGTAGATTAGGTGGTAAGTTCTTTACCCCTTACAAAGATAACTTAGATTTTGAAGGATACGAAGATAGAGGATATGTTTACATTGCTCCTGAAGGTGGGGGTGGTGTAAGTGGAACTGAAGTTCGTAAAGGATTATCATCGGGTTCAGAAGAAGAAAAGAAAAAGTTCTTTTCAACGAGAGCATATCCAAAATTCAATCAAAAGATTTTTGATTTTATAACTAACACATTAAACGAAGAGTTCACTATTCCAAAAAAAGTAGTAGAAGAGTGGTTGGTTGAGAATGTTGATTTGATTGTAGAAGCATCTCAGATAATTGGTAAAACCGAAGTAGATGATGGACCAAACTTCTTATTTCCATCTTATGCTGTATTTGATAAAATCTCTCAAAAAAGAGCAGAGTATATTGGATATACAGTTTTATCACAAATAATGAGTGATGAACTTACCGATATTGACCCACATCCAATTTATCCAAAAGGACCTGTAAAAGCGGTAACTGCATTTCCTGCTGGTGTGATTGGTAAAACAACCGCAACAAACCAAAAGGATTTCTATGGTTCTGATGCTTATGGTAAATGGTGGAGACATGTAACAAGAGTAGCTGGTTTAGTTGGATACTCATTAGTTAAATCTGTTTCCGATAAGATTGATAGAGAACAAGCTAAGAAAGTTAAAAAACTTTCTAAATCGGAGCTGGAAAAATCTAAGATAGGTGTAAACGAAGCAATTACATTACCTGTTGAAGTTGGTGATACAATTCTAACTGGTAGATTTAAGAACAAAAAAGTAGTTGTTAAAACTATTGGTAAGGATGAGCATGGGATGCCAACCATCAATGGTAAGAAAGTTGTAACCTTTAGAATTATGAACGAAGGTGTTGGGATAGTATTGGAAGATGAAACTTTCACAGCCACAAAAAAAGATACAGGTAACACTTCTACATTCAAATCAAAAGATACAAGAGATTCCGCTGTAAAAGCAGGAACTCATTCAAATAACAATACTGAAGAACAAGATAATTGGGAAAAGGTTGATGATAAAAAGAATTATTATAAATCAGTAAGAAAATATACTGATGAAGAATTAGAAAACGAAACCGGTGAGTATTTTGAAAACGAAACAACTCAAAAAACTGCACCAAATGCTTTCAAAGATAAAGCGGATATGATTGAAAAGATGAAGAATGCTAAACCAGTATATCTTTCATCCGAAGAAATGGAAAATATGAATAATACCGATATGGGTAGTATTCTAAATTCTGAAAATCCTAAACAAACCGCAAAAGATTTAGCTGATGAATATGGTAAAGATATTAGTTGGCAATATAAATCAATTGAAAATAACGAAAAAATTCCTGCTCCAATTGCACTAAGAGATAAGAATGGTGCGTATCATTTACTTGCTGGAAACACACGAGCAATGGCATTCACTGCTGCTGGTAGAAAAGTTCCTATTAAAGTAATTGATTATGATGGAGAGTTCCAATACCAACAAGATGAATCCACAATCAACGAAATCCCAATGGCGGATTTGGTTAAGATTGATACATACGCTGATAAACAATTAAACCCAGTAGATGTAGTTCTAACCGATAAACATTTCTTTGATAGGTTGACAGACCCAAGAAACAAAAAAGAAATTACACCTGCGGAACTAATCGGATTCTTCAAAAGATTAGCAAAGAAGAAAAAGG
>Ga0255769_10004504_pt1 | contig 13503 bp, 28 predicted proteins | sample 041ome_9_FD_179637 | JGI IMG/M metagenome (GOLD analysis project Ga0255769, IMG submission 179637) | Coastal salt marsh microbial communities from the Groves Creek Marsh, Skidaway Island, Georgia - 041413US metaG (version 2) | ecosystem: Environmental > Aquatic > Marine > Intertidal zone > Salt... | reverse complement strand
TTATTAGTTTTTGTGCCAGCTTTCTGTAGTTTAGCTATTTTAAAAAAATTTTCTTTAGAAATTATGCCGCAAATCCAAACCTTACTAAAGTCATTTTTTACTCTATTAAAGATATAATAATCAGCATGTCTCTTCTTCTGTTCCTCATATAGAGTAGCACTATAGTAACTTAGAGGCTTTGAGTTACACCCCTGAGCCTTAGCATCAATGGAAATTGACTGGAAATAAAAATCTACATTCAACTCTCCACTATACTTAATATCAGGAAAGACATTGTTAATGCATACTTCGGCCAAATAACCAGTAAGCTTCTGTCGATCACTAGTAAGCCTGTGAGTGCCATTATCGCCAAATCTTTTAGCAGCTTCTAAAGTTCTTTTTTTAGCTTCTTTGAGAATATTTTGCGTAACATCTACTTCTATCATAAGTCTACATTTTTTTTATTAATAAACTACTAATCTCTCTCCTGACCACAACTACATCAGTATAGTAAACAAAATTTACTTTTTTGTAATTATCCCAATATTTTATTGCGTCTTTTTCGTAGTCAAAAGAAGGAAAATTGGGAATCTCTCTATATTCAGACCCCTTATCCTCCATTAAATAGTATTTTAAACTATAGTATTTCATTTATTTTAAAACAGCAAAACCTTTATGGTTTCCTTTTAAAAATTCAACATTTTTATTAAGAACTCTTGATGACTCTAAAGCAAAATTGTATTCATTTATCCTGTTTGTATCGTCCATTACAATAGGAACATCAACATTTAACATATGCCAATAAGAACTTAACCCGTTTCTATTACCTGAACCTTTTGGTCCATCAACAAGAATTAAGTCATAATCATCTGGCAATTGAGAAAATAAAATATCCACATCATACCAACCATTTTTAATTGGCGCATAAATATAATTTGATTTTTCTGCTAAGCCAACCCAAGATGAATCCTGCTCTACAGAATAAACATTATAATACTTGGCCAACTCTATGGTCCCCTTACCACTACCAAATTCTAATATTGAAGAGCCTTCTGGTAAATTTTTCCTGATCCAATTAAACAGACCTTCACATATGGCCCAACCTCCTAAATTACTCATAATTACAAATTTCTATATGCTTCTTGTCTGATTTGACAGGATGATATACTTTACTACCCACAATCCTATCTAAACGCACCGCTGGCATATACCAATTAAAATTATTATTCTTAAAATAGCTTTCAAATCCATGTTTCCTAAAGTCTACTTTTGTCTCAGCTAAAGACGGCAACAACATTTCGTGAAAAAGAAACTTATTATACCTATCTCTATACTGTTTGACTTTTTTAATAAGACTAGGGGATATCCTACAAAAACAATTTAATGAATGCCAAAGCTCAGTGCTTTTAAAATGATGATTTAAATGCCACCAACCCCAACAGACATGTTCATATTTTGTGCATATCCAGTTTGATATTAATTCTGCTTCGTTAGAATCAAAGCTATTTAAAATATTTTTTATCGTCTGTTCATTAAAAGCGGTATCATCCTCAATAACCCAAGTATATTCCTCTTTAAGATCTTTAAATAAGATATCCCAAGCTGTAGTCTTAAGCTTCCACTTTCCAGTCATACCAGTATAACCTTCTATATCCCCCTCTGTATCTAAAATAACTTCAACCTCACCCAAAGGAGAAAGTATTTTTTTAAGATTATCTGTCTTAACTCCTTCTTTGCGAGCTAAGATTTTGAAATTATTTTTCATTGATTAAAATTCAAGCTTAATTGCCCTAGATGTCCCAGCTAAACCAAGATAAACATCATTACCCACAACTTTGGCACAAGTAGAAAACCCAGTACCCAAGTTTTGAATTCCAGATCCCTCTTCAACACTGGATTTACCATCCATGAAATAAGTATTATAATCTCTCCATTGGATCTCATAAGTGCGAGGATTGATTCGGAAGCACTTAGTGTCAGCCCAGAATGCACTGTAAAGCCAACCATCAGGAGCGAGGAAGCCGTGGAAATTTTTATTTTTATTAGCTACTGCAAGATAATCTGCTGGCAAATCAATTTCTTCGTAGCTATCATCAGCACAGTTTATAACCAAAATCTTTTTACCGCATCTAGGTAAGCAGAATACTTTATTAACATCCTCTACATAAGTAGCCCCAACATATTTGACATCAAATCCAAAAGCTCCAGAAGTAACAGGCTTACCTTCCAATAAGGAAGCATCACCAAACTTGTCAATCTTAAGAATCTTTTTGCTTAAAGCTGGAGGCATGTAAATATTACCTTCTTTATCTGCTGCTGCTCCCCAAATATGGCCAAAGAATCCTGTTTGTGGCGGAGTGAACGATCCTGCTTCTCCTGTTTTAATATTATAAGTATAAATATGTAAAGTCTTAGTATAAGATGGCATGTAAATGATACCATTAGCTCCCTCTGCCCCAGAACGTACCTGCGGAGTAATGTTCCATTTCTGCTCTGTCCTTATCGCGCCAGTCTTCCTTTCAAGAATGCCAATAGAAGTTGAATAAGCAGGGCAAAAATAAGTATTGCCATCAGAAGCATCTACAGTACCGATATATCCCTTATACATATCAGCAGCACTTTTGAGACCCTTATCTTCTCTATAAATGTTATCAAGCACTGTATCAGTCTTGATATACATGTTAGACTTATAACCAAAAGAATGGATGACATCAAAATCGTCTAATGCCATAGTTCTGGTTTTAGTCAAGTTGCCATGAACCTCACCGCTTAGATATTTGAAGTTTGGCCAAGAATGCTTGGAGGAATCCAAAAAAAAACTTTTAGGTTTAATCTCCGCACTGGAATACTCCGCACTGGTCTCCGCACTGGTCTCCGCACTGGTCTCCGCACTGGTCTCCGCACTGGTCTCCGCACTGGTCTCCGCGCTGGTCTCCGCGCTGGTCTCCGCGCTACTGTACTCCGCAGAAGTCTCCGCACTCGTATACTCCGCGCTAGTCTCAGCAGAGGTGTATTCAGCAGAGGTCTCACTGCTTGTATATTCGGCGGAGGTTTCCGCACTAGTTTCTACAGATTCATTTAAAATCAATTTTAAATTATCAATGATGCCGTTTAAGTCGGAAATAATTTTAGGCAATGAGTCTTTGTTCATAATTAATTATATGTATGGGTTTAGATTTATCTAATAAAAAATGGTGCGCCCGACTGGATTCGAACCAGTGACCAAGGGTTTATGAGACCCCAACTCTAACCGCTGAGTTACAAGCGCATAAGGTGGTAGCTCTGGAGGGGATCGAACCCTCACGATCTAGGATCAACGGATTTTAAATCCGCAGCGTCTACCAATTCCGCCACAGAGCCAATACTAAAAATTATTTTTTATTTGAGCATTTTTGTTCTCGTATTTTGTGTCTTACATGTAATTTCGAACAAGGCGTTGCTCACAATCCTCGTTCCTCGGATGTGAGAACTTGGTCGTTCGCGCTACACTTACAGCACCTGATCTTAGCGCCGCAATCTCTGCACCAGCCCATCCCTATTCCATTCTCCCTCCATTCGTCAGTCTTCGCGTCCTTGTAGTAACCCATGCGAGCCTCTACTGTTGGGACTTCGGCGGAGGTAGTTGTTTCTTCTGTATTCATTTGGCGTTACTTAAAGCATTTTAAACATTTCAAAGAACTTATCAAAGAATCCCAAATAACTCAAGATAACAAAAATAAAAATAACAACTAAAGTACAAACTAATTCATTTTTATCCATTTTCTCTTACCCTTACTACTTCTTTTTCCATTTTCTTAAAGTCTTTATCATACTTATCGGACCAATGAGCCTCTTTGTTTTTTGCCTTGAGGTTTCTTTCAAAGTCCTCTTCGATCTTCTGATTCTGAACCTGTCTTTCTCTCCAGCTTGGAGGGTTTAGAATTTTATCAATATCAAGATCTGATCTTCCACCAAACATGGAGATTTTAACTCTTGAAATAAAATCTTTTAATTTGCCTTTTAGTGTTCTTCTGTTTCTTTTCATTTTACCAATGTCTTATAGTATTTGCAATAATAAATCCACAAGTAGTTATATGTACTAGCCACCAAAAAGTTCTGATGGCAGCAGCAACATCTGCTTCGCTTGAATCATGAGAAATCTTTTCTCCCATAGTTCTAGCCCAAATCCTCCACAGTTTTCTCAGCATAACCTGAATAATGATCAGCAGGATCTAAATTCCAACCTTTAACCCCAAAGAGGTGCGCCCCTTTCTTTGCAGATATGAAATCTAATGATTGCTTTTCTGTTAATTTGTGAGTAGCAAAATCAATAGGGTTACCAGCCGCATTAATAATACAAATAGCTAGCTCCTGACAATCTTTTTTGCCCACCATTTGGCTATTGTAAGTAAAGGTCATTCAAAAATAATACTTATAATTTCTTCGTCTGTATAGAATTCTAAATTCTCTACTACATCTTGCAAGAGCAAATCATTAAAAACTTTCTCCTCTGATACTTTTGGGGCTATAAGCATATAGTCATCAAAAATACAAGCAGGATTTTCTTTTAACTTCTTTGTCGTACAACCACAGAGAAAAACAAAAGGTAATAAAGTCAATTTCATTTATATTAGAGTTTCTATTTAATCCTCTTTGCTCCTTGCCCTTGACACCAACCATTTCCAGTGAACGGTTCTCCAAGGGACATGAAAGAATCAATTACAAACAACTTATTAGGAGTCACATATGCTATTGAATCTTCATAAAGATATGGTTTGCCCACTTCAAAATTACGAGAGTTGCCTACCTCTTCCACAACACGATAATCTAATGGATAAACTTTTTCACCAGCTTTAGTGCGAACATAAAACTCTGTAGGCTTCATTGAGCATCTATTTGCATTTGTTTGTGCATCATACCTAAAATCAAGCTCATAGTCTCTCTCTGTTGGCGTATAATTGTAAGTGTACTCTGGTAAACTATCTAATCCTGAGACATAATAACCCAGTTCCCCCACTTCTAAATCTTCTAAGAAAATCTTTACAAGACCTCTATCATTATCCCAAATACGTTTATAAAGAGTATCTACAGTATCACCATTTTCAACAGGAACACTATTCCAATAAAGAACCTCTCCTGTATCAAGACCTTCATCCATCTGGTGAATTGTCATGCCTGAAACCTTATCTCCATACCAAATAGTCCAGAAAGCTGGATGCTTACCACAATGGCGAGGCAGATGAGAAGTGTGAAAGTTTACCACTCCAAGTGGGGCGAGATCTAAAAATTCTTTTGGAAGCAGGAATTGATAACCAATCACAACAATAATATCTGGTTGCAATTTTTTTACCCATTCATGAACCATCTTACTCTTAGGATCACCAGACATAATACTGGGAATATCAAGCTCTTCAGCCCATTCATTAAGAGGTTTGCTTTTGCTTCCCCCCGTGGTGGTAGAAGTGATAGTATCAGTAGGAGATTCGATAATACCTACAATATTAGCTCCTTCTTGAACAAAATACTTCATGTGGATGCTAGTAAGCTCCCAAGTTCTTGTTCCTACAATTAAAATTTTCTTGTTCATTTTTTAGTGGGTCTATCTGGGTGCGAGGTCGCGGAAGATTCCGACTTCCTCGGCGTGATAGGTGTGGCCGCCTTGAAAACGCGTAATTGCTTCGCAGCGACCTCTGAGCTGCGCAACAAGTGACGGGAGCGAGCTTCCCGCATCTTCTGGGCGATTTCCCACCTCGTAGACGGCATACGTTCCATTCTCGTAAGTGCGCTTGACATTATAACCCTCGTACCACCCTACTTAGCTGATACTACAATGTATTCGTGATGCTCTTTGTAATTATGAGCGTAATCAATGCAATCTTTAAACTCACCATGATAATCAATAAATGAAGCATCAACAACAAAGAACTTACCTTCTGGAAGCGGATACTTCTCTGCACCTTTGGCTAGATGAGTAGAAGAGATTCTCCAACCATTACCATCACGTTTGACAAGGCTCTTGAACCGCATCATTTCTGAAGGATGATCATCCTCATTAAAATTGCTCAACATCTTTTCTAATTGAAACTTGGTGAGAGAGACACATGCCTCGACCTTTTCTGGATAAACAATCTTTTCTTCTGTGATTGTTTTGACTTCAGGGCTTCTAAAGCAACTCCAAGTTGCCAGCGCCCAAAGCGGTAGTGTTGTAGCTAAGAATAATTTAGTTTTCATTTTTCTGGATATACTTTTTTCTCCGAACCATCCGAAGAGACTGCGATAACTTTACCCTGACATTGGTAAGCATTTTGTTTAGCCATGTCAAGACAATTAATACTAGGATTTGCTCTCTCTAATTCTAGAGAGTATCCTCCCATCCAATCTCCTTTACGATTGTAGACTTCGTACTTTACTACCTCGCTCATCATGCTTCAAGTTTAATGTCGATCTTTGCTGCTTCTCCAGCAGGAGCTTCACTACTAGTAATTACTGCATTGGGAGTCGAGTCCACAGTAACATTGAGCTTCTCCAACCAAACCCTTGATACAGGAATTGCTTGCTTATGACCAAACAGGTCATTGAGTTGCTCTAGGTTGATGTTCACAAATGATGTGCCACCTTTGGGTCTTCCACGTTTTGCCATTTTTTTTGTTTAGTTTTATGTTGAGATTAGTATCCGCATTTTGAAACAACTGCTCTAGCCTCTCTAGAGAGAACCTCAAGCGAGTCGTCATAGTCTAGGACTTCCGCATCTTTGAGTGCTCGCTCTAAGCCGCCAATAAGTCCCCACAAGTCATCCGCTTGGATCTTGCTTCCATTGACAGAAATGTCAACCTGAGAAAAGTCAAAGTCTTGTTCGTTGTCCATGCCCGTATGATAGTTGGTTTTTGATTGAGGTCAAGTTTTTTTTCATTAAATTGTTTGAGCAAATTTCATGCCCCGTCGAGTCAGTTTTCTCTTGACATCTATTTCCATTAGATTCTTCCTAAGCAAAATCTGCTCGTAGTCTCTCTGGATAGCTTGCTTCTGGTATCCAGTGACAGAGGCGAGGCCATTCAGTGTCATCGCGCCCCTGTCTCGCAGAGTCTTCACGATCTGAATCTCAGAATTGGATAGCCCCATTGGGTTTACCCCCATGGCCTTGCAAAATTCAGACCATACAGTCTTAGTGAAAACTTTCAACTTGGTTGCGGAAGCATATGTCTGAGCATCTTGAGCTTTGACTACAGCATCCCTTGGGTTGCCCCTCAATACAGAAACAATCTCCTTCTTTGTAGAATCATCGATCTTAACTTTTTTCTCCAAGTTAGATTCAAAGATTTCATACAACTCTTCCCCAGAATAATCTTCAAAAGAAATATCTCTTAGGCGGTCACGAAGTGGCTCACAAAGTTTCTCCTGATTAGTTGTAGCCATACAAAGAGAAAGTTTTCTAAAATCAAAAGTAAATGTACCTTCTTCTGTAGTCACAGTGCGAACTGGATTCTTGTCAACATTCAAAGCTGTCAAGAAAATTTCCTGCAAGTCTTTGGGAATATTGTGTCCCTCATCGATAAACAAGAAAGCACTATGTTCAACCCACAATGGATAAACCTGCTCAAAGAAAGCGCGAGCATTTCGGATTGTCTTACCATTGATCTCAAGCATGGGAGGACGAGTGCCATCTGGACGCTGGAGAGCTTCGCGGAATTTGCGAGCAAAGAAAGTCTTACCTCCGCCCTTCTGAGTGGTGAGGTTAATAAATGGCAAGCGGTTCGTTGCCTTATAAGAGTCAATGAACACACTCAAAGTGCGCTTGACTGACTCTTGCCCAATTGCTCCTTTGAATATCTTGTTGATTTCCATGCCCCAAGTATAGGCAGAAAATCATTTGGGTCAACACCTTTTTGATTAAAAAATCACTTTTTTTGTAACCCCTTGTGTTTCAGTACCCAAGGAATGACCAAATTTTCAACACACCGCACATAAGCTTCCTCATCATTGCTTTCCATGAAAGCCAAGCCAGTCATCTCAAAAATCATGTGGGTGACTTCATGAACCAATGTCCACCAATGCTGCTCTGGATCTTTTAGGCATTTTTTATTCAATTTAATTAACTTATCATCCATTAAACATTCCCCCCACTCATCCATTTCTTCGTAGACGATTTTTATTTTTACATTTAAAACATCAACAAAAGAAAGCCTCTTCATCTTAAATAATTACACTTCTAATTGACAAATCCCAAATCAAATAGAAAATATAGAAATGGATGTTAAGGAAGAGTTAAATTTAATCAAGGAGGCCCAACAAATCGTAGCTGGTTTAGATTTGGAAAAGAAGAAGGTTTACGAAGATATTCTGAAAAAAATAAACCCTAGCCCCAAATTAGAGAGTATTTTGTGGGATTTTATCTACAATGGGGTTCAGTGTTACAAGTACGATATCGAAAAAATATTAAAAAACAGAAAAAAATGGCTTGACTCAGGTGAATAATCGATTATCCTGACCTCGACATGAACATATTTGTTACCGATCAAGATCCGTACCAAGCAGCCAAAAATCTTTGCGACAAGCACGTTTCCAAGATGATTGTTGAAACTGCACAGATGCTAGCCAACTGCTTCACACTGGAAACCTTAGCTGAACCAGATTGCCCAAGAAGTCAGAAGGGTAATCCTAGAAAACATTCTTATGCGAAACACCCTTGCACAATATGGGCCACTAAAACCAAAACAAATATGATGTGGCTAATCCGTCATGGTATAGCAATGGCGCGAGAAAAAAAATTCAGGACAGAAAAAGACCACTTCTCGGCACAATTCATTCAATGGTGTATGCTCAATATGCACAGGTCAAATGTTCCTGCTGGACCCCTTACAGAATTTGCTGTAGCAATTAGTCAAGATCAAAAATGCAGGACTCATCCTCAGTTTGAAAATCTTTCTGTTGTCGAAAAGTACAGGGAGTACTATAATTATGACAAGTCCCGCTTTGCTAAGTGGACAAAAAGACAAGCTCCAAACTGGTATAAAGTAAAATGAAACTTTTTTTTGAAGAAATATTTATTTTTGTCGGGTCTATTGTTGTTGGAATACCACTTGGATTAATCGCGGGGATAGTTTGTTGGATTAAATTCCCCTTTGAAGTTTATCGTCAAGCCAGAGTTAACTTAGCTAAAGAAAGAATTAATAAGGCCAAAGAGTTTTTGAAAAAAAATGCGAAAAAAGATATATGGGAAAAGCATATAGAGAGAATGGAAGAAAGAAAAAATTATGACAACTGAAGAACTAATACAATTGCATAAAAATACCTGCGAAACTTGCAGGGACATCATGAGACAAAAAAATAGCGATTATACTGGTGGAGAAAAAGCCAATGATCCCTTCGCTAATTTTAACGCTGCATCTGTCCTTGGCATTGACCCAGTTCAAGGCTTACTGCTTAGAGTTATTGATAAGATTCAAAGGATTAGGTCTTTTACAAACGACAAGGAGTTGAAAGTCTCAAATGAGAGTGTCGAAGATGCTTGCGATGATATTGTTAATTATGCAATCTTAGCAAAGGCAATGCTCATGGAGCAAAGGAAGGAAAACTACCCCAAAAATTGAGTAAAAACGATTAAAAATTCACACCTTCAAAAACCTACTCCTACGGGAGTGGGTTTTTTTGTGTAATATATTACATGCCTTCTGCAACTAGAGTTCACTCTCATGAAAGTCAAGTCTACATCGATAGCACTTTGATTAGGGGAGTTCAATCTTTCAGCTATGAGAATCCAAAGAATGTTCAAGAACTGAGAAAACTTGGGTCTTACAAACAAGAGGATTATATTTTAACCGCAGATCAACCCATTGATACATCTATTAGCTTCATTGTTAATGATCATGTTTTAGATACAAATGGTAACTACTTGAAGTTTTTAAGCTGTGATGAATCAACCATTCAACTCAAAGATGCTACTGCCAGAACCACTTTTTCAAAAGCAAACTTAACCAACTTCTCTCTGGACTTTAGCGTAGGAGAATTGGCTCGTGGTTCTTATGGATACCAGTGTGATTCTTTGTCAGTTAGTGAAGGCAACTCACTAATTGATTTAGATCTAGACTCTTCAAAAATAAATATTTTTAGACCACAAGATATTACATTAACCACAACCCTTGATGAAGGAATTAATTCTACAGACTTTCCTATCCAATCTATTTCTCTTTCTGTTGGAATAGAAAGAACAGCTACAATTAGAGCTGGCCAAAGAGGAGCAAAAAGAAGATATCCAGTTTTACCAGCACAAGGATCTTTAAGCATATCTGTAATCAAAAATAATGTAGATGACACAATGGATCTATCAAACTTGGTGGTAGAAAAAGGAAACTTTACATTTTTAATACCTGAAACTCCTTTGGGATCATCTTCTGAAAATCCAAATTTAAATATAAAAGTTTATAATTGTTTTTTAAATTCTGTGAGTCATTCTCACGATTTAGACGGAAATGCAACATTGGATTTTTCTTATACATTTCCGATTTCAAATGATGCCGTTGAATATTATTTTTCGTAAGCTTATTTCACGCCCCTTATTTGGCCAAATCCCGCTTAAACTTGCGACTTTTTTGTGTATAGAATAATATGCCTAGACAAAAACAAGGAGAGATTCACTGCGACTTCAGTTTAACTTCTGGAGATTGGGTTAGTTACAGGGCAGAAGTCACTGGTTTTTATGGTACAAATGATGCCTCCGAACTGAATGATCATATTGTTCGTGAATTCAATAAAAAAATAAGAGACCTGAACATGCCAGAATCTCTTTATATTTCCCCTTATGATGCAGGACTACGCTACACGGGAGATGGTAGTATTTTTAATGGTTAAATTAAAAAACCTGTTTCTTTAATGTTTTAAAGATATCATACAGGCACTGATCTCCTTTTGTTGCTTCCCTGACCTTATTGTTCATTTCGAAGCTATGTGAAGTATGGGCTATCTCTCTTTTAATAACCCAACCATCTTCAATAAAATAATCGGAATCCCAGTCAAAAACCTCTGATATATAGTCTATAGCAATCAAATGCCTTTGGCTTTCTGAGATGTTAATTTCAACTTTCTGTGTCCCCGTAATTTTCATGTACCCTTATTACACTATTTTCTGACCCTTTGTCAAGAGAATATCTTTGCTTGAATAAGAACCAATGCTGATGAGTTAACCTGCGCCCATATAAATAGTATACTTTTTTACCCCGACTCGTCTCAATAGCTGGACCAGAAATGTTATGCAATTGACCTTGCCTCCAATATTCTACACTACCATTATTATAAATAACTGCTGGCCCATGGTTCCTGTGGAGTTTTTTGCAAGAATCATCTAAATAATACTTTGTAGAGGAATAATCTAATCTAATAAACAAATCGTCATCAGATATGATCTCCTCTTCTGGTGGTCTAAGAAAATTGTCAGGAGTTTTGCTCATTACTCATCTTCACCATAAGTTAAAGGAATATCCCACCCTTTTTCAACACCCTGAGAGAACAGACCAGCTTCTGAAAGCTCCTCATAAAGCTTATCAAATTCTTCACCTTCCAATTCTTCTCCAAAGCCATTACGACAATTTTCATCATAATGGTAAATACAGTAATCTGCACCATCCCAAGTTTCATCACCTTGAACGACAATTCTCTTGCCATCAATCTCAGCATGATAATACCAGATAGCCCTGACATAAGTTTCTTCTGGATCACTTAATACTTTTAAACTTTTCATAATTAATCTTTTGTAAAGGTAAGATTCCTAATGTCAAGATCTTCTGGGTTCTTTTTTGCGCGAGCTTCAGCTTTCTTTAGCTCGTTCTCTGTAAAAAGAAAATGTCTGCCATCATCAGAACTAATCTGAAAATAAACAAGGGCTGCATTGTTTTTCTTCTTATCGTTTACAACTGTATTAATATATGCGTATTTCATAGAATCAGTAGTTAGTATCCCCAACTATTTAGGGTATGTTCAAAGGGATTATCTTCAATGCCCTTAACCAAGTCAAGCATTTTTTCAGCTATTTCTCTAATTTCTTTCTGGGCGTGTTCACTTTTCCGTAACTTAATAAAGTTTGCAAAGCTACGCATATTAAATTGTACATCAGCTTGAATACGACTATTGTAAGTCTTGAAGAAACGAGCAGATTCTTTAGCGCGTTTGCGCCCCAGTCTAGACTCAAGAGCTTCTATGCATTCATGATAAAGCTTATTCCCATGAGCCGCATACAGCATCAATTCATTCTGCCACGCCTCTGGCCAATCATCAGGGACAAAAATTTTATCTTCTTTTAGCTCTTTGTACCTCGCGCTTTCAGCATTGAGAGAAGATATTCTATGCTTAAGTAAATGAATATGAGAGGCAATATCGCAATCCACAAGAAAGTGGACACTGCCCTTTTCAAAGGGTGTCTCGTGTCCCTCACTCCAAAGCATGTCGATGAGCTTCGGAATTCTCTTTCGCTTCTTTTCATCTAGTTTTCTACTTGTGGATGTCCATGCAGAACAGGCAATTACTTCATCTGACCCATAGTACCCCAATAATTCTACTGTATTTTTCATATTTTATCAATATTTAAACGGATTTGCCATTACAAAAGTGTTTGGCATTATCTTCCGCGCATAAATATAACCAGATTTTCTGTAAGTGTCAAGCTCTCCTTTGCTTAATTTCTTAAAAGCTCTAGGATTTCTGTCTTGAGTCCCATTATTATTCGTCCTGATGCTCCAATCAGAGAATGTTGTAGCTTGTCCCATTTCAAAATCCATACCCAGTTGCTTTGCTATTCCCCAAAAATAAAATTCATCAGCAAAAATAACTTTTTCTTTTACAAAAAACTGAGACCAGTATTCAAAAGTTTCAACGAACTGCTCCACATCCTTTCTGCGACAAACAAAAAACTGACAAACTGCATTATACTCACCAAAATCATAGCCAACAACGCCCTCTTTAAAAACTTTTTGACTTTTAACTTTTGTGTGAAAACTAAAATGTTTTGCAAAAGTCGTTTTTTTATACCTTTTTTTAATCAAATCTACTGTCGTGTCTAAATCATAAAGGGGGAAGTGCGAGTCACTAATCAAGGTGAAATATTCATTCTGATCATCCTCTAAAGCTGACTTCATTAACTCTATAGTAGCTTCAACTAATGAAAAATGTCCCCATGCTGTTGGCACTAAATTATCAATATAATAATCAGAAAATATACTGGGCTTCCTCTCTTTAGGATGGATGTACAAATTAAAATCATCACCTCTTCCATTATCAAAAAACTTTTTCCAAATGTGATTTTGATTGAAGGAATTTAATGTCAGATTTAAGAAAACTACTTTTTCCATTTATTTAATATTTCTAGTGTATTATAATAAAGAACAATGCCTTTACCAACTCCAAATAAAGAAGAAAGTAAGAACGACTTTGTCGGTCGTTGTGTCTCTGAATTGTCAGACAAGGAAGAATTCAAGGATAATAAACAACGTGTTGCTGTTTGTTATACTCAATATGATGAATCCATGGAATCAAAAGCTGAAGACCAAGAAGGTCGCATGG
>Ga0255769_10004487_pt1 | contig 13520 bp, 10 predicted proteins | sample 041ome_9_FD_179637 | JGI IMG/M metagenome (GOLD analysis project Ga0255769, IMG submission 179637) | Coastal salt marsh microbial communities from the Groves Creek Marsh, Skidaway Island, Georgia - 041413US metaG (version 2) | ecosystem: Environmental > Aquatic > Marine > Intertidal zone > Salt... | reverse complement strand
TCGTGGATATATGTATATATCCACCTCTATCGGCGTCGTCGTCGTGACGCGCGCGCCCACGCGCCCACGCGCACCGAGGCGTGGTGTGTCGACACGAGTGTCGACAAAGTGTCGAGACACATCCATCCATGGGCGTTACGATGGTGACGACGGCGACGACGGCGACGATGGGTAAAAGTACAGCCACTCGTGCACATACAAAAGGCGATTTTCGTTCACATTAGGCGCGCGCGCGCGCACATCAACCCGCTCGATCGGTGGGAGGTGCTCGATCGATCGATCGGTCGAGGCGGTTCGCCTGGTGATGGATTTTTGAGTGCAACGCACACTGGCGCACCTCACTCTGACGACGACGACGTATGCGCATGCGTATGCGCACGCGCACGCGCATGCGCATGCGAGTGATGACGGGACGATGGCGGCGATGGGGACGACGCGCGTCGGCGGCGCACGTCGTCGCGGTCGCGGTCGCGGTCGCGGTCGCGTCGGCGCTCGCGGTGGCGGTTGAGGCGTCGAGCGTCGGCGTGGCGTTCGCGAATGCGTCGGTGACGATGTTGAATGCGTCGACGGGGGTGATGAGCGCGGTGACGAGCGCGGCGCATGATGCGTATGCGTACTATGGGTTTGATCTCGCGAGTGTCGCGAGTGATGTGGATGTGGTGTTGGATGTCATGGACGGCGACGCGGGTACGCGACGACTCGAGGCGAAGACGCGAAGACCACGCGATGGATGATGCGCGACAAGCTCGTATGTGATGACTGACGGAGTGTCGTGATGTGCAGATTTGTACGTGTTACCGCCGTGTGTTGATGCGACGGCGGCGTGCGATGCTCCGAGCGACGTCACGTGGCGTTGGCGGAGCGTTCACGGCGCGGGTAGCGACGAGATCTTCATTTCGCGGGACGATATCAACGCCACGACGGAAGTGGGGCATGGGAAGACGTTTCGAGTCGCCGTGCACGCGTGGTCTCGACATGGGGCGACGTTTCAGATTCGCGCGTTCGAAGTACCCGCATCGAGAGCGCTCGCGCCGCCGCAGAAGACCGCGCTGGACGCGTTGTTTGATAAATGTTGCGCCGACGCGTGTAAAAAGAACTGGCGCGAATATAGGACGAATGGTACGGATCCATGCCACGCGCCGGGTGTGCGGTGTGCGGCGTCGGGCGAAATCGTCGAGCTCGATTTGAGCGGCGAGGCGATGGCGTGCGAGCTCGGAGCGGCTGATTTTGTCGCGCTTGGCTCGTCGCTCGAGCGGCTCAATCTACGTAACAATCCAAACGTAAAGTTACCAGGAGAAAGCAGCACGTTTGGCGTGCTCGGGGCGCTTACGAGTTTGAAATCGATCGATGTATCGTTTACGTCGCTCGCAGTTGCGCGCGCGCTCGACGATTTGTGCGCGGGCGCGCCAGCGAGCTTGATTGAAATCACAGCCATGGCGACGAACATCCAAGGCGCTGTGCCGGCGTGTGTGCTCGCCATGCCAAATCTCCAAACGATCGACGTAGCGCACAATTACTTGAACGGAACGCTTCCGGATTTGCCTCCAGAGACGCCGATGCGATTCGTAAGCTTGGGCACGCAATATTCGACGACGGCAATCACGGGCTCAATTCCATCGTCGTATGTCAGTTCTCCGACATTGGAATTCTTGTTTTTAAACAATTTGGCGTTGAACGGAAGTATTCCCGATAGTTTTTCTAACTCTCGGTTGCGCGAATTAAGCTTGAAGGCGAACGAGTTGACGGGAGTCATTCCGTCGTCGCTCGCGGCTGCACCGTATCTGCTTTCAATCGATTTGTCAGGCAACAATCTTAGCGGTGAAGTGCCGGCGGGACTGTATGACAATCCCAATCGAACATACGTGGATTTATCTAGCAACGCGCTGACAAAGTTGAGCGTCACTTCTGCACATGCGAATCCTGGGGCTTCGTTGGAATATCTAAACGCGGCGTACAACGACATTGACGAACGAGGCGTGCCGGAAACGCTCACGACGTTGAGCGGACTCAAAGTGCTTCTTTTGTTCAAAAATCGTTTTCATGGACCAATGATCAACGCAACAACGACTCCTGTGTGGGATCTGCGTTACTTTGATGCGTCGTTTAACGAATTCAGCGGCGATGTCCCGGACGCCACGCGTTTTGGAAACATTTTCGCGGGTGGCTCGGGGTGGTGGGGAGATAACGCTTTGGAATTATCGCGAAATGCATTCACCAATGCGCCAGAGTGGCTTGAAAACTATGCGAACGTGAGGAATATGCGCGTGGGTTTCATGAATAATCCAATCGCGTGCCCGCTTCCGACGTCGCTCATCGGACGCGATATTTTAGCCATCAACTGTGATTTCGGCGAAAACCAAGGCTCGCCCGCGAGCAACGGCGCCGAGCTCTACATTGAGGATGATTCGTCACCAGAAGTTAGTTCTAAAACCGGTCGCTCGCCGTTAAATGGCGGCGTGCTAGCGATCGTTATGGTGCTTATCGCGCTCGGCGTGTCGTCGGGTGTGGGAGTAGGCATCTTGATGTATCGCAAGCGCGCGAATCGTCGCGCCGTGGCGTTTCGTCCATTTCAAGACGTGGAGATGTCCTCGGGGTATTAGTAGTAGTAGTTTTTAGCAAAGCCGCGCGTGTGGTGCATTTGATGGTCATCGACATTTGTCGTTATCATTAAAGTTCTACTCGGTTGTACGATTTGCGTCTTTATTATACCATTTTTTAGCTCGCGCCCGCTCGTGTACGCACCAAACAAACTCAAAAATGAATAAATTCAACGCGCGCCGCCGCCCGCGTCCATTTAGAGTTCGTCCTTCTTCGGGGCCTCTTCGGTTTCTTCGCTGTCTTTTTCTTCTTCTTCTTCTTCTTCTTCTTCAACGATGTGGAATTGGGTCTCGTCGACGAGTTCCGCATCCTTTTCAACACCTAAGCTCGTCTTAATCATGTCGAACACGCGAGCGGTGTACTCGCCCGGCTTTTCAAAGCTGAAACCGGACTCCAACATCGCCGTCTCGTACATCAACTTGGCCATCGCTTCAGTTTCAACCGAGTCTGGATCCGACGCGGCGCGCGCCTTGAGCGCCGCAATCATCGGGTGACGCGGGTTCACTTCTAACGTCTTCTTGCCACGCATGTACTGGAGACGCGATTCGTCGCCCATGGCTTGCGCCTTCATGATGCGCTCCATGTTAGCTGACCAACCGTATTTGGAGGACACGACGACGCACGGAGTGGTGGAAAGGCGGTTAGACACCTTCACCGCCTCGACGGCGTCATCAGGGAGCTTGCTCTTCCACCACGTGGTGAACGTCTTGAACGCTTCCTTGGTCTTCTTGAAACGAGACTTTTCGTCGTCATCCGCGTCGCCAAACTTCAAGTCTTCCTTGGAGGCGTTGGAGAACTTGAAGTCGTCGAATTCGGTGAGGTTTTGCATCGTGTACTCGTCGATGGGATCGGTAAAGTAGATGACTTCAAGATCCTTGGCGATGAGCTTCTCGAGGAACGGCGAGTTCTTGAGGGCATCCATGGACTCACCGGTGATGTAGTAAATGGTCTTTTGGCCCTCCTTCATGCGCTCGACATACTGCTCGAGCGAGACGAGCTTGCCGTCAGACTTGGACGTCTTGAAACGAAGAAGCTTGGCGAGACGAGTGCGGTTGCTCGCGTCTTCGATGATACCAAGTTTGATGGACTTGCCAAACTGCTTCCAGAACTTTTCATACTTCGATTCTTCGTCCTTCTTGTCCGCGGCGTCGTCGGCGACTTCGTCATCCTCGGCATCCGCGCCTTCTTCAGCAAGCTTACGAATCATGTCGAGCGCCTTGCGGACAATCTTCTTCTTGATAGTCTTGAGCGACGTGTGCTGTTGAAGAGTTTCGCGAGAAACATTCAACGGCAACGTATCGGAGTCAACAATACCCTTGATGAAGTTCAAGTACTTGGGCAACAACTCGTCGAATTCGTCAGAGATGAACACGCGTCGGACGTACAACTTCAAAGCCGAAGGGCGGTTGTAGTAGTTGTCATAGTAATCAGACGGCGCAACTTCCGGAATGAAAAGAATCGCCTTGAACTCGACATCACCTTCAGCCTTGAAGTGCGAGTACGTGAGCGGTGCGCTAGAATCCTTGGCCAAAGCTTGGTAGAATTTTGAGTACTCAGATTCTTCAACTTCAGAGGACGAACGAAGCCAGATGGCCTTGTTGTCGTTCAAGCGCTTCCAGTCCCACACGGTGTTGTACACCGTCTTCGTTTTTGGCGTGTCGTCTTCTTCCTCATCATCGTTTTCGTCGGCATCTTCGTCGTCGTCATCATCTTCATCGGCGTCGGCGGAGACGTCGGCATCTTCGTCTTCGTCATCTTCAACCGGGACTTCTTCGGCAACCTCTTCCGAGGAGTACAAGTAGATAGGGAAGTTGATAAACTCAGAGTATCGGTGCACGAGATTTTCGAGCGTGGACGTTTCCAAGTATTGCTGCGCGTCTTCCTTCAAGTAGATGTTGATTTCGACGCCTCGCTCAATTGGCTCGCCTTCGTCTTCAGAAATGGCAAAGTTGCCATCCGCCTTGGACTGCCACACCCATTGCTTCGGGTCGTCGTTGTGTTTCGAACGCACTTCAACGAAATCCGCGACGAGGTAGACAGAGTAGAAACCCACACCGAATTGGCCAATCAAAGACATGTCGCCGCCCTTTGCCATTTGGTCGAGAAAGGCGGACGTTCCAGACTTGGCGATCGTCCCGAGGTTGTTTTTCAAGTCGTCCTTCGTCATACCCACACCCTTGTCACGAATCGTCAAAACCTTGCGTTCCTTGTCCGCTTTGATGCGAATGTCCAATTCCGCGGCGTCACCTTCGCCGAGTTGAGAGTTATCCGTCAGCGACAAGAAGCGAATCTTGTCCAACGAATCGCTCCCGTTGGAAATCAACTCGCGTAAGAAAATATCCTTATTCGAGTACAAAGAGTTGATAATAATGTCCATTAAACGAGACACTTCGGCTTGGAACTCGAAAGTTTCCGCACCGGCGTTGAAATCCGGAGCCGTACGCGTCGCCGCGCCGTCGCCGCCTTCATCCGCGTACGCTGCGTATCGATTGCGAAAACACGCGTCGCGCTTGGTTAGTCTACGCTTCACACGCGATTGATTGCAACCACACGATCATTTTCATCGTCATCCCCTGTCGTCATCGTCGTCATGAGGTCCCACGCGCCCATCACCACCCCCGCGGCTTTGATCCATGGAAACATCTTCATCGTCTCGCAGTTCCGCGCGCCGTCCTCGTCCTCGTCCTCGTCGTCGTCGTCGTCGTACCTCGAGCGCACCCATTGGTGAGGCACAGCACGGACACGATCGCCACGAGCGCAAACGTGCGTAACTTTGCAAATCCACGCATGGTCGTGATGGTCGCGTCGTTCACTGTCGCGTCGTCGTTCCGAACGCACCCATCACGTCGTCGTCGTCGTCGTCGTCGTCGCGCGCGGGCGCGGCATCCATCGGTCGGGGTGTCGTAGTCGACCATGCGTGTGTGGTATGCACGTGTGTCGTAAAGTATTCACGTGTGTGGGATGCACGTGTGTCGTATTCGAGGCCATGCGATCGCCGTGTGGGTGTGTGCGTACGTGCATACATAAATACCACGCCCGCATCACGAGGGGCGATGACATCGACGCCGTGATTTCATTGGTGCGCGAGGACGACGCGCGGGCGAACGTGCGTTTTGATTGGTGGAGATGTCAACACACAGAGATACAATGGATTACAAGACGGAATCACACCTACTGGTGCGTGGCGCGTCACACCGTGGCGCCGTATGCAGGCGTCGTGGATGATTTTTCATCGACGTCGCCGGCAGCGGAGCGATTGACGTGCATTTGGCTGCGTGCCAACGCGCTTTCGCTTTGAGCGACCCAATCAAAGCGAGAAATCAGCGCGACGTAAAGCGCGCCGTGCACTATTGTCCCAATCAGACTACCGAGTACGAGACCTTCCGGACCCATCTCACTATAGAATGCTAAAAACAACGAGATCGGTATACCGATGACGTAGTAAGAAAAAATGACAACCTGGGCGCCAACCTTTTGCATGGCGCACGCGCGCAAAACGCCAGTGCACGTGCACCCCAATGAGTCGAAAACAACGTACACCGCGAGAACTGCAAGCAGCTTACTCGCAAGAGCATTCACCGAATCCCAACACGTAAACAATGTCGGCCACTCTGCTCTAAAAGAATAAATCATAAATGAAACAAAAAGCGAGGCGGTAAGAATTAGCGTCGTCGCTACAAACGCGGCGTGCTTCGCCTTGTCGGCGGCGCCAGCGCCAAGCTCGTGACTCACTCTCGTCAACGCAGCTTGTGCGAAACCATGAGCCATATCGTACGACAAGCTCCCCGTGGTTTGGTAAATCGACATCGCCGCGACGGCGACGGCTGGCGATGGTAATAAGCCCGCGAGAAGGATGGATAACTCACTCGCCCACCACTCCAACATCATAAACACGCCGGGCAAACCCAGCTCTAAAAATTCTCTCGCACCATTGACACAAAACAGCTCATCTCGACTCCATGCGGGTGCACACGCATCGCGTTTGTGCGCTAAAATTTCGCATTCTTCACGTAGCGCCGGCGAATATCGCAAAATGAAAATGTACGCCGAGTTCACAGCCAAAACGATGCCCGTGCTCACGGACGTGGCCAAAGCAACACCAAGAGCTTGCATTTTGAAATGATAAACTAAAAGATAGTTTATTGGTCCGTGTAAAATCGTGGCGGCGATTCCCGCCGCGGCTTGCGGACCGGTGATGGCCTGCGACTGCAAGTATGCCTGCGCGCACAGATTCCACGCAAACGCAAACATACCAGGGATGAGCCCGCGTGTGTAGCTTCCCGCGGCAAATGCAACGTCACCATCTTGGTAGAGCATCAGTAGGACAGCCTCGGCGTGCCACCAAATAGATGACAGAAGCAACGTCGCTGTCGTCAAAATCACCACGCCGCGCTGCGCGACGAAGCCGACTCGCGCGTAGGACCCCGCCCCGTACGCCTGCCCGGCCAGCGTGTTCACCGCTGTGGATAATCCAACGATGATAGATTTACCAGTCATGTTCATGAGCGTTCCCGCTAACGCTGCGGCTGCGAGTTCGACTGACTGTCCAAGACGCCCCAAGAAGGCGAGTGTGATGAAGTCTCTTACCGTGCTCGCGACCATGTTCACCCCGACGGGAACTGCGATTTTGACTTGTGCGAGCGCTTCGGTGGCGAACGGTGGCGCCGCCGCCAACATGGTGTCCTCCGTCGCCATCGGACCCTGAGCTCGCGCCGCGCGCCGCGCGCCACGCTTTGGGGTGTTGGCGCCGCCGGCGCGTGTTCTCATTTCTCATTTTTCATTTGATGATAATAACATACGAAATACTCTTTCTACTGTGTGCGCTAAGTGTCATGCTATACGCGCTGCTCGATTTTGGGCGCGTTCACTGCTAAAATTAAATCTCCTCCAATCGCGGAAAGTCGCTCTTCACGATGCGGTGCGCTTGGATGCACCCTTCGTATTTGCCAAAAGTGCGCTTCACCATGATGAAAATCCACTCGCTTTTAGCACCCACGCGATCGAACAAATCAACATCTACTCGCGTTCGACCATCGGACATTGTCGACACCGTTTTAATCGTATGTCCCGTGTTGTAGACGAACTGGTCGTACGTCGACAACGCCTTGCCAATAAAGTGGTCGAAGTGATACATGTCGCTCGAATACCCAAAGAATCGCGAGCGCTCCATGTTTCCGTGCTCGACTGCGTATTCCCACAACACTTGCACCCCATGATCACGTCTTGGCACGTCTTTGTCGCGCATGGCGGTGATAATTAGAGTCACGACGTCTTCGACGGTTTGCATCGCGTGCGGTTGAAAAATGGGTCCTGGGACGTTTTGCGGATTTCGACAAACGCCAATACATTTCGATCCGTTCTCTTTCACCATGGCTTCAACGCAAAACGGACACGCCTCCGACGTTGGTTTGAATGAGCGCCTATCGATCACGACGTCGAGGATTTCCTCGGCGGACGCCATCGTCCCGGGCAGATAGCCTTCACCCGCGGGCTCCCCACGCGACGCGCCGGCGTTGGCGCGTGCGCGCGTTCCACGCTTCGCTGGCAACCTCGACGCCGTCGCCGACGTCACCACTCGCGCCGTCATCGCCGTCATCGCCGCCGTCATCGTCGTCGTCGTCGTCGTGGGTGGCTCAGATACACGCGCGTGGGCGAGTACGGTCGTGCAGTCGTCGTCGTGGTGTCTTGTTTTGTTTTGTTTTGTTTTGTTTTGTTTTGTTTTGTTTTGTTTTGGCGCGTGCCTTTTTGGGACACAACACATATGACGGTCGTCACAACGCGACGGTCGCGAGGGTTGTCTTCGAAACGCGGCGATGAATGACTTGTTAGCAACCATCGGGGGGTCGTCGTCCAACGTGTACGACTCGAACCCGACGACGACGACGACGACGACGACGACGACGACGAGAGGCGCGGCGGTTGTGGACGTTGAACGAGGACGAGTCGAAGAGTACGATGCGTATGGAGTTGGAAACGCAAACGATGCGTCGTCGGGTGAAACGTCATCTGCGTCAACGGTGGAAAACTTGATGAAGACCTTCTTCGTGGATGTTCAAGTCATCAAGCAGAACATGATGATGATTAGAGAAGCGCTCACGGAACTGAACGCCGAGCACGAGGCGTCCAAGAGCAGTACCAAGGGGGAAGAAATGGCGGAAAGACAAGAACGCATGAATCGTACGATTGAGCGCGTATCGAAGATTGCGCGCGAGACGAAATTACGATTAGAGAATCTGGACGAGGACAACGCGAAAGCTATATCGTCAGGTGTGGTGGTTACAGGCAGCAGCGAGCACCGTACGCGAAGCGCTTTGACGTCGTCGATGAAAACGAAGCTCAAACAACAAATGGGCGAGTTTCAAAATTTGCGCGAGCGTTTGCGAGAAGAGTATAAGGAGATCGTCGAACGCCGCTACTTTGCCGTCACTGGCCAAGAAGCGAACGACGCTGAAGTGGAGCGATTAATTGAAACCGGAGAAAGCGAAACGATGTTTCAGACGGCGCTCTTAGAGCAAGGCAGAGGGCAGATCCTAGACACGGTTAACGAGATTCAGGATCGCCATTACGCCATTCGCGAATTGGAACGTAAGTTATTGGAGCTCAACCAAGTTTTCTTGGACATGTCCGTCTTAGTAGAAGCACAGGGTGAGATGATTGATAACGTCGAAATGCACGTGTCCAAATCGGTCGAGTTTGTCAAACAAGGTAACGTCGAGCTGCGCAAGGCGAGAATGTATCAGAAAAGTACACGCAAGTGGGCGTGTTGCATTATGATTATACTGCTCGTAATCTTAATCGCAATCTTGTTGCCAGTCTTGAAGCCGTGGAGTAGCGGTTCCGCTTAGGAGCGTCGGCGCGGTAGACGAAGAGCCACGACGCGCGTCAACGGATTACCGATACCTCTAGTAGCATATAAAATAAATGAAAAGCAATATAATGTATGATACACGCTTTTCATCGGACATCTGTTTGTCGAACAAGCCAACACGGTCCCGATTGCAACCCAAAAATAGTCTTTCTGCCTTCTCTCGTCGAGTCGAGGTGATGTCACGCGGGAGGAGAGCAACCCTTCACAGTGCGACGCCCATGCGCTGGTCGCCCACTCCGAGCGAGGCTAACGCGAGCGCTGGCGAAGAAGATGCGAATTCAATAAGTAACGATGTCGATGCAGAGTGGATGAAGTACTGCCCAATCTGTAACAAGGACATATTTGCCTCGTCCAAGCGCGAGGTTGACGAGCGTTTCGAGATGCATCTTCGACAGGCGCACCCCGATTTTCTCGACTACAACGACGACGACAACGACGATGACGATGACGACGATAACACTACCGGGTTCGGCTTCGAACAACCTCGAGAGCAAAATAGAGGCAAGGACGGTACGTTTTACGACGATGCACACGTGAAAGCCATATGTGTTCGTCTCGGACGAAGGAAGAAGGTCTGACACGCGGTTCGTTTTCTTTCGGCGCAGCAATGGGTGGCGAGTTGACAAACGATGGTAGTTTGAAACTTGAGTTTTACCGTTTATGCACCGTATGTGGTGCCGAAGTAAACGCCGCTGAAAAGAGGATATTTTACAGATTGTGGAACGCCCACACGGAGAGCGTTGAGCATCAAAACGCGCTGGAAGAAAAGGTGCGAGCAAAGCGGGCAGCAAAAGCGAAAAAGATGCGACCAGAAGCGACTTCGGATAAGGCGTCATTCCCATTTTATCGCATGTGCAGAGATTGCGGCGGTGAAGTAGCGGCGCGTGAGGAGCCGACGTTCTTCAACAACTGGAGTCAACATCTGGTCGGCCAGCGCCATCGCTCAGCGCTGTCGGCCAAAGCGACGACTCAGAGTAAGCTAAAGCGCGTTGCGAGTATCGACATCAAGAAATCACACAATGAATTAGACACATCGAGGACCAGTATGCTGAGCATGACGTGCCGGCTCTGTAACCACGAAGTGCGGGGGCCGACGAAAGCAGTCCTGGACAATAATTTCAAGCAGCACATTACAGGAACGATGCACCAGCGCCTGCTGTATGAACGCGAAGAGAAGAAACAAAAGGGTGAACCTGTTTCTATTGAAAATGATTTTGACGCATTATCTGTCGAGGACATTGACTTGTCGTCGTCGTCGTCAGACAACGCTACGACAAACGAAGACTCGGCTCAAGCGGAGCAGGACACACTTTGTGCAGAGGAGCCGATATCGGCGGACCGTTCGAGTGAAACGTTTTACGACTACTTTTATGATAGGTTTAGTGATGCGCGTCGCTTAGAAACGGTGCTCGAAAGGCATCCAACGCTTGTCACGACGCAAGAACGGAATATGCGTATCGACCACGCGTACATTGGACGCGAACTGATACCTTCTGCACCAAGTACTGCGCCCCGTGACATATACTTGAATGTTTCCGAACCATTTTCCGCGGTTGTTTGCGGACTTCAGAATTCAGGAATGTCTCATACGCTCGCTGTGTTGATTGAGTCATGTCTGGTGCCGTGCCCAGAACCTTCGAACGCACCCATTGTGCATTTGAAGTATCCCATGACGGCGCTTGCATTCGTGGCGAGCGCCGAAAACACAGATCTCAAGCATATAGGAACTCATTCACCGAGCATTAAAACGTTATTGAACTACAAGAGGCAGTTCGGCAGGGTGAAGGTTGTCATCGTTTACACATGCCAAACGAGGTTCAATGCCATGCGGTCATTCTATGAAAAGATTGGATGCGAATGCGTTCTACTGTACGGTAATGCCGACTTCATGAAAATTCTCGATGGGGTGCAAGACATGGGTAATTTGATCATAGTGGACACAATCGAATGGGGAATGAATGATGAGACGCGAGACAGCTACTTGAAGAATAGACTTGATTCATTTCTATCTCTTAAAAATCATTCTAGTTCAGAGCCGGTGCGTAAGCTTCTTATACTTGATGATGCAGAACAGTACTTGTCGTTTGAGAAAAACAAAACTTTCTGCGAGCTGGTCGTCTTTGCCATGCGGCAAATGAACCGTGAGGACCTTCGCATTGTCATTTCTACGCGCTCGCCCATGTGCATTCCAGAAGAGCTTCTTGAAGAACTATCGTTGTGCGTCTTACATCGATTTCAGTCAGAACGATGGTATGACCGCATTCGACGCTGTTTTTTGAATTCGGCCGCGCAGCAGCTGCCCCCTGGAGTGTTCAAGTCCTTGGAATGCGGCGACGCAGTACTATTCGCGAAACGCGGGTTGCGGAACGTGGCGCAGGCGTTTCCAATTCGAATCAGACGACGCATCACCGGATGCGCTCGTGAATGAACGGCTCAAAAGCAAAGATTCAACGGGCAATAATGTGAGAAATAAATTGTAATGAACACGCGTTAGCTCGCTATATTAGTACAGTACAGTGTATATTTCTACTAGTAGACGCTATCGAATCAATCATGACGACACTCGGAGTTCTTGACGTCAATCTTCGTCTCCTCGACGACGTCTGCGCGAATCAAGTCGCCGCGTCGCTCGCCGTTTGCGCGATCGCTGTTCCATTCCAAAATCGACGAAACGTTGGCAAAACATCCCATGATGTACGCATCCATCTTGAGATGATTGATGTGGTCGGGCTTGAACGGAATCTCGCACTCCGTCGCCGCGCCCTCGATCCCCAACAGCGCAAACGAAACCGCTAGTACCGCTGGTATCGTGCCCCATCCCCACCGGTTGACAAAGACGAACGGCATGGATATCAAGTATAGGAGCAAAAACGTCCGTAGGTGTATGACGTAAACCTCTGGAATCTTCGTCGATCGCAAGCGCTCTAAGGCACCCACTTGGAGCGCCAAAAACTCACACTGCTTGTTCAGCTCGCTTCGTACGCTCGCCTCTTCGACGGCGGTCGCCGCGTCGCGTCGACCCGCCTCCACCGACGAAGACGACGTTCCGCAAAACGCCCTCCGTACGCACCGTCGACACATTGATAGCGCGTAGAGCGGTGGATGCGACGCCCGCGACATCGCGAGTCGATCTTCATCGCTCAGAATACCCATCAACTCGTCTCTCGCTGGGCCATCTTTTTCACCGCGCAGGAACGCCTTGGACGCCACCACGAACGCGCACGCCCACGCGCACGCGTCATCTGCCGCCCTCGTCCGCGCCGTCTCCTGCCCACGCGACCCATCGGTATAAATCAAAAATACATCCACGAAATCCCGCACTCCAGCCGTGATTGCTCCGAACGACGCGCGGCAATCCCACCAGCGAACCGCCGCGCGCGACAGCCGAAACACCAACAAAAAACCCATCGCACTAAACGTCAGCGAGTACGCCCCGTCCAAGCTTTGCATCTCCGTCGTTCGCTTCGACAGTGTCGCCGTCTCGTGCAGCACAGTCCACAAAATGCACGTCGCGTTCACAAAGGCGAGCGGGTACGCGTACGACGCCAGCGCCCGCCGCTCCACCGACACGCTCAGCGCCGTCCGAATCCATGACGACGAATCGTAGTCGGGCTGCCGCTCGGCGCCGTTGCGAAGATACTCGTTCCGCGCGCGCGTGTTCGCGCCATCGAGCATCGTCGCGTGTAATCGCAGCGACGCGCTCGTGTTCGCGCCATCGAGCATCGTCGCGTGCCGGGTTTGGACGTCTCAAAGTACAAACGCGCTCTACACGATGTGTTTCACACGCCTCGTCGCCTCGCGGCGCGCCCGCGGCGTCACGTCGACGACTGGCGCGCACGTCGCGTTCGAGCGTCGTCGTCGTCGTCGTCGTCGTCGTTCGGATTCTCGCACAAAAGCCCTAATTTTTAGGGTATTTCATGCGTTGTTACCTCTGCGTTGTTACCTCTGCGTCAGACGGTGTTACCCCGGCGTTGGATGATTTCTACCCGTAACTTTTGACAAGGAAGTGGAATTGTGACAGCGAACGCAACTTCGCCTCAATGTCATGTACGTC
>Ga0255769_10004481_pt1 | contig 13541 bp, 9 predicted proteins | sample 041ome_9_FD_179637 | JGI IMG/M metagenome (GOLD analysis project Ga0255769, IMG submission 179637) | Coastal salt marsh microbial communities from the Groves Creek Marsh, Skidaway Island, Georgia - 041413US metaG (version 2) | ecosystem: Environmental > Aquatic > Marine > Intertidal zone > Salt... | reverse complement strand
TCGATGCCGTTCGGACGATTGACGTCGCGCGCGTTCGAATTCAAACGCGAACGACGACGCGGACGACGCGGGATGACGCGGTGCGCGCGAACGACGCGAAAACCCGACGACGAGAGTAAAATGTCGAGACTGACGGAGCGACAGCAGCTCGCGCGCGCGATGGCGGAGAGCGCCGCGACGACGCCCGCGCTCGCGACGACGCGCGACGCGAAGGGGCGAGCGACGACGGGCGACGCGCGACGCGGGACGCGCGACGCGACGAGCGATGGGACGCCGCGAACGCCGGCGCCGCGCGCGACGACGACGACGCGGGCGACGATGGATTCGAGCTCGACGTCGACGACGCGCGGGAAGCGACGGTCGAGGGTGGAGAAGGAACTGGCGAGTCTGGCGCCGTGGGCGTGGGACCCGCTCGTGGGGCGACACGCGCCGGGGCCGTCGGCGCTGCGGGATTTCTCAGAGGTCGTCGCGGACGGCGTCGCGGCGCGCGTGGCGAACGCGATCGGGAGCGGGCAAAAAATTGAGATGAAGACGTTCGATCGCACGCTGGCGCTGCGGGGGGACGACGCGAGAGAGGGCGAGGGGGGGGCGAACGCGCGAACGAAGCCGCGGGAGAAGACGACGCGGGAGAAGGAGACGAAACGAGCGAGCGCGACGACGGTGACGAAAACGACGGGGACGAAAAGTCGAGAACGTTCTTCCAAGGCGGCGGCGGTGACGCCGATCGTTTTGTCCAAGACTTTGGACGACGTCGCGGCGACGCCGACGGAGAAGAAACCGACGCGGACGAGCGCGAGGACGACGCGCGGATCGAACTCCGTGCAGACGACGGCGATCGAGGTCGTCGACGTCGCTGAAAAGGAAAACAAACCCATCGCTAGAAAGAAAGCGATCGAGCAGCGCGAGATCGGTGCACGCGTCAAGCGAAGCGGAGCCGGAGTGCTCAGGGACTCGAACGGCGCCGCGGCGAAGAAGGAAGCGACGCCGACAGAGGTCGCGCCGGCGGCGAAGAAGAGAAAGACACCGCCAGCGCAATCGGTGGCAAAAGACACCAAGACGGTCGTGAAGGCTTTCCAGACCCCCGCCGCGACGAAGAAGCGCGCCATCGCGCCGGTGGAGGAAAAGACGCCGTCCAGGGAAGATCTCGCGCTTCGAAAGTTAACCGTCGCGCGAAAGCAAAGAATGGAAGCACAGTTAGAGTTGGTACTCGCGAAAACGTACGTCCGAGCGATCAAACGTCCGATCATTCCGCAGGCAAAGCCATCGCAAAGATTACTCGATGCGTATCGCGCTTTTTCTCTCGCGTGCGCGGCGAACAGAGAGGCGCCGCCAAAGCCGGCTGCACGTCCTCGAACGCTCGAGTTCGGCGCCGCACTCGCACGCGGCGTCGATACTTTGAGAGCCGAAGATGAGAGCGTCGCAGCGGGCGTCAACTAGGGATTATTTCAATCAACAAGAGCAGTTTCTAAAATTTTCTATTTTGCATTGCAGTATGTATTTGCGCGCCGCTAGGACTCGTCATCGAACGTTGAATTTGTTCCTCTCTAGAAACAACTATCCTCTATGTATGTGCTCTATTCCCCTCTCTTACTGTTTGAATGTGTTTAAGCGTGCGTGTCTCTCCCTCTCGTCTCGGCTACGCCACGCTCTGCGCTCCGTTGGCGACTTCCGGGCACCCGGCGGTGATGAGTTCTCGCACGCGCGCGAGAACTATTTCGTTCGGGCACGCGCAGGAATCCGCGGTGAACGGGTAACTCACGACGAGCGAGCCAAGAACGAGCAATTCGACGTCACCCGGCCCATCTGGCGCCGGACGTTCCGTGAAAGGCACCATGTTGGCGCGTAAGCACCGCTTGACTCTCTCCAACTGCGTCCCAGCGCTCGGTTTCAGGAGTGCCGTCATGCCGGCGTACGTGCTATTTGCCCCCCAAGAATTCGTTCTCGAGGCACTCATCGACTTCATGGCCTTCGTCATCGCGTCTCCTTGTTCACCGCCGCTCGTCATCCACCCGTTCCCGTTTGTCTTTGTCTTACTCAGCGCGTCCAGCGCGAGCGCGTTCCCCCCCACAACCTCCACCGCCTTTACCGCGTGCCCGGGCACGATCACGCACGCATCGTCTCGCAACGAGCCATTCGCGCGCACACCGTCCGTTCCCGTGGCGAGCACGATGGTGAACGACTCCGGATCCAGAGAGTACACCGTCCCCTGCCTCGTCGTCCCGTCGCTCAGCGTCATGAGCACTTCTTGTCCGAGCAGCGCCTTCAGGTGCGCGGGATTCAGACTCTTCAGCGCCTGCGTGGAAGATTTAAATAATTTTACGTCAGTCGATGCCGTCGCCTTCGCGCGCGCCTTCGCGCGTCTCCTCGTCTTCTCTTCTCCTCTTCTCCTCTCCCCACACCCGAAAGTGCCGAAGCTTGAAACGACCCGCGGCAAGCACACCCGCGCTCGACCTCCCCCGTCGTTCGTCTCGCGCGCCGCGGCGTCCCCGCACGAACGCGCATCGCGAAGAAACGTTTCTCCATCGTCGCGCGCCTCCATCGTCGCGCGTCTCCATCGCCGCGCGCGTGACGCGCGCCCACTCGCATCGAAGCGTCGGCGCGCCGCCGAACGTCCGTCGCGGAGACGCACGCGAAATCGCGCGCGCCTCGCGCGCCTCGCGCGCCGTCGCGGCCCGTGCGGCGCGTAAATTCGCGCGTCGTAATTATACTCATCGGATCGCGCGCTCGACGCACCTCGGTGTCCATCGCGCGCGGCGTCGTCGCGCCGTTCGCGCGCGCGCGCGCGCCGCCGCGGGCGACCGCCTCGCGCGCGTCGTCGCCGTCGCCGTCGCCGTTCGCGTCGACGCCGCGCGCATCGCTCGCCGATCGACGCGTGTCCGTATCCGCGCGTTCGATCGAGCGCGCGAGCGCGCCCGCGGGGAGCATGCGCGCCGCGACGGACGCCGCGAAGCGTCGGCGCGAAGTGTCGCGCGCGCGCCGCGACCGACGCCCTATCCGCACGCGCGTCGGGGGGGCCTTTGTCGTATTCGAGCGAAGATTCGCCCATGTGTGGTAAAAATCGGCTGACGCGGCACGCGCGGCGGCTCGATTCGATTGGTTGCGATTTCGAAGATATTTTTCGACGCCTTCGCGGTCGGTCGGTCGGTCTCGCGGCGACGCCGGAGGCGCGGCGACGCGTAGCCGCGCGGTCTGTGCGCGCGCACCGATGGTACGCGTGCGAACGCGTGTCAATGAAGGGTACAATAATTTACACGAGCGAACGCGCGACGTCAAGTCGCGGAGGACGGCGACGAAGGCGAGGTTTACGGCGACTTGATGCGGCCGCTGTCCAACTTGTCGAAGAATTCCACCGTCGACTTAGTCATGGCTTCTTCGTCCTCATCCATGCGATCTTTGATGCTCACGTCGGAAGCGAGCGCTTTTTGACGTCGTCGGTAGTAATTGTAGCCGAAAAATACGCACAGCAGACCGCCGCCCATCATGATGCCTATGCCGTACGTGGGCACGTCCGCCGGCGGCGGGCTCGGCGGCGGTGGGCTCGGTGGTGGCGGCGGACTCGGCGGTGGTGGGCTCGGTGGTGGTGGCGGTGGAGTGTACGTGCCGTCGACCGCCCACACGCTCGCTGGTCCGTCGAAGTTCTGCAAGCCGCCGGGTCGACCCCACGCCGCGTTCCACGCCGTGGCGCCAACAAACATCTGCACGTAATCGGGGGAACCGGATCCAGTATAATTACTCCAACTGGTGATGTCCTTGTCGAACGCCTTGGCTTCGGAGAACATGTATGCCATGTCCCGCACCTGGGCGACGGTCCAAGAACTGATGTCTTGGTTGAATACTGTGGCGTTGTGAAACATTTGATACATCTGCGTCACCGAGGACACGTCCCAACCCCCGATGTTTTGATTGAACGAGATCGCGTTCGAAAACATGTTAAACATATCCGTCACCGAGGACACGTCCCACGCCGAGATATCGACGTTGAACGACTGCTTATCCTTGAACAGTTGTCTCATTGAGGTCACCAGGCTGACGTCCCAAGAACCGATTGCGACGCTGTTCGAGTCCACGCACGTCGCGAACGTCGGGTCCGTCGACGCGCACGCGTCCACCTGCGTCTGCAGCGTCGCCAAATCGGGAAACGTCGGCGGCGCCGCGCGCGCGAGACGCGCGGCGGCGACCGCGCACGTTCCCAGGACGCGCGTCGCCCGCGCCCGCCTCGCGCGCCCGCCTCGCGCGCGTCGCCGACGTCCATCGGCGCGCGTCATCGCGCGCGCCGGCGTCGAGATCGTCTCGCGTTCGTCTCCGATCCCGGCCTCGCGAATCGCGCGCGCGTCGTTCCGCGGCGCGCGTCGCGCGACGCGCGCGAATCGCGAACGGGTCGACGCGCGACGCGCGATCGGTGCGCCATCGATGGCGTTCGAGCGTCCCATCGTACGTGATCGCGCGTCATCGCGCGCGAATAAACGCGTCGTTAGGGTATACACTGCTACGCATACCCGGATGTCCGATTGTGTTTGAAAACCGCCGGCGCGCGCGCCGGCGACGACGCGCGACGGCGGACGACGGCGCGCGACGGACGCGCGGCGCGACGAGGACGAGGACGATGGCGACGATGACCACCGTGGCGCTCGCGGTGACGCCCGGCGCGCGGTTCGCGTCGATGGGCTCGAGCGAGACGCGAACGCGCGCGATGGGACGGCGCGCGGCGGCGGTGACGGCGACGCGGCGCGCGCGCGCGGTGGCCACGCGCGCGAGCGCGAAGCGAGCGCTGGTGAGCGTGAGCGATAAGAGCCAGATGAACGAACTCGCGAGAGGGCTGGCGGGATTGGGGTACGAAATCGTGTCCACGGGCGGGAGCGCGAAGGCGATCGAGGCGAGCGGGACGGCGGTGACGAGCGTGGACGCGGTGACGGGATTCCCTGAGATGCTCGATGGACGCGTGAAGACGCTGCATCCGGGCGTGCACGGAGGTATACTGGCGAAACGTGAGGACGCGTCGCACATGGAGGCGATCGCGAAGCATGGGATCGATACCATCGACGTCGTGGCGGTGAACCTGTACCCGTTTCGGGAAACCGTGGCGGGCGGAGGAGATTTCGCGCAGTGCGTGGAGAACATCGATATCGGTGGACCGGCGATGATTCGGGCGGCGGCGAAGAACCACCCGCACGTGTACGTCGTCGTCGATCCGAACGATTACGAAAAGTTGATTGAACATTTGAAGAGTTCGCCGAGCGCGGCGGACGACTTGAAGTTCAAGCGCGAGTTGGCGTGGAAGGCGTTCCAACACTGCGCCTCGTACGACTCCGTGGTTTCGGAATACTTGTGGAGTCAAATCGGCGAGGGTGCCCCAGCGCCCGAGCTTTCGGTGCCGATGACGCTCACGGCGGCGCTGCGATACGGGGAGAACCCGCACCAACCCGCCGCGGTATACGCGGATGGTTCGCTCGCCGAGTCTACGGGCGAGGGCGTGGCGCGATCGATCCAGCATCACGGCAAGGAAATGAGTTACAACAACTATCTCGATGCCGACGCCGCGTACGGGTGCGCGTGCGATTACCCGACGAGCGATCCGACGTGCGTCATCGTCAAGCACACCAACCCGTGCGGCATCGCGAGCGCGAGCGGCGCCAATGGCGATTTGCTCGAAGCTTACCGCATGGCGGTTCGCGCCGATCCGATCTCCGCGTTCGGTGGCATCGTCGCCTTCAACTGTACGGTCGATGCGGACATGGCGCGAGAAATTCGCGAGTTCCGCTCTCCCACCGACGACGAGACGCGCATGTTTTATGAAATCGTCATCGCTCCGTCCTACACTCCCGAAGGTTTGGAGGTGTTGAAGGGTAAGTCCAAGACGCTGCGCATCTTGGAAACCAAGCCGCGCACGGGATCAACGAAGAGCTTGCGACAAGTCGGCGGTGGCTGGCTCGAGCAAGCCTCGGACTCTCTCGTGCCCGAGGACATTACGTTTGAAGCCGTCTCTGACGTCAAACCCACGCCAGAGCAACTCGAAGCCTTGAAGTTTGCCTGGCGCGCGGTCAAGCACGTCAAGTCCAACGCCATCACCGTCGCCACCACCGGTCGACTTCTCGGCATGGGCTCCGGCCAGCCCAACCGCGTGAACTCTGTTCGCATCGCCCTCGAAAAGGCGGGCGAAGAGGCGCAGGGCGCCGTTCTCGCCTCGGACGCCTTCTTCCCTTTCGCTTGGGGCGATTCCGTGGAGATCGCGTGTCAGGCCGGCATCAAAGCCATCGCCCATCCCGGCGGTTCCATGCGCGACCAAGACGCCGTGGACGTGTGCAACAAGTACGGCGTCGCCCTCGTCACCACCGGTCATCGACACTTCCGTCACTAGTCGTCGCGCGTTCGTTCCCGCGCGCTCTTCCCGAGCGCGCGCATCGATGCTTTAACGATCCCAGACATATTTAGCTTCAACATGATCGCACCACCACTCCCGCGTCGTCCCGCGTCGTCCGCGTCGCGCGCGCCTCGTTCGCTCCTTCTCCTCGTTCTCCCTAAAAATGGTCCGTTCGCGTTCCCCCCCGCGACCGTTGCGTCATTCCGCGACGCCCGTCCGTCGTCGGTCGCGCGTCGCGCGCGTCGATCGCGTCGATCGCGTCGAGCGAACGACGCGCGGTTCGTAGCCGTCGCCGACGGCGCGCATGTCCTCCGCGCGCGCGTCGCTCGCGCCCGACGACGCCGCGGGGGAACGTCGCGCGACGGCGACGCGATGGCAGGGACAAACGCGCGCGACGACGACGACGACGTGCGCGTACGGCGCGATCGATCGAGGCGATGGAAGCGAGAGCGTCGATGGACGTCGCCGAGGGAGCGTTCAGGGCGCGGGGGGGGAACGGAAGGCGACGGATGGACACGGTGCGCGAAGACGCGAAGACGCGAAGACGCGACGACGGGAGACGAGAATCGATGCGAGGCGATGAACGACTGACGACGCGCGCTCGCGATGCAGAACAAACGGCAACGGCGATGAGCGCGGTGAGGTACCAGATGTCGCCGACGCCGAACGAGAAACGACGGTTGAGCTCGATGACGAGCGCGCGGGAGGGGTTTCAGGGCGTCGCTTCGACGGAACGAAACGCGAAGCGACGACGGGCGACGGGGGGGGAGTGGGAGATTGGGAATTTGGGAAAATTGCCAACGGAAGTGTTGGAGCTCGTGCTGTTGAATCTTGACGTGAAGGACTTGGCGCGCGTGGCGTCGACGTGCACGTATTTTAACGCGAGCGGAATCGTGGAACGCGTGGCGGGGGCGAGGATGGAGTTCGTGCCGCGCGCGACGGCGTTGATGCTCACGAAACGGGATTCGTATCTAAAAGCTTGGCATCACTGTACGTTCAGCGAACGCGCGGAACGCGCGGCTGGGAACGTGTCGCTGGGGCAGTTTCACACCGCGTGCGTGACCGGGAACGAGAGCGACACCACCGGGATGGTGGTTTCAACCTTCGGGCGCGGTTTCCACGGGCAAATTGGCGACGGTTCGTTCGAAACGCGCGCGGTGCCAACGCAATTGAATCTGAACGATAAAGCCTTGGATATCGGTCGGGTAGAAGGCTTTTTCTTGGACTCGAGGAACGATTTCAAAGGCGTCGACTCCATCTCTCTCGGCGGCTCGCACAACGTGGTGCTGTCCAGAGATGGCACAATCGTCACGTGGGGGCTCGCGAGCTCGGGCGAGCTCGGGCATGTTGGAACGACTCCGATCGAGGTAAACGTGCCGCGTTTTGTCACAGTGCGTAGCGCTGAAGACAAGATCACGCAAATCGCCACTGGGTTCAACCACACGCTCGCCGTCGATCGCGCGGGTCGTTTGTTTGCATGCGGCCGTGGACGTTCGGGGCAACTCGGTCTCGGAACTTTTCGCGACGGCGCGCCGTTCGCTCGCATCGCAGCCTTACGCGGGATGCGCGTGGTAAGCGCAGTTGCAGGTGGTGCGCATAGCATTTGCATCACTTCCGACGGTAACGTTTGGTCGTGGGGTGATTGCAGATACGGACAGCTTGGTTTGGGCGATCTCACGTTTGCCGCCGCGGCTGGATGGAACAACGGCGTACCGTGGCCATGTCTCGTTGAATCGCTCAACGACATGGATGAACCCGTGGCGAGCATGTCCGCCGGCGGCGCGCATTCCATCTTTGTCACCACTGGCGGCCGCATGTACGTTTGCGGTCGCGGAAAGCACGGCGCGCTGGGTGTCGGTAGATCCACGTACACCGGCGGATGGCCTCATCCGAAAGAGCGTAAGGTCTGCGCGAATCGATTATCACCCGAAGCGGTGAACATTCACCACTTTGTTCGTCGAGCCGATGGTTCTATTATGGAAAATCGCGTGCAGAAGTGCTCGTGTGGTACACGATGTCGAGTCGCCGTCGCCGCCGCGGGCGCGACGCACTCGTGCGTACTCACTTCGTGCGGCGGCGTCTTTACGACGGGTGAAAACTCGTACGGTCAGCTCGGACACGGCGACAAAACCTCAACCTACGTCTTCACTCGCGTCGAAGCGTTGCGTGGGAAGACAGTCACCACCGTCTCCGCCGGTCACAACCACACCGGAGCCGTCGTGGAGAGCGCGGAAAAGGGCGAAAGTAGCTTGTACTTGTGGGGACGCGGCGACTGGGGACAGCTCGGTAACGGTGACTTGCGTTCATGCACCAAGCCACAAGAGGTGAAAGAACTCTCTGTGGCACCGCCGCGCCCAGAGAACGAAGCGCTCATGTACAAGCAAGATTTGGATGCCGCCGATTCCGACAACGAAAGTGGTTCCGATGACGATTCCGACGCGTAATCTCTCATTATGCAGCGCATCGAGACGAAACGAAATAGCATAAAAAATAGTTCGTGATGTAATATTAAGCGTGTGTCATCAAAGTTCTTCACGAGCGAGCTCTTCGGCGGTGAAATCGTCGGTGAAATCCTCGTCCTCAGCGCGCGAAGAGCGGGACAAGAAGCCCTTGGCCTTGTTCCATGCGTTCTTCGCCGTGGACGCAGCCTTATCCTTCAAATCGCCCAGTTTTTCGGCCACGTTGGCGACAGCCCCTTTGGACTCGCCGCTGTCGAACGCACCAGCGAACGGGGACTCGTCGTCGTCGTCGTCGTCGTCGTCGCCGCCCATGCCCATGCCGCCCATCATCTGATCGCGGCTGAACATTTGCGCGCCGCCCATGCCCGGCATACCCTTCATTCCCGCCATCAATCGCTCCATTTCGACATCCTTCTTGTCTCTCTTCTTGAACTTCTCTCCCTTCGGCCGATCGCTCGGCAACGGCGGTATCTTGCCTCCGCACGAGTTTGTCTCCTCCTCGCACAACCACTCGCGCAGCGCCCCTCTCAAGTCGCCCGCGTTCGACGTGTACAAAAACTCACCCACGTCCGTATCCCGCGGTCCAAGAATGTCCTCACACGCCTTCACGATCGTCTTACACTCCTTTCCGCACTCTCCGTAGTTTTCTTTACCCATGTCCACCACGCGCAACCTCGAGCCCTTCTCTTGCAAGTCCTTCGTGATGATCCAATCGCCCTCCTTCGCGCTCGGGTCGCACATTTTTTCAATCTTTTCGATCACCATCGTCTCCGTGAGTTTCTTCTCCGGCGTTTCCTCGCGCAGCGCGGCGTACTCCTGCGTCACGGCGTCCGCGAGGTGTTCGCACACTTCACACTTGATGAACTTGACGTCAGATTTCACCGCGCGCGCGATCGGTTTGCTCGGCTTGGCGTCCGCGCACGCGACGAGACCGGCGATGGCGATGGACGCGGCGATGGTGGTGACCGCGCGTCGCGCGTTCGCGCGCTTGGACGGCATCGCGAGGCTGAAGCTTCGAACGCGAGGTGGAGTGTGAGGGACGCGCGCGCTGGAGGGTCGTCGGGTCGGCGGCGAGCCGCGAGCGCGAACGCGACGAACGAATGACGCGGAAAGACGCGAGACGCGGCGCGGGGGGCGCGTGTGATTAAAAGAATCGATAAATGAGGACGCGATGCGCGGTGATCACGACGCGGCGGTGACGGCGATGGTGAGATGGACGTCGCGAACGACGTAGGCGTCGCCGCCGCGAGGAGAGCGATCGAGCCGGAGCTGCGCGGCGAAGCCGTCGACGGCGAGCGCGCCGACGGTGATCCATACCGACGGTTTGTCTTCAGTCGTCGCGCTTCGACGAAGCGTGAGGGGGGCGGTGATCGTGCGGGCGTCGAAATTGACGCGGATCTTACCGTCGAATGCGCACGGTAACTCGACTTCGGCACCGTCGTTTGACGAGCGGCTGGCGAGCGCGCGGCGCAAGCCTCGAGTGTGCGAAGTTTTCGCGCGTACTTCGTTCGGTGCGCGATCTTTGGCGAAGTCGTACTCGAATACGTGGACGGTGTCGAACGACGTCGAAGCGCTGTCGAGGGTTTTGCGTTCGCGTAAGATGTCAATCTTCACCGGCGCTTCGTCGCCGCTCGAAGACGAAGGCGCCGCCGACGTCGTCTTCGCCGCAACGTCCGTCGTCATCTCACACGTGGACAAGATGTCTTCTGCGATGGACGCCATGAAAATCGCATCGAATCGTTCGCGAAGCATAATGGCCGCGACGCTTTCGTAGTACTCAGCCGATCCGTTTTGCGTTAGCGCGCGCCGATACTTGGGAACGATTTCGATGGCCAAGCGAGACGCAACGTGGACGCCGTCCAAATTTCGCACCATGACTTCGTCGAGCACGTGCTTTAAATCCCGCAACACGGGAATCTGATCAATCGTCGACTCGTTCAAGTGTTTGCGCACGCGCGCTGCCAAAGACTTGCGGGTTTCATCCCACGCAAACGCGGGATCGCACAGGAGCGAACGAAGCGCCAACCACACCTGCGCCTCGCATTTCTGCACTCGCGTGTTGGCGTCCCACTCGGAGATATCCTCCGTCCACGAACCGTCAACGTAGACTTTGATAATGCTCGAGTTGTGCCGCTCTCGCTGAATCCAAGGCTTGGAGTCGAGAAGTGGCGCCAGCGCCTCGGCAAGCGCGTCCCGCCTCGTTTGACCCAATAGCCGTGGCGACGCCGCGAGACATCGAGCGATGGCCAACGCGGACATGGAGAGCGTAAAATCTGGCGTCGTCGAGGCACTATCGTCATCATCATCGCTCTTTTCGCCTCCCTCGCGCGCAGATAGCCAAACGATGCGTCTCAAGCAATAATCCGCGAGCTCCGCCGCGACGTCGTCCTCGACTTCGTCCAACGCCGAAGTCGAGCACCCACTCAACACGAGCTCGAACAAATTACACACCACGGATTCGTGATAACGCACAAGATAAATCGCATAAGACGTCGTCGTCATCGAACTCGGCGTTGACATCGCTCGCATCCTCGGCGCGCACTCGTCCCGCCACGTCTCCGCTCGCGCGAGCTCCACCACGAGCGTCTCCATGAGCTCGCTCGACCGCACCAACGCCGTCGCCGTCGACGGACGACGAATCGAGTCATCGCCGTTTCCATGCTCCTCCTCATCGCGCGCATCCTCGAACGCGCGCGCGCGCAGGCGATGTATCGCGAGTCGTCGTCGTCGCCAGCGAGATGAACCGACATCCGCGATTGACCCGAAATCCTCCTCTTCGTCCGCGTCCTCGCGCGCGACGAGCGTTTTGATCGCGTCCGCGACGTCGGTGGTCGAAAAAGACGACGCGAGCCGTCGCGTCGTCGCCGCCGTGTCGCGAACCGAGGTCATCATGGTGTGTCGACGGTCGACGACGAACGAACGAGTGCGAGTTCGTCGTCACGAGGTCGCACGGGCACGCGCGGCAAAAAATTCGTTAACGCGATTCGTTAACGCTGTGGAGACGTTGTCCTTCGTCGGGCTAACGACGGGCACCCCGTTTCGAACGTTTCGTCGCGGCAATGTTATGGGTCGCGCGCGACGAAAGTTAACAACGCTCGCGTCGGGTGGCGACGAAACGAGTAAATGCTGGACGACCCGAGCGGCCACATCGTCCAAATATATTATAAACAACGCGATGATGCACGACGTCAACGCGTGACTGCTTTAAGGCGCTGCTTGAGGCGCGGACGACGCCGCGCGATTTAAAAACTTGAGATGGAACGCGTGGACGTACGCGAGGACGGCCATGATGGTGCTGGAGATACCCCCGATGGCTGATAAGTACGCCAATCCCGGACTCGGATACGCCGTTGACATTTTCGTGTACGTTGCAGCCGGAACGAGCTTTACGCGTCGAGCGTAGACTGTTTCGCTCCCACCCGAGTCCACTGTCACGAGACTGTCGGCGCGCATCTGGTTCATGCAGAGGTTTGAGACGGCGTCGACGGTACCTTCGACGTCCACCATTGTGATCGACCACTCGTACATGGTGGTTTTTTTCTTATTGGCGGCATAATTGGGATGACTCTTGGACCAGGACATTTTCGGATCGTCGTGCTCGATGAGATTCATCAACGCGATGCCTCGATGCACCTTGACTTCCTTTTGCGCAACATCGCCGTTGGAATCGATGTAATCGGTGACGAGTGTGACGCCGAAATTACACGCACCAGAGCATCCAGACTTATACGCCCACGCTACGGTGAGCGCGTCGGTGGGATCGGCGCCCGGCGGCGAGAACGCGCACACGCCTTGCGCGGAGGAGAGTTCGGTGTCGCAGGTGGCCTTTCGACAGCACGGCCCGTTGGCCGTGCCGCACGCGTTCGCCGCTGCGGCGGCGTCACACGCGGGACCCACGCCGCACGACGCAGGCGGAGCTACACCACCACCGGTGACGGGTAGTAAGCTCGGATCAGAGCAGAATCCATTGTTCGGCCCGGCGCCGCCCGCCACCGTGCCCGACGCGCACGCGTCCGCCCCCGTCAACCGAAAGTAACATCCATCCGGGTGATTACACGTCAGCGTCAGCGGGAAGATCTTTTGGCCGTACTGCAACTGCTCCGTGGTGATCACCTTATTCAGCGGCGGCGAATCCGGGCCGAGTCCGACGTAAAATTGCGTGAACCAAAGCGCCGAGTACAACGAGAGCAGAATCGGCACGACGATCGTGGACAAAAACACACCGAACCTGGTCGCCGTCTCTTGGTTCTTTTGCACGTCTGAGAATTTATCTCGAGATAAATCATTCGCGTTCGTTCCGCACGGCATCGTCGCCGTCGTCGCCGTCACCGTGTAATGATTACGCCAGTACGCGTGTCCACGTCAGCGTACGTCCCGAATTAGGCGTCGTACTGCTTACGCATACGAGCGAATTGCAACGGCGATTCACGCGCGAAAGTGAGCGACGACGAGGTCGTCGTCGAAGCGACGCGCGAGTGGAGTGTTTGGATTTAGTGTTGAGAATCTTTCTTGGAGTGGTGGTGTTGAAATGAACACCAATTGTTTGTTGTTTTTGGTTTTTTGATTTTGAGTTTGATTCCGCGGAGCGTTTGAAAAACGCTTAGCCGCCGAAACCGTACAAGGTGCGGCCTTGGCGCTTGAGCGCGTAGACGACATCCATGGCGGTGACGGTCTTTCTGCGGGCGTGCTCGGTGTACGTGACCGCATCGCGGATCACGTTCTCG
>Ga0255769_10004479_pt1 | contig 13549 bp, 7 predicted proteins | sample 041ome_9_FD_179637 | JGI IMG/M metagenome (GOLD analysis project Ga0255769, IMG submission 179637) | Coastal salt marsh microbial communities from the Groves Creek Marsh, Skidaway Island, Georgia - 041413US metaG (version 2) | ecosystem: Environmental > Aquatic > Marine > Intertidal zone > Salt... | reverse complement strand
ACGAAAGTCAACGCGACCGACGACCGACGCACGGGCACGCCGCCATAACACGCATATACATGGACATAAAACCATCTCGTATACGAGAACCACACGCCACGCCAAACCGTTATGACCGTGCATAGTCAAAAATGCATCTCGTATACGTCACCATGGATGCGCACGCGCGCGACGGAGACATGCATACGCCCGGGCCTCGGCGATGCACGAGTACATACTTCAACGTCCACATGCCTATACAATGAACCGAACACGTACACCTTTGGGCCATGAAAACATACTTCAACGGCTATATATCTATATAATCATCATCCGACAGCGGGCATGCTGTGGCTCTGAATATTGATTATATGGTGCTGTTGTGTTCTATAGTATGTGAAGTGCCCACACGACGAAGGTGCGCCACTCGTTGCGTCGGCAGTGCCCGACGCGTCACCATCGATTGACGATGTCCACGCCGTGCGCGACGATGATGACCTCGCGCGTGCGCTGCGACGCGCTTCGCGCGCAGTCTAGGTACGTATGCGTGCGCGCATCGCGTTCGCGTCGCGTTCGCGTCGCAAAGTGAAGGCGCGACACCGCATGCGGAGGCATGGGATGGTGCCGGTATCTTTTCGATGCGCGTGCGCGTGGATGATGGCGTGGATGACGCGTCGGTCACGCGCACAAAACGGGTCACGACGGCGCGTGAGATATGGTTTACGTAGACCCACGCGTGTGTGGCGTGATGGTTGTCGCGCGCATGGTGTGCGTTGGGTGAAGGGGGTGGTTTTGGACCGCGGACGCGGACGCGCGACGAGATCGCGTGGATAAGAAGGACGTCGGGCGACGTCGGGACGGGTGATTCCTCGTCGGATGCACGCGCGAGCGTGGGGGTTTTATGAGAATCGTGTCGAATGAATGAAAGTACTGACCCCGTGATGTGTGTGTTGTTTTGTTTTTACGCGAATACACAGCCGCCGAAGCGTTGCGAAGAAGCACGCGAGCGTTCGATGCCAAGCGAACACGCCGCCGATTGACGCGCCGACGCGATCGTCGAGCGCTATTGCCAACTCGAAATCCGTTGCGGCGGTGATTTTGGGTGGTGGTGCGGGCACGCGTTTGTACCCGTTGACCAAGTCGCGCGCTAAGCCCGCGGTGCCGATCGGTGGGGCGTATCGATTAATCGACGTCCCGATGAGCAACTGCTTAAACTCTGGGATTTCCAAGGTCTACATTTTGACTCAGTTCAACTCGGCGTCGTTGAACCGTCACTTGGCGCGCACGTACAACTTTGGTAACGGTATCATGTATGGTGGTAATGGTTTCGTCGAGGTACTCGCCGCGACGCAAACTCCTGGTCAAGGCGGTAAGGAGTGGTTCCAAGGCACCGCCGACGCCGTGCGTCAGTATTGCTGGTTGTTCAACGACGTGAAGAACAAGGATGTCGAAGACGTGGTGATTCTTTCTGGTGATCACTTGTACCGCATGGATTACATGAAGTTTGTCGAAGCGCACAGAGAAAGCGATGCAGACATTTCCATTGGTGCTTTGCCCGTGGAGGAAGATCGCGCGAGTGATTTTGGGTTGATGAAGATTGACGCCACTGGGCGCATTACTGAATTTTCTGAAAAGCCAAAGGGCGACAAGTTGCAAAGCATGAAGGTGGACACCACGGTGTTGGGGTTGTCTCCGGGTGAAGCCAAGGCGAAGCCGTTCATTGCGTCGATGGGTATCTATGTCTTTAAGAAGAAGATGCTCGTGAAGTTCTTGGATAAGGATTACCCGCAAGACAATGATTTCGGTGGCGAAATCATCCCGCAAGCCGCGCAAGACGGCGCCAAGGTGCAAGCGTACTTGTTCAACGATTACTGGGAGGACATTGGAACCATCAAGAGCTTCTTCGAGGCCAACTTGAACTTGGCCAAGGACCCGCCTAACTTTGAGTTCTACAACGCCGAAGCGCCCATCTACACCTCCCCGCGTTTCTTGCCCCCGGCGAAGATTGAGCGATGCCACGTCAAGGATGCCATCATCTCGCACGGCGCCTCCTTGTCGGATTGCTCCGTGGAAGACGCCATCGTGGGCTTGCGCTCGCGCGTCGAAAAGGGTTGCAAGATCAAGAAGACGATGATTATTGGTGCCGATTACTATGAAAGCGAAGAAAAGCGCAAGGCGATCATCGCTTCGGGCGGCGTTCCGGTGGGCATTGGCGAAAACACAATCATCGAAAACGCCATCATCGACAAGAACGCGCGCGTGGGTAAGAACTGCATCATCACCAACAAGGATAACATTGAAGACTTGCAAGATGAAGAGCGTGGTATCTTCATCCGATCTGGTATCGTCACCATTTTGCGCAACTCCACCATCCCGGATGGCACCGTCATCTAGAATCCTAGGACGTGACTCTTCTCACGCGAGTCTGAACACGCGCGTCGACGTCGGCGTTGACCACTCGCTGTAAACATTCAACTTTTGCACAAAAAAAGAACAAAAACAACAAACACAACAAAAGCATAGAGCTCAGAAAAACTTGTAACAAGCCAGACGTAGCAACGTTTGAATTCATAATTCCATCCACTCGAACGCGAGGCTAAAAATCTGCGTCAACCAAACCATCTTGCGCGTCATTCGACGCCTCGCCGCGCGATGGGTGGCGACGGCGCGCCGAGCGCGGGCGCGTCAGGGCGTAACCCTGCGGTTGAGCTCTACGTGTTTTGTATATGCGCCATTGGATTGATACTGTACGGCTACCCGGTGGGCGCGAGCTCGGTGATGCTCGGGTCGAACAAGCAGTTCACGCGGGACTTCAACGTAGACGGCGACATCAACGTCCTCGGCGCGCTCTTGGCGTGTAATTCCGTAGGAGCATTGATAGGAGCATTCATAGCGCTCGTGCCCGTGCGTGGAGTGCCGTTGGCGGATGTATACGGACGCATAAAGTGGATGCGCGCTGGCGCGGGGTGTTACGTCGCGGGCGGCGCGCTCGCGGCGCTCACACCAGGCGCCGCGACGTCATTGATTGACTTTTCGACATTCATGCCGTTTACGTTTAGCGCGAAGTTTGGGGTGTATTGGTTCGGGACGTGTCGAGTGGTGTATGGGATTGGTATGTCTTTGTGTTACCAGGCGACGGCGGTGTACGTCGCCGAGTTGGCGTCGCAACGCTCTCGTGGTTTTTACCTCCCTATGATTGCCGTGATGACCATGGTTGGGGATTTAGTTGGAAATTTTGTTGGTTTAGCACTCGAGCCCGCGAGTGGGTCGTGGCGCATGTTGGCTGCACTTCCAGTGCCGTTTGCATTGGCGTACGCGTATTACGTCGGAAAATGTCCCGACTCGCCGCGGTGGTTGATTTTGAACGCCACGAACGCTTCAAAGCATAATCGAAGCAGTACGATTGCGACGAATTCGATGTACTACTCACGCGATGACTCCTATGCTGACACCATGGATGACGACGTGGATTTGAGACGCGCGAGAGAAACGTTGGCGGTGTTGAGAAGTAAGTCGGCCAACGCGTCGTTTTCCATTTCGGACGCGTGCTTTCGCGGACGACGGGGTGGCATGCTACGCGTGCTGGAGAATCCAGAACTCCCAGATGCGACGACGAGGGAAGAAATTGAACGTGAGTTGGGGGATATTTTAGCCGTCGTCAAGGCTTCAGCGGATACGGCGAACCGCAACGTGTGCGCGACGCTCAATCAAACCGGGACTAGACGCGCCATGTACGTCGCCTTTGGATTGAGCATTTTGTCCATGCTTTCCGGCGCCCCATCGCTGACGTATTTTATGAAGCACATGTTCGAAATGACTGGGCACGCGCCCATTCGAGCGACGAGCATGACGACTGGTTTGGCGTTTGTGAGGCTTCTCGTCACGCTCTTTGTCGCGATTTGGCTCGAAACCTTTGGTCGACGAAGGATGCTACTCATCGGTACAAGCATTCAACTCATGGCGACGACGACGTTATCGTTTATTTTCGATGGCTTGACGTGGATCGAAACCCCCGCGGTGTCTTTTCAAGTCCTTCAAGGCTCGCTCGCCGCAGCAGCAGATTTCGCCATTTTCGCCAACGCCGTCGGCTTCCACATTGGGTTTTGGGCCTTGAGCTGGACGGTCTCGAACGAACTCTCGCCCTTGCGATCTCGTTCCACTATCGTCGCATTAAATGCAGTGTTTTCATGGATTTTATCCATCATCACCGTGCGTTTCTTACCCGCAATGATGGCGAGCCCGGGCATCGGAGTCACGTTTGGATTTTGCGCCGGCTCGTTGTTCCTCACCGTGATTTTCGTCTACCTCTATGTCCCCGAAACCAAAGGTCGATCGCTCGAAGAAGTTGAAACGATTGTGGCCAAGGCGTTGAGCTTGCGCGACGTCGTGCGTGAGATGAATATCCCCTCCCGTGCGACGCCGGCGGATGTCCTCCACCGTCGACGTTCTGAAGCGTCGCCCCTTCTCGTCGATCCATAATCCCAATCTTGTACCAACATGATGCATGAATTGCATGCAGCGCATTGTATCGTTGTCATTATCGTCGTTGTTATCATTAGTCCTTCATAGCAGCACTAGAACTTGAATTGATTACAGTCGTAGCGCGAAACGCGCGTCAACCAACTGTCCTCGCGCGAGCTCACCCCACTCATCGACGCCCATCCGTCGATGATTGCGCGCGTACCATCGCTCGCGCACGGCACGTTCATCGCACATCCATTCCCTCGCGCGCGCAGCGTCAAACCCTCGCGCATCGACGCGCAACGTCCGCGTGTCCCGGCGCAGCGACAGTGTGCTTTGAGTGCCTCTGCGTCCCGCACGCTCGCCCCTTCCGAGCGCGCATCGCCCGCTGCGCGCGCGGGTGAACGCACCGTCGTCATTGCAGACACCGTCCGCGCGCGCGCGAACGCGCTGAACGACGCCATGTCTGCGCATGTGCGCGTCGCGCTGCTCGCGCTCGCGCTCGCGTTGTGGCTGAGAAAACGTAAGCTCTACGCGTCATCATCGACGCCGCGTCGCAAGGTGATCGTCCTCGGTGCAGGTTTCGCCGGCGTTCAAGCTGCGATTGATTTACGCGCGCACTGCGACGTGGAGGTGATTGATGGGAAGGAATATTTTGAATTTGTCCCGGGGACGCTCGCGGCGCTCGCGGGCGCGCGGCCGATGTCGACGTCGACGTTTGCAGAGGACGCCGCGACGCGCGCCCAACGCGCCATCATGGTGCCGTATGCACAGATTTTCAAGGATAAGAGGGTGAAATTTACGTGTACACGCGGTCGAGAGATTGATGTGCGGGATGATTGCGTGATTATACGCGGTGAGCGTTCATCGATGGAGGATGTTCGACTGGCGTACGACGAGCTCATCATCGCTACGGGGAGCGTGTACGCGGGTGTGATCAAGTCTTCTGGCGTTGGGCTGGAAATGACCATGCAAGGGCGGATGGATGCGTACGCTGAGGCGCGGGCGAGCATCGTTCGCGGGAATACGACGACGATTATCGTTGGAGGAGGCGTCGTCGGCGTGGAGCTCGCCGCCGAGCTCGCCGCTCGAGCGACGAAAGCCAATAATGGATCATCCGTGGTGTTATTACACGCCGGAGAGCGATTACTCGACACGTTACCAGATCACATTGGATCGTATGTCACCAAGGCGTTGATTAAGTCCGGGGTAAAGGTGTACGTCGGACAAAAGTATGAACGAGACGGCGAGAACGCGTTCATCGGCGTCGCGAATAAAAATGTCATTCGTGGCGACTACGTGCTCATGGCTATCGGATCCAAGCCCGCCACGGAGTTTTTGAAGCGTGCTACCGATGATTCTAGTGAGAATGCCACACTAGACGTTCCGCTCGATCAATTCGGTCGCATACGCATCGATCCATCGACGCGTCGAGTCATCGGCGTCGAGTCCCGAGTCTACGCCGTCGGCGACGTCGCGAGCAAACCTCCCGAGCACATGCTCGCCTCCTACGCCCACTGGGAAGCCGAATACGTCGCTACGCGCATTAAATACCATGGCAACGCCAAGGCCCTCGCTAAACTCGGGGCGTACGTGCCACCACCGCGATTAATGGCGATTAGTCTCGGGTCGTTTGACGGCGTCATGGTGTGGGGCGACCGCGTCGTCGCCACAGGTATCGTCGCCGCGATGTTTAAAGCGTTGGTACAGTTTTGGTTTATTCGATTCTTACCCGCGCCGTACGGCGTGATGAAGATGTTTCCGCACATGCGGCGTTCGCCTCGTGATCCGGCGAGGTTGTCCCCAGCGTCGTCGAGTTGAACATTCGCGTTGGACTCGACGCGCGAATGTCAGTTACAAAATTTGGGAGACGAAGAGTCACGACGCTCGCCAAACCTCGACGCGTCGCGTGCGACGACCGCCGTGCGCTGGCGACGCGAACGCGTCACGTAGCGCACACATCGACGCAATTGCGGCGCGCGCGACGCACGGACGGCATGGTTAAGGTGACGTTTGAAACGCCAACGCTGGCGCTGCGCGCAGAGACGCTCTGGCGCGCGCGCACGAGCGCGGTGTTCATGGCGTGTGAACGCGCCGTTTTTGGCGATCTAGACAGCAGTTTACCATTATATGAGCGTGATAGGGCATCAACGCGCGCGAGATACGTCGTGCGCACGGTTCCTAATGTAACATTACCGTATTTGGCGCGCAAGGCGCTCGGCGTCGGAGCGTCGAGCGGAGGCGCGGGTAAAGGTTTGATTGAAACATTCGATGATTTTCGCGTCGATGAAGAGCAATCCACGGCGCCGTACTTGTACGAAGCGAGTTTAACGTCGTACAGTACGTTTTTAAGTCCCAAGAATAGCACCATTCGCGGTGTAATTCGGTGCAAGAGCGTCGACGGCGATAGCTGCGCGTTGACGCTCAAACTAGAATGTACTATAAAAATGACTGGAATCGGGAGCATTCTCGAGAAAGTCTTAACCAATGCCATAGCGAAAAAGTTTGAGTTGTACCCAAAAGTCGTGGAGCGGTACGTAGCGGTGATGGAGGCGGAGCGTCGCGCTAGGGATGCACGCGTGGCGTCCGCGGCGGCGTCCGCGGCGGCGCCCGCGGCGGCGCCCGCGGCGGCGGATTCCGCATCGTCGACTTCGGCTGACACTGAAGACATCGATTTCCACTCGGTGTGCTCTGATCCTGAGAAATCCAGTGCACCCGAGAACAATGATATATTTGAGACCACAGAGGTCGAATATGACACGACTGCCAGCGCGGCGTCGTGTTGCGTGCCTCCTCGACAAATCATGTCGCGGCGGTCTTCCAGCATCGTCGCCTAAAAGAATCCCATAGCAGCTACTTTTGATTTCACTTTCAAGAACCTTTGCATCTTTTTATTTGGATCGACGCTGGGTGCAGCTAATGCTGCGTCTTTGGGTGGACGCGCGGACGCCAAGCTCGAGCGCGGACGCGCCGCGTTCGCGTCTTCGGCGACGCGGCGACGAGCGGCCACACGCTCATTATACCACTCGTGCACAAATTCGCCCTGAATAAGCGATGAAATCGTCGTACCCGGATCGCACTGCGCGTAACGAATTTCTTCATCGAGTCTGCGGTGACTTGGACGCCCAAATGTCACCGAGGTATCGATGACTGGATCCACGCTGCGGCGTTCGCCCGTTTTAAGTCGAATGGGCGCGTTTGAGCGGCGGAACTCTGAAACCTCTCTCGAGTTTGTGATCCCGGACCGCGTAGCGCACTTATCCATAGCCATCAAATCTATACCGGCGATGACGTTTGCGGGTTTCGATTTGAACTCTCTCCATGCGAGTGTATCACGGACACCACCGCCGGCGTCTTCGCCGGCGTCTTCGCCGCCGCCGCCGCATTTGACTTGTTGGCCAAATGTTTGCTCACGGGCTCCAGAGGGAGCATAAATCAGCGTATCCCTCTGTCTCCCGACTTCTGCGTGGCGATTAATGAGGACATTTGTCGCGCACGACGCGCGGTCGATACCGATGCGTACGCTCGTCATCTACCGTGCGGGATAATGCGGCTTTTAAAAGGTGAGCGGGACAAAAATAGACGGCGGCGCGAGTGTTGTTTGCTATTTGCTATGCTATTCTTAGTTCTTGACTAGACTATTCTTCTACGACCGAGGCTGCGGGTTCGCAGTCGCGAGTTTTTCGCCGCCTCGTCCTCGCCCACGTCCGCGTGGCGTCGCGCCCGAAGCCGAGGATTTCTGCGTCGTCGGTCGCTCGACGCTTTCCCCATCCGCCAGAGTCTTTGCCGAGTGCGCCGCCGCCCGCGCGAGCCACGATGAATCTTTCCTCGGACGTCGCGCCGCTGCGTGCGTTGAACGCACAGGAGGTGGGTCCACTATAGAGCCGGAGCCGGTAGCAGCAGCGACACTCGGCGTAGGCCGCGTAAACGTTGTCGATTGGTCGATGACGACGCCTCCCCCGCTCGCGCGCTCGTCGATAATTCCACCCTTGCCATCTTGCACTCGCAACCCATCTCTAAATTTTACACGTAGGTTTTCAAGTATTGATCGCGCATCGGCATTTAACGCGCGAGATAGCTCTCGTTTAGACGACGACGACGACGGAAACTCCTCCTCTTCGTCCTCCTCCTCGACTCGACGTCCCGCCCGCGCGTTAAACTTTTCCGCGTCCTCCTTACTCACCACCGCCCGGCACACCGGACACAAATGCACCGCCTGCGCCTCAATTTTCATCGCCTCTTCGCTCCCACGCGGGTACTCTTTCGCACGCGCGAGTTCCTCTTCAATTTCACGCTCGCGCCATGCGTACCACGTCGAAAAGCACTTAGCGTGAAACGCGTGCCAACACATGTCAACCCTCCCACATCCCTCACGCGCGCCTCGCATGTCTTCGCAACAAAACGCACACGTCCCATACGGTGCGTTACACTGGTCCATCACCTCTCGAGCGGTGGTACAGATCAAAGTCAATGCGTATTCGTGCGACGCGCGACATCGAGCCGCGACGTCGGCGAGCGTCGACGTCAACGCCGCCGCGCGCGCGTCGCTCAATCCTCGATCATCAATCACGCGCACGCGCACAGACGATGACGCAGGGTATGAGCCATCATTACGCACGTCTAATTCTATCGTTGCTTTGACGTAGACGTCATCCGTGCGTGAGGCAGCCGCGCGAGGCGATGCATCAAATGTGATGCGAATCATGGCATCATCATCCTCTAATCCTTCTGCATGGCTGTACGCGAGTCTATCTTCGTCGGCAAACGTGTGATACAGCGCGAGAAGATCGCATTTGAGCTCGTCCGCCACCGCGTCGTCGGCGTCGAGCGCAGCGGCGACGTCCATGGCGCGCGCGAGGCGTCGCACACTGACGTCTCAAATAATAGCTCATCCCTTTATATTTCACACACTACGATCCGTATGTCCGAACTGTATTTTTATGTCATGTGCTTGACCTCAAGCCCCATGGCGATGACGTCCATCACAACGCGACGCCGACGACGACGAAGCCGCCGAGCGCGCACGACCGCCCGCGCCATCGACGCACCGTGAGTCGTATTCTCTCCCCGAACGCCACCGCAGTCTCGCGCGCACGCCGCGACGCACAACACACGCGCTTAAAAGCGCGAGGATAAACCTCATGGCGGCTCACGCATTGTCAGCGCGTTCGAACGCTCTGCGCGCGCCCTCGCACGCGCGCGCCGGCGCGAATCGCTCGCGCACGAGGTCGATGAATATTCGCGCGCACGGCGTGGGTCCGGGCGGCGGCGCACACGTGAGCTCGGTGAAGGATTTAAAAGGGAAGCGGGCGTCGACGGGCGTCGACGGCTGGGAGGACGCGAGCGCGGGCGCGGCGGCGCGCGGGCGTAAGAAGGTGTACGTGGAGACGTATGGGTGTCAGATGAATGTGAATGATAGTGAGGTGATGATGTCGGTGTTGAAGGATGCTGGGTATGATGCGACGGAGGATGTGAATGGGGCGAATGTTATTTTGATTAATACGTGCGCGATTCGGGATAAAGCAGAGGCGAAGATTTGGCAGCGATTGGCGTATTTTCGGTCGCTAGGGAATGGTAAGAAGAAGATGGAAAAACCTGTGGTTGGGGTTCTGGGATGTATGGCGGAGCGCGTGAAGGAAAAGTTGCTTGAGGCGGATCGATTGGCGGATATCGTCGCCGGGCCAGACGCGTACCGGGACTTGCCTAATTTAATCGAAGCCGTCGTCGGTACGGGCGAAAAGGCGATGAATGTGCAATTGAGCGTGGAGGAAACGTATGCAGATATTATTCCCGTGCGCGAAGCCGGGTCGCATAGTGCATTTGTGACAATTATGCGTGGATGCGACAACGCGTGCGCGTTTTGCATCGTGCCGTATACGCGTGGACGCGAACGTTCGCGCGACTTGGCGTCTATTTTGTACGAAGTGCGCTTGTTAAGTGAGCAAGGTGTGAAGGAGGTGACGTTGCTCGGGCAAAACGTCAACTCGTATGCCGCGCCGGTGCACGCACAGACTGACTTTTTGAGTGGACTGCGCGGCGAGGACACTGACCCCATCGCCGCCGTCGCGAGTGCCTCAACGGAGGGCTTAGCGAGCGCCAGTGGGTCCGCATTCGCTGGATACGCCGATGGATTTGCGTCGAGATATGATGCCGAACGTAAGCGTGAAGGCACTATTCAATTCGCCGAATTGCTCGACAAGGTGGCGGCGATTGATCCGGAAATGCGCATTCGATTTACGTCGCCGCACCCCAAGGATTTCCCCGACGACGTCTTAAAGGTGATTCGCGATCGTCCGAACGTCTCCAAGTGCCTGCACATGCCTTGCCAAAGCGGTTCATCAGAGACTCTCGAACGCATGGCTCGAGGTTACACGCGTGAGTCGTACATTGCGCTCATTGAACGCGTCAAGACGATGATTCCTGGATGCGCAATCACCACGGATGTCATCAGCGGCTTTTGCGGCGAAACCGAGGAAAATCACAAAGACACCGTGTCTTTGATGACCAGAATTGGTTATGAGCAAGCATTCATGTTCGCATACAGCGAACGTGAGGGAACAGCGGCGGCGCGTCATCAAAAGGATGACGTACCCGAAGACGTCAAGCAACGCCGTCTTCAAGAAGTCATCGACGCCTTTAGAGCGCAAGCGGCAATCAAGCAAGAGTTAGAAATCGGTTCCACCCACTGCGTCATCGTCGAAGGCCCGAGTAAGAAGAATCCCGATGAATTCACTGGCAGAACGGACACTTCCAAGTGGGTGGTGTTTGAAAAGACGCAAGTTGGCCAATACGTCGGGGACGAAACCACGCCGGTGAGTGGGTCGCAAGACATTAAGCCGGGCGACTACGTCGCCGTTCGCGTCACTGGCTGCAGCACGGGTACGTTATTCGGTGAGTGCCTCGGGAAGACTTCTCTAGTTGAGTTCCAGAACCTTCACGGCGCGCAATGGACGCAACCAAAGGCGCGCGTTGAAGCCGCCGCTGGGGCTCGTTAGACTACTATTTAAACATTGTTTTCTTCGCTGTAAAAATCACAAACAATTATATATCTATACAACTTCCGGCGATGAGGCAGCGGCTGAGGCGCGATCGTAACGTCGCTTCAGTCCGAGCGCTTGCGCGACATCCGCATCGACAGTTTCATTTTTCGAATCCACGACGCACGACACGAAGAACGGGCCCTCTTGTCCGGTGCGAGCGGTCCGCCCGCATCGATGAAGATGCATCTCCATAGATGGCGCCGCACCGTATTGCACCACGTGATGAAGCTTTGGAAAATCAATCCCACGCGCGGCGAGGTCGGTGCACACGCATACGGCTAAATCACCCGATATGAAATCATCGAGCACGACGCCGCGCTCCTTGGCTTTACCGTGAAACGCGAGGGCGGTGATTTCGCTTTCGTCAAGTTTAGTGACAAGTTCATCCGCTTCTTCGGGAGAATTCGCAAAAATCAAAGCCTTGAAGCGTTTACGTCGCGCCAGCGCTTGAATCAAGGCATTAAACTTGGCATCTTCGCCGGCGACGTCGTCCACACGCACTTCCAGTTGCGGGTGCACGCGTCCAAATTGCGTGGTTGAAATCCACTCCAACTCCCCTGGGAAAGCCTCTAAAAGGGGCTGAGCCTCGCGCATCGTCGCTGCCGCGAATATATACTGCACTGGAATATCAAATTTATTCACACCATTTCCTGAGTACGTCATCGAGATGAGCTCGGCGACGTCGGCGCCAAAACCGCTCGACAACATTTCATCCGCTTCGTCGACGACGACGTGACACAGCCGACCGAGCAACACCCACTCTTCTTTGATGAGCTTGAGTAAACGCGCTGGCGTGCACACTAAAATATCCGCAGTTCGAAACTCAGGTATCGCCTCGACGTCACCGTCTAATTTTGTCGATTTACCCGCCTTGGTGGTTGACTTTTTCTTCACCCCCTTAGCCGCGGGTTTCACGAGCTTCTTCTCCTTGCCAACCAACGAAAACACTCGCGGCGTTGGTAGACCTTCATTCGTGCACCAACTCGCCGCAAGCTGCGCTGAATACGTCACTTGTTTCCCTAGCTCAACATTGGGCACGAGAACGACGGCGGCTGGGCAACACCGCCCCGATCGTTTGGTCCCGCGGCGACCGGGCTCGGTCATTTGCGCCAAAATTGGCAACAAGTAGGAAAACGTCTTCCCGCTCCCTGTTTCGGCTAATATCGCGACATTCTTTTGCTCTAAAATCACAGGTAACGCCAAACGTTGAATTTCCGTCGTGCGCTTCAAACCCGCTTCGCGCATGGCGACGACGGCGCGTTCAGGCATGCCCGCGCGCGCAAAGGCGCTCATGGGTTCGCGAGACGCGTCCTCGTCGCCATAAAATCGACCTTCATACCGCGCACGTGCATCGTCTTCAGCCTTTTTAGCCTCGCGCTTACGTCGAGATATTTCCCACGGTCGTTCACCGCCGCGCTTATACCCTCCAGCACGCGTATCCGACGCCGCCGTCGTCTCCCCCGGACCGACGTCGTCGTCGCTCGCCGCGGTAGCCTTCTTCTTTCGCGCATCCACACTCGGCGTCTCACCCATCAACCGCGCCCAACCAGAAAGCTCCTCATCCACACCCCAATATTTATCCTCACCATCCCCACGCGAATTCGCCGCCGATCCCTGTCGCCTCCGCTCCGCCGCCTCGGTGCGTCGCATCAACGTCGTCGCATCCACCGCCCGAAATCCCTTCATCGACCCATCATTCTCATTCAAACCAGCCTTATCGCCCGCCGCGCGACGTTGCGTCTTATTTTCTAATTTATTATACCGCGCATCGCGCGTGCTCGACCACGAACGACGCGCATTGGTATTCGTGTTCGAACCGCCGCTTCGCCCGCCGCTTCGCCCGCCGCCGCGTCCATCCTCCGCATCCTCCGTCCCACCGTACGCACTCCTCCGTCCTCGCCCTGGCGACGACGACGACGGCGGCGACGCAGAGTCGTCATCATCCCACCCATCTCGTCCATGCGACGACGCCGCGAACGCGCGCACCGCGCGAGCGCGTTGACATTGAAACCAACCGCCGCCAGCCGTCACGACATCGACATCGACATCGACATCGATTCGTCGTCGTC
>Ga0255769_10004467_pt1 | contig 13574 bp, 7 predicted proteins | sample 041ome_9_FD_179637 | JGI IMG/M metagenome (GOLD analysis project Ga0255769, IMG submission 179637) | Coastal salt marsh microbial communities from the Groves Creek Marsh, Skidaway Island, Georgia - 041413US metaG (version 2) | ecosystem: Environmental > Aquatic > Marine > Intertidal zone > Salt... | reverse complement strand
ACCAATCATCGAAGAGATGTGTGACTACTTCACGAAACCAGTCAAGTGCAAGGAATGTTTCGGGTACAACAGACGCGTGTGTGCTCGCTGTCAAGGCAGAGGGAAGACGACGACCACTTTTACGGACGGTGATGACGATGACAATTGCTGCGGTGGATGCGTTGGCCGCGGGTACGTGCGTTGCGACGCGTGCAACGGGACCGGTTTGAAGAACGGGTGGCTGTTTACAGTGAAAGGCGGTTGGGGACCGCGAGGCGAGTAGTCGACGAATGAAGATCGTGAAGGAGCAGCAGTAGTAAAGCAGTAGTAGCAGTAGTAGTAGTAGTAATAGTAGATGTAGTATTAAAAAGGTAAAAGTACAAACGGGTGCAACAGCGCCTGCGTGGCGTCTAATCGACCTCTTCGCGTGATACCTCTGGCGGCGACGAGTCGACAGGCTAAATCGAACCCGGCGCCGCCGTTTCGATCGAGAGCGGAAAAGTCCCAGCCTAAGTTTCCGGCTAAGTCTTTGCGCACTTTGCGCAAATCGTAGTTTTCGTCCTGTAACCGTCGCTGGAACGACCCGGATGGTTCTAACACGCGTTTGCCTCTGAGTTGCGGGCATCCCAACTGGAGTAAGACGAGGCCGGCGGAATAGCTATCGAATAATTGCGGTTGGAAGACGGTCCACGGAAGGACAGAAAGCGCGCCGGCGATGGCACCCGGAGGCGCTCTCGGCGTTCGTTCAGGCATGATAAAATCCTCTGGTGGTGAGAACGAAGGGTCTAAGATGGAAACTTCCGGTTCGTAGTTCACGCCGCTTCGTAAATCCGCGGCGCCGCCGAAATCGATCAGTTTGAATCGTCCGTTTTCGTTGACTAAATTCGCCGGTTTCACGTCTCTGTGAACTATACCGATGGAGTGTAACCCTCTCAACGACCACAACAGTTGTTGCGTGATTTTCTTTGCGACGGCGTAACACCTCGCGTCGTAATCTTTATCCTCTTGAGATTTCCCAAAAAGCGCCACCTCTAACGCGCTCGGAAAATTTCTATCCAACACGTAATCTTCGAGCGTGTTTTCATCGCCGGCGAATTTCCACACCAAAACCGGTGCCGCCGCGTCTTCAATTTCCTCGTAAGATCCGACGTAAGACGCGCAACCGCCGGCGACGAAAATGTCTCGGGATATCCGTTCGTTCATGTGTCGTTCGGCGCGTTGTAACCCGCTCGCGCCGGTTGTATTTTTCGCAAACTTCAAGACCAAATTCTCCGCCTCGCTGGAATTTAATCGTCCTCGATAGACGGTCCCGAACGACCCGTCCCCGATTCTCCCGCCTAAGTTTACGTTCGAACCTCTTTTGCCAAACTTATTCCCAGCCGTGGCTGTTTGTATCGCTCTCGCGACGGTTTCATCGAACGCGTACCCCAAAATCCCCGGCTGCGCGGTTAAATAAAACACGACAAACGCGACGAAAAGAAACTCCTCAAATGGCGTCCCGTTCGTGTATAAAGTCCACCCGTTCACTTTTTCATCCAGAGCTAATTGTTCGACAAAGTCTTTGGCCACGTCCGGTAATGGTAACTGCTCGTATAAAGGCTCTAAAACGACTTCGTATACCGTTTTCCCTATTTTCAACACCGGCTCTGGAACCTCTGGAAATAAACGTTCCAGTTGCTCCAAAGGGTCGACAATTTTTGCACCCTTATACCCGTATAAAGCCTTGATTGTTCTCGTCGTCGTTCTCTTCGTCGTCGTTTTTGCAGAGAAGCGACGAATCCGTCGTCCTCCTAAAACCACGTTCTTCGCGTTCGTGGTTTGATGACGATTACTCTTAAAATTCATATCCCCGATACTGTTCGTTATCCAAAAATCAAAAGTAATCAATCCGTTTCTTTAACGCTATATATATCTCTGTCTCTCTCCTCTCCAATAAAGCAGTCTGGCACGATGCGTACGAATTCGATGAAAGTGTTATTATGTAAACACTTTACGCCGCGTGTAGTAATACTCAGAGTCACAAACAGAGAGAGAGGAAGAGAGAAAATTTATGAAGTACAGCGAGGGGGGTGGTTTCCCTTGTAAAAAAACGAACAAGAAGGGAAAAAGAGGAGGAAGGAAAAGGTACGCGAGCGCTGAATCTTCTTTTTAAATTACAAGCTGTGTGTGTGTGTGCATGCGTGTTTATGACGTGTGCAATACTCCGTCTTCGTATCGCCAACCTTCTGGTAATGGGCAGTTTTTGTCGAGGAGGTATTGTACACATTCGGGGTGGTTGTTCTCGTGAGCGTAGCGTACGGCGCCACTGTTCCACGGCGCTTTGGCGGTTTCGTGCAAGTACTTCAAACAGTCCAAGTGGCCTTTCTCGGCCGCCCACATACACGCTCGTTCGTCATATTTATCATACTTACGCTCAACAAGGTATTCGAGTATGTGGAGTTGACCCTTTCCAGCCGCCCAAATGGCAGTATACTCATCCCAAGGCGCTTTGGCATCTTCGTGTAAGCATTTGAGTACCTCGAGATGACCTTCTAAGGCAGCATATTCACACGTCCACTCATCGATAGGACACTTATTTGCAACGCAATACTTTATCATTTCCAGATTACCTTGTTCTGCGGCCGCTCTAATCGTCTTTTCATCCCAATCACACTTTTTCTCCTCTCGTATCCACTTGAGCAACTCGAGTTTATTCGTTTCAGCAACTTGCTCGCAGAAATCTGTTTCGTCCCAGCTCCTCCGCCACAACGATTTATGCTCCCACGCTACTTCCAAAGTCAATACCGATGACATCTGTCTCACTTTAAACTTCTTTGTCAAATCATCCGTGCGAATGCATCTCTTCATCAACTTTCTCGTTTCACTATTCACTCCATACAAGAATTTCACATCCGTTAGATTCAATTTCGGAAGAATGTGTGTGAAACTTATATCGTCGTCGTTCATATTCACAATCACATCCCACAAAGAATCTCTCTCCCCCATCCGTCTTTTCTGCCCTCGCGTCTGCACTCCCGACGACGCAGGAGGAGACGAAGAAGCGCCACGCATCGTCGTTTCTCTGCGTCTTTTCTTAAAGTTTTTATGGGGAAAAAACGGCTTCACAAAAAAGAGGTACGAGAGCGTCTGCGACGTAACAACAACAACAACAACAAGTAAACAAGCATGGCCGTCGTCGTTGTCCCCGCGCGAGAAGCAGCTCGTCGTTTCGTCGTTTTTTCAGCCGAACGACGCGTGGGAGGCAAAGGAAAAGGAGGAAGAAGGAGGAGGAAAAGCAGAAGTCGTTCCAGACTGAATGCGAGGAGAAAAAGCGGCGACGACGATATAGATGATTATGAAGATGATGAGAGTAGTGTTATTCACGAGGACAGGATAAACAGCAGCGACAGCAGTGAGACGTCTATTTCTTCCGCTGCTGCTGCCGATGATGACGATAATAAGAATACAAAAGAACAGTTGAAAGAAGAAGATTCAGAAAGTTTCCTGTACGAAGAAGTGGAGGAAGAAATCGAAGTGGAATACACGGCGATGGACCACGTTTCAGATTTTATTGCGGAAGTGCGAGAGAAGCGGAATGAAATCAGTCGAGCGTGTTTCGGCAGTTTTGAGAGAGCGCCAGTAACGCCGGAGTATTTGAGAAGTTCGAGAGGACGGTTGGACGCGCCGACGGAACTGATATCGCTGGCGTTGGTATCGGTTGCGTTGGCGGTTTCCAAGACCGTGCGAACGAATAAAGAGAAGAAGGAGATGTTTATTCGAAACGAAAAGTGGACGGTAGGGAAAGCGTTTCAGGAGTTGAAAAGAATAGACGGTCAAGAGAACGACGCTTCGGTGGAAATGCGATTGTACGACGAGGGGGATTTACGACGCGACTTGGAAAAGAAACAGAAAAAATTGGACGAGAAACGCGCGAAGGAATTGGAGAGACGCGAGTTGAGAGACGAAAAAGAACGCTTAAGAGAGGAAGAGGAAGAGAAGGAGCGACAGAGATTACTCGAGATTGAGCGTAAAAAAGAAGAAGAGGAAGAACGAAAACGAGAACAAGTACGCGCCGAATTTCGATTGAAACAAGCCGAGGAGCAAGAGCGGTTGAAAAAACGCGAAGAAGAAGAAGCGGCGAGGAAGAGGAAAGAGTTGGAGGAGGATAGGAAACGGAGAGAGGAAAAGATGCGATTGGAACGAGAGGCTTTAGAAGCGGAACGATTGCGACGAAAGAAAATATCGGAAGAGCGCGAGGAAAAAACGTTTGACATTCAGGCGAACATTAAAGTCGAAGCGAGGAGGAAAAACGGCAAGTGCGAAGTGACGGCCTCGTGCAGAGTGGAGTTATCAAACACGTGCGAAGTCGCGGAAACGTACGAATCGACAGAATTGGCGAGATTGCAAATGTCCTGGGCCTCGAAGTTATCCGGCGAAGCCATGAAAGCGTATAAAAGCGACCAGATTTTGAAGAAAATGATGGGCGAAGGCATTTTGTCCAAGAGGCCTACTTTTTCAGACGTGGAATTTGAACACTGGATGAAACTCGTCAGAGTTCGATTGGACAGAGAATTACGAACGACTGGTTTACGCGCAGTTGCTGGACTCGAAGCGAACAAGTTGACCAAAAACGACAGCTTCGTTGAACGAGAAGTGACGTTTTCGAGAGCGCTGTTACCTGCAGAAGATCCAGAAAACGTCGAGACGCGAATACAAAACGCTATTCGGTTACTCATCGACCAAGTCGAATCCAAGAATAAAAATAAAGACGGCGATGCTAACGATGGTGGTGGTGGTGGTGATAATGACGACGACGACCCGTACCTTCTCGGCGATGGAGACTCCCCGGCCCTTGTCGACGAGGCGATAGATCCCAGGAAAAGCCCGACGGCAATTTTAAATCGACTTTCCGAACACGAGCTCGCGCAAATGCACGGGTTAGATCCATCTCTGGTATTCCCCGCAGAAACAGACGGTTTGACCACTGAATTGAACGGTCGCGTTTTATCCGGAATCTTAACCGCGTCTCTTTTTGTCAAAATCCTTCGCAGCGTCACCAAAGACGCGAAACCGGAAGTTTTACGACGGGGCACGCAGATGGCTACCTCTTTAGTCGGTCGATGCGCCAACGACGAAGGAAACTGGCGTGCCATGTATTTAGACGGTTTTCGCGGCGATGCATTGGAAGCCGGCGCTTTGATGGCTCGAGAAGTTATTCCAGACGAAGAGAACGATATCGTTTTATTAAACATCTTCGCCGCTCTGGAGGCGATGGAAAAAGCGAAAAACCGACGCCCGGAGGAAGCGGGCGAAATGATCGATAAAGAAGTGCTGAGAAAAATGAAAGCGCAGCGACGAATGAATGCGGTGCCAATCACCGAAAGGTTATTCGCCACGCGAAACGCGGCGATTCAGTTAGCCGGAAGTGGTTCCGTCGAGCAAGGTCGGGCGATGTTGGAGGAAGCTTACGCGTTGCGAGTGAACCACGTGGAGAAAAGACGCAAAGAGTTAGGGTTGACTGCAAACGACGAACGGTTTGGTATTCCAGAAACGTTGCCAGAGCTGAAAGCGCTGCTCTTTGTTTTAGAATACGGCGGCGGCGCGTGGGAAGCTGACAAGAAAGGCGTGCAGAAACAAGTCGTGAAAGCGGTGTACGAGGCGTGCGAAAACGGGGCGATGAAGAAAGACGCTGAGAAGGCGTTGGCGACGTTTGCAGCCGTTCGACGCTCGTTTATATTTGAAGAGAAGGATTCTGAATTCGGTCGAGAGTGGGAAGAGAAATTGTTCGAGAAAGTCAATCAAACAGGAAACGAAGGCGAGGACGAAGAGGAAGGAGGAGGAGGAGGAAAACCTAGCGTGCAGGAGATCATCGAAAAATATTACCCGAGAGGCGTCTCGGACGCGCTCGAGTTTGCCGTGCAAACGTACGACGCCGAAATCGAGGCGCGCAGGAAAGTATAGAGAGTGTAGTCATAGAGAGATGAGTTAGCTACGTAGCACTTACGCGTTTTAGAAGCGTTTTACCTTTGGGTTAAAATTACAATAAATACAAAACATCGCAAACTCTTCTCTGCTTCTTACGCGGACGACGAAGTAGTATCACCGCCACCGCCGCCCGACATCATGCTCTCCAGCATTTCCGTTTGCAGCTTTTTATTCCCGTTCTCGATGTCTCTCTTCGCGAGCGTTTCTACGCTCTTCCACTCGAAATCCATGTTCGCGTACCCTTGCCTCGCAATCATAATACGGTTCGCCAAACTCTGGTCTGCTTTCGAAAGCTTGCTCATCCACTCTTCTGGGTTTCCTCGAATCGGGTTTTTCTCCAGAAAATCCAACAAAAATTCGTGCTGATTGTTCACTCGGTTCACTTCGCCTTGACCGTCCAAGTTCTGCTCTTTGCTTTCTCCGTCTGGCGTTTGCACGTTCAGTCTGCAATTTATAGATTCCAACTGACCAATCACCACCCAGGTTGCTGTATACGTCAACAACTGGTGCATGACATCCGCCGCTTTCCTTTCCGGCGAGGACGCTCCGCCAAACGCACCGCACGGGACGTACACTTTCGGCGAATCATCGTTCTCGTTGCGAACGGAAAAACATCTTCTTCCTCTTCTGTTTCTGTTGTTGTTGCTTCGTTCTCCATTTTGAAGAGAGATTAAAGTCGCTACTCTGTGCCTCGACGAGAGCGTTTTCGTGGTAGCACTCGTCACACCAGTCGTCGCCGCAAACGAGGACACACAAAACAACATCACGTCTTCTTCGTAGATGCGCGCAATAACGCTGAGAAAACGAATACTATTAATAATAAATGAATGCCGATACGTAACCTACTGACTGAGCAAAAACCTCAAAAGTTCTTCTTAATTTCTTAAAAACGCTTTCAGTCAAACGAGAAAAAAAAGACATCATTTTATAATAAACGAATAACACATTACGCGCGCAAAAACACACACAAAATCTAATAACAGAATGACAAAATGGTCGATGCGAACGTTACGAACGAACGAGTGTCGCGCGATGGTGGAAGGCCAGGAGGCGCACCGCTTGTTCGAGGCACCGGATTTGCACGAGATGGCGAGAACAGGAGATCTCGACGGAATGAGGAGATTGATTTTATCAAAGGATGACGACGACAAAGTGAACGCGTTGGATCCGGCGGGGAGGACGCCGTTACATTTCGCGGCTGGGTTTGGGCGAGTCGCGTGCGTGAAGTTTTTGTTAGAGAGAGGGGCGAAGTTAGAGGTGAGAGATTTGTGGTCCAAGGCGCCCGTGGATTGGGCGTTACAATCGAAACACGAGGAATGCGTAAAGTTGATGAGAATAAAAGCGATCGAGACCAATCTCGAGATTGGTGGAAGAGGGCAAGTCTCTCCGTTGAGGACATATCACGAGTATTGTTACGATTTGACGACGGAGGAAGTCGAGGAGAGGTTGGAGCAAGACAGGAAAACCGCGATGGAGCAATACGAAAAGATGAGCGAGGAAGAGAGGAAACAGTTTCGCGAATCAAACGGGGTGGATCCTGCCCAGCCGGTGCCATTTTAATGACAATGTGATAGTGTATAAATAAGAATGTTGTGAGCAGCTATTTTCAATGTAGTGGCTATCTCTATTTGCTTCTAAAATTACAGCTGAATTTCCGTCAGAGCTTCTTCTTGTTCTCTGTCCGATTCCGTGGCGTCGCCGTCGTTTTCTTTTTCTTCCTCCGCCTCGTCTCCCTTTGCGTCTTCAAAATTTAAGTGCTTCTTTTCTTCTCCCCCTTCCTGATCTCCGCTGTTTATATCTTCGTTTTCTTCCAGTTTGTTTGAGTCGGCAATGCCTTGCCCGCGCGGCGGCGTGGGAAGATGGAAATCGGCAAAGAACGCGGAAACGTCCGATTCCGAGACGCCCGCCGGCGCGTTTGGAATGACAAAAGCGCTGTCCTCGGCATCTTCCATCTCCTCTTCTTCTTCATCTTCCTTGGTTTTTTCGTTGTCGTCGTCGTCGTCGTTATCGTCGTCGTCTCTATCTTCCGTCGTGGAATCGGCACCAACGAAGGGAGAATCCGGCGCGTCTGGAAATTCGAGGTCGCCCAGAACGTTGTTCTTTTTCCTCGCAGAAGTAGGACTTTGCGGCGGTGTCGCTTGCTCTTCTTCCGCCGATACTTCCGCTTTCTCTTCCACACTTGCTGCTTGCGCAAACAATCTGTTCAACTCTTCGTCTTCTTCGGCTTCTAACTCTTCGAGTATCGCGTCGACATCGGCGCCCGTTTCGGCCAACTTTTCCTTCAAACGATCGCACGCCCTTTCGCTTTGACCCAAGCACATCAACAAGTCGTTCATCTCCTCCTCGAAGTGCTTGGTCGCTTCATCGTAGCCTCGCTTGTACCCTCGCTCCTCGGCTTCGGCCACCTGCTCTGCCGTCAACTCTGCGTCGCGCTGGTTCTGTAACTGCTCAACCTTTAACTTCAACTCTGCGACTTCTCTTTCCGCTTGCTCTAAATCCGTGGCCGCGTCAGCCTGCTTCAACTTGAGATTTTCGTTCTCGTTCTTTACCGCGTCGATTTCGACGTTTTTATCGCTAATTGTAACCTCTGCGTTTGCAAGTTTCGCGGCGACGTCGTCGTAGACTTCGCGTTCGATCCAACCCGTCGTGTCGTACTCGTATTCTTCGCCTTCGCCTTCGACGTATTCGCCTTCCTCCTCGCCATCGCCGGCATAATACCACGCGCCTGAGGCTTCGTCTAATACCCATCCCGGGTAATCGTCCGGGTTGAACGGCGGTTGAGCTTCCCCCGCATTGTCGTGGTCTCCTTCATTTCCGTTGTCGTTGCCGTCGTTGTAGTCGACGTAGTCGTAGTCGTTCATGTTTTCATCGTTGCCTTTATTCTCGTCGTGTGGCGCCGACGGCATTATTTCGTTGCTGAAATCGTAGTCGTTTTGCGCGAAACCATCCGAAGAAGAAGGCGGCATGAATGCAGTATTCGCGCTATTGTTATTGGCGGCAGTAGTATTAACGGTACCGCCCTCGCTAATTCGAGGTGATGGCGGAGCAAAATCATACCCGTCGCTGTTTCGTCCAGGAGATTCCGAATAGTTTTGTTGGTGTTGGTGTTGTTGTTGTTGTTGTTGTTGTTCCATTTGTTGCGGAGGACGCAAGTAATCGTCGTCGTCCTCGTAATCGACGTGTTGTTGCTGCGTTTGTTCGTGAAGTGGTTGATCGTAACTCGACGGATACTGATTATTCTGATCGATGTATGCGTCGAACTGACTCGTCGATTCGTGCCCATCGCTTCGCATAGATCCCGTGGCGGATGGAGGTTGCGGAGGCAGCTGTTGCTCTATGAGATTTCCCCACTGGTCATACATCGGTTGTTGTTGTTGTTGTTGTTGTTGTTGTTCGCTAGTATTCGATATCATTCCATTCTGATGGTGTTCTCCAGGCGGAGGATAATTCAAAACTTCATTCTCTGGAACCGCCGGCGAGCCCGGTTTAAAATGAGTGAGGTGTTGTTGCTGCTCCTGGTGATGATGATGATGATGTTCACCATCGCTAGTAAAAGTATTGCTATCGTTGTTGTTGCTGCTACTGTGATGAGGACTTTCTCTTTTCGTCGGCGAGAGCACTTGCTGATTCTCTACGTAATGCGGCGATTCGCTTTCTAATTTACCTTCGTTCTTCGCTTCGTCCTCGTCCTTCGCGCTCGGCCCGGGAACGAAAAACTTTTGCGGCTTTGCCACGGCAATCGGCGGCGGTAAAAAAGACGCCACATCCGCCGCACTTCCCGATAAACTTTGAGCGCCACCACCACCACTACCACCATCGCTCGTATCCCCACCCGTCGGATTGAAAACATCCACGTATCGGCTGCGAACGTCGCTTTGCCTCGCCACGAAACTACTCGCTCGCGGCATCGGCGGCGGTTCATTCGAATTCAACGCAGACGACGTCCCAGCAGGCTCCTCGTCCTCGCGCGAATGTTGCTGCTGCTGCTGCATCGCATCATTGTTATTACTGCTACTAAAGTTTTGGTGGTAGTTTTGGTGGTAGTTTTGGTGTTGCAGCTGCTGATTCGGATTCCGCGGGTCGCTTTCTCGCGAAAACGCATCCACTCGTTCGTGTTGCTGATTTCCCTTCTCAAAAGACACGTGTTGCTGCTGTGCTTGCTGTCCTCCTCCTACGCTTGCATTCGTCGCATTCCCACCACCATTGATATTACTGCTACTATGCATCGTCATCATCGGTGGCGGTCCTCCGATACTCCCGACGGCTTGTCTCGCCACATCTTTCCCGTTCGGATCGGAGCCGTCCACCCACGCTTTGAGCGTCTCGTCGTAGTAAAATTCAGAGTCGTTCCCCAGTTTCGCTTTGGTCACTTTCTTCCTCGGTTCGTTCTGTTTGAGTTAAAGTTGTTGTTCGAGAAAAAGAGAGAGAGCGGTCAGACGCGTCCCGATGTGAAGAGAACGACCACCATCTCGCGCTGTTTTGCGCGTCGCGAGATTGCATCAACGCGGGGGGAAAAAAGCGGATTTCGAATCAAAACGTTTACGAACGAAACCACAAAGAAGAGTTTGAAAAGAAGACAAAAACGATACAAAGAACGCACCCCTGCGTTGCCACCGCCGAACGAGGTCAGTCGGCCGAAGAATCCTCCGCCTGATCCTCCTTTGCTCGCGTTTTCTGCCATTTTAGTATAACGTATAAAGCGCAATTTTTTATGGCGAATTTTGGCTTCTCGTGTTGCCTTCTTGAGAACAAAAAACGTCTGAGACTTCGTTGTCGTCGTCGAGCGCTTACGCAGAAGTCAGAAGTGTTTCATTATCGGTTCAGTGCTTGGTATATACGTTGTGTGTAATAATATGTATTAATAAAATCCCTTCTCTGTCTTCTTCTTCTTTATAAAGCTAAATAAAAATCTCTCTCTGACCTCTCTCTTCATCTCTCTCTCTCGCTGCAACAATCAATTAATCTCTATTTATTATTATTAATCCATGTAGCCGTCGATTTCGCGTTGCTTTTGCAACATTTCGTCCTCCTCTCTCATAGCTTCGGCTTCGGCGCACATTCTTTCGATTTCTTCCGGCGTCAAACGTCCTCTGTCGTGTTGCAAAGACACGTTCGCTTCGGAGCCGGTGACGCGATCTCTCGCGGTTACCGTCAACAAACCGTTGGTGTTGACTTCGAAAGTAACGTCGATTTTGGGGACGCCTTGTTCGGCTTTTTCGATGCCGGTGATTTGGAACTCGCCCAATAAGTGGTTGCCGTCCGTGGACATGCGTTCACCCTCGAAGATTCTGACGTCGATTTCCGTTTGGTTGTCGTACACCGTGGTGAACTCGGACTTCTTTTTGCACGGGATGGAGGTGTTTCTGTTGACGACTTTCGCAAAGTGTCTGCCTTCGCACTCGACGCCCAAAGATAACGGGACAACGTCCATCAACAAAACCTTGGAGGTTTGCTTGTCGCGGACGCCGGCCAAGATGGCACCTTGCACGGCGGCGCCGTACGCGACGGCTTCGTCCGGGTGCACGGATTTGTTCAACGGCTTGCCGTCGAAGTATTCCGTCAAAATCTCTTGGACTCTCGGGACGCGAGTGGAACCGCCAACCAAAACAATTTCGTTCACCAATGATTTGTCTCTGCCAGCATCGGCCAAGACTCTCTTGACTGCTTCCAAGCATCTTTGGAAAGTCGGCTCGTTCACCTTGTTGAATTCGTCTCTTGAGATGGTCATGTTCACCTCGTGTTCGCCGACGAAGCATTCCAACTTGGCGGATTGCGTGATGGACAACTCTCTCTTGGCTTTTTCGCACGCGGTTCTCAACTTGCGTTTGGACTTGTCGTCGTTGAAGATGGAGTCCGCGTTCGGGTACGTCTTTTGGACGTGCGCCATCAAGGATTCGTCGAAATCTTCGCCGCCCAAGTGGGTGTCGCCAGCCGTCGCCAACACTTCAAAGACGCCGTCTTGCAAGTGCAACAAGGAAACGTCAAAGGTACCACCACCCAAATCAAAGACCAAAATAGTTTGATCTTTAATGATTTCACCATCGTCGCCTTCTCTCTTATCCAAACCGTACGCCAACGCCGCCGCGGTCGGCTCGTTGATGATTCTCAAAACTTCCAAGCCGGCGATTTGGCCGGCGTCCTTGGTTTGTCTTCTTTGCGCGTCGGAAAAGTACGCCGGGACGGTGATGACCGCCTTGTTGATGACGCAACCCAACTGGCCTTCGGCCGTGGCTTTCATCTTTTGCAAAACCATCGCGGAGATTTGCTCCGGGGCAAATTCCTTCTTTTCGTTGTTTTGGGTCGGGTCTTCGACGACGATGATCGGCTTACCTCCCGGACCTTCCTTGATCTCAAACGGCATGTGCTTAATATCCTCGCCAATCTCCGAGAACTGTCTCCCGATAATTCTCTTGATGTTGAACAAAGTGTTCTTCGGGTTTTGCGCGGCTTGCCTTTTGGCGGATTCACCGACAACTCTGCCGGCTTCGGTGAAGGAAACCCACGACGCGGTCGTTCTGTCGCCTTCGGCGTTGGACAAGACGTGCGCCTCGCCATCCTTCCACACGGAAACGCACGAGTACGTCGTACCTAAATCGATACCGATGACGTATTCGTCCAAAGTCGCGTTGTTCATCTTCGATGCCAACTTGGCTTCTTCAATCTTCTTCTTTTGCGCCAACTTGGCTTCGCCCATGCCTTCCATCAACGCCAAGTTCTTCGGGTCCAACGTGAGCCCTTGCGTATACGCGTGGATAGAATCGTGGAAGAATCCTGACTTGTACAAGGCAAAACCTAATCGAGAGTACCCTTTCACAAAGTCTGGTTTCAATTCCACGCATCTTCGCGCGTCCGCGCACGCTTTCGAGTGTTGGTCCAACGCGGCGTAACACGCGGATCTGTTCGAGTAAAACACGTGGTCGTACGGGTCTTGATCGATGGCTTTGGTAAATTCCGAAGCCGCTTCGTAAAACTTTTTCTTCGTGAACGCGGCGTTCCCGTTCGATTTGTGTTCCAAAGCGAGTTTGCGTTGTTCCGGTGAAACCTGATATTTTAAAGAGCGAGTACATTGGTGGTGGTGGTGAGTGCACGAATACTAATGCTTTCAAGAATGACGGGATGAGGATAAAAACACATCGCAACACGCCGCCGCAAAAAGAAAAGAAAAAAGGGCCGTCGAAAAAAAAATCATCATCATCTCATCGCTCTCGGATCGACGAAGAAGAAGAAGAAAAACAACTCATAATACTAACAACAACAACAACAGTACCTGAATCTTATCCTCCTCGTCGTCGTCCAAAACGCGCACGGCGGCGCCCGTTTTCGATTCTTTCTTGCCTCCTTTTTTAGATGGTGCCATGATGAGATGATGATTTGTGCGTTCGAGTATGTGTGAGGGGCTTTTCGCTCTTCCTTTCTCTCTTCTGGTCTTCTTTTTCGAGCGTTTGTAAAGGCTCTCCTTCTCGTGTTTTTTTAAGCAAGCGCTTCTTCTTTTCGCCTGAAAAAAGCTCCTCTCTTTCAAATTTTTCGATTGATTTGTGTCGTTTTTTCTTTCCCTCCTCAGAAAAGATGCATGGGTTGATGAAGATATCGTCTTTCTCATCATCATCATCATCATTCAGACGCGTATACTG
>Ga0255769_10004463_pt1 | contig 13583 bp, 15 predicted proteins | sample 041ome_9_FD_179637 | JGI IMG/M metagenome (GOLD analysis project Ga0255769, IMG submission 179637) | Coastal salt marsh microbial communities from the Groves Creek Marsh, Skidaway Island, Georgia - 041413US metaG (version 2) | ecosystem: Environmental > Aquatic > Marine > Intertidal zone > Salt... | reverse complement strand
CACAGGAAGCCGGCAGCGATAGTCGCAGCGCCTAAAAATGTTTTAAGCCGAGTGATAGTCATGGGATTTGTGTTTCCTCACGCAAAAGGATTCTCGGTCCACGCATGGACCAGTTTTCGTCGTTACCGTTAAAGCCCGGTCGTAGATCTGTTTATGATGCTATTAATCCGCCGACAGGGGTTGGGAATGCTATAGCGTAGTTTCTTGCAGTGCAATGACTCTCGGGGCTAAACATATCTAAAATCGTGAATATTAAGTCGTTTGAATACTTTCGAGCTCAATAACTGAAAAATCGTGGCTGTTACGCTCTCCCGCTGAGATCTCAAGTCGACTCAATTCCCGCCATAACGAGATTTGGCCAAGATCAAAAAAAGCGTCGCCGTGGACATTGCCGTGGACGCGCGTCAGGAATACTCGCGACGTAAATGGCAATGCCTGCCTGTAGACCTCTGCACCACCAATCACCATGACACTGTCAGCCCCGTCTATCAGCGCCTGACCCTCTGCGAGGTCAATAGCCTGCTCTATCGAGGTCGCTACCGAAACGCCCGGCGCTTGCCAGGCACCGTCGCGCGTCAGAATGATATTAAGCCTCCCCGGCAGGGGGCGGCCGATGGACTCATAGGTTTTGCGGCCCATAATGATCGGTCGACCCATGGTTGTCCGCTTGAAATGCTGAAGGTCGTCCGGAAGGTCCCATGGGAGCGCGTTACCCCGACCAATAACACCGTTGTCAGCAACAGCAACAACGATCGAGACTGGCAGGCTGTCAGACTCTGTCATATCAGACTGCCACGGGTGCGGAAATATTGGGCTCCGGATCGTAACCAACAAGTTCGAAGTCTTCGAACCGATAGTCATATAGCGACTCAGGTACTCGGTTTATCTGCAAGCTCGGTCTCAATTTGGGCTGCCTCGCCAACTGTGTTTCAACTTGCTCTGCGTGATTGCTGTACAAGTGACAGTCGCCCATAGTGACCACAACGTCACCGGGCTCCAAACCTACCTGCTGACACAACATGTGGACCAACAAGGACACAGAAGCAATATTGAAAGGCAACCCCAAGAACGCATCACTCGAGCGAATGTAGAGCATGGCCGATAGCCTTCCGTTGGCCACATAAAACTGGTAGAGAAGGTGACAAGGTGGTAGCGCCATACGTCCCGCCTTTACGTTTTCCTGAGGCGACAGTGTCTCGTCCGGCAGGTACTCCACATTCCAGGCATGAAAGAGAATGCGGCGACTCTCGGGGCGGTTTTTCAGGCAATCGATGACGTAATCGATTTGATTTATCTCACCGCCATCACGCGTAGGCCACTTTACCCATTGCGCCCCGTACAGGGGTCCAAGGTCGCCCTCCTCGGTCGCCCACTCGTCCCATATCGATACGCCGTTTTCTCGCAGCCACTGTGTATTAGTGTCCCCACTTAAGAACCAAATGAGCTCATTAACGACGCTCTTAAAGTGAACTTTTTTAGTGGTAAGAATGGGAAACCCTTCGTTTAAATCAAATCGCAGCTGGCGCCCAAACACCGAGCGTGTACCCGTTCCCGTGCGATCACTTCGATCAGCGCCGTTATCACGAATATCTCTCAGGAGATCCAAATACTGTTGCATGAAAGTCGTCCTACGTTCTGGCGTCGCGTCTGTACGCCCAAATGATAATAGCCAAGCCAGCAACAATCATCGGCAGTGACAACAATTGTCCACGTGTTAACCAGCCCAAAGCATCGAATCCTATGTGGGCATCGGGCTCACGGAAGAACTCGGCGATCGATCGAAACACGCCGTAACCCAAGAGAAATAATCCCGCAGATGACCAGCGTGGTCGTGGTGTTCGCGTGTACCAATACAAAACGACAAACAGGAGCACGCCCTCCATAGCAAACTGGTAAAGCTGAGACGGATGCCTCGCAAGACCCGAGGGGTCATAAGGGAACACCATCGCCCACGGCACGTCGGCCGGCCGCCCCCAAAGCTCCTGATTAATGAAGTTACCCAAGCGCCCCAGTGCCAGACCTATGGGCGCTAAAGGCGCGATAAAATCTACGAGCGCAGAGAACTCCAGGTTTTTATGACGGCACAAGAACCAAACAGCAACCACCACACCAAGGAAGCCGCCATGAAATGACATACCACCCTCCCACAGGCGGAGTAGTCTTAGTGGATCATCAAGTAGTGAACCCGACCCATAGAACAATGCGTAACCGATTCGACCGCCTGCGATAATGCCCAGCGCCGCATAAAAAATAAGGTCATCAACCTGCGCCTCCGAGATGGGTGAGCCGGCCAAACGCGATCGTTTTCTTCCCAACCACCAGGCGAACATCAGCCCCGCCACATAGGTTAAACCGTACCAATATATCGAGATGGGACCGATGGACAGTGCCACGGGATCGATTTGGGGGTACTGAATCATTCTTTCCTCACTTGTATCTTCAGCGACCTCGCAGCTGGCCGTCCCAATCCCTGCGCCACAACTGCCACCGAACACGGTTGGACATCACCGCTTCCTGCGTCGACGCCTAGATTTTGATTTGATCAGAGTAGCGGCCATTAATTCAGACAATGCCGACCGATACACTTGCTGCTTAAAATCAACAACCGAGGATATTGGATACCAGTAGCTAACCCACTTCCAGTCCTTAAACTCGGGCGTCGTGTCGATGTCGAGCCGCACGGCATCGTCTGGCGCGTCAAGGCGAAGCAAGAACCACTTTTGCTTCTGGCCGATGCAGATAGGCGTTTCATTCTTCCGAATAAACTTACTGGGGAGCCGATAGCGATGCCAGCCTTTGGTGACGCCCAGAATGGTGACATGTTCGGGTAAGAGACCAATCTCCTCTCTCAACTCTCGGTACATTGCCTCCTCTGGCTCCTCGCCCGCATTGATACCGCCTTGCGGAAATTGCCACGAGTCTCTGCCTTTGACACGTTTACCCCATAGCACCTGACCGTCGGCATTGGTGACTACAATGCCAACGTTGGGTCTGAAACCCGCCTCGTCAATGACGCGATCTTTTTCTGCTGTGCTCACAAAAATCCTTCGACATTGCGCATCCGCGCATCTGTACTAACTGCTCAATAATCCGTAGTGTCCCACATCGCAGGTCTCTCTGCTTGCAACCATCCATAGCTGGCAGCTGTAACTCGGAAAAAAGGGCGCGCCATGGGCTTAGCACTATTTGATCTCGACAACACTCTTATCGCAGGCGACTCAGATCACTTGTGGGGTGATTTCTTGATCGCCGAGGGCCTGGTTGATGCCACCACACACAAAGCGCTCAACGAACACTACTACCAGCAATATCAGCAAGGCCAGCTGGACATTAATGAGTACCTCTCGTTTGCATTGGGACCCATGACGGGCATGACCCGAGAAACATTGTCAGTGCTTCAAGAAAAATTTCTTACCGAGCACGTCGAACCAATCTTGCTAGACGCGGCTTTCGATCTACTGCAGCAGCATCGCGTCAAGGGCGACACGCTCATTATCATCACCGCAACCAACACCCTGGTGACGCGACCTATTGCCAACCGATTAGGGGTCGACCACCTCATCGGTTGCGAAGCCGATATCGAGAACGGCCAATACACGGGCCTACCCCAGGGCATCCCCTCATTTGGCGAGGGAAAGGTCCATCGAATCAAAGCATGGTGTGATGAGAATAGTGCTTCGCTAGAGGACGCCGTTTTTTACAGCGACTCCCACAATGACCTGCCTCTCTTGCGAGCAGTCACGACGGCTGTTGCCGTTGACCCTGACGATGTCCTGAGGAGCGAGGCTGAACGCTGCGGCTGGGATATTATCTCGTTGAGACCCTAGTCTTCGTCGTCGCAAAAGGCAACGTACTCGTCAGCTGACATTAATTCGTCCAACTCACCGAGATCATGAGGTTGCATCTTGAAAAACCATCCGTCGGTGAATGCATCCGAATTAACCACTTCAGGCGTGTCTTCAAGGGCCTCGTTAGTAGCGGTCACGTCACCACCGATCGGCGCGTAGATATCTGACGCCGCTTTAACCGACTCGACAACCCCAGCTTGATCACCCGCCGCTATGGAATCACCGACATCGGGGGTCTCGACAAACACAACGTCGCCGAGTGCATCCTGAGCGTGCTCAGTAATGCCGACCGTAACCGTCCCGTCCTCTTCACAACGAACCCACTCGTGGGTCTTTGCGTAATAAAGTTCAGATGGGTTGTGGCTCATGAGATGGTCCTCTGTCAGTGTCGGAAAAAGAGTACTGCCCGCATTTTATGCTGACAATAAATTATAGGCGCAATGCGAAAAATTCGCTGTAAATTACACGACAATTTACCGAGGTTGAGATCATTTCGCGCCAACGGCTTGCTGCATAAACCAGCGCTTGGCCATGGGAAGTGTATCCACGGAATTTAGCCCGACATTACGCATAAGGGTAACTGCCGGGTTTTTGGAACCAAACCCCCATTTAAATGCCTGCATGGTTGCCATCATGCCTAGGTTGTCTCCCTTGCGCTGTCGCTCATAACGGCTAAGCACCTGCGGGGAGTACCATTCAGCACCTCGTTGATAAGCTCTTAGAACCTCTCCCCCCAGAATGTGTGCGTCCGAGAGACCGAGATTGATACCCTGGCCCGCTAATGGATGGATCGAATGTGCCGCATCGCCCACCAGTACAAACCGTCCCTTTGAATAATCAACCGCATGGCACTGAATCAGAGGGAAAGTCTGTCGCTCGCTCACCTCTATGACGTGCGGCCCTCGACCAAAAAGCGCTCGGTTCAACCCAGAGACAAACGCGTCCTGATCGGCCTGAATCCAATGGTCGCTGAGCGCATCATCGAGCGACCACACAATGGAGCACAAATCATTGTCGGCGAGCGGGAGTAGCGCCAACGGACCCGAGGGCAGAAATGCCTGCCAACAGGCTCGGCCATGATGCGGCTCGACCCTGACAGTCGCAACAATTGCGTTCTGACCATACCGCCATTCGCGGGTACGCATACTGGCCAATTCTCGACTTTTAGAGCGACCCCCATCGGCCCCAATGGTCATTTGCGCAATGACCACGCCTCCCGAGGACGTAGTAAAGCGGACGCCATCCTCTTGAATATCCATCGAATCGAGGCGCGTGTCCCAGTTAATGGAGAGGTTGGTCGCAGCCTCGGTGGCACTGATCAAGGCATTCGTCGTCAGTGACGACTCAACAATGGTACCCAGCGACTCGATATTGAGATCGGCGGCCGTGAAATGAACATGCCCTGTCCCCTCTGAGTCCCATACAAACATGTCGGTATAGGCTCCGCCCCGTCCACTCTCTTCGATCAATGGCCAGGCGCCAAGGGACTGCAGCAACCGAATGGACGCGGGCGTCAGTGCTGTCACCCGGCGATCCCAGTCATTAAGTGCCGTCCCCTGAAAACGGCGACTCGGCTTGGGCTGAGCATCGAAGAGTGCTATTTGAAGACCGGTGGGCGCCAGCGCTAAAGCTGTTGCCAGGCCCACCACACCAGCGCCTATGATCGCAATGTCGACATGACGCTCTGGCATCATCGCCTCCGCCCCATTCCGAAGTTAGCTACGCCTCTTCGCAAGGGCGCAAGGATATCCATGGCAGACAGCGCGACGCTGCTCATCGAGTCGATGACTGGTTGAGGCGTGTCAAATAGACCAGACAGCAGGGTGGTGGCAGCGATTGTCTGCTCGTGATCCGACACACTGGCACGCTCAAAGTCGGACAATCGCGCCACCGAGTGGAATGGATTATCTGTTAGTAGCTCGGCATCTAAAAGCGTGATTAATCTATGTACGTCCCGAACTGAGAGGTTAAAGCCCTGACCGGCCACGGGATGAACGGTGTGCGCAGAGTTACCTAATAATAGGCAACGTGACCGGACCAGCTCGCGACTCACAACAACGCTCAGTGGCCAACCGGTGCGTCTGCCTATCTTGGTCACGCGCCCTACTCGCCAGCCCACCATGGCTTGGAGTTCTTCGATAAAGTCCTGATCATCCAGGGCAAGAAGACGCGATTGTGTTTCTTGGTGTGCACACCAGATGACGTTGTACCGGAGCGTTTTATCAACTGAGCTGGGGAGTGGTAAAAAGGCAAGCGGACCCTCATCGGTAAATCGCTCATACGCAATACCGTTGTTGTTACCGTTAGTTTCACAATTAAAGGCGATGGCAAACTGCGATGGCGCATGACGTTTTGCGCCAATTCCCAGCTGGTTTCGCAGTGACGACTCAGCGCCATCTGCGATAATAACGAGGTCGGCGACCAACTCTCTTTGGTTGTCCAGCGTCAACACCGGCCGATCGGACGTCGTCATGAAGTTGACGACTTCGTGCCCCTCGATGACGTCTAGGCCTGCCGCATCACAGCGTTCAAGAAGTGCTGCCTGCAGTAACGCGTTTTCGACGACCCAGCCCATAGGCTCGTTTTGTGTTGGCTCGTCCTGCAACAAAGCGCTACCAAAACGCGATTTACGCGACACATGGATGTTTTCAATGGCTTTCGCGGATGCAGAGACTTCTTCCCAAAACCCCCATGACTCGAGTAGCTCTTTAGACCCGCGGCTGAGGGCCGTTGCCCGGGTATCGAGCGAGGCCTCAGGGGCTTTGGGCAAAGCGCGCTCAATGACAGTGATGTTAAGCAGACCACCGAACCGCTCACCCGCATGAGCCGCCAAAAGCAGGCCAGCAAGCCCCCCGCCAACAACAACCAGCTCCGGGCATTTGGCCATTACGCCGCAGCCATCAGCGCTTCTATTTCATCAGCCAGCTTTGGAACGCCCGCTGTTAGGACGTCGCAACCCGACTCAGTAACGACCACGTCATCCTCGATTCGGACACCGATACCGCGCCACTTTTCTTCAACGCTCATATTGTCTGTTGCCACATATATGCCAGGCTCAATAGTCAGCGCCATACCAGGTTCAAGCGGTCGCCACTTCCCATCAATGCGATATTCCCCGACGTCGTGGACATCAAGACCCAGCCAGTGCCCGGCCCGGTGCATATAAAAGTCGGTATACGCGCCAGACTCAATCAGCTCGTCAACATCACCCGAGAGTAAGCCAAGTTCAACCAGGCCCTCGGTAATTACCCTAACAGTGACATCGTGTGGATGGTTCCATTTCTTGCCGGGCTTGGTGGCGGCAATGGCCGCCAGCTGTGATTTCAAAACAATATCGTAGATAGCTCGCTGCTCCGCACTGAAACGCCCGTTAACCGGAAATGTTCGCGTAATGTCGGCAGCGTAGCCCTGGAATTCGCATCCGGCGTCAATAAGGACGAGATCGCCATCCTTCATCTTTGCATCGTTTTCCGTGTAATGAAGGCAACAGGCGTTCTTTCCGCTGCCGACGATGGAATTGTAGGCCGGGAATCGTGCGCCGTACTCGGCAAAGCTATGCTGTATGGCTGACTCCAAATGGTACTCGTAACGGCCGGGACGACACTCCCGCATGGCACGACAATGCGCATCGGCACTGATATCGGCCGCCCGCTGCATCATGCGCACTTCCGCCTCCGACTTTATTAGCCGATGCTCATGCAGAAGCACAGCCAGGTCCGAAATGTCCCCAGGCGGTTTTGCTCCCGTGCGCACCTTGGCTCTAATCTGATTGATCCACCCGAATACCTGCCGGTCGAAACTATCATCGTGGCCCATAGAGTAATAAACGGTCGATCGGCCCTCGATCAGACCAGGGACAATGTCATCCATATCTCCCACGGGGTAGGCATCGTTCATCCCGAAATTCTTTACGACGCCCTCGGGGCCCTGCCGGTAACCATCCCACAGCTCTCGCTCCGGATCTCTGTCGCGGCAAAACATCAGCACTTGCCCCTGGCGTCTTCCGGGCAATAACAGCAGGACGCCATCAGGTTCCTGAAAGCCTGTCAGGTAAAAGAAATCACTGTTTTGTCGGAACGGGTACTCGGTATCTCTACTGCGGGTAACTTCCCGAGCCGCTGGGATAATAGCCACACTGTTGGGCGCCATCTCGGACATCAGGCGCTTTCGACGAGCAGCAAACTCTGACTTACTAATTTTCACGATTGAGATTCCCTTTGATTAATCGCATCTTGAACGATACTTATCGCCGCTAAACGGACATAGTCTACCAACTCTTCAAGCTGTCTCTCCGCCTCCTCCGTTTCCACTTGATCAGTTTCCACCTGCGCAATCGCCGCAAAGTCTTTCAGCACGTCGGCGACCTCCGTCTCAATGGCCAGGCCCGCGGCCTGCCTCACCGTCATACCCTCGGTGAAACCGGATATGAAACCGGTAACCCAGTTGGAAAACGATCTCAGGCGCTGCTCGATTGGGTCGTCATCGTCCGGCAGCAAGACGCGGAACGCGTAATCTGTGTCCACAATAGCCGACAAGGTCGCGAGGTTGAGACGAGATACGATGTCCACCAGCTCACCCTGTAATTGCACGCCGACCGCTTTTTCAACCGAAGCCAATGTTTGTTCCAGATGATGTTGATCATCGGGGTCGAAGCCAGCACCCATGAGACCTACTAGGACGCCGTGAAGCTCGGATGGGTTCAGCGTTTGACCCGCGTTAAATAGTTGATCGGCGATTTCGTCCCATTCAGGCATGTCCTCAAAGGCGCCCAATAAATCCAGCATAAAGTTTCCATTCGTTGATTACCCCTTCAATCGGGGCATAGTGACCTGTCTTTGATTGACCCTCATGGGTCGCTTACCTATAGTGAAGCCGAATCGCGAGAAGGGTGCAATCCACGTGTCAGATAAGCTTGTAAAAACACTGGAAACAAAGGTGAACGACCTTATCGAGCTCAGCACCGAGCTAAAACTCGAGAATCAAGCACTGAAAAAACGTCTAGCCGACCTACAGCATGAAAAGAGAGACCTCCTGGAGAGGCATCGGCGAGCGGGCGATTACATTGATCGCTCCATCAACCGTCTGAACTCGCTGGAGAGCAGTCAGTAATGCGACAACATACCGTCACTATCGACATCCTAGATAAGAGTTATCAGGTCGCGTGCGAGCCCGAGCAGGAAGAGGAGCTCCGGCAGGCGGCGCGTGACCTCGATGATCAAATGCGTGCGATTCGATCGACAGGTAAAGTCATTGGCTTGGAGAGGGTCGCCATTATGGCCGCGTTGAACCTTAGCCATCAGGTGCTTTCATTAAAGTCGGGTGATCAGCTCGACGAATCACAGGAAGAAGCGATAAAGGGTGTCACTAGCCGGATAGATGAAGCGCTATTCCAATTACGCCAGTTCGAAATTTCTTAATCCACCCTGCCAGAGTCGGCTATACTCACCCCTGACCTGGTGTATTTGCTAGACCGTCAGTCCTCGAGCCGATAAAGCACCACCCGGAGATTTCCATTTCTGGCTGTTGTGCAAGCCCGGCGCGACCGGGACGCCTGATGCAGAATGGGGATCACCACCTTGAACCGCTACGGTTCAAGGGCGACACCGTCGGCGGTACTCTGGGTCAGACTCCATTTTTGAGACGTTCATGCCATGCCAGACATGAAACTAGCAGTTCGCAACGATGTGCTTGGCAGGCGTCGCGCACTATCGGCTGACGCTCGGGAGCAGAAGAGCCGGGCAATCGCCGATTCCCTGATCGAGCTGAGCGTCTTTAAGCAAGCGGTGACCATCGCAACCTACTTGCCGCTCAAGTCAGAGGTTAATCTATCCAGCTTGTTGCATTTGGAACACAGTGCCAAGCGGTTTGTCGCGCCTCGCACTCTATCCAACTTCGAATTGAGTTTTCATCACATCACCGCCACTGACGCGCTCGAGGTTGGATTTGGCGACGTAAGGCAACCACTTGAGTCCGCAGACCTCGTGCCCCTAGGAACCATAGACCTGTTTCTCGTGCCGCTCGCGGCCTGTGATAGGCAGGGAAATCGATTGGGGTTCGGGAAGGGCTACTACGATAGGGCACTTGCCAACGCGCCGGGTTTCAAACTCGGCGTTGGCTTTCATTGCCAATTAGTTGATCACGTCCCGGTTAATTCACACGATGTACCCATGAATGGGTTCATCAGCGAGCGAGGGCTGATCCAATGCTGACCTCTTCAAGAGGTAACGCTGCAATTACGGCTTGATGACTAGTCTAGGTTTTGCTGCCACGACTGGCTGAGGTCAACAGTCTTCGAGTCCTGCTCTCTTGCAGTCAGTGCACTGGCTGTAATGACCACAACAAAACCGAGCAAAAGGACGCTAAACAACCCCGGCTTTCTTTTCCCCACAACTTCCCCACGTACTCAATTTCTTCTTACTTTTTTGCTTCTTATGTCTCTTCACGCTCGCTTATCGCTACGAGCTTGAGACATCATAGTGGTAATTTGTCACAAAGCAAGCGGCTTTAAGTAAGCTTGGTAGGCTGGATTTTCGGTTTCTTCCCAATAACGGAAGCCCACCTGGTCGAGTCTCGCGGTTAGTTTGCTGCGATCCTGATCGCTATCAGTGAAGCCCACCAAGATACGGCCATAGGCCGCGCCATGGTTACGATAATGAAACAGGGAGATATTGAAATCCGACCCCAAAGCATCGAGGAACTTCATCAGTGCTCCGGGCCGCTCTGGGAACTCAACACGAAAAACGCGCTCATCGCTCTCCTTGAGCGTCATTTTCCCACCAATCATGTGCCTTACGTGTAACTTGGCCATTTCATTATCGGTTAAATCGACCGCACTGTACCCCCGACCCTCAAGCTTTTGCACGAGATCGTGTACGTCACCGCTTTTAGGCGCGACTGTCAGACCGACAAATACCTTCGCACTCTGCTCATCGGTCCCACGGTAATTAAACTCGGTAATGTTGCGCTTCCCGATGACACCACAGAATGCCTTAAAGGCCCCCGGCACTTCGGGAATCGTAACGCTGAGAATCGCTTCGCGGCGCTCACCAATGTCTGTGCGCTCCGAGATATACCTGAGTCGATCAAAGTTTGTGTTAGCGCCACTCAGGACAGCCACTACTGATGCGTCCGTTAGATCGTGTCTAGACAGGTAGGCTTTCATACCCGCAATGGCTAACGCGCCAGCGGGCTCAGCAATAGCACGCGTATCATCGAATATATCTTTGACTGCAGCGCACATCTCGTCTGTCGTCGCTGTAATAATGTCATCGACGTATTGCTCGATGACACGGTGCGTCTCCTCTCCAACCCGCGCGACAGCACAGCCATCGGCGAATAAGCCAACCTCTGACAAGGTGACTCTCCCACGGTGTTGCCGCGCTGCAAGAGCACAGGCTGCATCTGCGGGCTCTACGCCGATGACCTTCACGTCCGGCCAGGTGTGTTTCAGATAAACTGCCATACCTGATAGCAAGCCACCGCCACCACAGGGAATAAATACGTAATCAGCGGGCTTGGGTGATTGCCGTGTGACCTCGACTGCTACGGTTCCCTGCCCAGCAATGACTTCAGGATCATCAAAGGGGTGCAAGTACGTGGCGCCGCGCTCTTCAACTAGACGATTGGCAAACTCTGATGCTTGATCAAATGCATCGCCCTCTAGGACAACGTGGGCGCCGCGCCGACGGACCGCTTCGACTTTTATAGACGGTGTGGTGATGGGCATGACAATCGTTGCCTGCACACCCAGTTTTTGCGCTGCTAATGCGACACCTTGTGCATGATTTCCGGCGGAGGCAGCGACAACGCCACGCGCACGCTCCTCATCTGAAAGCGATGCCATCTTGTTGTAGGCCCCACGGCACTTAAAACTAAAAATAGGCTGGAGATCCTCTCGCTTTAACCGTACGTCACAGCCCAGACGCTCAGATAACGCTGGCGCTTGCGTCAACGGTGTCTGAGTAGCGACGTCATAGACGTCGGCATTGAGGATTTTCTCGATGTAGGGGTCTGTCATCGCAAACGGCACAGCGGCAAAACGCGAAGTTTACGCGAATATTAACGACGGCGCCGCTTCGCGCTACTAAATGCTACCTGCGCTATAACGCTCCTGCATTTCAGCCAATGACAGTGGTTTTATTTTAGATGCATGCCCAGCGCAGCCAAAGGCCTCATATCGCGCAATGCAGATATCGCGCATGGCAACGAGACTCTCCTTAAAGTACTTCCTCGGATCGAACTCAGCTGGATTCTCAGCAAGGAAGCGACGAATAGCGCCTGTTGACGCCAGTCTTAAGTCCGTATCGATGTTGATCTTACGTACACCATGCTTGATGCCCTCAACCACCTGCTCGACCGGAACGCCATAGGTCTCAGGGATTTCCCCTCCAAACTCATTAATGATTGCCAGCCAATCCTGTGGCACTGCAGAAGAGCCGTGCATGACGAGGTGCGTTTTAGGGATGCTGGCGTGAATCGCTTTAATCCGATCAATCGCCAGAATGTCGCCCGTGGGCGGTCTCGTGAACTTATAGGCTCCGTGGCTGGTGCCACACGCAATTGCCAAGGCATCGACATGGGTATCTGCAACAAACTGTTTGGCCTCATCGGGGTCCGTCAGCATCTGGTCGTGCGTCAACTTTCCTGCAGCACCGACACCGTCTTCCTCACCTGCCTCACCGGTCTCTAACGACCCGAGACAACCAAGTTCACCCTCCACAGAGACACCGCAGGCGTGTGACATCTCTACCACCTGTGCTGTCACTTGAGCGTTGTAGTCATAATCCATGGGTGTTTTGCCATCAGTACCCAACGAGCCATCCATCATCACGGAGGTAAATCCGAGCTGTATGGATCGCTGACACACCGAAGGAGAGGTTCCATGATCCTGGTGAACAACGATGGGCACATCAGGAAACTCCGCCGCTGCCGCATCCATCATCGCCCGCAGGAAAGGCGCGCCTGCATACTTCCGGGCGCCGGCACTGGCTTGCATGATTACCGGTGCATCGCAGTGAGCTGCGGCCTCCATGATGGCACGAGTCTGCTCGAGGTTATTCACGTTAAACGCCGGAACACCAAATTGATGCTCAGCAGCGTAGTCCAGTAACTGCCTCATGCTAATTAGCGCCATGGTATTTTCCTCTCGTCCTGATCACTGATCCTGATGTTCATATAAGATGGCAACCGCCGGTAGCTCTTTGCCCTCTACAAACTCTAAAAATGCACCGCCCCCCGTAGAAATATACGAAACACGGTCTGCAATATCGAATTCATCGATGGCAGCGAGCGTATCGCCCCCGCCAGCAAGCGAAAAGGCCGAACTATCGGCGACAGCTGTGGCGAGTGCACGCGTACCCGCGGCAAAGGCCGGAAATTCGAAAACACCCACCGGACCATTCCAGAGGATCGTCCCAGCGCCCAATAAAACCTCAGACATCTGCTGTTGGGACAGAGGACCTACGTCTAAAATCATGTCATCTTCTGATACTTCAGCAGCCAACTTGACGGTTGCCTCGGCCGTCTCGCTGAATTCTTTTGCCACCACAACATCAACCGGTAGCGGAATATGCGTCTTGGCCATCAGCGCTCTCGCGGTAGGAATCAGGTCCGGCTCATGTAGCGATTTGCCAACCGGATAACCCGCAGCCGCCAAAAACGTATTGGCGATTCCACCACCCACCAGAAGCTGGTCACAGAGCTCAGACAGGCGCTCCAGGACAGCCAGCTTGGTGG
>Ga0255769_10004455_pt1 | contig 13595 bp, 8 predicted proteins | sample 041ome_9_FD_179637 | JGI IMG/M metagenome (GOLD analysis project Ga0255769, IMG submission 179637) | Coastal salt marsh microbial communities from the Groves Creek Marsh, Skidaway Island, Georgia - 041413US metaG (version 2) | ecosystem: Environmental > Aquatic > Marine > Intertidal zone > Salt... | reverse complement strand
AACAAAGTCTCCCGTTCGCTCGTCCAGAGAAGCTTCCATCGCGCGGACACACTAAAATCGTTGTTCTTCGTGTTTTTCTCTTCTTCTTCTTCGAGAAGGAGTCTGTCGATGATGGATTCAATCTCCCGGCGTCGCGTCGAGCCTATTCCGCGGTCATCGCTCGACGCGATGGAAATCAGTTCGTCCAAAGTTCCGGACGAGGAAGACGACGACGACGACGACGACGAACGCGAAACAAAAGCCACTTTTTTGCCGCGACGACGAGAAAAGGTGGTCCCTCTCGAAGTGCAACGAGAACAACAACACTTTTCGAGGCGCGTTTGAGATGACATCGTCGTCGTTATCATCGTCGCGCGTTAAGAGTGGCGCGTTTCGTATCTAAACGCGTTCGTCACTCTTCTCGTCGTCGTTCGAGTCATCATCGCGCGTTCACATCGATGATGCGGTCGTCCACGCGTTCTCCTCCCTCTCAAAACGCTTCGAATCGCGAGGACGAGAGCGAGAGCACTACTGCGCTTCCGCACGTCGGCACCAACCACGACGGATCGAGAATCATCCTCAACCTCGATGTGCGCGCGAAAAGAAACGAGTGCGTTTTCCCGCGGTATCCAAAATGGGTGATTGCATTTCTCCAAAAGAAAACGAACGAACCGGAAGACGCGTGGGTCGTTCTGACGTTCCTCGAGTGTTTCCTCCTCGTGGTGGTACCAGGAGTGATGCTCTTTTTCGTCGATACGAACGAGAAGAAGAAGACGCGCCGCTCGTTTTGGTACGGGCTCGTGTGGTTCGTCATCACGCGAGCTCTGTTTTTGCAAAGATTCACGTTGGCCTTGCACTATCACACGCACGTGAACGCCGTCCGGGCGAAGAAGAGCGAACACTTTAAACGATGTTTAAACGCGATACCGACGTTCGTCATAGCGCCATTTTTCGGTATTCCAGCGGGGATATACTGGTACCATCACAACGCGATGCATCACGTGCACGGGAACGCGGCGTACGCGGATTTGAGTTCCACCGAACGCTCGAGAAGAGACTCGGCGTTTGATTTTTTCAAGTATTGGATGCGATTTCTGTTTTTGGCGCCGATTGAGTTATCGATGAACATGCTGAAATATCGAGGGTTGGTAGATGCGGTGCGATGTTATTCGAACGTAGCTGGGAGTTTTGCGGCGTGGTGGTATCTGAATGCAAACGTGAACGCCTCCGCGGCGAATTGGACGCTCGCGTATACCCACGTGATCGCGAGCTTGGGATTGATGTTCGGGAACTGGTCGCAGCACATATTCGTGTGCCCGGACGACCCCAGGAACGATTATAAAAGCACGTATACGTGCATTAATTCGTTCGAGAATCAAAAAACGTTCGACGATGGGTATCACGTGCAACACCACGTGGACAGTCGAATGCACTGGTCGACGTTTGCGAGCAATTTTAGCCGAAAGGAAACGTTAGAGAAGCACGCGAAGGAAGACGCGTTAGTGTTTGAAGGGGTGCATTTTTTCGACGTCGGCTTGTGCGTTATGCTGGGCAAGCTGGACTATTTAGCGGAGAGGTACGTTTTTTACGGACAAAAGAAAAGAACGAAGGAGGAAATCGTGATGGAGTTGAAGAGGCGCTTAGAGCCGATTGAATACGACATCAAGCGAAGATGATAATATTGGACTAGTTAGATATGTAGGTAGTAGTATGTAGTAATGTACGGTATGCAAAATTAAGAATACGAAGAACGTTTAAATCTATAATTTAAACGTATCGCGCCACCTTTCTTCCAAAAGTACGCATCCACAGTAGCCAGCGACATGTCTAACTTTAAAGCTCTGCCGTGACAGAGAATTTCTAAATCTTCTTTCGCGGTGGCATCCATCTTCAGCTTATCGGCGACGTAGTTTCGGACTTTTCGTATGGTGAGTATGCGCGGAGCGTTCACAGACTTTTGCTTTATCGCGTTAACGTCGTAATCGCGGAAATCGCTTATCGCGCTTTCGCAAACAGAGACTGCGAAAGAAGCCTTGGCAGAAGACGGCGCCGGGAAAATTCCAAGCGCGACGTCGAGCGCCCATTTCGGAACGTTCTTTGCCACCTCGGGTAAAGAGATATCCAAAGGTGTAGATTTTGAAAATTCCAACGGTATCGATTCGCGATCTCCAGACGAAAAGCGAAGCCTCGGCGACGACGCGTTGAATTGAAACGCTCGGAATTTGTTCATCAAACCACGATTGTTCGACGCCTTTCTATCTTCGTCATCTTCGGCCGACGCCGACGACGACGACTCTTCGGACGATAAGTCTCTATCCGTCCCGGATTCGCTTCCATCTGCGCGTCGCCGTTGTTTCTCGCGCGCCTCTTCTTTTTGTAAAGCCTCTTTACGTTTCTGTGCAACGTCTCTCTTCGCGCCGACTAATTTTGTCTCGTCCAACGTGTTCAAATGCAAACCAATCAACAACGCTTGCACCATCTCGACGCCCAAGTTTAGTTTCGCATCTGCATTTGCACTTTCGTCGCCTAAATCTATCGCGTACGACTCGGCTTTGGCGAACGTACTTGGACTGAATTCAATTTCGACGGACCCTTCGCGATGACTCAAGTTGAACCATTTCGGCACCGCGCACGGTTCGTTGATCTCGTGGTCGTTCAAAACGACCTCGAACGCGCGATTGGGGAAGGTATTTAGTAAACCTTCCGAAATGTGCCAAACTGACGTAGCACCGGAATCGTCCTCGGTTAGAAATCGCATGCGGTCATGCAGCTCCGCGTGTCTGACGACTGCTGAAGCGGAAGGAATGATCCCGCTCGGCGTCGCGTGCGTGGGACTTCTCTTCCCAGGACTACTATTTTGAAGCATCTGTCTTTTCTGGCTAGAGCTAAGACTCCTCCCGCCACCATCGGCACTGGGAGAAGCGCCGGTGGTAACATTGATGGGACTACTCCTCACTCTCGGGTTCCCGCGGAAACCCTGCGAGGCTGGAGAGGAAGGGTTTAAAAATTTTGCCGGCGAACCGACGGTGAACCAATCGTCGACGTTCGATGACGATTTTGTCGTCGCCGCCGCCGCCGACGACGGCGCTTGACTACTGTCGATGCGCCATCGGCGAATGTCTTTACCAGCCGTGCATACCCATGCCTCGGAACTATTCGCGCTTAAATCGACGCATAAATCCAGAACGCCGTTGTTACCAGCCGCGTCGCTCGTCTCTCGACACAAAATGGCTGATTTTCTCTCTTTGATATCCGTGATGCAAATGTCGCCTTTCGCGCCGCCGGAATAGAATCTGGTAAAGTTCGCGTTTCCAGATACCGCCCAACACCCACCTTCGTGCGCTCCAGCGAACACGTCTGATTGACGACCTAAAGAAATATCCCACACGCGAATGGTCCCATCCGAGGATGCCGTGATTGCAATTTTCCCATCGTCGTTTATACACACGCCTCGCACGGTATCCGTGTGTCCTTTGAGCTTGGAAACTTTACGCTTCATGCGCGCGTCCCACACGCGCAAAGCGAGCTCTGTACCGCCAGATACTATCAGATTTGCATCTTTCGCGATACCCAAGCAATAAATAGACGCCTTGGCACCTTTCAAGGAATACTCGTCCAAGCTCGCGCCTTCGATCGACCATTTTTGTTTCAGCGTTTCCACGTCCCAGGCGAAGAGTTGACCACCGAGACCGCCGCTGGCTAAAATCGATCCGTCTCTATTCGTTGCTAAAGCCATGACGTAATCATCATGCGCTCGCAGTTTCCCTAACGCGCACGACGCGTCGCTAATGTTACTATTTTTATTATCGTTACTATCGGCGCTTCCGCCGAGGCCGGAAGAGTTCAACAAATCGTGCGACCACAATCGAACAGTTTTATCGCTTCCGCCCGAGGCGACGAGCAAAGAATCTCTATTCATCGACGGGACGCGTTTCACGTCGTTCACCCACCCGCGGTGACCCACGAACAGTGCCATCTTTTTCACATCCGCCGCTTCCGAGACGTCCCATAACCGCACGCTCGCGTCTCTTCCAGCCGACGCCAACACTTTCCTCCTCCTCTTATCATCGTTACTATTATCATCGTAACAACTCAGATCCAACGCATTAATGCCACCCACGTGTCTCTCCTCGAATTCCGGGTGCGGTAAAACGTACGCGATTGGTCTTCTCTGTCTCGCTTGCTCCGCGAACTGTTCCTGTTGCGCGTTGTTCATACCGTACCCGAACATCTCAGCACATATACGCTCTTAAAACAAATGGCACACGTTATAAAACAACGTCCAAAACAAGATAAAACTCGCGAACCCGCCGCTGAACCCTTGTCCGAATATCGCGCTTCCGACCGACTCCGCGGCGAATCGTTTCGGTTCGTTTTTGCACCGAAACACGACGGTGACTCCACCGACGACCAAAATCGTCGCGCAATACCAAACGAACCCGATCCAATCGGTCGCGCCTAAAATCCCCGCGATTGATCCGCTCAAAATGGAAAGCGACGTGAACGTTTTCGTGTTGATTTGCGCGTTGTGTGCGATTGATTCTCCGTTGACGAATAAATACTTTTCTTCTTTTTCTTCCAAATTTCGTTGGTGTTGTTTATGCGCGTTGGTGTTGTCGTCGTTGCGTGATGTTGTTTGACGAGCGGACGAAGAAGACATGTGCTGTCAGAGTTGTGCGAAGAAACAGCAGCAGGAGGAGGAGGCGCTCGTCGTCGTGTCACGCTTTCTTTCTCGTATCTCCCGTTTTGAAACGAAAACCAAAAGATGAGCAAACGAGTTCGTATTTGTGTCGTCACTTTCCGTTCGAAACGCGGCGACGTTTTTCCGATGATGTCGCCGCTCCCACCGAAACCTCCTCCACGTTCCGCGACACACATCCCGCGAGACGTGTTCGAACGCATTCAAAAGTTTCACAACGCCGGCGGCGCGCAGACGACAAAGCCGCTCAAAAATGGATCTGCGAGTCATACTAAGATATCTTTAAACGTGGCCGGAGGATGCGCTTCGGCGATTCAGTGGTTGCTCGCCGTCCCGAACGCCTCGAGGACGATCTTATGCGCGAACGTTTTGTACAGTCGAGAGTCGGTGGTACACGCGCTCGATGAGAAAAACGAGGAGAAGAAGAAGAACGCGACGAGAGAATCGTTTTGCGATCGAGAGACGAGCAAAGACCTGGCGAGAGCGGCGTACCGGAAAGCCATAGAAACGCATTACACCAAGAAGAGTTACAAGTTTGGAAGGAAGGAAGAGGAGAGCGGAAACGCGAAGTGGACGACGACGGCGAGGCACATTCTCGGAGTCGGCGCGACGTCTGCGTTCGTCTCGATGTCACCGAAAAGAGGCGAACACAGGTGCTTCGTGAGCGTCTATTCCAAGTTTGGCGTGACGACGAGGAAGGTGACGCTGGATAAAGAGAGCGAGCGATCGAGAGCGGAGGAGGATCGAGTCGCGAGCGAGTGTTTGGTGAGGGCGGCGATCGGAGACGGAGAGAGATGGATGAAGAGGGAAGAAGAAGAGGAGGAAGAAGACGACGACGCGAGCTTTAGTGAAAGAGAAGATGGGGAGGATGAATCTTGGAAAGCGTTTCGTGAAGGCGCGTTGACGTGTAAAGACGACAGGTTGGAGTTTTTGGAGTACGACGCGCCTTGGTTTGAAAAAGCAAACGAGAAGATGAACACGAAGAAGTCTTTATTAGAGAGGTGGTTAGATGTAGGAAGAACGATGAACAATAGTGGTGATGGTAGTGGTAGTAGTAGTAGCAGTAGCAGTAGCGACGATAAGGGTGGTGCATCGAGGAACACGCCCGAACTAAGCGTGTATTCGATGCACGGAGGTAAACTAGAAACAATCGGGTGCTCCACCGCGAATGTTGTCTTGAGTGGGTCGTTCAATCCCGTCCACGAAGGCCATCGAGGCATGTTAGAAGCGGCGACGACATATCTTCGAGAGAAACGAAACCGCGAAAAAACAGAGGGCGGTGAAGACGAACGCGCGTTCCTCGCCACTCCCGCGTTCGAGTTATCCATCTCCAACGCGGATAAAGGCCAACTCGAAACGAACGTCGTCGTCCAACGCGCGAAACAGTTCGACTCGGACGGGCAAAACAGGCTCATTCTCACGAGAGACGCGCCTTTGTTCAGCCAAAAAGCGAAGCTCTTACCAAACACCACCTTTGTCGTCGGTTACGACACCGCCGTTCGCTTAGTCGACCCGAAATATTACGACGATAACGCCGACGTCATGGTTCGAGAGTTACGAAAAATTAAAGACGCGCAGAACTGCGCTTTCCTCGTCTGCGGTCGAAAAGATGATACCTCTTCTTCTTCGAATGCGTTTAAAACTTTGAAGGATATTCGCGTGCCCGACGCAGTTTCGGACGTCTTTGAAGCGCTGGAAACTTTCAGACTAGACATCAGCAGCACGGAAATACGACGAAAATTAAAACCCTAAATTGTTGTAAAAACCTCCTCTTCGAAGAAATTTTATCCTCCTTCGTCTCTTTCGCAGTCGCCACTAATTTTGAGAAACCGCGCGCTTTGAAACAGCCACGCTACCTCTCCTCGCGAAGTCCTAAACACATTTCCGAAGCGCTCGTTTCGCGCGACTGCATTCGCATCACTCGAATTTACTCTTTTCAAACATGTTTTCTTTAACCGCGAGTTCCTTATCCGCGCGCGTACACATCGCGGCGAATTTAGATAAAACCTCAAAATGCTCCTCGTCGTCGAAATCATCATCATCGTCCAGAACGATGTCGATGCTCGTCAGAGCCGAAGGCAGCCAAGACGAGAGCGAAGGCGACGGGAGAAGAGGCGGCCGAGGCGGCGGCCGAGGCGGCGGCCGAGGCGGCCGAGGTGGCAGAGGCGGCCGAGGTGCCAAGAACGACGACCCGTTCACGGAAAACGTCGTCCAAGTTTCCCGAGTGACGAAAGTGACCAAAGGTGGCTCGCAGATGTCCTTCCGCGCGACGGTTGTCGTCGGAGACGGTAAAGGTGCCGTTGGCGTCGGGTGCAAGAAGGCGAAGGAAGTGCAAGGGGCGGTGATGAAAGCGGCGTCGGACGCGAGAAAGTCCGTGGTGAAGGTGCCGATTGCAAAAGGAGACACGTTCCCGCACAGAGTCACGGTGAAAGGCAACGGCGGGTCGCACATCATGTTGAGACCAGCGGCGCCGGGTACTGGGGTCATCGCCGGTGGGAGTTGCCGATCGGTTTTAGAGCTTGCTGGATACAAAAACTGCTTCGCGAAGCAAATCGGGAGTAACAACCCGTTGAACAACGCTCGCGCTACGGTGAAAGGCTTAGCTCAAATGAGAACCGCGAAAGAGGTCGCGGAATCGAGAGACATGACGCTCGAGGAATTGTTTTCCGCTTAATATAAATACTACTATTATTCTAGAAGGCGAAAGACATGAGAGAGGAATTTTATACTACCATAGCTTCATAAATCGTTGTTCATATCTATTACTATTATTTCACACACCGAAGAAAGACGACGTCGAAATATTCAAAAGCTTTAATTCGTTTGATTATTGGCGACGGAACGCATGACCATCGTCACCAGACCTTCGACGTTCGTTTTCGAGTGAAAAAAGTTACGCATAACTGTGTGACTTGAATCTAACGAGACTGCGTAGTGCCACCACTTATGAGGAATAAATATTGCTTCGTTTTCTTCGACGACGCACGCGTAGAGGTGCTTTCGCGCCTTCTCAGGAATATGCCGCAAAGGATCGATCAACGATTGGTTCATTTCCGTCTGTTCGTCCGCGCTCGAGCAACAGTTTGTCGCGCCAACATCTGCTGCGGGATGAAACAGGACAAACAGCTTTCGTCCTTTGGTTTGCGCTAAAAAACCGTGCGCGTTTTGCGCGTCGTAGTGCAGGCGAGTGATACATCCGGCCGGGCCTATGAACGCTTTGTTCAGCGATCTCGACACGTTCGCGGTCATCGCGTCGACGTGCGATTGCATGTGTGGCGCGGATGACGATTTCACTACGAATTTGAACGTTTCGCGTAAAATCGTTTCGGTTTCGTCCGCCGCTCGAGTAAACGCAGGATGCATGTTCGCGAAATACGGGTTCACTTTTTCCGGGTGCGTTGAAAATATTCGCCACCCGTTGTTATAAAATGGTGCCGGTTTCGCATCGTCGTCGTCTTCGTTACACTTCTCGTAGTCGTCCATGTACTCCTTGTATCTCTTCGAGGTAACGAGCAACGTATTCTGTCTCATGGCGCCCTTGTCCGTTCTTCGAGCGGGCGCTTTATCGTTCACCGTGAGCATTTCTTCCGGGAAGAGATCCAACAAATCGACTCCGTGAAACCTATCCTTGAAGATATTTCGCACCACGCACGGTTTCCCGACGCCATTCTCGCACGTCACAAACTCGTTCTCGAACATTTTCGCGTCCACGGTATCGTTATCGATAATCTCGATCGATTTCGCTTCGCACAAGCTCCCAAACGTTTCAATCTCTTTCGCCTCGGCATCCCTTTCGAACGCGCGCACGAAAGCCTTGTAACTTTCGTGCGCATCCGTCCTGTTTCGATTTCCTTTCACTCTTAACATCGTCTCCGTCGAATCCTTCATCAGCGTCTCCATATCCACCGGCAACGACGGAGGGCAAGAGATGGTGTCGTTGATCTCCGCATTAATCTCTTTCTTCTGCCATCCAATTTCGCTCGGAAACTGCACTGCGAAAACCTCCGGATACGCGCCTCCGTCGTTAAAATCGTCGAAATCCGTCGGACGCCACATCGTTCCCGCCGTATCATCGGGGCTCTCGTTCCCGTAGACTCTTCTGGTCGTAGTCAACGTCTTCATTTTCTTTTCTTTTTTTAAGGATTAAAATATGCGTTTTTTTTTTATTAAGACACGAGACCTCTTTCGGGGACAGACATCTCAAAAGGTCGCTTCAAAACAAAAGGAACGAAGAAGAAACATGGCGACGCAAAGACGAGAACACCAACACCGAGAGCGAGGAGACGAAGGAGAAGATGTGGTCGATCTGGAAAATCATCGTCCGCATCCGTCCGTGCTCTTATCGTCGTCCACCACCCCGTCGCCGCCGAAGAAGAAAAGGCATCCATTTTCCTCCGCCTCGATGAACGAAACGAATACCGGGGACGACGGGAAAGAACAAACGTCTCACGCGTCTTTAAAAGTCCTCTGTTACTTACTCATCTTCATCGCCTCCTTCGTGTTTTACGAGGACTTACTCGTCGCTCGAGTGGCGGTGCGGAAACATTTCTTCGGCCTCGAATCCGGCGTCGGCGCGTCCCAGCTTCTCGGGGAAGAGGAACCAGAGTCGGATTTGATTGACACGAGGACTGGGAAATTAGACCTGAACTTGAGGCACATTTCGAAGCGGAAGCGCGAACGCGTGGAGACGATCGAGGAGCACAACGAGAAAGAACTCATCGATCGAGTGGGGTTAGATAAAGCGGAGGAGATCGTAGAGGAAGAGCAAGAGGAGAAGGAAGGCGCGGAGATGGCGTTACAGATTGAGAAGGAAGAGGAAGAGAAGAAGAAGAGAGAGAAGGAAGAGGCGGAGGCGAGGCGGAGGATCGAGGAGGAGGAAGAGGAAACGCGGAGGAAAAAGGAAGAGGAGAAGAAGGAAGTGTTAGAGAGAGAACGTAGAGAGATGGAAGAGATGGGAAGGGCGAAAGAGGACGCGAAAGAGGACGAGGAGAAGAAGGAAGCGTTGGAAGAAGAAGAGGCGAAGAAGCAGTCGGAAGAGAGTAAGAGTAGTAGAGATGATAGAAATACTAACAACATTAATTTAGGAGAAGAACCAGAACATTTTAGCGAGAAGACGAAAGAAGGGTCGTACGTTAGAGCGACGTCGCATTACGGTCTCAGTTGGTCACCGCCGGCGCCGACGGCACCGCCGACGCCGACGATTCCCAAAGTCGTCGAAGAGGCGGTTGAAATCGGCGACTCGACCGCCATCTCGTTAGAAGACCAGGCGCCGAATTTCGATATTTTTACCGGTGGGGCGTTGCCGCTGAGCGATCCAGAAGACACTCCGGAAGAACACGAATGGCGGTCGATCGGACAGGTGATGCCGATCAACGGTATGGATTTAGATTTCCCGGGGAACTTGAAAGTCGCCGCCGAGAGGAGAAGTTTTCGAAAAGAGATTATTTTGTTCGTTTCGAACAGAGGAGGGAACCATTTAGCCGCGAATACGGTCGCAAATTTACGCAAACTTGGGTTTGAGCATTACATTCTAATCACAAATACGGCGGAGACGTGTTACGATTTGCTCAAAGGCCCGTGGGGCGTCGATTGCGGATGGACTTCGTTTTTACAAAATCGGGCGAAACAAATGGGCACATTTCAAGTCACGGCGGAAGAACAAGCGACGCCGTTTCGTTTGTGGTGGGTGCGATTTCATTACATGGAACGATTAGTTGGGATGGGATATAACCCGATGTACGTAGATACGGACGTACGTTTTGAAATGAACCCGTACCCATTGTTGAAATCGCCTCCGTTTGATAAGTTTACCTTATTCGCTCAAGACGAAAACGGACATCCGGGTGGTTTGAACATTGGATGCGTATACGCGCAAAACGCGCCTGAATTTGGCGTCACTCGATGGGTTCTCAACGAAACCGTCTCGAGAATGCTTCGAATTATCGACACAGAGCCGCCGTTACAGAAATGGAACGGCCAAGTCGCCGCCGGCGCCAAGGAAACGTTGTGGGATCAACACATCTTCAACGACGTCGTAGAAACCGCAGTTTCCGGTAAACCGGTGTTCAAAAGGTCCATGCAACGGTTGATTGACCCTGGAGATGGGAACCGACTGCGCGATGATTGGGTGAAGAACCAAAACTACGACCATTCGGCGTGGGATTTATCCATGGAAAAGATTGACGAAAAAGTCTTGCCGCTCGGTTTGAAAGACGTGGACGTTCGACCGATGAAAGTGGATGACACGTACGAAATCAAATCAAAAAAGTTTCAAGGGTTGAAAGGTTTTTCGCCAACAGAAAACGGGAAGGATCCGAACAAAGACGAATACGTCTGCGGGTTCCCTCCTTGGTTCGTTTCCGGTTGGTCCGGCATCGCCGGTCCGGCGCAAGTCCAAGGCCAACCGGGGTACTGGACGGCGAAACCGGCGAGGATTGTCATGGGCCACGCCGTCGGTGCTTTACGAAAAACGACCACGTTCAAAGGTCTCGGATGGTGGAACTACGGCGCCGAAGCGTATAAGCCGTACAAGTTACAAAACGTGGAGGAAAAATTAGGTAAGAAAGGCGTCCTCGGTTTTATCGGTTTGAAAACGAACGAAGCGAACGCAATAGTCGGCGTAGAATCGCACGGTTTATCCGTGGCCAGGGTTGTTGAAATCGCAACGTCTGCGGGGAGAAGGCCAATCTCACCGACTGTGCCGTGCGATGCGCCTTGGATCGAGAAGAACCCGTCTGCCATGCACGGCATCATGATGCGTCACCAAATTGTTTTGTCCCAACTCTGCGGTCGCGAACGCAACGAGATGTGCTGTCAAAGTTTAAACTTTGATTGCGACGAAGGCGTCATGCTCGAAGTTGATTTCTGGAACGACCCTCGATACGCACGATTTCGCGATGACATTATCGTCGTCTCTGCGAAAGATGTAGTCAACGACAGTGGGAACGAGATTGATTTATCGACGATTGAAGTGAAAATCGATTCGTTATCGCAAGGGAAGAAAACTGTCTTCGTCGACCTCGCCGCGTTGGAAGATTCTTCCATCGTTCCCAAAGGCGTCGGCGAAGCGAAATACGTTCCAGAGAGAGACGCAATATTCGCCACGTGCGATAGATTAGACTGTCGACCTCCGAATAAACCGTTCCCGTCCGAACACGAACCGTGCAGAAGAGTTACGAGTTAGAAAATTTACTAGTTAGCATTAGCACTAAAGTGTGTGTCAAAAAGAAAAGCAAGAACGCGCGATACTATAGTAAGAATAAAAATAAATGTATTCTACTAATAAGTTCAGAAGTTACAACGTCGCCAAAACCTTCTCGTCCAACTCAAAGGTCATCTCCTTCTTGTCTCTTCCGCTCGCGCAATATTCGGCGTATCTGTCCTTCAAAGTCGCCTCCAAATTCGGGTGCTTCGGTTCCCAGCCCAATTTCGCCATCGCCTTCGCGCTCGAAGCGTAAAAGTGCACGACTCTAAACGGAAACTGCTTCTTCGCTTCGACGCCTTCCACGCTGCCTTCTTTGTACGTGACAATCGTCGCTTCTTTGCCCATCGCTTTTGCGCACACCTCCGCCATACCTCTCAACGTGACACCTTTTTGCGTCACGCAGTTGAAGATCTCATCCTTCGCGTTGGCGTTGTCCACGGCGCTGGCAATCATAGTCGCCAAATCTTCCGCGTGGGAGACCGACGCGAACTGGTCGCCACTGCCTGGGATGACAATCGGCTTACCTCTTTGGATTCTATCGAAAAAGTACTCCTCGCAATCTTTGTTCGAGCCATACCCGGTCAAGTATTGCGGTCTGAAAGATGCCATTCCTTTCGGAAACTTCATGTCCACTAAATGCTTCTCGACGATGGCGTGACCGGCGGTTTCTTTCACGGCGTCGCCTTCCACGTGCGGCGGCGTCGGCGTCGGCTTATAAATACCCGCCGAAGAAACGAAGAAAAATTGTTCCGCTCCTGCTTCCTTGGCAAACTCAGCCACCGGCCCGACGCTGTCCAAATCCTTCCCGTTGTTATCGCAGACGATATCAAACTTCGCGCCACTTAAATTGCTCTTCAAATCCGCCGGGTTCGACCACATCGTCTTCACCCCCATCGGTTTCAAATCCTTCTCGAAATACGTAAACGGTGCTTTTTGCATCTTCTTATCCGTCTCTTCACCAACCACGCATAAGGTCACGTCGTGTTTCGCGCTCGCGAGCGTCTTCGAGAGCCAGAACCCGATGTTCGCGTGGCCGCCGCCGTTGGTATTCACGATTAGAACAGATTTGTTTTCCACTTTGAAAGAAACTTTATTCACCGCGTTGGGGGTGTTCAACACCGTTCTCTTCTGCGCGAACGTTTTGCGAGAAGACCCCGCGCACGAGCGCTTGAACGAAAATCGCTGTTTGTTTATATTCATTCGCACGCGTTTGACGCAGGAATGCGCGTGTTGTAAGAGAGAGAGAAAAGAGAGATTAAAGTGAACAACACCACAAAACGTTTCCCGGGTAATCGATCCAAAAAGATATCCAAAAATGTAATCATCATCACGGAGCGCGACTTTCCAAAGGAAGAAGGAAGCTTTGGAGAGGGAAGAAGGGAGCTTTAGAGACGAAACAAAACGTTTTCGACGAAAGAGGTAAAAAAAGAGAGTTTAAAAGAGAGAGAGAATTTAAAGCGCACCTCGACGACGACGGTGGATTGGATGGATTGCATTAGTGTATCGAGGGAAAGAGACTGACGCGAAAACGCTCTTCGTTGCGGTTGAAAAAGTGAAGGAACGCGAGCGTTGACACGTCACGAAAAAAAAAGAGAAAGAAAAGCGCACGAAAAAGACGAGAGAGAATGAACACAACCCAACTGGTGTTGTTGTTCTTTTTTCGTTTTTTCATCCTTTGAGAGCTCTCTGGTGGTTTGACGAGGTAACGCTCTC
>Ga0255769_10004452_pt1 | contig 13606 bp, 9 predicted proteins | sample 041ome_9_FD_179637 | JGI IMG/M metagenome (GOLD analysis project Ga0255769, IMG submission 179637) | Coastal salt marsh microbial communities from the Groves Creek Marsh, Skidaway Island, Georgia - 041413US metaG (version 2) | ecosystem: Environmental > Aquatic > Marine > Intertidal zone > Salt... | reverse complement strand
GCTCTTCTTCGAAGAAATTTTTTTCCCACGTCGTCGTCATCAGAAAACAACGACGCGACGAAGAAGAAGAAGAAGAAGAAGAAGAGGCACAAGCAGCAACCGCACTGCGGAGAGGAGACGACGACGACGACGAAGAAGAAGAAGATAAAGAACACCTCTTGACGAAAAGCCTGGAGGAGGAGGACGAGGTTGAAATCATCGTTTTTTATGTGTATAAGTAAGTGTGTGTTCGTGCGTATCGCGCGCGCGCACTGATGTGAGTGAGTAGGGGATTTCTTTCGGTCTCTTCTTCTCCTTTTCAAAGATCACAAAATGAAACCCTAAACGCACACGAGAGGGAAAAGGAGGAAGCAAGAAAAGACGGCAAAAGAGGAGAGAGGAACCAGATGGAAACTCTCAGCAGCACCGCGACTTTGTCCTCCTCCTCCTCCTCCTCTTCCTCCTTCACTAGTCGTCGTCGTCGTCGTCGTCGTCGTCAACGTCGTCGGCAAAACGCGTTCTCTTCGTCTCTGCGCAAAGCGCTGTTCGTTGTTGTTTTTGCCACCGCCGCCGCTGCTCTTGGTTTTCTAAACTTGGAAATTAGTGCATCAACGCCGCGCTCTGATTCTGGTCTCATCCACTCGTCGTCGTCGTCTTTCTTTTACGCGCGAGCGGCAGAGCTCGATTCGCAAAACAGTGGTGGTAGGAGTAGTACCAGTAGCGGTGGTAACATCAACGATGGGACGAATTCTATCGTGAACTTTCACCGGCACCATCGGGAGGTGAGGAAGCGCTTGCGAGAGCAACGGCGAAAGAACGGACAAGCAATAGAAAGAGCGAGGGAAGGAGAGAAGGAGAGGAAGAGCGCTGGCGCGGGTTTTTCTTCTCCTTCTTCTTCGTCGCATCCGTCGCCGCAGGTTAAAGAAGAGAGAAAGTATGCTGACGAAGATGACGTCTCCTCTATCGTCATCGATGACAAAGAAGAGAAGACTACTGGGGAGCCTTTGCGCGGGGTCAACGAAAAAGGAGGATCCGAAGAAGAGAACAATAAATTAACCTCCCTGTTCAAAGCGATCAGCGACCGACGGCGACACGAAATTTTAGCCGCAATGACTGATTTCGCAAAGATAGAAGCGGAGAAGAACGGAGAAACATTCACGGACATGCGACAGAATTTGCCGAGTTCGACTGTGCGACACGCGGAGCGGGAAGAGAAGAAGCTTAAAGAATACGCGAAAGATCCTTCGATCGAACGGAACGCATTGATTGAGAAAGCGAGGAAGGAGGATCCGACAAATCCTAACGTACAACCTCCAATACGATCGGACGAAGATTCAATCATTAGGATTGAGTACGGGACGTACGATTCGTGTGACACGTGCGAGTTATGTCATTTAGGAGATGCGCCCGTGGACGGCGTAGAGGTGAATAAGCACCAAGAGATTCGAGGTAATCCGGGCGTGAGCAAAGAAGATATGGAGGATGAAAATAACGCAAGGAAACCGGTGCATTGCAAGGAATGTTACGGGTGCAACGTGCGCCTCTCTCGGATTATAAAACGGACGGAGTTTAGAGGAAAAATGGTCCAAGTCTTTAGCGGGGCGAGCGGCGCCGCGATTTTAAAAGGGAAAATTTTGAAGAAAGATTTTCTACTCTCCGACGAAGACGACGACGGCGCAAACGATGGTGATGGAAAGGACAAAACAAGCGCTGGCGTCAACCATCACGAGGAGTTGGAAGAAGCGGACGCAGAGATGACCGTCTTTGTGAAAGCGTGGTGTAACTTTGGGAGATATGCCCAGAATCCCGAGAATCCAAAGTCGGGCGTGCCGTCCATGTGCGGCGAATTTAAGAAGGGTTACGATGGCAAATGTCACATCCAGGGAGGGCGTTACGGATTCGGCGATTGTAACTTTAATTTCATTTCCTCGTTGGATAAACTCGCCCACGCGGCTAATTTATCCTCCGTCGTTCCTCGATCGTGGACCGTGGAGGTGAAATCGTTCTTGCCGTGGGACGGCTTCTCCACGGCTGGACATAAATTGCAAAAAGGTGTGAAAGCGCAATTCTACGAGAAAGCCCCGGGCGTTTCTATCGAAGCCGTTTTGGGTACTTTAGACCCGATGGTTAATTTTGCCGCATTCAAAAAGATCTCTCACGATAACGTTATTCGCGCGGCGACTTTCGATCTCCTTTTCTCCGAATCCGATCGCCATGGACAGAACGTCTTTTTCAGCGACGAAGGCGAAATTACTTTGATCGACAGCGAAGGTACTTTCAGCACCTCAAACTCCATGCTCCTCCCGGGCCATCAAAAATACGAAATAAATCGAATCGGATTCACGGCTATAACCGGATGCGACGGAAACTGTCCGGGCCAGCCGAAACCGTCGGTCAGCCCGATGGTCACTTTGGATTATCGATGCCACGTCCCTGGTCAATACGTTGGTTTTGATTTCCCATCCGGCGTGGAACCATTTTTGAAAAAAATTCAGGGCATGTCCGCAAAATCTGTCGTCGAAAAGTTCAAAATGAATCGAGAAGAACACGCGATACACTTGAAGAGAACCGTGGACGAAATGCTCTCCCTCGGTTTCGAAGGCGCCATGCTCTCCGCGCTCGCTCGCCAAGAAGGAGGCAACGGCTACCCTATCGGTAAATACGGCTTAAAATACTGGTATCCAATCACCAAGGCGTGTTGCGGCCTCGAAACGTGCCCAATACACACCACTCGCATGAAAGAAAGGATGATTCGAGACGATTCCGTGACGTTGAAGAGGGACGACCCGGGCATCGAGGCGAAGACGTTGTGGGGCGACCGTTTCGAAGCGCACGCCACGGTCGACCCTGAGCTGGGGTTGGAGAGATTGAAGACAAAGATATTGTCTAAAAAACAATAACAGCTTCACGAGAAAGAGAGAGAGAGAGATAGAGAGAGTGGTCAGGTAAAACACTGTAGCACTTTAGCACTTTTAGCAGCACACGATAGCGCGGTAAAATTTCTTGTTTTGTATTTTTGCATCTCTCTCTCTCGCAAGGAATTCTCTCTCTCTCTCTCTCTCTCTCTGGTCGCAGTGCTCTCGTTGGATCTCTGCATCTCTCGGATCTCTGCATCTCTCTTTTTGGCAACACCACGTATCTATTCCTCCTTCACCTCAGAAAAACGACAACAGCACATAAGTTATTATTATGTTTAGCGCGACTACCACTACCGCGCAACAGAGAGTGCTCTCGTCCTCTCTGACGAGCAGTTCGAGACGCAGCAGCAGCAGCAGCAGCATGTGCAGCAGCGGCGCATCGTCTTCGATGTCGTTCTCTTCTTCGGTGTTCGTGGGAAGAAGAAGTGAAGCGATTCGTCGTCGTCGACAAATGCATCATCATCAACAGCGTCGTGGAAATAAAGCGTCGTCTTCCAAAAATGTAGTCTTAACCTCGGCAAAACTGGCACTCATTCCGTCGTATTCGAACCTTCCTCACCCGGCGAAAACGGCCAAAGGCGGCGAAGACGCGTGGTTCATCAAACCGGACGTGAAAGGTGGAGGAGTTATCGGCGTTGCCGACGGGGTTGGTGGTTTTGGCGATCAAGGGGTGGACCCGGGACTGTACGCCAGAGTGTTGGCGTTTGAGTGTTTGAAAGCGCACCAAGTGTCCACGAATCCGTTGTTTGGCGGAAGCGATCCGAAAGCGATGATTTTGCAAGCGCAAAAGGAAACGAAGTTACCCGGGGCGTCCACTTTGTGCGTGGTGGAGATTGATAAGAGCGGGCAGTTGCGCGCGGCAAACGTCGGAGATAGCGGGTTCAAGGTTATCCGAGGAGGAGAGGTGGTTTTTGAAAGCACACCGAGTCAGCATTATTTTAACTGTCCGTTTCAGTTGGGATACATGCCTTTGAGCGCGGACGCGGACGATGCGAACGAGTGCGCGGAGCAGTATTCGTTCAAAGCGATGGAAGGTGACGTGATTATCGTGGCGAGCGACGGCGTGTTTGATAACGTGTTCAACGAAGAGTTGGTCAGAGTGGTTGGGAACGGTTGCAGTCAAGGTTTGTCCTACGAAGCGATGGCAAAATGTGCAGAGGACATCGTTCTCGTGTCCAGAGCGCACGCGGAAGATAAGACGTACGCGTCGCCGTATTCTTTGGAGGCGGAGAAGTACGCCAAGGAAACCGGGACGAAAGTGAAAGTGCCGAGCGGCGGCGGCGGTTTGTTTGGAGGATTGAACAAGATGATGGGCAAAGGTGGTGGTGGAGGAGGGAAGATGGACGATATCACGGTCGTGTGCGCGTTCGTCGGACCTACGGCGGAGGCGCAAGAAGAGATTTTGAAATCGGTGCAGTTAGCTGCCGGCTTGTACGATGAGCTCATGCAAGCGAGAAATAAAGCCAAGGGAGAAGAAGCGAAGACGTTGAGAACTGTACAATTGAGAAAACAAATGGACGAAGCGTTCGAGGAGTCGAAAGCGAAAGCGGATTTGGCGAAAAAGCAAGAAGCCGCGGCACCGCCGGAGTTTTCAAAGGCGCAAATAGACGCCATGGATTCGGCCACTGTCCGACGGTTGTTGCAAGAGAGAGGCTTGCCGACGAGCGGAAAGTTGGAGCGGTTGAAAGAGCGTTTGGCTGGCGTCAAGCGCATGTGATAATTGTTATTGCGCGGGTTCAGACGTGAACCAAAAAGAAGAGTAGCGTTTGTTGTGATTTAAATTAATACTTACTCTGCGGTTGTGTACGTTTACGCTTTTGCATATACATGCGGTCACTATCATGTGTGTACATTTTGTTCTATATACATATGAGTTTTACGCCGGAGCAGTCCTCGGCAGTCTCTTGTCATAAAGAGCTTTCATCATCAAATGATCGTGATAGATCCGCCATTTATACTGACTTGCTCGAGAAACACGAGCGCAACAGTAGCTGCATATGTTCCACTCACGGCGCCAAACGCTTCCTCTTCCCCACCCGTCGGTGTGAACTGTGCCAAAACGTTCTGCAGACCACCACCACCGATAATCTCAGGTGGTATCGGTCCTTGTTGTAGAAGTACGCGTCGCCTTCGGCGTTGGTCTGCGCCATTTTCAACACACAACCCGTCGCCGTTTTCACAAGAAGCGGTATCCGGCCTATATGAATCTTTCCAAGCGCGAACCGTGTCGTTCGTAGAAATTGGCTTCACATACTGCGATAGTTCCGTAACGTTGATTGTTGATGAATCACCGTCTCCGCTTTGCGCCTCGACTGATTCATCGCCTTCTGCGCCTCGTATTTTTTCGCTTTGAATGGCGTTCACGGTGTCGACGATTTCGGTAATTGCTCCGACAATTTCAGTCGCGTCATTAATCGCCTCGGCAATCGCTAAACCTTTGCTCGCAGATCCTGCTATCGCATTTGCCGTCTCAAAAGTTGAAGCAACATCAATCGCTGCGTCGTATCCGTGCAAAACAACTTGGCCCGTCCATTCCACTTCACTGGCAACTTCAGCCGCGGTCGTACCGCGACCGGGTTCAGCGACGCCAACGAGAGCTACTATGATTTCAATCTCAATGCGAATTTGAGGATCAACGATGGTTTCTTCGAGAAGCGCGAGGAAATTGTCTCTGATAGTGATCGGTAAAGCGTTAGGAAATGAATCAAACCATTCAGTCGTGAGAGCTTCAACGTCGTCGAAAGTCACATTTCCTTTCCTGGTATCATCGCCGTTCTCATCTTCGTCGTTTACGATTTCTTGCAACCGCCTTCGCTTTTCTTCGTCGTTAAAAAAAGATGGATGTTCCGAATAGTCGTTTTGTTGTCTTGCGTGATGTCGGTTAAGAGTGTGTCTCGCAGCCGCACGTTCGATAAATTTAGGTACCTTGACCCTCTCGTGAACGAGAATTTTCTCAACATTCTCTGGCATCTTCCTCTTTTTCAGATCATCCTTCGTGAGTTGCTGTAACTTTCTTCCCCGCCGTCTCTGAGCAGCATTGTCTTCTTCTTCTTCTTCTTCTCCTCCTCCTTCTTGGTCGCCTTTACGAAACATCGTCGTGTTTGTACAATTTGAAAAATCGTTCAAACTCTCCGCGGTCTCGCTCGTCATCGCTGTCCCGTCGTGATAATAGAACGTCTCGTTGAAATGATAAAACGTTCCATTTGTATCGCTGTGGCATTCCATGAGTTCTTCCTTGAGCTCGCCGCTGAGTGGATTTGGCTTCAAAAACTGGGCAATTGCCGCCGCGGCGTCACCCGTGACTTCGAAGCCGACTCCGAAAAACTGTTCCAGGCCGAAAGCTCCGCCTACCACAAACTCGCTCGCTTTGGCGCTCGTAAATATACTTTCTCCATCGATGACCCACTCGTTCCCGATAGAACTCGAACTCGATACACCTTGCGAATAATCTTGCACGACACCAGCCGCTAAAGAGGCGAACACGTTCGAAAATCGCGTGAGCGCCAGCTCCGTATTCAACACCATTTGAAGGAATCCTGCGGTGGGATTATTAAGCGCAGCGTTTTGGATTAAGAGAAGCGCTATCCTAAGAATAGTGGTCGGCTGTATGATGGGGTTCCACACGGACGCTCTCGCCATCGTCGGTCCGCTCTGTGCCGTCGCTTCGCTTTCGGCTTCCTCTTGCAACAGCGCGCGCCTCGATCCCAACGACGACGACGACGACGACGACGACGACGACGCCTCGAAGAGAGAAGAGAGAGGAAAACTTTCACCTCTTCCTCGACCGCGTGCGTCATCGATATCTTCTCGATTAAAAGAACCGCCAACGTCGAACGCGACGAGGCATCCGAGGAGCGTCCACGACAGCACGATGGAGAGGAAGATGTACGATTTGATTTTTACTGGCGGTGGATGAAGCGTATTCATCTCTCGCTTTGTTTGCGCGCGTATTTTTTTGTATCTTTTCTTTTTGTGTTGTGTGTGTAAGTGTTGCTGATTTTGCCTCGATTATAACAACAAAGATGTCTCTCATTAAATTTCTCACCGTCGCTTTCTCTTTCTTTCTCTCTCTTTCTCTCTTTCTTTCTCTCTCTCTCTCTCTCTCTCTCTCTCTCTCTCTCTCTCTTTCTTTTTTTCTCTCTCTCTCTCTCTCTCTCTCTCTCTCTCTCTCTCTCTCTCTCTCTTTCTCGCATCGTTTGCGACACTGAAATGTGCTTTACTCTTGCATTTGCTCATCCACCGAAGTCGCTTGCCCCGCTGGTGCGGTGGCGACTACGCGTTCTTTCAACTCCTTCTCCGTAGTCTTTTCAAATTGCGGCATCGACTCGTCCTCCTTCTTTTTACCGAGTTGCTGTTCTGGCGATTCCCAGTGCTGGAACAACGCGAGAATGTCCACGAGGCTGACGCACCCGATGGGTTTCCTGTCATCGTCCACGACCCAAATTCTGTGCACCGCTCCCGTGCTCATGAGTTCCAAGACGTCTTCGAGTTTGTCTTCGAGTTTGCAATAGACTCTCCAGGAATCATAGAGAGGATTTTGGAGAGCGGCGTCGAAAGCGTCTGCGCCGGCGAACACGCCGTGGGTTATTTTTGGTAACGCGTTGTGACGGAGGAATAGAAATTGCGAAACCGACAAACCGAGCGCCATAGCAAAGTCGGGATCCGCAAAATAGGAGATGTCCGTCTCCGAAAAGGCGCCGAGAAGCTTCCCGTCCTTTTCGCTAACTATCGCCACGGCGGAGACTGAATTGTTACGCATGACACGGAAAGCATCAATGCACGACGTCGATGGCGTGACCGAAACGATCCCGTACGTAGAAAGTGGCTTTTTTTCGGATGCCGTCTTTTCGGAGGTAATACCTCCTCCCTCCACGCGTCTGGACAACGCCGATCTTCCCAAACCGAGATCGGCGAGGGAAGCGCCCATGAATTCCGGAAAAATTAAGCTCCGATTTGTGTGTAAGTACATCACCAAATCACTCTGACAGACAATTTCTGTAATTTTGTTCGTATCTTGCGTTTGTACCGCGAATCTGTGCACGGCTTGCAACAACTCCCCGTCTCCCGGTTTCGCTTTTGACGAAATCAAAAAACAGTCGTTGATTGTCTCGGCCAAGTTCTTATCGCACTGGTTCTCGAAGATCACCGTCCCATCGAATCGACTCGGAATAGTGTCCAACCTCGATTGCGCGAATTCTCTCCCCAATCTCGCCAAGGCGGCACAGCGTCTCGATTGGTCCGCTCCTTGTACATCAAAATACGGACTCCCGTCTACTTTCGCGACTAACGCGTCCACCAGATCGCCCGCGGCGAGAAAATTTTGTGGCTCGTAGAGCTGATTGGAAGGGTGCATCTTTACGATTGGCAGAGCTTGCACCGCGAGCTCTCCCAATCGTTTCATCGCATCCGAGGTGGTATGCGTGGTCGAAAGAATGGAAACTTGCGAACCTGATTTATGCGCACGCACGCGTAACGAGAGAGAAAGTGATTCAGATACCGCGCTCTTTGTCGTGTTCACCGAGAGAAGCGCGCGAGCGCTCTTCTCCTCGATCGCTCTCGCGGGAGGAAAGAAAAAAGAAAAGCGATCCGCGCGCGCGCGCGATTACGACGCACCTCTCGTAGGATCACCGCGCTCTTCCGCCTTCACGGCGAGTTCTTTTCTATCTCTCAGATAGACCGACAGCGGCGATGAGGCCAGGAACTGCATCGGAGACGAGTAGCTTTGCGACATGATGGTGAGTGTTGTTGATTGTTTTTTTGTATCTCTCTTTTCGCTTTTCGCGTATTTTTTGTGAAAGAACTAATTCTGTGTTTTGAAAAGGTACTCTTTCTCTTCTCGCGCGTTATTCCATAACAACACAAAATGTATATCTCCTCTCTGTTTTTTTAAAATCTACGATTCTATCTTTCTTTTTTCTCCCTCTTCTCTGTGTTTCTATCAACTATTCTCCTCCGTTGAAATACTGCATCGCTTTTTGTTTCATCTCCACGAGCTTTCGAACTTTGATGCGAGCGAATCTTAATCGTTCGGGAGTCGCGTCTTCCATGGCTCTTTGCACGGCCCGATGCATCTCGCGCTTCGCCTCGAGGAGTTCGTCCGCGACCGGGGATTCGGATACGGAGGAGTGCGGGGAGGAGCGCGGGTTACTGTATCTTTCGTCCGCGCCAGCCTCGTGAGAGGAGCGAAAATGCGTCGGCGGCGAGTAGAAATCTTCGAGAACGTCGTCGTCTTCGAGCATAACTTTGAACGAGACGGATTTCCTCGCTGCCCTCCTCTGGTTTTTGTGCACCTTTCGGCGCGAGCTATTTGCGTTTTCTAGGTTTACTGCTTCTTTATCTTCTTCGAGAGGACTGCGGTGGTAATACGCGCTGAAGTCGTCCTCGTCCTCGTCGCCGCTCGAAAAGTCTTCCGATCGCGCGGTCTTGTAACTGCTCGCTTGCGTGGAATTCGTTTTTGCTTCTGAAACCGGAGACGTCCCCGAAGTTGGCGACTTTGCTTTTTGCTTCTTCAAAGAAGACCGAAGTGTTGTCGTTGGCGTCGACGTGTGCGTGGGAGACGGCGAATTGAACTGCAACGTTCTATTCGCGCTGGGAGTTGAGAACGTTCCCGCTACTTCGAGCTGTGCACTGTCGTTATTACGCATACTCGAAGAAGGCGTCGATACGTCTTCGAGTGTTTGCTTTTGTGATTCCCGCGCTGAAAGCGAGGTTTCCACGTGCGCATCAACTTCTATTTCGTTGTCTTCCTGGTCATCTTCCTGGTCGTCTTTCTCGTCAAAGGCGGCTCCTCGTGGTGAAGGTACAAACGTCGAAATACTAAATAGCCCATTTGCATGTCCGTCTCCTCCTTCTCCCGCTCGCCGTTTACGATACTTCTTCCTCGCTCGTTCTGCATGATATCGCGCGCAAACGTCGCGCAAATAATTTCCAAAAAAGCGCGCATTTTCGTCGCTCGCATTTAAATACAGATTCTCGTACAGCGCGTCCATGACTAATCCGGAATCGTCGCGAAATAACATCGCGGACGCTATCTCTCTGCTTTGTGAAGACACTGGCACGCCGTCCACGGATTTTAATCGACTGTCACCGAAAGCGAATGCAAGCGCAGCGACGTGATCGTATTCGTAATACTCTGATCTTAACACGAGCGGATTATCCGCCACGCACACGTGTTCGAGACGCGGAAGCAAACGTTCGTCGCCGAGGAACCGAAACTCTGCGACGACGGAAATATCGTTAGAGGAGAGGTCAATCGTCTCCAATCTATCCATGTACCGCATCCTCTCTCCGGCTTCCGATAGCGAAGAAATCGCGTTATTCCTCAAATTCACGCACTTTGCGTTTGCAAACAAACCAGTCGTCGTTAAGTCTGGCACGTCCGGGCCTAAACCGTTATTCTCCAAAGAGACGTGCATCAGATTGGGCAAAAAAACCGCCGCGTTTGTTCCCGTCACCCTCCTCGCGAAGAAATTTTCCCGTTCAATCGCTTTAGTCTCCTCCTCTTCTATCTCGCATCCATCCACCCACCCGCACCCGTCCAGTTTCACGCGTTCCACTCTTTTCGGCAGCACCGTCTCTCCTCGCCTCACGCTCTTCCCTACCCTCGTTTCGCTCGCGTCGAAATACTTCAGATTTTTGAACAAATGTAAATCTACGATCGCCGTCAAATGCTTATTTTTCGACACGTTCAAGTATCTGACGTTCGAGAACAACGAGTGCGAGTTGTGCGGAGAAGACGGAGAAGACGACGGAGACGAGAAAAACCTCACCCGGTCTCTCAACAAGTTTCCGCTCAGGTCTATAATTTGGAGATTAGTAACACCAAACAACAACTTTAGGGGAATCTTTCGTAAACCGAGTGAAGAGAGAAGAATCCTTCCTTTTTCGTCGAAACCATCACCAAAATCACCAAAATCATCATCAACAAAGACACCGTTACTCGTCTCTTCGTTCCTAATCACGCGCATCGTTTCCCTTCGCGTGTCTCGTTTCTTTCTTTCAAGCTTCTCTTCTCACTTTGCGCGCGGGGAAATTTTATACAAAAAAAAAACGATGCAATGTGTTTTGTGCGCGTTTTTTGTTAGTTAGTTAGTATTACTCTCTCCGTCGACGAGCACAAAAGACCAGCGCACACGCATCGTTGTCGTCGTCATCACCGTCTCATTTTACGGTGCTACTACTTATTACTTTTAATCACTAAAAGTAGTACCACACATATATATATAGTATACGAATAGGGGATTTTTTGCTTTTTGTGCGATTTTCTTCTCTCCTTTTTTTTGTAAAACTCGAAGAGTTTAGGGTTTAGGGTTTAGAACTAGAACCCATCACATCATCATCATCATCAAAACACAAGAAGAGAGAAGAAAATAAAGAAGTGCACGAGCAGCGCGCAAGACAGGGGGCGAGAGGAGAGAAGACGCATCAATCAATCGCGCGGCGACGAACCACAAAAAAACGACACGAAGAAAAGAAGACGACGACATAATGAGCAAAAGCTGCAAAGGCATGCTGGACGAGATGGTGAGATGCGTGGAACAGTCGGAATGTTGTTGCGCCACGAGAAAGACGACGACGACGACGACGCTTGGTGAAGAAGAAGGGGGCAAAAGAAAGGATTTATTAGAGTTTTGCGTGAACGCGTTGATGCATTCGGACGACGAGACGAAGGTGACCGCGCTTGGTTTAGACGAGTGCGTGGTGAAGAAGCAGGTGTATTTGAAGTGCAAGAGAGGACAGATGGACATGCGAACGAGGATACGAGGTAATAAAGGGTACTGAGTTTTGAGAAGAACAAAGCATCGCGAGAAGAGAGTATGATGCGTTCGTGTCACGAGAAGCGCAGCAGCGCAAACAACGCGAGGACCGACTGGTGGTTCACGTCGTCGAAAAAAAAGGCAACCGCCGCGAGAAGGAGCGCTTCGGCCGCCAGATTGCTGACGCCGAAAGCCAAAGTTGGCGCGAATTATAATTTTGCCGCCGCGCGAATGATATCCGTCGACGTCATCTCGGACGAAGGGCGTGATTTGCGAGCAGCCGCGGCGGCGTTGCGGGCGACGTGTTTTCGAACGTCTTTCGCGAAGCAGCGGCAGCGGGACGAGGCGGCGCGAAGAGACTACTTCGAGAAATTAGTGGAAGATGAGTTGCAGAAAGACGCGCTGTTGCCGGCGCGCGCGGAAAGGATAGCACTCGTCGTCCCGAGAAGTGCTTTTATTTCACAGTCGTCGTCGTCGTCGTCGTCGTCGTCGTCTTCCTCGTTTTCTTCTTCTTCTTCTTTTGAAATAGAGGAGGAATATTTAGTCGCCGCGCGAATAGTAAATGAATGCGGAGAAGAAGCGCAAAGGCAAGACCAAGATGAAGATACCGTTATGGTTGCGACGTTAGACTACGTCATCGCGGACAAACTTCAAGGCGAACTTTTATACGGCGATAAAGGAAATGGACAAGCGTTCGATAGCGAGAAGTACGCTTTCAACGAAGCGACGCAAACGTACGAGTTTATGCCAAAACCGATTGAAAGGGCCTATTGTTTCAACGTGTGCGTTTTACCCAGGTACCGAGGCCGAGGATTTGCACACAGATTGATTCGTGAAGCCGTTAGAAGACTCGCGTTGAACTCGGTCAGATTCTTGTACGTGCACGTAGAATTGAACAACGCACCGGCACTGCGTTGCTATGAATCGTTTGGATTTTTGGAAGAGAAGAAAGAGAGCGAGTGGGTAGCCGTGAACTTTGGACGCCCGCCGCGAAAATTGCTTTTCGTGTCAGTCGCTCCCGTTGCCGAAGCGTGCAAATAATAGTTGTGTTTGTTGTAGAGTTGTGGCATAGTTTGGTAGTAATAGTACAGAATAACAATCTCGCTCTCTTTTTCTACTTTTCTCAAGCTACTTGGTCGAATAAGCTGAAAATCGGCTCGCTTCAAACTGTGCCTCTGGCTTCTGCGCGTCTTCTTCCGTCATGTATCTCGACGGTGAGCCGACATTCCCGCGTCCTCCGGTACAGTTCAGAGATTTTCTCGTGTTCACGCCCGTCGTTGGATTCGTTCCGGTCGCAATTTTGCATAACTTCATTTGCATCGTATTATCCAGCAAGGCGTCCGAAAAATCCGCGTTCGTAATAATTGCTCCGTTCATATCCGACGATGTCAACACGACTCTCGCTAAAATAGCGTTCGTAAAGTTCGCGTTCACGAACACGCCTCGATCCATCAACGCGTCGCTCAAATCCGCATCAGTAAAATCGGCGTTCGCAGCCACCGCTTTCATCAAATACGCGCCATTCAGCTTCGCGCCAACCAGTTTCGAGTCTCTCATTTCCGCCGCGGTGAAATTCGATAACCGTAAATCAGTGCCGTACTTTTCGCTCACGTTGGTCGCCCTCAAGTCATACCCGCCAAACTGTTGCGCACTTCCTCGATTAAACTCCCCGCCTTGATTGGCTTCTCGAGCGTTCAGTTCCGCGAGAGCGAGCGGAGGAGAAGAAATTCCGGACGCGACCAGAGCTGCGGCCACGGATAAAGCGCAAGCGCTCGTCGCGACGTTTTGCATCATCGTCGACGCGAACGAGGAGGAGGAGGAGGAAGACGACGACGACGACGACGACGACGAAGCAGAAGTGGATAACCAACTGTCGTCGTCGTCGTCGTCATTTCCAAAACTCTGACGACACACGATACGTCCTCCAGCGCGCTCAGACCGTAAAAATCGGCG
>Ga0255769_10004414_pt1 | contig 13681 bp, 13 predicted proteins | sample 041ome_9_FD_179637 | JGI IMG/M metagenome (GOLD analysis project Ga0255769, IMG submission 179637) | Coastal salt marsh microbial communities from the Groves Creek Marsh, Skidaway Island, Georgia - 041413US metaG (version 2) | ecosystem: Environmental > Aquatic > Marine > Intertidal zone > Salt... | reverse complement strand
AGCGGTGGCCAAACAAATTTAACTGTAAACCAGATTAAAATTGCAAAGGTTAGTGCTTGCGCAATTAAAGTAAAATGGATGTTCATTTGATCTCCAGATTAAAAACTTAAATTAAACGCCAGGTGTAACACCCATTGTTAAAGGATTAGCAAAAGCAAACATCATCACAATACCAACCGCAATAATAAATGAGGCATCAATCAAACCTAATAATAAAAATACTTTTGTTTGTAATTGTGAAATCATTTCAGGCTGTCTAGCAGCACCGTCTAAGAAACTAGCACACATGATACCGATACCGATACAAGCACCAAGCGCTCCAAGGCCAACCATAAGTCCTAGACCAATAGCTGTATAAGATTGAACTGTTGCTAAAAATTGTAAAGCTTCCATTTAAATTCCCTTCAAAAAATTAGTGGCCCTCATGAGCCATGGATAAATATACTACTGTGAGCATCATGAATACATATGCTTGAAGCGTTACAATCAGGATATGGAATATAGCCCAACCAGCACCCAACAATACACTTCCTGCAGTACCCACTACTCCAGAAAAACCTGCAAGCATGGCGATCAATAAAAAGATCACCTCACCTGCATACATGTTTCCAAATAACCGTAACGAATGTGATAACGGTTTAGAAACATATTCAATTAAATTAAAAATAAAATTTGCTGGCCAAACAAATGGATTTGATCCAAATGGTGCACAGAACAATTCATGTACCCAGCCACCTAGGCCTTTTACTTTGATGCCAAAGAAAATCATCAAGAACCAAACACCTAAGGCCAAAGCAAATGTAGTATTGACATCAGCTGTTGGGACGTTTCTCCATTCATGAATACCAAACCATCCTAAAATAGTTGCCATGATGTCGATAGGCAAAAAGTCCATCGCATTCATCATAAATACCCATAAAAATACGGTCATTGCCGCCGGAGCAACAAAGCTGTGACGGTCACCATGAAAGGTTGCTTTAACTTGGTTGTCGATAAAAGTAAAGATCAGTTCAACAAATGCTTGTGTTTTTGTAGGAACATCAGAAGTTGCTTTTCTGGCAAACCACCAGATGAAACCCATAGTTAAGATACCGAGGATAATAGACACAACAACAGAGTCTAAATTAAGTGTCCAGAAAGGCGAATCGCCAATTCGTAATTCATTAAATGCTAAATGATGACCTATGTATTCATTTGGTGAACTATAGGAGTCTGCCATATTTATTTCTCAATTAATTTTTATCTAACTTTGATATTGCCAAACCTGACATCAGTGCAGAAATCGCTAGACCTAACACTAATCCAAAAGGCTGAATATCATCATAAAACTTATAAGCTGCCCATAACGTTAAAATTATGAACAACAATTTAACCAACTCAGCTTTGATCAAGTTAACCACAACTGCTGATCCTGGCTGGCCCTTAATATTTGTTTTTGCTATGGGGAAGGCCAATAAAAAACCGCCAATGACTGATCCAAAACCAATCAAGAGTGACATACCAAGCGCCAATGAATAGTTTATGACTAGCAACAAAAATATAATGGAAGCTACAATAAATTGTCGCAAAACCATTTTCTTTATTTGTTGGGGTAAGCCTCCGAGTTTTGCAGTGAATAAATCTAAGTTCATAGTCTCACTGAAAACGTTCCTTACAAAAACACTGAATTTTGAATGGAAATTAAGGACAAGTCAAGGCTTTATGATTGATTTAATTTTAGTTTATTTAAGAGGATATCTAATTCATCTAAATTACGATATTTAATCTTTATTAAACCTGAATTATTATTTTTATTCTCAATGGTAACTGGAAACCCTAATTTGTCTGAAAACTCTTTTTGAAGTATTTCAATGTCATTATTTTTATTGTTATCTTTCGATATTTTTTTATTGTTTACCTTCGTAATTCCAGATTGAATCAACTCTTCAACTTTACGAACTGACAACTTTTCATTAATGATTTTTTGACACACCATATTTTGCTGGTCGGCAGATAAAGAAATTAATGCCCTGGCATGACCCATGTCAATATCACCTAAATTAAGTTTATCTTTTACAAAATCGGTTAGCTGGAGCAATCTTAGTAAATTTGATACAGCTGATCTTGACTTTCCTACTGCATCTGAAGCTTCTTCATGAGTCATTCCAAACTCATCAATCATTTTTTTTATGCCCTCAGCTTCTTCAATTGATGACAAATCAACCCTTTGCATATTTTCAATTAAGGCAATGACAGAAGCAGTTCGATCGTTAATTTCTCTTACAATCACTGGAATGGTTTCTAACTTCGCTAATTTTGCTGCTCGCCATCTTCTTTCACCCGCAATAATTTCAAAATTATTTTCCGATTTACGAACAATAATTGGCTGCATTAGACCTTGCTCGATTATTGAATCAGCTAATTCTTGAAGGGATTCTTCATCAAATCGTTTTCTTGGCTGATATTGCCCAGGGTTTAACTGATCAACAGAAATATTTTCGATCATTTCTCCTTTTAATGGTTTTTCTTGAACCTGATCTTCTTCAATTTCTGATTCAAATAGGGCGCTTAAGCCTCTACCCAATCTTTTCTCTTTTGACATAATTAAACCCTTCCTTCTTTCTCAATAATTTCTTCAGCTAACTCCAAGTATGCCTTAGCTCCTTTAGATCGCTTATCAAACTGTATCGCAGATTGTCCGTGACTTGGTGCTTCAGCAATCCTGACGTTTCGCGGAACAATTGTTTTGTAAACTTTGTTTGGGAAATAAGCAGACAACTGATCTGATACCTCTTTGGTTAATTTATTACGTCGATCATAAATTGTCCTTATCAAACCTTCTATTTGGATTTCTTTATTGATTTGTTTTTTTATTTTTTTAATCGTGATAATCAAATCAGTTAATCCCTCGAGAGCAAAATATTCACATTGCATTGGAATTAAAACAGAATGTGCAGCAGTTAAAGCATTTATTGTAATTAAGCCCAATGATGGAGGGCAATCTAACAAAATATAATCATATTTATTTTTTTGGTGAAGCTTTTTCTTCAACATTGATTCACGATGTTTTACGTTTACCAACTCTAATTCAGCAGCTGCTAGGTTTTGGTTTGCAGGAATGACGTCATAAAATTTACTTTTTAAAATTACTTTTTTTACCTCTTCATCGATAACTAATAAATCATAAACAGTTTTTGTTTGTTTGTTTTTTTCAAAGCCTGAAGATGAGGTGGCATTCCCTTGAGGATCCAAATCCACTAACAAGACTTTTTTTCCTTTGATTCCCAATGCTGCTGATAAATTTACTGCGGTAGTTGTTTTACCAACCCCGCCCTTTTGATTGGATATTGCCACAATTTTTGTCATGAATTTTTAATCTCAATTATTTTTCTTGTTCCCTGTAAAAAAGGGACCATGACATCGTAATTCACAAATGGTAAGTTCAAATCATCTAATTCGTTCATGACATCAGGTCCTTTCATTGCAATAAATTTCCCATTAACTTTAATTAAATGCTTTGTTAGTTTAATCATTTTTTTTATTTCAGCAAAAGCTCGTGAAATTATGATATCAAATTGCTCAGTTACTTTGTATTCTTCAACTTTTATGTGCACAGCCATGACATTTTTGAGATTTAATTTACCAATCATCTCTTGTAAAAAACTTATTTTTTTTGAAACTCCATCCACCAACACAAATGATTTGTCAGGGTTGAAAAGAGCCAAAATTAATCCAGGAAAACCTGCGCCTGTGCCAACATCCAAAATTCGTTGTGAATTTTGAATAAACCCATTGACACTTAAACTATCAAAAAAATGCTTTGTAATGATTTCACTATCTTCATTAATAGCTGTTAAGTTATACACCTTATTCCATTTTTTTAAGGTTGCTAAATAAATCTCTAATTTTTCAATTAATAAGAAATCGTTTTCATACCCAAGCTCATTAAGTCCTTCTACGATTAAAGAGTTCAACCTAAGCCTTTAATTTCTTATTTTTAAGTAAATTATTTTTTTTCAAATACACCACGATGAGAGCAATATTGGCTGGTGTAATGCCAGAAATTTGACTTGCTTGTCTAATATTTTCTGGTTTAACTTGTTCTAATTTTTGTATTGCTTCATTACTTAAACCATTGATTTCATTGTAATTTATCTCTTTTGAAATATTTAGATCATACTGTGACTGTATTTTCAGTATTTCTTCTTTTTGTCTATTGATGTAGCCAGAATATTTTGCAGTAATTTCAACCTGCAAAATCACTTCTGGTGAAAACTCATTGCTCTTTTGCAAACTATCTAAGAGATGATTGACTTCAACACTTGGTCGCTTAATTAAATCAAATGCCGAATATTCTCTTTCTAATTTTTTACCAAACAATCGTAATTGTTCTTCATCAGATAAATCTGATGGTTTTATCACCAGCTTAGATAAAAAATGATTACATTCGTCTATCTTGCTGTTTTTATTTATTAATTCTTGATATTGCTGATCATTCACCACCCCTAATTTATGCCCAATTGGTGTTAATCTAATATCAGCATTATCCTCTCTTAGAAGTAAACGATATTCGGCTCGGCTTGTAAACATACGATAAGGTTCTGTAACTCCGCGTGTAGTCAAGTCATCAATAAGTACTCCAATGTATGCCTCCTCTCTTGTCGGACACCAAGCCTCTTTTTGATCAATGCTCAAAGCAGCATTAATGCCTGCCAACAAACCTTGAGCAGCCGCCTCTTCATAACCCGTCGTTCCATTAATTTGTCCAGCAAAATATAAACCTGAGATATTTTTGGTTTCTAACGATTTATATAAATTTCTTGGATCAAAATAATCATACTCTATTGCATATCCTGGGCGAAGAATGAAGGCATTCTCAAGCCCCTTAATTGACCTAACTAGTTCATATTGAACATCAAAAGGAAGGCTGGTTGAAATGCCATTTGGATACACTTCATGAGTGTTTAAGCCTTCTGGCTCTAAAAAAATTTGATGCGATTCTTTATCAGCAAATCGATGAATTTTATCTTCAATAGATGGACAGTATCGCGGGCCTACCCCTTCAATCACACCTGTATACATAGGTGATCGATCTAAACCACCACGAATAATATTATGAGTCTTATCATTGGTATGGGTAATCCAGCAAGAGATTTGATCAGGATATTTAATTTCATTGTCTACTCTTGAAAAGTAAGGTATGGGCTTATCACCTGGCTGCTCATCCATTACACTGTAATCAATTGAACGCCCATCTATTCTTGGTGGAGTTCCTGTTTTGAGTCTGCCTATGGGTAAATTTAAGGATCTAAGGCGGGATGCTAAACTTTTTGCTGACGGATCTCCTGCTCTTCCAGCCTCATAATTATCTAAACCGATGTGAACGACCCCCTGAAGAAAAGTTCCGGCAGTCAATATTATTTTTGAAGCATTAAAAACAATCCCTGATTCCGTCACAACTCCAGTCACTGCATCGTCTTTTATACTAATATCATCTACAGGTTGCTGAAAAATCCATAAGTTTTCTTGATTTTCCAAAAAAGATCTTACAGCTGAACGATACAAAACACGATCGGCTTGTGCTCTTGTTGCCCTTACTGCAGGGCCTTTGCTTGCATTAAGAGTTCTAAAATGAATGCCTGCTCTGTCAGCAGCTTTACCCATAATACCGCCCAACGCATCAACTTCTTTGACTAGGTGACCTTTGCCAATCCCACCTATAGAAGGGTTGCATGACATTTGACCTAGAGTTTCAAGATTATGGGTAATCAGTAAAGTTTTTTTCCCCATGCGTGCGGAAGCTAAGCACGCTTCTGTACCAGCATGTCCGCCGCCAATGACAATTACATCAAACTGATTAGGAAAATTCATGTAGTTTTAATTTAAAAAATAATATATTTGGCAATTTTACTGTAAAAAGTTTCTAAATAGTGATGTTTCACGTGAAACAAAATAATAAAAGATATATTAATGTTTCACGTGAAACATTATTTACCAATACAAAAACGGCTAAATATTTCACCTAGCAGATCTTCTGTTGAAAATTCACCGGTAATGGAAGACATTTCTTTTTGAGCTAAAAATAATTCTTCTGCAACCAGCTCAGGCTGCTCTATCCTTTCTAGAGCTTTCTTTAGGTAATTATTAATTTGTTTCAAGGCATCTAAATGTCTTTGTCTTGATGAAAATAATTGTTCATTTGTATCAAAGCTTTCTAAACCAAATGACTTTAATATTTCATTTTCTAACAAATCTATACCCAAATTAAATTTAGCTGATGCATAAACCAATGGATTATTTTCATAATGAGTAACTTTTGCTTTTTTAGAGGATAAATCAATCTTGTTCACAACCCAGATTATATTTATATCGTCAGATAAAATATTTTGATTTAAATAGTTTTTTATTTCCGACTCATCATCCAACATAACAATTACAAGAGCAGATCTTTCGATAGTTGCCCTAGTTTTTTCTATTCCTGCTTTTTCAACAAGATCATTAGTTTCTCGAATGCCTGCAGTATCCACAAATTTTATTGGGATACCATTTAAATTTATAGATGCTCTCACAGGGTCCCTGGTTGTCCCAGGAATATCGGTAACAATAGCCACCTCTTCTTTTGAAAACAGATTAATTAAAGTTGATTTACCAACATTAGGTTTTCCAACAAAACAAACTTGAAATCCATCTTGGATAATTTGTCCTTTAGAAGCAATTTGATTTAGATCTATAATGGATTGTCTAATAGATTCGATTTTTGCTTTTATTTGTCCTTTTTCAATAAAATCTATCTCTTCTTCAGGAAAATCTAAACAAGCCTCAATATACATGCGAATATCAATTAACTCTTTCAATAAATTATTGATTTTTAAAGAAAAATCTCCTTTTAATGAATTTGCTGCATTAATCACCGCACTTTTGGTCGAGGCATTAATGATATCTGAAACAGCTTCTGCTTGCGTCAAATCAAGTTTGTTATTAACGAATGCTCGATAAGTAAACTCTCCAGGCTGAGCCATTCGAGCACCCAAGCTTAAAACTTCTTCAAGGAGAGTTTGTAACAAGGCAGGACCGCCATGAAGCTGAAACTCAACCACATCCTCGCCTGTAAACGATTTTGGAGATTTAAAGCCTAACAACAAGCCTTTATCTAGTAATTGTCCGTCTTTTAATAAAAAAGAAGAAAATACAGCCCGATGAGATTCTATTGTTTTAACTTGGGTAATTTTTTGGGCTATAGAAAAGGCATCAGGTCCTGAAATTCTTATAACACCGACGCCGCCCATCCCCGCAGCAGTGGCAATAGCGGTAATGGTCGCGTCATCATTAAGGAATGATGAATTAACCATTTCCTTTCTTTTTCAGTGCATTAGCATGTATCTGTTTATTCACATACCATTGTTGCATCATTGATAAAACATTATTGATAAACCAATAAAGAACTAAACCGGCCGGGAAGAAGAAAAAGAAAATACTAAAAACAATCGGCATCATCATCATTAATCGTGCCTGTGTTGGGTCTGTTGGTTTTGGGTTTAGTTTTTGCTGTAAAAACATAGAAGCCGCCATCAGTATAGGCAGAATATATAAAGGATCCTTGACGGATAAATCAGTGATCCAACCAAAAAATGGAGCTTGTCTTAATTCAACTGCACCCAATAAAACCCAATATAAGGCAATGAAAACCGGAATTTGAATTAAAATCGGCAGACAACCCCCCAATGGATTAATCTTTTCTGTTTTATACAGCTCCATCATCGCCTGTTGCATTTTCTGTTTATCGTCACCAAATTTTTCTTTCATGCTTTGAAGCCTTGGGGCCACCTCTTTTAACTGCGCCATCGATCTGTAACTTGAAGCTGATAGCGGGTAAAAGAAAATTTTAATTACCAAGGTAAGTAAAATGATGGACACACCCCAGTTGTGAACTAATTTTTGTATCCCAGATAATAAAGAAAATAATGGCGATGCAATAAATGTAAGAACTCCATAATCTACAGTTAAATCCATTCCAGGGGCTGCTTTAAGTAATTGCTTCTTAAGTTGTGGTCCAGCATATAAAATCGAACTTACCTCTGCAGATGATCCGGACTCAATTATGGATAAATTCGCCCTTACTCCAGCATAAGAAATATTGTCTGAGACACTTTTTGCTGTAAATTGTCTAGATGTATCACCAGGAATAATCCAAGCGCTTGCAAAATATCTCTGAATAATGCCTATCCAACCATTATTTGAATCTAATATAACCTTGTGTTTCTTTTCATCTAAATCATCGAAGTCTAATTTGCTGAAATTATTTTCTTTTGTGTAATAAGAAATACCTGTAAAAGTTGGCATCAAGCCTGATTTTTGAGCAGACTTGTGATCATGAAGCAAGCGGTAGTATATTTTTGGCTGAATAGACGTATTACTTTTATTTGTGATAGATGTTACTAATTTAACTTGGTAATTTTCACTGGAGAAAATATAAGTCTTAACTACCTTAACATCATCATTTTCAAAAGTTAATGGAACGCTCAAATCTCTATCGATTAACTCATAAGATAGCTGTTCCGATTTAAAAATCATTTTATGGTCAGGAAGATTATCTCCAATTAAACCACTCTGAGCTATATATAAAAAAGAGCTTCCTTCATCATTAAATAATTCATAAAACCCATCTTTATTATCATTTTGAAAATTTTTGAGTTTTAATTTTCTTAAATCAGCACCCACGGTATTGATTTCTGCCCTATACAAAGGAGTATCAATAGAAATCTTCTGGTCGCTTTGTAAACTGTAATCCGAATCGCTTAGGTTTGAAGAGGATGAGTCATAGTCGCTTGAATCAAACTCAGCTAATTCAGCATTATTAAGAGCTAATTCATTCTGTAATTGTTTTTGTTGCCATGAATCCCATAACAACAGTAACGCGAATGAAAAAACAACAAAAAGTATTAAACGTTTAGTTTCCATAATTTCCTATCTGAGTCTATGGTAAAGGGTCATGCCCGCCTCGGTTCCATGGGTGGCATTTTAAAATGCGCTTTATAGCTAAAAACAAAGCGTAAAAAATATTATGTTTATTTAAAGCCTCAATTGTATATTCAGAACAGGTGGGCGTAAACCTACATGATGAAATAAAAAAAGGACTGATTAATTTTTGATAAAGTTTGACAATAAAAATAAGAATACTATTTAGCATATTGATCTAAAAAGTCATGAATGTCTTTTGTTACAGTTAAAAAATCATTATTGGTAAAATGTTTTTTTACTTGGATCACAATATCAAATTTTTTTGAAGTCTCATTGCTTCTAAATATTGAACGAATGACACGCTTCATGTAATTCCTACAAACAGCTTTTTTGTTAATTTTTTTGCTGACAATTAGACCAAAACGGTTAAATTGCAATTGATTCGGTTTATGATAAATGTTTAGGAAAACACCGTTAAAACGCTTCTTTAAAACAAAAACGGATGAAAAATCATCCGCATCAGTTAATCTGGTAAGCGAGCTTACGATCAAAGATTAAAGACCTAGACGAGCTCTTCCTTTAGCTCTTCGTGAAGCAATCACAGATCTTCCGCCCTTAGTCTTCATCCTAACCAAAAAGCCATGAGTTCTAGCTCTTTTAACTTTTGATGGCTGATAAGTACGTTTCATAATTTGTATTCCAATTAAATTAAATTTTGATCGCGAAATATACCCAAAAAACAGCTAAAAGTCAATTTAATTAATTTTAAAATTTAAAGATTACCTGTGGATAACTTTTATTAATTCCGTTATGATCTTAGTCCGAGATTAATTAAAAAACTATGAAAACTGAAGATTTTTGGGAAGTAATTGTATTACATTTAAAGAAGAAACTTTCCTCACAGCAATTTAAAACTTGGGTTAAACCTCTTGCATTTCGTGAAAATGAAAATGATTTTGAAATTTTAGCACCCAATCAATTTGTTCAACAATGGATTGTGGATCGATTTGCTAAAGAAATAGTTGAGCTTGGCAAAGAAAGTAAATATAAAAAACAAATCAAATTTGTGTCCAACAAAGCAAAAAAAAATCCAAAACCTGTTGAGAACTCACTCAATAATACTGAATCAAAAACAAAACTTGAAGAATTATCGTCAAAATCAGCAATCAACAAAATCACCGGACTAAATAAGAATTTAAACTTTGATAATTTTGTGACTGGACGAGCAAACCAGCTTGCAACAGCCGCTGCAAAGCAAGTTTCTGAAAAGCCGGGTGAATCATACAACCCGTTATTTATATATGGTGGCGTAGGGCTTGGTAAAACACACCTGTTACAATCAATTGGTAATAAGGTTAAAGAAGAAAATAAAGACTTTAAGGTGAAATACCTTCATGCCGAGCGTTATGTGACTGACGTGGTTAAAGCTTATGAAGGAAAAACATTTGATCAGTTTAAGAAAAACTATCATTCCTTAGATCTACTTTTAATTGATGATATTCAATTTATTGGTAAGAAAAATAGAACACAGGAGGAGTTTTTCTATGCATTTAACACCCTTATTGAAAATAAAAAACAAATTATTATTACTTGCGATAGTTACCCAAAGGAAATTCAGGGTGTTGATGAAAGATTAAGAACGCGATTTAGTTGGGGGCTAACAGTAGCCATTGAGCCACCAGAATTAGAAATGAGAGTTGCTATTTTATTAAAAAAAGCTTCGATTTCAAAAATAAACCTTCCAGAAGATGTAGCTTTTTTTATTGCCAAACAAATACGCTCGAATGTTAGAGAATTAGAGGGCGCACTCAACAGAATTGTAGCTTTATCAAACTTTACAAGCCTAGCGATTGATCTTAATTTAGCCAAAGAAGCACTTAAAGATTTAATAGCTGTGAGAGGTCGACAAGTAACTGTAGAAAATATACAGAAAACGGTAGCAGATTATTACAAAATAAAAATTTCAGATATGGTCGGGAAAAAAAGATCTCGGAATTTTTCAAAACCAAGGCAAATTGCAATGGCATTAACTAGAGAGCTGACTAATTTAAGCTATCCAGAGATTGGTAACTATTTTGGGGGTCGTCATCATACAACAGTAATGCATGCCTGCGAAGAAATTGAAGATCAAAGACTTGATAACCAATCATTAGGACAAGATTTAGGATTTTTAACACAGGTATTGAGAGGATAACTATGTGGATTACATGTTAAGGAATTGTGAATAACCACAAGTTTAAAAAGATTTTAAAATCTATCCACAATTTAACCACAATTTATTCATTCATAATCCACTACATAAAATTCTTCAAATAGTCCTTAATATAAGAGAGACAAGTGTTCTTCACAGTTTTTTAATGTATTATTATTACTATTAAATATATATATAAATAATTTAAAAAATGAATATTAAGATAAATAGAGAAGTTTTAATTAAACCTTTAAGTAGTGTTATAGGTATTGTTGAAAAAAGACAGGCTTTACCAATTCTTTCTAATTTATTATTGGTGGGTAAAGATAATAAATTATCATTTACCGCCACGGATCTGGAGATGCAGACTAGTTTGAATATTGAAACAAAAATTGAAACAGATTTTGAAATCACTATATCTGCAAAAAAACTATTTGATATTACAAGAGCTCTTCCAGAAAATAGTATTTTAGATTTTCAAATAAATGAATCACGAGTAAATGTAAAAGCAGGAAAAAGTAAATTTAATTTACAAACACTTCCATCAAAAGATTATCCGATATTAAAGAAAAATGATTCGGAGGCAGTGACTATTAATTTATCTCAAAAAAAATTAAAAGGATTATTAAAGCAAGTAGACTTTGCAATGGCTCAACAAGATATTAGATATTATTTAAACGGACTATTATTTGAAATACAAGGACAAAAATTAAACATTGTTGGTACGGATGGACATCGATTAAGTTTTACTTCATCAAAACTTAAAGAAAGTTTTGATAAAAAAGAAGTAATTATTCCAAGAAAAACAATCATGGAGTTAATTAAATTATTAGAAGAGGTTGATGATGATGTTGAAATCCAAATATTAAACCAACAAGTTATTTTTAATTTTGCTGATATTTGTATTATTACCAAAGTAATTGATGGTAAATTTCCTGACTATAATCGTGTGATTCCTTCTGGATATGAGAATGGTTTTTTGATTGAAAGACAAATGTTATTAAATGCAATGCAACGTGCTTCAATTTTATCTAACGAAAAATATCGCGGCATCAGGCTTGTTTTATCTGAAAACAATATGCAACTTATTACAACCAATAGTGAACAAGAGGAAGCTCAGGAAGATATTGAGATTGATTATAAAAAAGAAGCAATTGATATAGGTTTTAATGTGACTTATTTAATTGATGTTTTAAATAATATTCAATTTGATCAATTATCTTTTTCTTTCAAAGACTCCAATAGTAGTTGTTTAGTAACAATTCCAAACAACGAGGATTATAAATACGTTGTAATGCCAATGAGGATTTAAATTGACCGAAGAAAATAAAACATATTCATCAGATAGTATTAAGGTTTTAAAAGGCCTAGAAGCAGTTCGCAAAAGACCAGGGATGTATATTGGAGATACTTCCGATGGTAGTGGTTTGCATCACATGGTTTTTGAGGTGTTGGATAACGCAATTGATGAGGCACTAGCAGGTTATTGTGATGATATTAAAGTTATCATTCATCCAGATAATTCATTATCTGTTCAAGACAATGGTCGTGGAATTCCTACTGATATAAAAGAAGATGACGAGGAAAAAAGGTCTGCTGCTGAGATAGTGATGACCGAACTTCATGCAGGAGGAAAATTTGATCAAAATTCATATAAGGTATCTGGTGGCCTTCATGGGGTGGGTGTTTCTGTTGTTAATGCTTTATCAGATTGGTTAAAATTAAGAGTACACCGTAATAACAAGATTCATGAAATTGAATTTGCCAGAGGTGAGAGAAAAGAAAATATAAAAATAGTTGGAGATACAAATAAAACAGGAACCGAGGTTCATTTTTTACCTTCAGTAAGTACATTTACTGATATTAATTTTCATTTCGACATACTCGCCAAAAGAATAAGAGAACTATCTTTTCTAAATAATGGGGTAAAAATTGAATTAATTGATCATCGCTCCGGTAAATCTGAAAACTTTGCATTCTCAGGTGGGGTAACGGGGTTTGTTGAGTATCTTAATAAAACTAAAACAACGATTCATAAAAACCCATTTTCTGCTGAAGGTGAAAAAGATGGAATTACGGTCGAAGTAAGTATGCAATGGAATGACTCCTATGGTGAGAATGTGCAGTGTTTTACAAACAACATTCCTCAAAGAGATGGCGGGACACACCTTACAGGTTTAAGAGGTGCAATGACAAGAACAATTAATACTTACATTGAATCGAACGACCTAGCAAAAAAAGCAAAAGTTGATACAACTGGTGATGATATGCGTGAAGGGTTGGCTTGTGTTTTATCGGTAAAAGTTCCAGAACCAAAGTTTTCTTCACAAACCAAAGATAAACTTGTCTCCAGTGAGGTTCAACCCGTTGTTCAAGATATAGTCGCCAAAAAACTAACAGATTATTTATTAGAACATCCTGCTGACGCAAAAATAATTTGTGGAAAAATTGTTGATGCGGCCCGTGCAAGAGAAGCTGCACGAAAAGCGAGAGATATGACGCGACGAAAAGGCGCTATGGATTCGCTTGGTTTGCCTGGAAAATTAGCGGATT
>Ga0255769_10004408_pt1 | contig 13705 bp, 13 predicted proteins | sample 041ome_9_FD_179637 | JGI IMG/M metagenome (GOLD analysis project Ga0255769, IMG submission 179637) | Coastal salt marsh microbial communities from the Groves Creek Marsh, Skidaway Island, Georgia - 041413US metaG (version 2) | ecosystem: Environmental > Aquatic > Marine > Intertidal zone > Salt... | reverse complement strand
AGGTTCATCACCTAATACCACTACATAAAAGTATGCAGTTTTTTCTAAGTAGTTACCATTTGATAGTCTCCACTTACCATTTCTTTCTTCTTTTGCATCTGAAGGAATTGAAAGGTGAGTTGTGACTGGAGGAGCTGCTGTATCTCCCATCTCTTGCCATTCTGGATATCTTGTTTGCACGTGTGCAACTAATATATCCACGCCTTTGTCACCATCTATTAATGTACCAAGACCTTTAGCATAGATCATACCAGGTTGTGAACCTTCTACGTACTTTGCATTGCTCTTGTTACACTCGGGCGATAGTTGGTGTAGGATTTTCAAGATCGGTGTTGACATATCATCCGATTTGATTTCTTCACTACCTTTCCCAGAATCACTTCTAAGACTGATAGTTGCCAGTGCGCCTGCACTGTTCTTCTTCTCGATAGCTGTATTAGCCATAATATAACTCCTTATATTTAGTTATTGGTTTATTTTTTATTTTTTAAATACGTTTGATTTCCATCGAACGTATTGAATAGTTCTGCAGGAACTTCATGACCTTTGTCTTTCCATTCCTTCATAACTACTTTGAGTGTCGATGGGTGAACTTTCTCCTCTTGGATAGGTTCATACCCATTCGACCTCGCAAGGCTAGCGTAATCGACAGCCTTGTTATCTTCGCCTTGGCCAAATGTTACTGTAATATTATTTTTTACAATATCACCTAAGCCATTGTCTCGAAGCCAGTGTATGCCTTCAGCTTTTTTATCAGCTTTTAATGTGGCACTAAATATTTTTTTAACAGTTAATTCTGAACCATCTTTTAGTTTTAAACTAGCTAGGTTCATGTCTTCCATTAATTTTGGGATAACAACACAGCTAAAGTATTTTTCATCTTCTTTTAAATCTTTAACTCTATCTTCTAGATCTTTTATTTGTTTTTGTATTCCCTGTAATTTTTCTACTTCTGTAGAAAGTGCATCTGGATCAACAATCTTTGCTTGATCAGGTGCGTCTTTACGCATATCTATTATCATTATATAACTCCTTTAATTATTTTCTGTTTAACTTTCATGCTGTTATAAATAAGATCAATTAGATCTTTTGTCAAGACTATTTGTGAAATATATTTACTTCGATAGGGTAATAAGTTTTTTCTTGTCTGTCCCATTTTAATAAATTGTATTTACCATTTGTTATATCAGATACAACAGAACAAACTACACCAATAATTGCAGGATCTCCTGATAATAATAAGTAATCATCAGTTGTATAATCTTTTAATAACGTTCTTAATTTTTGTATTAGTGGACCAGGTGATAAAATAATCTGGCTTTTTTCTGGCAGAAGTGTGACAATTTGTCCAAACTTTTGTGCACCCAAAACATTATATTTTGGCTGTCCAATTGAACTACCTGGTATTTCTTGTGTTAAATAAACTTTGCTCATTGACTTTTTCTTTTTCATAACTACTATAGTAATTAGAAAGAAAAGTAAACAGAGTATATATTATGAATTATAAATTTAAAACTAAGCCTTATCAGCACCAATTAGATGCATTAGAAGCATCTTGGGACAAAGAAAATTTTGCGTACTTTATGGAAATGGGTACAGGTAAATCAAAGGTATTACTAGATAATGCCGCAATGTTATATGATAAAGGCCAAATAAATGGCCTCCTTCTTATTGCACCTAAAGGTGTTTATAAGAACTGGTATGATCAGGAAGTGCCGGTGCATTTACCTGATCATATCGAAAAAAAGATGGTGCTATGGAAAACATCAGATAAATCTACAAAACAAAAACAATTATTAAATACTTTATTTGAAACAGGAACTGATCTTCATATTTTAATTATGAATGTTGAAGCTTTTTCATCTGGTAATGGTACAGAGTTTGCTAAGAAATTTTTATCTTGTCATAAAGCAATGATTGCAATTGATGAATCTACTACAATTAAAACTCCAACATCTAATAGAACAAAAAATATCTTAGAATTAAGAGAGTTTGCTCAATATAGAAGAATATTAACAGGTTCACCTGTAACTAAATCACCATTAGATTTATTTTCTCAGTGTGCTTTTCTTGATCCATGGTTATTAGGTCATGATTCTTATTGGATATTTAAATCAAGATATGCTGTTACTAAAAAAATTGAAGTACAAGGTAGACGTGTTGAAATAGTTGTTGGTTACAGAAATCTTGGTGAATTATCTGATAAAATAAAACCTTTTTCTAAAAGAATATTAAAACAAGACTGTTTAGATTTACCAGAAAAAACTTTTGTAAAACATTATGTTGAACTTACACCAGAACAAAAGAAAGTTTATAAACAAATGAAACAAGAAGCTATTGCATTTCTTGATGGTAAAATGCAATCTTCAGCAACTGTTATGACTCAGTTAATGAGACTACATCAAATTACTTGTGGTCATTTTACTGCAGACGATGGAACTATAAAAAATTTACCTTGTAGTAGACTTGGTGAATTAATGAATATACTTGAGAATGTAGAGGGTAAAACTATTATATGGTCTCACTATACTCATGATGTAAGAAGAATTATTGAAGAGATTAAAAAAGTATATGGTGAAGATTCTGTTGTAGATTATTATGGTGCAACAGATACAGATACTAGATCAGCTAATATTAAAAAATTTCAAACAGATGATAAGTGTAGATTTTTTGTAGGTACTACTCATACAGGTGGTTATGGTATTACATTAACTGCAGGTAGTAATATGATTTATTTCTCTAATGGTTATGATCTTGAGAAGAGACAACAATCAGAAGCACGTATTGATCGTATTGGTCAAACTCAAAAAATGACTTACATAGATATTATGAGCCAAGATACTATTGATGAAAGAATTGTAAAAGCTTTACGTAATAAAGTTAATATTGCTAATACAATTATGGATGAAGACTTTAGAGAATGGATATAGTGATTATAGTCCCCACTATAATCAATCCCGGCAGCTGAGTGCCCAACCTCCCAAAAAAATTACAGTTTTTGTAGTAATACAATTATAACACCGGCCATACCTGACATTAATGCGCCTGTTGCTACTAAAAATATTTTTTCAATTCTATTGATTTGTGATTGTAGATCGTGAATTTTATCGTGTGTTGCTTTTTGCATGATACGACAAAGCTTTTCGTGAGATTCTATTTTTTCTAGAGCTACGTCTTTTTTAGGCATTAGTAACCTTGTCTTCCTGTACTTTTTTTAGAATTAAACTGACCACTACCTAATGACGTTCCTGCTCTATCTGCACGTGATGTGCTAAAACCACCTCTGTCATTTGTAAAACCTTGATCTCTAGCGCTTCTGTAAACATTTGGCATCGCTTGTTGCGCTCTTTCAGCTTGTTTACGTTCTCTTCTTTTCATAAAGTATTCCGCGCCAGTTCTAGATTGTCCAAAATCAGTACTACGTATTTTTTGATTTAATCCTCTTAAAGATTCTAAACCACGTCTTGCTAAATTAAATGGTGTAGGAATATTTCTTAATAAATTTATAATACCTTTTAATGGATTGTTAGATTTTTCTACTTGATCAATGTATTCTTGATCTTGTTCATCGTTAGTTGTTTCATCTATCACACTCATATCACTTACACCTTGAAATCTATTCATGTCCAAAGGAGTATTAGTTCTTAAAAAAGCAGGTCTTGTTCCTAAATTATAATTAAAATTAAAATTATCTTTTGTTGCTAAATAAGGATCATAATCATATCCAGCCAAATTTTGAATACTAAAAGCAGGATCTTGAACACTATTTGTAAAAACACCATCGGGTCTATTCATTAATATTTGAGCATCTCTCATTTCTTCTGATTGAGGATATAATTGATTTTCAAAATTACTCATTATATTTTTAGCCATTGTGTTATTTGATTGAGGATATAACTGATTTTGAAATTGAAAAGCCAATGGATTTAAAGTAGCTATACCACTAGGTCCTTCTAAAGGTCGTAGTAATTGTTCTAATCTTAATTCATCTAATGTGGCCATTATGCTAATCCTCTTTGTCTAAGACGTATTTGTTGCTCTTCAGGTGATAATAAAGCAAGTTCTGTTGGTGTCAACCCTTGTGATGTAATGTTTCCTGGAGCCTGAGGCTGTAATACTTGAGCATTAGGCATTGGTTGTATAGGTAATGGTAGTGTTTGTATTTCTTCCAATAAATAATTATTTAAATTAATTCCTTCTTGATTTTCTTCTTCAAGACTAGGTTCATATGCTAAACCACCTTTAGAAAATCTTTGAGGTTCAACATTTTCTTGAAAAGAAGAATTAAGTTTTAATCTTCTCATATCTAATTCCATTCTTAATATTGAAGGAAGAGCTATAGTAAATGCATCTGGAGTTCCAAGATTTCGTGCGATCTCTCTAAATCTATCTCGTATATCATCAGAAGGAAAATAAGGATCATATTTTCCTGTTCTTAAATTATTAAAATTAGATGATGATAATTGTCTATCAGAAAATTGTGTTTCTAAATTATTTCTAGATATTCCTAAAATTTCTGCTGCATTTATGTTTTTAAACATTTCTTTTTGCACTTCAAATCTTGCTTTATTAGACTCATAATATCTTGTAATAACATCGTTTGGTTCTATAGGACCACCTCTTAATAAACCAAACGCACCACCTGTAAACTCTCTTCTAGCATTTCTAATACCTCTTTGATATTCAGCTATTTTAAATCCCATAGATTTAAGTGGATCAACTTCTATTGGTCTAAAACCAATAAATCCTGCTATTTGATCATTTAGTTCTAATATCTTACCTGTTTTTGTAGGTGTCTCCGTAGCTGCTTGAGCTATTCTTATATATTGTTTGTATGAAGGAGCTAATGCTTCCATTAAATGTCTAAATTTAATTGATACTCTATCACCTAACGGTGTTTGATCTGTATATAAAAGTCTACCATCTCTTGTTCTACCTCCTCTTCCAGGAAGTAATGGAAATAAATTTACATCTGCAGCAGCTTCTGTCCAAATAGATTCATCAATAAAGGGTGCAGCAATTTCTGTAATTGCTTCATCAGCTCCTGTAACAAATCCTTTTAAAATAGTATCACCATCTTTTGTAGCACTCATAACTTCATTAGCTAAAACTCTAAATGGTCTACCTATTAAATCATATGCATTACTGTGACTAAAATCTATATATTTTAATCCTCCTGTATCTTCATCTCTAATTGGAATTAAAGTTGAATTTTTTGACCACTCAGGAACAAATTGTCTTAATGCTTGTATTTCATCATCAGTTACATCATATAAAGCTTTAGCTCCTTCTACAGCCATGGCTGGAACAGCGTTTAAAGTAAATGCCATACCTGCAGCTCTAGTTGCACCAATGCTATACATTGGATTATTATTTTTAACAAAACCTTTTCCTTCTATAAAAACCACTGGTCCTATATCACTTCCTCTAATTATTTCGTTTGGACCAGGTATATGTTTCATTTCTTTAATTGCTTGTTGACCAATGTTTACTGTTGATCTAATCATTTCAGATGGAAACGACATAAAGTTACCAACAGGTAATAGTCTTGCAGTTCTTACAACATCTCCAACATAAGCGTAATTAGGAACAGTATTTCTAACAATAGCTGCTGCTTCTTCTTTTAATTGTTTTGTAAACTCAGGACTATCTGCATTTAATTTTACATTTCTTCTTGCTGCATCTTTTACATAAGCATTTTTTCTTCTTTCTAATTCAACAAAATAATTTGTAATTTTCCAAAAATCATCTTCAGCAACATATTTACCCTGTAAATATTCAGGAACTTTTTTTAATTTAGAAAGCATTGGATTTAATACAGAATCTAAATCAGATATCTTGTCTCCAAATTGAACGTCTTTCATTAGAGCCCTAAGATCTCCAATTTGAACCTGTGAATTTACTACACCTAATTCCAATAATTCTCTGTAAGCTGCTTCAAAATCTGCATCTTTAAATCTAGTGTTTTTTAAATTACCTACACCAGATATCTGCCAACCTTTTCTAAACGCATCTCCTAACATTTTTGGATTTCTAAAACCTTGAAATAATATTCCATTTGCAGCAGCAAATGCACCGGCACTTATAATATTACGTAAGTGTGTAGGTATTGAGAATACTGTTTTTGCCAATTGTGATGTTGCTTTTGGAAACAATAATAAATTTCTATATAAAAAACTTGCACCTTTTTCAGCTGATGTCGCTCCTTCTCTACCTCTAACTGCAGCTGTAAAATATCCTTCTGTTAAACTGTTTGCTTTCTCTAATGCTTCCGCAATAGGTCTAGTTGTAAATTTACCAATTAATGGATTTGCAATATCACCTGATTTAAATGTTGAAAGACCTGCTAATTTATCTTTTCCCTCACCTATTTTAATTATCTCTACAACTCCATTAGTTGCTTGTTCCGCCTCTTTTCTGCTTTTCCAAAAACTACCTATACCTCCTTGTGATTGAGTCAAATCATTTTGATCAATCATTTGTTTCATCATTGCACTATGTCTAGCCATTCCAGATAATTCAGTAATTGCATTAAACACCGAGTATCTAGGATCTTTCATTTCTCCTAAAAGTTTTCTTATTTCTTTTGCAGGTCCATTAGTTTCATCAATTATATTTTTTACAAATTTTTCATCTTTACCAATAACTTCTAATGTTTTTTTAATATAAGAAGGATCTGGTAAACCTTTTGCAGATTTTTTAGCTTTTATTCCATCTTCTAAAATTCTATCTACAATATTTCTTGCTTCTTGATAAAATGGTTCAGTGTTTCTTTTACCTGCTGATGAAGCTAATTGTTTTGCAAAGAAAATGGTTGCTCCTTCTTTTACTTCTTCAGTTGGTTTATATCTACCAAAGATACCTAGAAAAGGTGAATCTTCAAATATTTTATATGTATTTTCTACAGAAGATTTTATTCTTTCTTGTAAAATTTTTCTTAATTCCCCTGGATTATATTTATTTGTAGTTTTAATTAGATCACCTACAGTTTGTCTAGCTCCGTCCACAGTGTTAAGAAGATCACCTATTGTTTCTTGACTAAGACCTTTTTCTTTTAATGATTGTGTAAATATATCTACTTTACTTTTACTAGGAAGAGTTTTTGTTAAATCTCCATCTAATATTAGTTTATTTATTTGTGAATAAAATTCATCTTTTTCTTGCTTACTTAATGATCGATCTAATACTTTTTGCATTTCTGGAAATGCTCTTTGAATACTTTTGTCTAAAGTCTTAACTAACTCTGTTGCTCTATTCATATCTGCTGATCTAAATCCTTCCATAACTTTTTGTGAACCAAATAAAGCTTTAGTCAATGGTCCTTCGGGAGTAAAAGCTTCTGCAAATTTATTTAGATATCTTTCAAATGCATTATTACTATATGCAAGTTCTTTTCCTTTTTGTGCTAAAGCTTTTGCACTTTTACCTGCAGCACCTACAATAGGTGTAAATAATAACGATTCACTACCAAATTTTAATCTATTTAATAATTTTCTTGTAGCGTCTTCTCTTCCTTCTGTTTCAAAAGTATCTAATTGAGTAGGTCCTCTATCAAATAAATCACCGAAAGTTCCTATGTTTTCTACGTCTGCAACAAAAAATTCTCCTGCAGATCCTCCCATAGCACCAACTACAAATCTTTGTGTTTTTTCTGTTTGATTTAATTTATATGCTTGTTCCGCACCTTTAACTAATTTTTTATTACCTGAGCTAACAAGATTATTTTTAGCTCTATTTTGAAAATACTTAGTAGCTAATTTACTTCCTACTTTAAAACCATATGCTCCAGGCACACCAATAGAAGTTAATGCTTCTGTTAATTTACCAATACCTTTTTGTTCTGCTAGTTCTTCAAACGGATTTAATTTATCAAAAAATGATTCAACATCCGCAGCTGTATTTGTATCAAAACCTAAATCAATTAATTCTGCACCTAATGAAAATACACCTTCAGGAACTTTTATAAGACCAGATGCAATTCCAGATAAACCTGCGGTATACCATGATACCTCATTGTTTTCTTCCGCAGAAAACATTGGAGTAAATTTTGCCATTTAACCTCCTTAAATTTCACCTATTCCTGTTGTAATACCTTCACCTGGTAAATTAGAATAGCTTTCTGATTGATCTTTAAATCTTTCTTTCTTTTGTTTTAATGATTCTATTGTTCCTGGAAACGCACTAAATTCATTCTCTGGTTTAAAATCTTGTAAAGGTCCTTCTTTTTTGTCTTTATTACTATCATCATCAGTAGAAATATCATCTTCCGCTGGAATAGAATCTATAGTACTACCATATGTCTCAAATCCTTCTTTAGTTATTTTATGATATCTATTTGAAAAAGGATCATACACAACTTGACCACGTAATTCTTTTAATTGTCTTTTATTCGTTTCTCGTGCTTTTTGATCATTAATATCAAAAGTAAGAACTCCTCCTGATCTTGTACCGATTTTTTTATATAATTCTCCTGATGTAACAGTTTTAAATTCAGCTGCTCTTTGTGCTGCATCCGTACGACCTGGATAATTTGTTATTTCGTCTGCAAAAATTTCTGCTTTAGCAGCTTTTAAAAGTTCATCTCCTTCATTATCTAATTTAAATTTTTCTAATTTTAATTCATTAGCATATTGATTGTCTATTTTTTCTATTGCTAGTTTTCTTTCAGCAGCTAATCTAGTTATTAAATTATCTCTTTCAGCATCTGTTAATTCTTTATTTGCATATATTTTGTTTTGTAATTCTTTACCTTTATTAATTACATCAGCTTTAAGTGCTTCTAATTTATTTTCAATGTCCATTGCTTGTACGTCTTGTTCTTTTTTAGTTTCTATTGCTGCACCAGTTGCTTTTAATCTAATGTCTCTTTTAAATCTATCTTCTGCTGCTTTTTCTTTTAACATTGTTGATACAGGTTTCTCAGCTGCTCCTATAAGATTTTGAACAAGATTACCACCTTCTGTATTAGCTAATTGTGGGCCGTACTGTAATAAAAAAGTTGTTAGAGGATCATATCCTCCTCTGTCTCCAGCTGCTTCAAGTAAAGACGTTCTGTATTGTTCTTGTATATCTTCAAAAGATTTATTTGGTCCTCTTTTAAATGTAGGAACTGCAAAATCAAAATCGTATCCTAGTTCTTCTGCTGATCTAGTTCCTTCACCAAAATTATTACCAAAACCAAGATCTGTAGGATAACTTCCAACTTCATATTGTTCTCTATCTACAATACCAGTCATAATGCCATCGCCGACATTACCTCCTTTTCTAAACATTGGTCTTCTAAATACTTTACTCATATTAATTTCCTGTTGGTCTAAACGCTCTATACAAACCTGCTAGTGTAGCACCTGCGCTTATACCTGTTTGAACATTACTTGGTCCTGATGTTGGTTGAATAGTTTGTGAAGTTCCTCCAGGGTAACCTGCAATTAATCCAGTGATCCCTGAACCCAGAGCCTGTGTAGCTTGGAGTGGTTGGTTTAATTGATTTTGTAATAACTGTTGCTGTGCTGATAATTGTGCTTGTTGTTGAGCTTGGTTGATACCTCCTAGTGTCTGTAAAGCTCCAACATCTTGACCTAAGAAAGCTTGACCAGCTTGACCTAAATTTAATTGATTAGCAATATTTTGTTGAGCTAATTGTTGAGCTTGACCAAAACCTTGTTGTAATAATTGTGCTTGTAATGCAGCTCTGTTTCTATCTGAAGCTTGTTGATATTCTGCTCTTTGAACACCTTCACGTCCTCCACCAAATGCACCAGCTCCTATTGCTTGTGCTGCTAATGCTGGTAATCCTTTTTGAGCTTGTACATCGAATTGTTGTAAAGTTGTATCAATTACATCTTGTTGATACGGAGACATAAATTGTTGATAACCAGTTGGTCCAGCTGAAGCTTGAGCTGCTTGAAGAAAAGGTTTATAGCCACCTATACCTGCAAGTGCTGTTTGTTGTGCTTGTTGTTGTAATGGATCTTGACCTGCAACAAATTGTGGACCAAATATTTGTGAAAGATCAGCGTCTTTTAAATCACCTGTTACTTGTTGTAATTGAGTTATAAACGGTTTTGCTGCCGCTTCTATAAACTCAGGTGGTTGTGTTATTTGTGTAATTGTTTCAGCCATTATACTCTTCCGCCTTTTTCTAATTTTTTCATCATATCGTACATACGTTGTGCACCTTTATTAACGTTTCCGTCTCCCATTCCTCTTACAGCATCAGCTGTAAATACAAATTCATTATTAGCTAACATCGCAGGAATGTCATCTGCCTTTTCTTTTACACCAACTGGAGGAATAAATCCACCTGTTTCTCTAAGGTCTAATTCTGTAACCCCCGCAGGGTTTTGATTCAATGGTAGATTCATGATGCCGGCTGCTTCTATAGCATTTTGTTCTGGACTACCTAACGCATAGCCTATTCTACCACCATTAGCTGCCATTGTTTTCTGTTCAGCTACTTTCTGTCTACGTTTATTTTCTAAAAACTCTTTATAAAGTTGTTCAGCATTTTGTTTCTTATTGAATTCTTCTCTACCTTTTAGATATTCTTCAAACTCTGTTCCACCTGCATAACCTATTCTACCACCGTAAGCAACGTTTGCTCTATTCATATCTTGATTATACTCGGATAAATCTACTTCTACTTGTTCAAGAATAGCTGCATCTTCATCTGCTGCATCAGAAAATGTTCTTTGATTTTTATATGCATTAATTAATTTATTTCTTAATGCTCCAACATCTCTAGTAATACCTTCGGGATCACCTTCTTCTTCTGCTTGATTTAATAGTCCACCTAGTAAAGAACCACCGGCAAATATTTTTGCAGTATTTGCTAAATCAGATCCTCCAGTAAAAAAATTTTTAGCTGCACTAAATATACCTTTATTACCCATGCTTTTAGCACCTGCTGCAAAAGGATGAGTTGCTGCTCCTCCAAATAAAGTACCCACACTGCCTTTTAAACCACCTAAACCAAGAAAAGGAGATTTTCCAAAAGCCATAGGTGCAAAGTTTAAAGCAGCTAAAGCCAACATTGGATTTTTCTTAACAGTCTTAGCTACACCTTTTACAGCGCTTTTGACGCCTTTAGTAACTGATTTAACTAGACTTCCTAGTCCATATAATTGTCTTGGTTGTAATCCTCGTGATATCGCCATAATTTAAATATATTTATACTGTTGAGCAGGCGTAGAATCCTGTAAATATAATACTTTATTTGATTTTTTCGCTATCGTCAACAGATTTTGCGAGCTCTAATAGATCAAAGAATCGACCACAATATTGATGGTCTCCAACGTGAGTTATATTATCCATAGCATAGATATATACTTCTCCTCCCATATCTGTCCATCTTTGACAGAAACCAAAATCTTCACCAAAATATCTTTTAGTTTCTACATCATGTAATGTATCAAATAAATTGTACATATTATCTTTTTTGACTTCTTTACCATTAATAACTGTAGGCTGATATATTTCTAATTCTGGATGATGTTTAATCATTTTTTCAATAACTTCTCTTTTAATTAACATACATCCTGTAGGAGCATGAGATACTTTAATGACTCCATTTTCCATAGTCATTTCATTTCCTTTACCCATTTTAATTGGAAATATGTGACCTGCTTTTAATATATCATCAGGAGTTTTAACCATATCGGTTTCTTTTATTTTTTTCCACATCTTATCTGTATCAAATGTTTTCATTGGATATGGACAAGAAATAACATCTTTATCTGCACCTATCATTTTATATATAGTTTTAGAATTAAAATCTATGTCTGAGTCTATGAACAATAAATAATCATAATGATCTTTATGATTTAAAAATTCTGCTACACATAAATTTCTACCTTGTGTAACTAAAGATGATTTAAGTAATGTAAAACTAACTAGTATACCTTGTTGCATACAGTCTAATTGAAACTTTAATACAGCTTGAGTATAATGCATAGACACTTCACTATGACAAGGAGTACAAACCATTATCTTTGCTTTTGGTTTATCTATAATATTACCTATGTTAATAGTTCTAACGTTTGAATCTACCTGTTCTATTTTTTCTGTTTGATAAGTATCTGCGTTAGCAGTTGTTTTCTTTTTTTCAGAAAACCATATTGGTTCATTATTTTGCATTTAGTGCTCCTCTCAAAAATCTTGTCCATGCTTGTCCTTTTACTCCCCAGTCATAAAATCTATTTACATAATTTTGTTGCATCTTTAAATGATCCTGGAGCCCTGGAGCATGAAGCATATCCGCAGAAGCTTCTATACCTGCAGCAAACTTTCTAGCTAAACTTTTGTAATTATTTGAATAAGGTACATACATTGGAAACTCTGCACCTGTTTCATATATAGCACCATAATTAGTTGTAATACAATATAGACCCGCTGACATTGCTTCAAGTAATGAAATACAAGATGTCTCTTCCCAGATACTTGGGTATACAAACATTCTATAGTCTTTTAAATTTTTTTTAATATATTCATTTGGTTTATAGCCAATGTAATTTACATTAGGTAGTTGTCTTGCTTGTTCATATAAAGCTTCGTATGATTTATCATTAGCTTCTGCAAAATCTTTTCCATATACTTCACAAGAAGAATAAACATCTAAACTAATTAATGGATTGTTAACTAATTGCATTGCACCTAATAATACAGATAAACCCCTCCAAGGTGTGCAGTGATGAATTATTTTTATTGGATCACCTTTTTTATATTGTGTTATAACTGGTTGTACTTCTTCAATACCATTTTTAATAACTACACATTTCTCTCTTGGTAAATCAAATCTTTTTGTAAACTGTTCAAAGTTCCAATTAGAATTAAATACATACCAATCATATTTATCATGATTCGATTTATCACTAAACCATGGATTTAAATTAGGTTGATCCCAAGAATTTTTTTGCCAAAGAATATTTAACTTGGTTGGGTGTAAAGGTATTTTACCTGGAACTGATGTGCAAATTTCTACTTGATTAAGTAAGCTAGGTTCTACATGCTTTCTTAAATATTCAAATTGTAGTTCTGTTCCGCCTCTAGGATTTTGGTTTGTCATTATTTTGATTCATTACTTTCTGAAATACTTCAAGACCTTTGTTAGTAATTTGAACTGTAACATCTTCTACAATATCAGGTCCTTCTACTTTCTCTTTAAATACTTCTCCTGTCTTGGTATTTCTGTATGTTGTTGTAGTTACACAATCTATTTTTGGTATATCTTTATCCATTTTCTTGTGATCTATCTATCAAAAGATAACTTATTTGTCCAGTGATCTCGTTTGCTGTGTCTGCCTGTATTTTTAAAATATCTCCACCTTCTAGGTTAATAACATTCTTAGCTAAGTTTTCAGTAGACTTATTTAATTGTGCATGAGCTATTTGTACATCAGAACCACCTGACTTTTTTAAATATAAATCTGTATCAACATTACTGGCTGTATCATGCACTGCTTGTACAGATTTAACAATTGCAATAGCAGACGTAGTAATAGTTAATGCTGTTGTTAAATTGGTTGTTGTTAAATTAAACGTTTCGCTTTTAAAAAAATTAGCCACCTAAAAACCACTCCTTTTGATCTTCTTCATTTTTTAAATCTTGTTGAAAAGAGAAGTTAAGTTGATTTTTTAAAGTGTCAAGAGCTTCTAAAATTTGTCTTTGATTCTCCACATCATATTCTTGTTTTGGTTCTGGTATGTA
>Ga0255769_10004402_pt1 | contig 13713 bp, 15 predicted proteins | sample 041ome_9_FD_179637 | JGI IMG/M metagenome (GOLD analysis project Ga0255769, IMG submission 179637) | Coastal salt marsh microbial communities from the Groves Creek Marsh, Skidaway Island, Georgia - 041413US metaG (version 2) | ecosystem: Environmental > Aquatic > Marine > Intertidal zone > Salt... | reverse complement strand
GGAACATCCCTTTGCTTCGGCGGCATGTTTCGACATTGTGCAGATCATATACAAACCCGCCGCTTTCGCGTGGCTTGGGATCGTCGCTGGATCAGGACGGCGCCATTTCGCGATGTCCAGTTTCGCGCCTTTCATTTTGGCATCACCATAGTAATTGCCCCACTCCCACGCAGCAATCGCCACACGAACTGGATTGCGTTTGGATGCGACACCCATATCTTCACCGGCGCCACGCCATGCAATCGCACGGACATAAGCATCGGTGAAACCGTTCGCTTCCAGCACCTGTTTTTTGGCTGCTTCTAATTCATCAACAGAATATGGAATTTCAAAATCCAAACATTTCGCAGAGTAATGCAGACGCTCAGAATGTTCACGGCTTTTGAAAATCTTACCGTTATACGCGCGTTCGCCTTCAAAGACCGAGCTGGCATAATGCAAACCGTGCGTCAAAATATGCACGTTTGCATCGCGCCACTCGATCAATTTTCCATCCATCCAGATTTTGCCGTCGCGGTCATCGTAACTACCAGCCATGGTCGTTCCCCTTAAATGCGTTTTCGATAATTGCGCAATTTACGGCCGCTTCGGACATAATATTGCGTCAAAACTGAGATTCGGTATCAGTTTGTGCTTGGAATGTCAACAAGGCTGACATAAAATACCCCAAGGGACGCAGGAGGCATCAGATGCAAAATCAAAACCGCACAATGGGCGAGGCGCTGCTTTATCTTACAGATGAACAGTTACGCCAAGGGATCGAAGCCATGTTTTTTGCCTATCGCGGTTTTACGGCGGACCCTGATCGCATATTAGAAGAGAAAGGATATGGTCGCGCCCATCATCGTGCCGTTCATTTTATCAACTGCGCCCCAGGGACCACGGTCAACAATCTGTTGAAAATACTGGGTGTAACCAAACAATCCTTAAACCGCATTTTACGCACATTGATCGAAGACGGCCTGGTCACCGTTCACGTGGGCCAACGCGACAAACGCGAACGCAATTTGTTTTTAACCGATAAAGGTCGTGCATTAGAACAACAGCTGTCTGACGCCCAGCGCAACCGCATGCGTGCCGCCTATCGCCAAGTGGGGCCGGACGCAGTGGCAGGTTTTCGCACAGTGCTTGAAGCCATGATGGACCCCGAAATGCGCCGCGCCTATCTTGGCCTTAGACAGGAATAATATTCATGACCGCACATTTGTTAATTGTTGACGATGATGAACGCATTCGCGATTTGCTTAAGCAATTTTTGATTAGACATGGGTTTATGGTCAGCGCGGCGCGCGATGCCGAACATGCCCGACGCATCCTAGACGGTCTAGATTTCGACATGATCATCCTAGATGTCATGATGCCAGGCGAAGATGGTGTTTCTTTGACCAAATGGATACGCGATGGCAGAGACACGCCCATCATGCTTTTGACGGCGAAGGGCGAAACCGAGGATCGCATCGCAGGGCTAGAAGCAGGTGCCGATGATTATCTATCAAAGCCATTTGAACCTAAGGAATTACTTTTGCGGATTAACGCAATTCTGCGGCGCACGCCAGAACCGGCAACACCCCCAGAAATGCCCACAATGTTGCGCCTTGGGTCGGTGCGTTATGATATCGAACGGGGCGAATTATTGCAGGGTAATCAAATCATTCGCCTGACGGGAACGGAAAACCAATTGATGCGCATTTTCGCGGCAAGTGTGGGCCAACCGGTTTCACGCGCCGATCTGGTTACAGCATTGGGTCGCGACGAAGCCCAAGCGCAAGATCGCGCGATCGATGTGCAGATCACACGCCTCAGACGCAAGATTGAAGCCAACTCCAAAGAACCAAGATACCTACAAACAGTACGGGGATCAGGGTATTTGTTGATGTCTGATTAATCACACCAGTTTTCTGGAAAATAGTGCACGCTTTTGGTGCGCACATGCCAAGCTTAAGAAATGTTGCGTATGCGCATGTAATCAGTATTCGATCCGTGCGACCGACCGTAAATGTTCTGCCGTGGTCGTGGGCAAATCGAAAAATTCCAAATATGCAGGTATCATTTCAAACAGCATATCGGTGCCAATCTGTGTTTGGCATCCACGCGCCGCTGCCTCAGATAAAAATGCAGTCATTTCAGATGTCATGACAACTTCGCCGACAAATGTGTCCGCTGACAATTTGTCAACATCCAGCGGCATAGGGTCACTTTTTACCATACCCAGCGGTGTGGCATTGACCACGACGTCCCACCCCGTCGGATCGTTTGATCCAACGGTTACCAAGAGGTCGGGATAATGATGTTGTAACCGGCGACCCAACCCTGTGGCGCGGGTTGCCTTGGTATCATATAATCCAATACGCGCAGCGCCTTCGGCAGCGATGCTTGCCGCAATCGCAGACCCGACACCGCCCGCACCAATGATCAGCGCCGAAGATCCCTTGATTATGCACCCCTTATTCGACAGACCGCGAACAAAACCTGATCCATCAAACATATCCCCGATCAATCGACCCTTTTTATCGCGCTTGACCGCATTGCATGCGCCGCAAATTTGAACGGATGCAGTCGCATGATCCAAAAGATCAACCACTGCAACCTTATGTGGCATCGTAATCAGCGCGCCCGCAATATTATGTTGCTTGAATAAAAGTGGTAAAAAGGCATCAAAATCTTGAACATCACAGCCCATAGGCACCACCACGACATCGATATCAGCCTGTTCAAAATAAGGGTTATAAATCATCGGCGCTTTAAAACTATGCGTTGGCATTCCGATATGCGCGATAAAGCGTGTATGACCTGTAATCAGCTGTTTCATTCTATTCTCAATATTATTTTGGCATACCATTTATGTCATTTTCAAAAGACAATTCAAGCAATTTACAAAGATATCCGTAGGATATTTGCGCTGAGGTTAAACAGAAATCTAAATTAAAAATACGCTTTACAGAACATTGAATTTGGGAAACTGTGAGCCAAACGAGGAGTGTGTTATGCCAGATTTGCTGACCAATGTTGCCGAAAACTATGTCAATCAAGATCTCTTTGCCGGTATCGAATGGCGCATCGATCAAGATGGCAAACCGATCTTTCAGGGCTGCGCAGGTGTGAAAGACATTGAAACCCGTACATTCATTCCCAAGAACGCAATTTATCGTATCTATTCAATGACAAAACCAATTGTTTCGTTTCTGGCGATGATGCTGATCGAACGGGGCGTTTTTCGCCTGTCCTCTCCGATCCAGAATTTCGATCCACGATTTAAATCAATGAAGGTGATCGATCAACATGCGCATATCGAACCGGCTACCGCACTGATTACCATCGAGCATCTTTTAACCCATCAGGCTGGTTTTTCATATGATTTCTCGTTGGGATGCCCGATCAGCGCACATTATCGCGATGCCCAGCTGATCGAAGATGGCGGACGTGATCTAACCGATATGATGGGCGTTTTGGCAGAGCTGCCCTTGGTCTTTCATCCTGGAACACAATGGAAATATTCAATCTCAACCGATGTATTGGCACATATCATAGAATGTGCAACAGGTGAGCGCGTTGATGATTTATTGCAACGGTTGATCTTTGATCCGCTGGACATGCAAGACACAGGGTTCAGCCTACCACTGGACGGCGCATCAAGATTAATGGAAGTGTACGGAATGCGGTCTCTTCACGGACTGCCCGCGCTAAAACCTGCCCCGCATGTGCTTGTACCTGCGGATCTTGGGTCAAGCCATCCAACAGATGATCCGGATTTCCGCAGGGGCGGACATGGCCTTTATTCAACACTTGATGATTATATGGCCTTTGCAAATATGTTATTGTCTGGTCAAACACCCGAAGGGGAAACATTATTATCACCCGCCATGTTAAAACTTGCGCTTGCGCCTCGGGTGCACTTTGGGGCGAGGGGCATGCGGATTAATGATGAACCATTCGCAGGATACAGTTGGAACTTATTGGGTCGGGTCATGACCGACGTCGGCGCAGCGGCATATGCCACCCATCTTGGCGAATTCGGTTGGAGCGGAGCCGCAGCAACATATTTTTGGGTTGATCCCACCAAAAACATGACAGGATGTGTGATGACGCAGTTCCTGGGGTCGCAACACCCAATCGGATCAGATATGCAGGCTGCTGCGATGTCGATGCTTGGCTAAATCGTTTCACAATTTGAACGGTGGGTTACTATCGTCGGTATAATTCAAAAGGGCGTGCCATGATTGAACTGTCTTATTCCGAAGCAACAGCGCTTGCGACCAAAGCAGCGCGCGGTGCAGGGCATCATTGGGGCGAAGCCGAAGAGGCCGCCATCGCCACCTCATGGTTATGCGCCGCCGGCTATGATGGTCTAAAACATTTACACCGCGCAATGACCCACATCGATACACCGGCCTGTCCCTTAAAGGTCGGCATACAGATTTTGGATTTTGCACGTATTAAGACGGGCGCAATTGATCAAAATACCGTGTTTCTTGCAATAAAAGAGCCGATTTTTGTCCTACCCTTCGCTGTGCAAGCGGCCAAGATCAGACAACAGAACCTGACGTTTCACGTCGATCATCACGCTATTTCCATCGATGCCCATGGTCATGTGAATGGCATAGGTTCTGTTCAAGATATTGCACAGGCGTCTTTAAAAGTTGTCCCGGCCCAGACAAAAGCAATTTATAACAAAACACATCCAAATCGACGTGTTTTTACACAGGTTGATACCTTTGACGCGCTCACATCGCTCGCACATATGACATATGTTCCCGCTACAGAAGCATCGCGCGCCGCGGGGGCGGGGGCAGGCACATCCGACAATGATTAATTGCCAAATAAAAAAGCCGCGCGAATAGCGCGGCTTGGATTGAGATCACAGAACCAAATTAATCGCGCAGTAATTCGTTGATACCTGTTTTACTGCGTGTTTGTGCGTCAACGCGTTTCACAATAACTGCACAATACAAGTTGATTCCGTTTTTAGATGGCATTGAGCCTGAGACAACAACAGAATACGGCGGTACTTCGCCATACATCACTTCGCCGGTTTCGCGATCAACGATTTTGGTCGACTTACCGATGTAAACACCCATGCCCAAAACGGACCCTTCACGGACAATACAGCCTTCGACAACTTCGGAACGGGCGCCGATGAAACAGTTATCTTCGATAATTGTTGGACCCGCTTGCATGGGTTCCAACACGCCGCCAATACCTACGCCGCCTGATAGGTGAACGCTTTTGCCGATCTGCGCACAGCTGCCAACAGTGGCCCATGTATCAACCATCGTCCCTTCGTCAACATAGGCGCCTAGGTTTACGAAAGATGGCATCAAAACAACGCCTTTTGCGATATATGCAGATTTACGAACAACACAGTTTGGTACTGCGCGGAACCCAGCGGCACGCCATTGGTTTTCACCCCAGCCCGCGAATTTGCTGTCCACCTTGTCCCACCAACCGCCATTTTGCGGGCCACCTGCGTGAATTTCCATATCCTTGATGCGGAACCCCAACAACACGGCCTTTTTCGCCCATTGGTTCACATGCCAATCGCCATTGTCCATTTTTTCGGCAACGCGCAACGTGCCGCTGTCAAGCGCATTCAACGTATCTTCGATGGCTTCGCGTGTTTCGCCAGTGGTCGCCGGTGTAATTGTGTCACGCGCGTCCCACGCGGCTTCGATGGCTTTTTCTAATTGTGCATTGGACATGTCTAGGTTCCCTTGTACGGATATAATTTTGCGTTGGTATATAGAAGCTGACGCAAAGGCACAATGCCGCAGATCAAAGCGGGGCCTGCGACGGATTTGCCCCGCATACCAAAACTGCAACGCGTTCATCTGGCTCAGGACGATATGCACCACTTGTCAAGGCGGCCAGCGCCGTGGCGCCCGCAGGTTCAACATATTGACGCAAATCATTCCACAATCGATCTTGCGCATTGGTGATATCGTCGTCACTCACGGTGATCGATAAAATTTCTTGCTCTGTCGCCAAATCAAAACAAATCTGACCAATCTTTTTTGCACCCAACGCATTTGCGGCGACGCCAGTAATAGGAACATCCACAGGTTCACCTGCAGTCAAAGCCGCGTTTAGGGTCGCACAAGTCACAGGTTCTACAGCAACAATTTTGCGTGCGCCCGCAAACCACCCCATGGCCCCTGCGATCAAACCGCCACCGCCGACAGCAATCAGCACTGTATCGGCCTGCAAACCCTGATCTTGCCATTCATGGAATAAGGTACCCTGACCAATCACTGTCTTGGGTGCGTCATAGGCATGGATCTGCATTGCGCCTGTGTCTGCGCCATACTCTAAAGCGGCATTTAGTGCGTTGACATATTCGCCATGCACCACCGTTAAATGCGCACCAGTTGACCGGATCAACCCAATTTTGGCGGGGCCTGCGATTTCAGGAACAAAGATATGCGCGGGAATACCCAATTGTTGCGCAGCAAAGGCAACAGCAGCGCCATGATTGCCACCAGAGGCGGCAACCACACCAGCCTTTGGAACATCGGCCTGTAACAATGTGTTCATTGCGCCACGCACCTTAAAGCTGGCCGTATATTGCAAATTCTCAAGCTTGAGATCGATAAAACAGCCTTGCCCATAGTCATAACCATCAACGCAGGGCGTTCGACGCACATGTCCGCGCAATCGCAGTGCCGCCTGTTCAATTTCTTGATGCCACGCTGTCATTTGCTTGCTCCTGTGTCACCCCGACATACGATACAACAATGATCGCTGCGGTGGCTTGTATGATGGTCTAATACCTGATTTTGTAGATACAGATCAGAAAAGGGATGCCAATGTCAAAACGAATTTTTCCAGATGCCGCCAACGATTTAACCGCCGCGAATGAAATTCCCGACACCCCCCAGACGCGCGCATCAGCATATAAGTTGGCCTTTTCAGACCAAGATTTTTTGCTGCGTGACGAACTGCGCCCCGTACGTTTTCAACTGGAGCTGTTGAAACCACAGATGATAATGGATGAACATGCTATTCAATCGACTGTGGTCATGTTTGGCGGCGCGCGCATTCCCGAACCCGAAAAGGCTGCAACAGCGCGCACAAAGACCTTGGCAAATCTCTCCGTTTATTATGATCAGGCGCGGATTCTGGCGCAAAAAATTACTGAGATCAGCCTGTCCCAAGGGGGGCGCGACATGGTTGTGACCACCGGCGGCGGCCCCGGCGTGATGGAGGCCGGAAACCGAGGTGCTGCCGATGCAGGCGGTATATCGATTGGCCTGAACATCGTCTTGCCACATGAACAAGCCCCTAATGAATACGTTACGCCAAACTTATGCTTTAATTTCCACTATTTCGCGATCCGGAAAATGCATTTTCTTATGCGTGCAAAAGCAATCTGTGTCTTTCCTGGCGGGTTTGGGACACTTGACGAACTGTTCGAAGCACTCACCCTGATACAAACAGGCCGCATGTCACCTGTTCCAATTTTATTGTTTGGGCGCGCGTTTTGGGAAACAATTGTAAATTGGTCGGCGCTTGCAGATGCAGGAACGATATCGGACGATGACCTTAATCTATTCCGCTTTGTCGACACTGCAGACGAAGCTTTGGATTTGATAATGAACTGGTCGGCCCGCTAAATGCGCCGTTTGGCTTGCGCGGAACAAGGGACATGTAATAAACACCTCCTGACCGCACAGCCTGCATCACATTCCGGAGTTCCCAATGTCATTTGATCGTTCTATCAAAATTGCCCCCTCTATCCTTTCTGCAGATTTTGCCAATTTCGGCGCCGAAATTCGCGCAATCGAAGATCAAGGGGCTGATTGGGTCCACATTGATGTGATGGATGGGCATTTTGTTCCAAACCTGACCTTTGGCCCACCCGCAGTCAAGGCGTTCCGCCCCCATGCGAAAACCGTAATGGATGTACATTTGATGATCGCCCCTGTTGATACTTATATCGATGCCTATGCAGATGCTGGCGCGGATATTCTGACCGCCCATATCGAGGCAGGACCGCATATTCACCGCACATTGCAAGCGATACGCGGCGCGGGGATGAAAGCTGGCGTTGCCCTGAACCCAGGTACGCCCGCCGAATCTATTGAACATCTGCTAGATCTGACCGATCTGGTTTGTGTGATGACGGTAAACCCAGGCTTTGGCGGGCAAAAATTCATTGACATGACGGCCAAGGTTCAAAAGCTGCGCACTATGATCGGGGATCGCCCCATTCACATTGAAATCGATGGTGGCATGGATCCCAAGACCGCGCCATTGATGGCCGCCGCTGGGGCCGATGTTTTGGTCGCAGGATCGGCCGTGTTTCGTGGCGGATCGGTTGATAACGCAACTGTCTATGGCGACAACATTCGCGCCATTCGCGCGGCGGCAAACGGCGCGCTGTGATGGCTGCAACGCCTCACATCTGTGATTTTGGCGCGGCCCTGCCCGATTTTGCCCTGCCCGACACAAACGGCAGGCTCATCCGCCGCGATGATATCGTGGGCAAACGGGGTACATTGGTGATGTTCATCTGCAACCATTGCCCCTATGTCATCACTGCACTTGATCGTCTTTTGACCGATGCACGCGAACTTATCAATCTTGATATTGGTGTTGTCGCAATTAGCGCGAATGACATTACGACACACCCCCAAGATACACCTGACAAAATGGCGGCACTTGCCCGTGATAGGGCTTTCCCCTTTCCCTACCTTTACGACGAAACCCAAGATGTTGCCCGGGCCTTTGGTGCGGTGTGTACGCCAGATTTCTTTGGTTATGACGCGAAAGGCGGCTTGCAATATCGTGGTCGTTTGGATGCTGGCCGCCCCGACGCCATTCCCACAGATATGCGCCGTGATCTATTCCTTGGCATGAAACAGATTGCCGAAACGGGGATAGGTCCACGCGATCAAGTCCCATCCATGGGCTGTTCGATCAAATGGAAAACGTGATGCGGGCTGTTATTTTCGACCTTGATGGCACATTGATCGACAGCGCTCCTGACATCCACGCCTCAATCAACCTGATGCTGGCCGATTTCGGATATGATGCGCTTGATCTGAAAACCGTGACGTCATTCATCGGAAACGGCTTGCCCACATTGGTGGAACGCACAATGCGCCACCTTTCGATCGATCTGTCCTGCCATGCCGAAATGACCCAAGCCGCGCTTGCGCATTACAACGTCAACACGGCTGGCCTAACGACACTTTATGCCGATGTTCTTCCTGTGCTTACAGCGCTTCGCCAAAATGGCCACAAGCTGGGCCTATGCACCAATAAACCCTTTGAGCCTGCACAGTCTGTGCTGCGTGAATTTCAAATGGGACACCTGTTTGATCATGTTGTCGGTGGCGACAGCTTGCCAACCCGTAAACCGGACCCAGATATGCTGCGCGCTGTCATCAACGCGCTTGGGGCGGATCGCGTTCTATATGTGGGCGATAGTGAAGTTGATTATGAAACAGCCCAAAACGCCGGGGTCCCTTTTGCGCTGTTTACGCAAGGATATCGAAAACATTCCTTGGACTACTTTAAAAATGCCCTGTGCTTTGACAAATATGAACGCCTACCTACCCTAATCCAAAACCTGAATGAACAACACGGATAAGACCTTCATCTTAGCAAAAATACTAAAATTCCACAGAATAAATTGGGCGGTCCGTTACCCAATATGTCCCTGATTTTCGCCAATCTGCCCGCGGTGCAACAACAGGTGATCAAGGATAACACAGGCCATCATCGCCTCACCCACAGGGACCGCACGAATACCGACACACGGGTCGTGACGCCCTTTGGTCACAACTTCAATCGGCTCGCCCGATTTGGTGATCGATTGGCGCGGGGTCAGGATGGAGGACGTGGGTTTCACTGCAAAGCGCACGACCAAATCTTGGCCCGTTGAAATACCACCCAAAATCCCGCCCGCATGGTTTGACGAATATACGGGACGCCCATCGTTGCCCATGAAAATCTCGTCCGCATTTTCCGCACCGGTTAGTGCCGCGGCGTTCATGCCTTCGCCGATTTCGACACCTTTGACGGCGTTAATCGACATCATGGCGGCGGCTAAATCAGTGTCTAACTTGCCATAAATCGGCGCACCTAGGCCGGCGGGGACGTTGCGGGCGACCACTTCGATCACGGCGCCCACCGAATTATGCGCCTTGCGAATGTCATCCAAATAGGCCGCCCAATCCTGCGCCGCTGTCGCATCAGGGGTCCAGAATTCGTTTTGTTCAATCTGGTCCCAGTCAAAATTATCACGGTTAATTTTATGCGGCCCGATCTGGGTCATATATCCCTTGATCTCAACATTCGGGACCAAGGTTTTGATCGCCTCACGCGCGACTCCACCCGCCGCAACGCGGGCCGCCGTTTCACGGGCCGAAGACCGGCCGCCGCCACGAAAATCGCGAATTCCGTATTTCTGCCAATAGGTTATGTCCGCATGCCCCGGACGAAACGTTTCCGAGATATTGCCATAATCCTTGGACCGTTGATCGGTATTGCGGATCATCAACTGGATCGGCGTGCCGGTTGATTTGCCGTCAAACACGCCTGACAAAATCTCAACTTCATCGGGTTCACGCCGCTGGGTGGTGAATTTATTTTGCCCCGGTTTGCGTTTGTCCAACCAATGCTGAAGCGCGGCGGCATCAATCGGAACATTGGGCGGACAACCATCCACCGTCGCCCCCAAAGCGGGCCCATGGCTTTCGCCCCATGTGGTCACACGGAATAGATGTCCGAATGTATTAAGGCTCATTTTTACGCTCCGATCGGTATCTGTATCACGTCGGTATAACGTCGGTATTACGTCGGTGCAAATGGGATATTTCGTAACCCGCGCATCACCTGCCCGTGGGGTGGCGAAGTTTGCGGGGATCGGCGCAGTTTATCGTGCAAAATCCGAAAAAGCGGTGTGCGGCGCGATCGGTATCAAAATCGCCAGCCCTTCGGGACGGGCAGGCGATGCGCGGGCGGGCCTGCGGCCCTTGTTCCCGCGCGATTTGGGCCAGCGCGTTTGGTCAATCGACCTATTGCGCTTTTTATCAAATGATATAAGTTCACGCTTACCTCGGGGTGCCTTGATTGGCTGAGACGCATATGCGGACCCGTTGAACCTGATCCGGTTAAAACCGGCGGAGGGAAGGTTTGCGTTATGCTACTTACTCTCCGCATGCAAAAATGGAGAGTTTATGAAACACCTTACACTTGGTGCGGGCCTTTTGATGGCGACCTGTGTGGTTGCGCAAACGCCTGTGTTGTCCGTCTATGCGCCCGATTATTTCACGTCGGAATGGGGGCCCGGTCCGTCGATCGAGGCGGCGTTTGAAGAAACCTGTGCCTGTGATCTGCAATTTTCGGCGGGCGATTTGTTGCCGCGTCTGATGTTGGAAGGGCCGTCAACCGATGCCGATATCGTGATCGGGTTGAACACCGACATCACGAAAAAGGCGCGATCCACGGGGTTGTTTGCGCCGCATGGTCAAAACAACGCAGATCTGGACCTGCCCATCGTGTGGAATGATGATGTGTTTTTGCCGTTTGATTGGTCCTATGTGTCGTTCATTTACGACGCATCGCGGGTCACAACGCCGTTGCACAGTTTCGAAGCCCTGACCACCCTGCCCGATGACCAAAAGATCGTGATCCAAGATCCTCGGTCTTCTATTTCGGGGTTGGCGTTGGTGTTGTGGGTCAAGGCGGTTTATGGGGACAAAGCGGCGGATTTCTGGGCGCGATTGGCGCCGCATATCCTGACCGTGACCAAGGGATGGTCCGAAGCATATGGATTGTTCACCGATGGTGAGGCGGCGGTGGTGTTGTCATTCAACACATCCCCCGCCTATCACATCGTGGCAGAAGGGGACACAACCAAAAAAGCGGCGATTTTTGACGAGGGGCATTATGCCTATTTCGAATTGGTGGCCAAAGTTGCGGGCACCGATCAACCCGAATTGGCCGATCAATTCATGGCGTTTGTGATGTCGGATACGTTTCAATCGCTGATCCCGATGACCAACTGGTCCTATCCTGCAGCGCAACCTGCGTCTGAATGGCCAGAGGCGTTCGCCGCATTGCCCGCGCCGTCCAAGGCCGTGTTCCACGATGAAAACACCGCCGCCGCATTGCGGGATGAGGCGATCGAGGAATGGCGCACCGGGTTGTCGCAATGAAAGCTGTTCCCATCATCGCAGGCGGCTTTGTCGTTTGCTTGGTTCTTTTTCCGCTGATCACCGTTTGGATGTGGGCGGAAACAGGCGCGTCACTGGGCGCCGCTGATTGGTCAGCCATTCGGTTCACGATTTGGCAGGCCTTTTTGTCGGCACTATTGTCTTGTGTCGCGGCGATTCCAGTTGCGCGGGCTTTGGCGCGGCAAAGGTTTATTGGGCGCTCTGCAATCATCGTGTTGCTGAGCGCGCCGTTTATCTTGCCTGTCATCGTGGCGGTGATGGGGATACTGGCGGTCTTTGGTCAGAATGGGTTGATCAATTCGGTCTTGTCTGTGATCGGAGTGGCGCCGGTATCTATTTACGGATTAAGCGGTATTTTGATCGCACATGTATTTTTCAACATGCCGCTTGTCACACGAATGATCTTGCAAGGGTGGCTTGCCATTCCTGCGGAACGTTTACGTCTGGCTGATAGCTTGGGCTTAAAGGGGTGGGCCCGATTTCGCGTCTTGGAATGGCCAATGATGCAACAGATTTTACCATCCGCTTTTGGTGTGGTCTTTGTTATCTGTCTGTCAAGCTTTGCTGTCGCACTGACATTAGGGGGTGGACCACGTGCGACGACGCTTGAGCTTGGGATTTATCAGGCGTTTAGATTTGATTTTGATTTGGGCAAAGCCGCTGTTCTAGCACTTTTGCAATTTGGATTGGTCGGCGTCGCAGCCTTATTTACGGTTTGGATATCAAGTAAAGATCCATTTGCGCAGGGATTGGATCGCCCAATCGTGCACGGCACAACGGGGCGATTCATTCGGGGAATTGATACGTGCGTTATCGTCGTCGCAATTGCATTCCTTGGAATTCCTATGTTGACTATTTTTATCAAAGGTCTTTTGGGGATCATCAGCTTACCATTTTCAATATGGCAGGCTGCAGGGCGGTCTATCTTGATCGCCGCAGGTTCGACACTTCTCTGTCTGGGGTTTGCATTGGCGTTGGCACGGCGCTGGGGCGAAGTCCTCGGCAGCGCGGGGATCGCGGTATCGCCCTTGGTTTTAGGGGCCGGTTTGTTTTTGATGATTAGACCATTCGCCAATCCATTTGATTGGGCACTGATTGTGACGATGATTTTAAACGCAATGCTTTCACTACCATTTGTGCTGCGTATTTTGCGTCCCCAAGCGGAAAGCATTCGCACAGATTATCACCGATTGGCCGCAACCATGGGCTTGGGCCCTTGGGCGTGGGTGCGTTGGATCTATGTGCCGCGACTGAGGCGGCCCATTGGCTTTGCGGCAGGGTTGACCGCGGCGCTTTCAATGGGGGATTTGGGTGTCATCGTCTTGTTCGGAACGTCCGATCATGCGACATTGCCCCTAAAACTGTACCAACTTATGGGGGCCTATCGGATGGATCAAGCAGCAGCAGCAGCGACCGTTTTATTAGGCCTTAGCCTGTTGTCCTTTTGGATTTTTGATTATTGGGGGCGGCGCGGTGCTCACGCTTGATCACATAACGCTTAGGCTTGGCGCGTTTCCAATCCAGTCAGATCGTA
>Ga0255769_10004399_pt1 | contig 13720 bp, 18 predicted proteins | sample 041ome_9_FD_179637 | JGI IMG/M metagenome (GOLD analysis project Ga0255769, IMG submission 179637) | Coastal salt marsh microbial communities from the Groves Creek Marsh, Skidaway Island, Georgia - 041413US metaG (version 2) | ecosystem: Environmental > Aquatic > Marine > Intertidal zone > Salt... | reverse complement strand
CTAAAGCCATCTTTTTCAAATTTATGTACGTCATAAATATATTGGTTTTTATTAGTAATCCACTTAAATGCCTGATCATCTTTCAACTCATAAAAATTTTTAAGTGATGTAATTACATTCCTAGGATCTCTAACAACATAAACACAACCAATAGAATTTTCTTTGTTGGTGAAATCAAAATTATTTAGTTTACCAAATGTATTGTGAGTTTTAAAAAATTTTAATTTTTTATCTTGATTAATTTTTTCTTGGGCTTTTATCCATAATTTAATTGTATCTGTGGGAATTTTTTGGTCATAATTAAACTCATTAAAAAATTTTTTTTGCGGAAATTGATCTATATTTTTCAAAACCTTTTCATCATATATCCCATCTTTAGTATAATAATAAGAAGCTAGCAAAATTCTAAGCCAAGTATTTCCACTTTTGGGGTAAGACGAGATCCAAAATATCATTGTATTAATATTATAGTTGATTAATAATGGTTTTAATAATTTATTTTAAATGAAAAATTTACCTAAAATTTTACCAATTTTTCCTTTAAGTGATTTCATAATATTTCCAAAAACTACTGTCCCATTAAACATATTTGAGCCAAGATATATAGATATGATAAATGACTCCATGAAATCCAATAAACTAATTGGAATGGTTCAGCCAAAAAAAATAATTAACGATTTGACCCCACCTATTTTACATAATATTGGCTGTCTTGGTAAAATATCAAGTTTTAAAGAGACAGAAGATGGAAGATTTTTAATTGAGCTTAAGGGATTGATTAGATTTAAAATTATTAATGAAATTAAATCAGCTAAAAAATATAGAGAATGTGAAGTAAGCTTTGAAAATTTCAATCATGATCTGGATGATAAAAAAGAAGAACTTAAGTTTTCTGACTTAGAATTAATTTTTAAAGATTTAAAATCGTTATTTGAAAAAAGAGGATTCATCATAAATTGGAAAGAGCTAGAAAAACAAAGTTTAGATGAAACAATAAATGCTTTAGCAATGGCCTCCCCTTTTTCTCTTGAAGAAAAGCAAGTTTTGTTAGAAGCAGAAAACCTTAATATAAGGAAAAATAAAATAGCTGAAATTTTAAGTACTTATACGTATGATGTTTTCAATAATAATACTCTTCAATAACCTAGTATAAAGCACCTCTGTCAGCTAACTTAGTAAATATTTTATTAATAGATGGATAATTACTAATAATCTTTATTGATTTGCTTAAGAAACTATTTTTTGTTTTTCTCTCCATACTAAAAAGTTCATATATCAAATCTACACCACTAGAAAAAATATAGTTTTTGTGTCTTATTTTTTTTTGAAATTCATAATTCACAGAACTATCTAACGGCAAACCAACATTCAATTTTTCTCTGATTATCTTTAAAAGAATTCTAATATCTCTAATTGTCATATTAAAACCTTGGCCCGCTAAAGGATGAATTTTATGAAGCAAATCTCCAAATGCTAATATGTTTTTATGATGATAAGATCTCAAACTCAATGATGTTAGCTCAAAGCAATTTATTTTTTCTATATTTCTAATTTTATATTTAAAATTTTTATCTCTTATTAATTGTTCAATATTTTCATCTTTATTTTCATTTGCTTTATAAAGCGAATATACAATGGATGTTTCTCTATTAGAAATTGGCAAAAAAGCTAAAGGTCCTTTTTTTGTAAAAATTTGAACAGCAGTATCATTCAAAATTTGGTCGTGTTTAATTATAGTTGTATATGCATCACTATTATATTTTTTAACTATCTTATTACTAAAATATTTCATTGAAATAGAATTAGATGGATCACAATTAATTATAAGTTCATATCTATCTAATAAAGGAAAATTTTTTTTATTATAAAATTTTGATCTAAATAATTTATTTTTTGATAATTCTTTTTCTAATAGTTTATATAATTTTTGATTTTTAAGAATTGAAAAAAGTTGGTCATTACTTGCGTTAAAGTTTATTAGTTTTTTTTCTTTTAAATTTTCGGAAAAAATTTCAATTTTTTTTAACTTCCAGATAATTCTATTAATGTTAATTATATTTTTATTGAAAAAATCAATATTATTTTTTGCAATACCAATAGTTCTTGAATTGCTTATTTTATAATTTTTTTTATTAGAGTATACATCAACATCAATCTTATAATTTACGAGTGCCTTAGCCAAAGTTAGAGCGGTTAATCCATTACCAAGTATACAGACTGTCATAATATTTTTAATTTTAACAATAAAAATTAGATGATACAAAGTGATTAAATTGAATCATTTATATGAATATTAAAAAAACAGCTAATTTATTGCTAAATTTTGCTATTAAAAGACTGGCAGAAATATTTGGAATTTTAATTTCTTTGACAGGTGCAATGTTATTTTTAGCACTAGTAACATACTCACCAAATGATCCAAATTTCATTTTTCCTCAAAATACTAAGATTGAAAACTTGATGGGGTTCCAAGGTAGCTTTATATCAGATTTATTTTTTCAATCAGTTGGATTAATAGCTTACTTAATTCCATTCACATATATAATAACAGGTATTAATATCTTTAGATCAAAAGATTTTTTTTTATTTATTGAAAATAATTTTTTTATAATTTTATATTTAATATTTGGAACACTATTTTTTGGTTATTATTATTCTGACACATATTCACTATACATAAATGGCAACAGTGGATTTGTTGGCGAATATGTTAATAAATCATTTCTTAAATCAGTAGTGTCTATCAATGACAAGATCTTTTTTTATATTTTAATTTTAATAACTATAATCTTATTTCTTATTAGCATTAATTTTAACCCAAAAAAATTTTTCAAAGTAATTATTCAAATTTTAACTTTTTTTAATAAAAGAGAAAATAAAAATTATACAGATAAAAGTGAAATAATTAATGAATACATCCCACAAGATGAGATTAAAAACCTTATTCAAGAAGATTTACCATTTATTAAAAGCGATAATAACTCTGAAAAAAAAATAAAATTTAAATTACCAGATCTTGAATTGTTAAAAATTCCAACAAAAAAAGAGAGAGAAATTTTTGAAAAGAATGAAACACATGATCCAGAATTTTTAGAAAAAATATTGATGGATTTTGGTGTCAGCGGAAATATAAAAAAAGTTAGTCATGGTCCTGTTGTTACTCTTAATGAGTTTGAACCTGCAGCCGGTGTCAAAGTTTCTAAAATAATAAACTTATCAGATGATATAGCAAGAAACACAAGTTCAGAGTCTGCTAGGATTGCCACGATACCAGGCAGTAACACTGTTGGAATAGAACTTCCAAACAATATTAGAGAAAATGTATATTTAAGTGAAATTTTATCTAACCCCGATTTCAAGAAAAAAGATATTAAACTACCAATAGCCTTAGGTAAGAATATTTCTGGAAAGCCAATTGTTGGTGACTTAGCTTCTATGCCTCATCTTCTTATTGCAGGAACTACAGGATCAGGAAAATCAGTTTGTATTAATACAATTATTTTATCTCTTCTTTATCGACACACACCTGATAAATGTAAATTTATTTTAATAGACCCAAAAATGCTTGAACTATCAACATACGAAGGTATTCCCCATTTACTTTGTCCAGTAATTACCGAAGCCAAAAAAGCAGCTTCTGTCCTTGGTTGGGTAGTTAAAGAAATGGAAAGCAGATATAGATTAATGACTAAAGAAGGTGTTAGAAACATTGACGGATATAACACCAAGCATAAACTTCCTATGCCTTATATAGTTGTTGTTGTTGACGAAATGTCTGACTTAATGTTGGTGGCTGGTAAGGAAATTGAAAATTATATTCAGAAATTATCACAAATGGCTAGAGCAGCAGGCATTCACATAATAATGGCCACTCAAAGACCTAGTGTTGATGTCATAACCGGGACTATCAAAGCTAATTTTCCTACTAGAATATCTTTTCAAGTTACTTCAAAAATAGACAGTAGAACTATTCTTGGAGAACAAGGAGCTGAACAATTGTTGGGTAAAGGAGATATGCTCTACATGTCCTCTGCTAATAGAATAGTAAGAATTCATGCTCCATTTGTGTCTGATAATGAGATTGAAAAGATTAATAATTCTTTAAGAGCTCAAGCTGAACCAGATTATATAGATGAAATATTAAACTTTGCAGATGAAAAAGAAATTGGTGATAGTCAAACTCAGGGTGATAAAGACGAACTATATCAACAAGCGTTAGAAATTATTCGGTCAGAAGGTAAAGCCTCTACATCATTTTTACAAAGAAAACTACAAATTGGCTACAATAGAGCAGCAAGAATTATTGATATGATGGAGGCTGATGGAGTTGTTAGTAAAGCAAATCATGTTGGTAAAAGAGATGTTCTCTAATGTGTAAATATTTTTTTATTTTAATATATTTAATTTCATTTTCTCACAGTTATGCAGATAACAAAAATAAAATAATAGAAAATTTACAGAATACTGAAAATCTAAATTTTAAATTTGAACAAAATATAAATGGAAAAATAGAAAATGGAAATTGTACAATTCAATATCCAAAAAAGATTTATTGTAAATATATAAAAAATAACAAAATCTTAGTTTCTAATGGTAAATCCTTAGTTATTAAGACTAAAACTAGCTTTTATAGATATCCCTTAAATAAAACATCACTAGACTTAATATTAGATAAAAAATTTTTAATAAAAAAAATAGATAATTTAAAAGAAAAAATATTAGATAAAACTCATATAAGTTTTGAAATTGAAGAAAATGAGAATAAAATAAATCTTCTTTTTGATAATAAAACATTCAATTTGATAGGCTGGCAAACTAAAGATATTTATCAAAATGTGAATATTACTTATCTGACTTCCATTCAAATTAATCAAAATGTTGATAAAAATTTGTTTAAACTACCTATTCAAAACTAAATGTTTATTGTTTCGGTTTTAAAAATTTTCATACCTCTAGCAATATAATTATTTAAAGCATTTTTGTGATCTAAAGTACATGTGTGAACCCAAACTCTATTGATATTTTTTTTAAAAGATTTTTGAATTGCTTGAGATAATAAATATGATCCCAATTTTTTATTTTGAAATTCTTCTAATAAACCAAAATAGGCAATCTCAACTTCTTGTTTTTCACTATGAGTTATCAATTCAAAGAAGCCAGCTAAATCATCTTTATATTTAAATACATATGTTTCAACATTTTTATTAGAAACATAATCTATCCATTGAGTTTCTGACCAAACTAATCGATCGATCCATTTATGTTTTTTTCCAATATTTTTATAAAAAAATCTGTTTAATTGAAAGTTTATTGGCTCTAATAAATTTAAAGAATAATCTTCATCAGGTTTATCAACCTTTTTTAGATCTTGAATTGAATTTATTTCTAAATAATTTCTTTGGACTTCTTGTTTCACTCAACCATTCTTCCAACTTTTTCACCCCCAAATAAATGAAAGTGTAAATGTGGGACCTCTTGACCACCATCGTCACTTATATTGGCTAAAGCTCTATAGCCCTTGCCTACTTCTGTTGAAATACCTAACTTTTTAGCAACTATATTTATACCCTTAATTAACCCAACTATTTCTTCTGGAGGAGCATTTAAACTAAAATCATCAAGATCAACATATTTACCTTTTGGAATTACTAAGGCATGAATTTTTTTTTGAGGATTGATATCATGAAAAGATAAAACAAAGTCATCCTCATAAATTTTGTTGCAAGGGATCTCTCCTCTTAATATTTTTGCGAAAATATTATTTTCATCATAACTCATTTTTTTCTTTTTTCTAATTCCTGCATCACTTCTTCAATTTTTACATCATTAGCCTCTAAGTACATCAATAAATGATAAAAAACATCTGCAGCTTCATGTATTTTATTTGTATCTTCTTCTATAGCTTCAATTAATTCATCAACTTCCTCTAATACTTTTGATTTGCTTAGTGCTTTATCTGAGAGCAACTTATTTGTATAAGATCCTTGTAGGGGTACTGATTTTCTTTCTCGCGCAAGTTTTATTAAATTTTCTAATGTACTAAGCATATTAAATTCTAACAGGTATTCCTTTTGAATCCAGATATTCCTTAGCCTCTTTTACTGAATATTTTCCATAATGAAATATGGACGCAGCTAAAACTGCACTTGCATTTCCTAATTTAATTCCATCAACTAAATGATCAAGATTTCCAACTCCACCAGAAGCAATCACAGGAATGTTTACTCTAGATGATATCTTGGACATTAATTCAATATCATAACCAGCTTGAGTACCATCTCTATCCATTGAAGTTACTAACAGCTCACCTGCCCCAGTATCTTCCATTTTTTTAGCAAACTCTATTGCATCAATTCCAGTATTGTTTCTTCCTCCATGAGTAAAAATTTCCCACTTATCAGTGTTCTTTTTTGCATCAATTGCAACGACAATACATTGTGAACCAAATTTTTTAGAACTTTCTGCTACAACTTCTGAATTTTGAACTGCAGCTGTATTAATTGATACCTTATCTGCCCCACAGTTTAATAGTTTATTAATATCTTCAACGCTTCTAACTCCTCCACCAACTGTTAAAGGTACAAAACACTTCTTAGAAGTTTTCTCTACTACATCATAAATAGTATCTCTATTTTCATTTGATGCAGTAATATCTAAAAAACAAATTTCATCAGCACCACCATCAGAATAAATTTTAGCTTGCTCAACTGGATCTCCAGCATCTTTTAAATCAACAAAATTTATACCTTTTACAACACGTCCATTTTTAACATCTAAACAAGGTATAATTCTATTTTTAAGCATCTAATTCCCTAACTAATTCCTCTAATTTAATATCACCATCATAAATAGCTTTTCCAACAATAATTCCCTCAATATTCTTATTATTTAATTCTTTAGCTTTTTTGATATCATCAATAGATGAAACTCCACCTGATATAATTACAGGGCAATTTGATGTGTTAGCAACTTTACATGTTTCTTCAAAATTAGGACTTTGCTTCATCCCATCTCTATTAATATCAGTATAAATAAGCCTACTAGCACCATATTCATTAACTTCTTTCAAATAATCTAAAGTTAGCTGGTTAGAATTTTCTTTCCAACCAGAAACAGATAAATATCCATCTTTAGCATCTAAACCCAGGGCAATTTTATTTGAAAATTTTTCACAAGCTTCTTTTAAAAAGTTTTTATCTTTTATAGCGGCACTTCCTAAAATTACTTTCTCTACGCCAGCTTCAGTATATTTTTGAATACTTTCAAAGTTTCGGATACCTCCACCAATTTCAATATTAAGATCAAATTTACTTACTATTTCTTGGATAATATCAAGATTAACGGTTTCTCCGTTTAAAGCACCATCCAAATCAACTATGTGTAAGTTTTTAAAACCGTGATCTTTGTATTTTCCTGCTTGTTCCACGGGTGACATTTCATATTCAGTTTTGTTGTCAAAGTCTCCTTTAACTAATCGCACACACTTTTTATCTTTAATATCAATTGCAGGAAATATTTTCATTTTATAAATTTATAAAGTTGTCGATTATTTTAAGCCCAGTTTTATCACTTTTTTCAGGGTGAAACTGAGTACCAAAAACGTTTTCTTTTTCAACAGAACATACAATTTTTGATGAATAATCTGTCGTAGCTGAGATCACACTTTTATCTTTGGGTATAAATTCATAACTATGAACAAAATACATATGGGTGTTATTTTCTATATTTTTTAAAATCTTACTATTTTTTAAAATATTTATTTGGTTCCAGCCAATATGAGGAAGTTTATATTTTCCTTTTTGATTATCTATTTTTGATACCTTGCCTGGTATCCAGCCTAGGCCTTTAGTTTCTGTTTCCTCATAACCAATGTCTGCAAACATTTGTAATCCAACACAAATTCCAAGAAGTGGTTTTTTATTATTAATTGCAAATTCATTTAATGTATCAACTAAACCATTAATATTGTTAAGTGCATCAACACAACTCTTGAACGAACCCTGTCCTGGTAATACAACTTTATCACTAGATTTAATTTTATTTAAATCAGAAGTAACTTCAAGGTTAACTTTATCATTAGCAACCTCGCTAAACGAGTTTATTACCGAGCTTATATTGCCCGAATTATAATCAACAATTGTGACATTCATTAAACTTATAGTGAGCCTTTAGTAGACGGTATACTCTTTTTGCTTCTAGGATCCATCTCTAATGCTTCTCTCAATGATCTTGCTAATGCTTTATAGCAAGACTCGATAATGTGGTGACTGTTATCTCCATAAATGTTTTCGACGTGCATCGTAATGCCTGCTGATTGAGAAAATGCTTGAAACCATTCTTTAAATAGTTCTGTGTCCATCTCACCAAGTTTCTCAACTTTTAATTTTACTTTCCAAATTAAATAGGGTCTGTTTGAAACATCTATTGCAACTCTAGTTAGCGTTTCGTCCATTGGAATGACTCTATGAGCATATCTTTTAATACCAACAAATTTATTAGCAGCTTTTTTTAAAGCTTCACCAATTGCTATTCCTGTATCTTCTGTTGTGTGGTGAAGATCAATATGCGTGTCACCTTTTGCTTTTACTTTTAGATCAATCAAAGAATGTTTCGATAATTGTTCAAGCATATGATCTAAAAAACCTATACCGGTATCAATTTGGTATTTACCTTTTCCATCAATATTAACTTCAACACTGATGCTGGTTTCTTTAGTTTTTCTGGATATTTTTCCTTTTCTGGCCATATATTTTTTAGAGGTATACATAGATAATCGTTCTATATCAATATTAGTATGAACACTTGAAGTATCAAAAATAGTTACCATTTATCAATCATGACAACAATTGTGCTAGTTAGAAAAAATAACGAGGTAGTAGTTGCTGGAGATGGGCAAGTAAGTATGGGAAATACTGTTGTTAAAAGTACTGCTTCAAAGATAAGAAAAATTGAAAAAAGAGATGTGGTAGCAGGTTTTGCGGGCTCTACTGCAGATGCACTTACTTTGTTTGAGAGACTAGAAGCTAAAATTGAAAAACATGCGGGCAATCTATCTAGAGCAGCTGTCGAATTAGCAAAAGATTGGCGAACAGATAAATATTTAAGAAGATTAGAAGCCTTGATGGCTATAGGTGATAAAGAGAATAGTTATATTATTTCTGGAACAGGGGATGTTTTAGAACCTGAAGGTGATGTAATAGGAATTGGCTCAGGTGGTAATTATGCACTAGCTGCTGGAAAAGTTTTGATGGAGACAGATAAAAGTGCAGAAGAAGTTGCAAAAAAAGCAATTAAAATAGCTTCAGAAATTTGTGTTTTTACAAATGATAACATTAAGGTTTTAAAAATATAATGGAAAACTCAAACGTAACACCTTTGGTTCCTAAAGATAAAAAAGAAAAAGAAGAAAACTCATTAGTAAGTTCGTTATCTCCTAGAGAAATAGTTTCTGAGCTAGATAGATTTGTGGTTGGCCAAAACAAAGCAAAAAAAGCTGTTGCAGTTGCATTGAGAAATAGATGGCGAAGACAAGCGCTTAAAGGTGAAATGAAAAATGAAGTTTTACCTAAAAATATTTTAATGATTGGACCAACAGGGGTTGGAAAAACAGAAATTTCTAGAAGGTTATCAAAATTAGCAGAAGCGCCATTTGTTAAAGTTGAAGCTACAAGATTTACAGAAGTTGGTTATGTAGGAAGAGATGTGGAACAAATAGTAAGAGATTTAATTGAAATTGCTATTGGTATGGAAAAAGTAAAAATGAGAAAAGAAGTACATGCTCAAGCTCAAAAATCTGCGGAGGAAAAAGTTTTAGATGCCTTGGTTGGTAAAAAAGCAAGTTTAGCCACAAGAGAAAGTTTTAGAAAAAGACTTAGAAATGGTGACCTAGATGATAATGAGATTGAGATAGCAGTGAGTGACACTGGGTCCAACAATACTTCATTTGAAATTCCTGGAATGCCTGGAGCTAATGTTGGAATGATTAATATTGGAGAAATGATTGGAAAATCAATGGGTAACAAAGAAAAAAAGAAAAAAATGACCGTCAAAGAATCCCACGAAATTTTAATCAATGATGAGTCAGATAAATTAATTGAAAAAGATAAAGTTATTAAGGCTGCAAAATTATCAACAGAAAATAATGGAATAGTATTTTTAGACGAAATAGATAAAATTTCAGCAAGAACAGATAGGGTTGGTGGTGATGTTTCTAGAGAAGGTGTGCAAAGAGACTTATTACCATTAATTGAAGGAACAACCGTTAATACTAAACATGGACCAATCAAAACTGATCACATTTTGTTTATTGCATCTGGAGCATTTCAACTTGCAAAACCATCTGATCTACTTCCTGAACTTCAAGGGCGTCTACCGATAAGAGTTGAGCTAGAAGCATTGACTAGCGATGATTTTAAACGGATCTTAAGAGAACCAGATTTTAGTTTAATCAAACAGTATGTTGCTTTATTAAAAACTGAAAATGTTGAGCTTGAGTTCTCAGATGATGGAATTGATACAATTGCAAACATTGCGTCAGAAGTAAACGCAACTGTTGAAAATATTGGGGCAAGAAGGTTGCACACGATTATAGAAAAAATTTTAGATGATATTAGCTTTACAGCTACTGATCGATCTGGTGAAAAAATTATTATTAATAAAGAATATATAAATAAAAATCTTGATAATTTAGTTAAAGATAGTGATCTATCTAAATTTATTCTTTAAACTTATCATAGATATCCAAGCTCTGTCATTTCTGACTTAAAACTTTTTTCTATCTGATCAATAAGATTTTTATCTAATGATTTTGACCAATCTCTATGACCCCCTTTATCAAAAAAATTTATCTTTTTACCCTCATTATCTGTAACACTTTCTTGAAAATTATTTTTAGACTCCAAAATTTTTAAATTATCTAAAGTTGTAGATTTGATTACATTATCAATTTTATTAGTATCTATTGTTAATTTTTTATTACTTAATTTAAAAATAAATTCGATTATTTTGATCAAATTTTTTTTTGGATCTAAAACAAAATCTTCATATTTAATTAATAGATATTTGTTGTATTTTTTAAAAGCTTTCCAACTTAAATAATTTTCTGCCCAATTACCCATGAGATCGTTTTTATTTCCCTTACCTAAAGTAACAAATTTAACAATCTCTTCAATTGGTCTATCAAGGTGTCGAGCGTAGGAAAGTACAAGATTTCTTGGATCTCTTACAATATATACCGCACCAAGAGAATGATCAAAATTAGTAAAGGGATATTTTTTTTCAAAATTAAATAACATGTTGTGTGTTTTCACAAATCCAACTGAATTTTTATTATTAAATAACTCTTGAGCTTTAATAGAATTTTTAATAATAGAATTAATATCTCCGCTTTTAATTCCTAATTTTTGAAGAAAACCATCATTTGGAAATTGTTTAATATTATGCAATAATTCAAAATTAAATATTCCATCATTAGAAAATAAGTATGCTGATAACATTGATCTTAACATTGTATTTCCACTTTTCGGATATGATGCTAGCCAAATAATCATTTTTTTCTCTTTAAATATATATAAAAAGCCCCATCTCCTCCATCTTCAATGTTTGCACTTTTAATTTCTGAAATTTTTTTCACTAAATCTACGTTTTTTTTTATAAACTCAGGAACTGAATATTTCAAAATGCTCAATTCTTTTGAAACATACGGGTTCTTTTCATTATTAGAATGAAGGCCTTTTCCAGTAACTACTATTAATTTATTAATATTATCTTCATAAGATTTATTAATAAAATCTTGAATAGATTTATTTGCTTCCTCAAGAGTATATCCATGCAAATCTATTGATTTTGTAATGACATGTTTTTCTTTTTTGAGTTTATGATCTTTGTTAGGAACAGCTTCTTTGCTAGAAATAAAATTTTCCCAGTCTTTTTTGTCTTTATCTGAAATTTTATTTGTCAATTATGTTAAAGTACTAACTAGTTGCCAATTTGGGTTAGCCGAAGTGGTATCTCTTGAAAATATCCATGTGTCATAAATTTTTTTAATTTTTTCAGGATCACCAGATATTATTTTTTTATTTTTATCTTTTATGCATGTAATAACTTCTGCTATAAAATCCACAGTTACATTTAATATCTTATCTACTTTTTTATGTTCCTTAATAACTGCTGAATTTATTCCTATAAATGTAATTTCTGCGTAATATCCCTTAGAACTTCTTTCCTTTAAAGCCTCATTAAACTGGTTGTAAATATCTTTATTCAGCAAAGGCTTACTAGTAGTAATTTTGTTATCATTATCACCAAAATCAGTAATTATAGTTTCATATGCAATTCGCGCACCTTTTAAAAACTCTTTTTGCGCTTCATCGTCAAAAACTTCATCTTTGTTTTGAGTTTGCTTAACCACAGCTTCTTTCAAGATTTTATCAAATTGAGGTGGCGCTTTCCCTTCAAATCCTGTTCTTTTACCAAGAATACCTCTTAATCTTAAAAAAATGAAACCAGCTATCATTGCAAGGAGAATGATATCGATATATTCAAAACTATAATTCATTACCTTTAATGTAATTACTATGTTGATTAATTTCAACTAGCAATTTAGATTGAAGACAAATGAACTCAATTTTACTATTAATTTTTTTAATCCCAGCCATTGAAATATTTCTTTTTATAAAAATTGGGTCTCAAATTGGTGCTATTACCACAATTTTACTAATATTTAGTACTGCAATCGTTGGTATTTACTATGCAAAATACGAAGGTTTAAACATTTTAAAATCTGGGTTCACACAATTAAGTAAGAATAAAGCACCTAAATATGAAATGATTTCGGGCGCTGCTATTGCATTCGCTGCATTACTTCTAATAATTCCCGGATTCGCCACTGATATTTTTGGTTTTTTAATTTTATTTCCAATTACACGTCATTTTTTTTTAGAAAAATTTATTAATAGGTTTAAAAAAAACGAAGAGGCTGAAAAAAAAAATTTTATTGAGGGAGATTTTGAAGATATAGAAGATAAAGATGACAGAAAATTATAAAATTTTAGGAAAATATATAAAAGACATGTCTAGTGAGACTCCTGACATTGAAACTTATATATTTGTAAGAGATTATATTTCCAAATATCAACTTAATATTGATATTAATTCAAAACCATTAAAAAATAAAATGATTGAAGTAAATACAATTTTAAAGTTTGAAGACAAACAGGAAAATAAAAAAAAATCTTATTTTGAAATTAATTACTCAACCATAGTTAAAATAAATGATGAGATTAAAGAAAAAAAAGATCTTGAAAAAATAATACTATGTGATGTTCAAATTGAAATTTATCCAGAGTTAGAAAAATCATTTTTAAATTTATTACATAACTCAGGATATCCAAATGTTAAATTTGAAAAAAAAGTTGATTTTGAACAACTTTATAATCAAAGATTAAATTAAAAAAAATTTTTTTTTAAGTTATTTTTTAAATATTCTTTATGTTTTTTTAACTCTTCAGTAGTTGGTAAAACAACTTTTTTGAAATAATTTATATTAGTACTATTTTTTTGGTTAATTTTTATTTCTTCATTTTGAAAATTTAGTGTTGGTTCTTTTTGATCAATTAAATTGATATAAACTTTGGCTAATAAATCACAATCTATTAAAGCTGTATGCTGAGTTCTTCTTGAATTGTCAACTCTATATCTTTTACACAATGCATCCAAACTA
>Ga0255769_10004396_pt1 | contig 13723 bp, 17 predicted proteins | sample 041ome_9_FD_179637 | JGI IMG/M metagenome (GOLD analysis project Ga0255769, IMG submission 179637) | Coastal salt marsh microbial communities from the Groves Creek Marsh, Skidaway Island, Georgia - 041413US metaG (version 2) | ecosystem: Environmental > Aquatic > Marine > Intertidal zone > Salt... | reverse complement strand
GATTCATCTAATGTGTAGTATGCCGGGAACAATGTCCACTTCCGTGTTTTACGATTGATGTGCATCTTCCATGAAACGTCGCCATGTTTCGCGAAAAATACTTTTATACCGTATTTTTCGTTAAATTTTATAGGTATTTCATATTTTTTCTGTTTGAACCACCAATCATTTACGATAAATGCGAGATGAAAATTCACACCCGGGTAAAGGTGACGATACTCTTCGAGTAGACACGGACCGGTGCGAAGTTTTTCGTCGACAGAGCCGGGTATTATTTGGTGTTTACACTCGAAAAGGATTACCGTCTTTCTATCAGAACTGACGTAAGCGCCATCTGGTTTCTTATCGTGTTCCCAATATAGATCTTTTAGGTCAGACATGTGATTCGTGAAACCGGATTGTTTCAAGTATACAAATGTTTTGTCGCCTATCACATATTTCTGTCCGGGTATATGATTTCGTAAGACACATTTTTCGAATGGTAGACCACTCGCATTCGTGTTTGATCCACCGTCTCCATGTGATATCATGTGTGGTATACATACGAATTATTTCTTTATATATAGAGTTTCAAACCAAAAGACGATAATAATTGCGAAGCAACACCATGTTTTTTCATTTTTAAAAACACAAAAAACTTTTTTTATTTTTTCAGAAACTTTTCAAAGAAGAAAGCGTAGAAAAAAATAATTTTTTTATTTTTAATTTTGAGACGGAGTAAAATGCTAATAGGTATCATTTAGACATATCATCTATATAACCTCGTCATTTGGTCTAAAACAGGTATATTAAATTTTAAGATTCTAAGTTTTTTGGTACTTTTTCATTTTTAAAAACACAAAAAACTTTTTTTATTTTTTCAGAAACTTTTCAAAGAAGAAAGCGTAGAAAAAAATAATTTTTTTTATTTTTAATTTTGAGATGACGAGATTTTTAAGGTTTTGTTTGAAAAAGACATAGTCTCTACATAAAGGGTAAAATGGTTTATGTAGGGACATACAGGGTTTCAAACCAAAAGACGACATTTTCAACGAAGCAACACCATGTTTTTTCATTTTTAAAAACACAAAAAACTTTTTTTATTTTTTCAGAAACTTTTCAAAGAAGAAAGCGTAGAAAAAAATAATTTTTTTTATTTTTAATTTTAGAAAAATCTCATAAAAACATTTTCCGGTGAAACGTTACCACAAGACCAATTGTAAACGTAACAGTGATTATGACCGTTACCCTCCATAAATTTTGAATCACGAAGTGTACTGTGTTTTAAACCAACGTCGAGTGTATTATAAACATCGAAACCCGCATTGCGTGCGAGAATCGCCGCTGATTTAAGCTCGTCACCCGTGTCATAAAACATGTATGCCTGCTTCACACGAATACCAGTTTTGACGGAAGTGTATGGAACACAGTAATAACTCGTGACGTGTCCCGCCTCATCTATGTATGAATGTACCACATCTTTGATTGAAATCAACCACCGTGTTACGTATGCCTCGTCTATGACGGGCGCTATCGCATATTTAGACAAATGTCTATTGAGTATACGTGTTACGCGTGGTACGTCTCGTTTCATAATAAACGAGTGTGAAGTACCCCCGATGAGACGATGTGGGCGTTCGCGTTCTTGTGAAAATTTAGCCTTATTGAGTTTGGGTACATTGAGAAGTCTGTGCCAGTACCGTGTCTTCGCGATGGGTGTGGGTAACTCCGCGACAGCCGTATACACGGCTTGCCATATTCCGACCGCGTTAGCTCTTCTACGTATTTCGGATATGAGCAGAGGCGCGAGGCGTTTGTTTCGAATCGTATCGTGTACACACAGAAAGTTAATCTGTAGAACGTCGACGACTTTATCGTGTATCCTATATTTAGAAGGTACACCCGAGATAAAACCAACGAGCTTCCCACCACTTTTGGTTCGAAGTCCGAGGTTCCAATCTGGTTCGGTGGCCCATTCCACGAACTCTTTCGTGTATTCGAGTGAAAAGTGTTCGTCTCGTATGTAATGTGCACTCAGTAGATGCGCCCCCTCGTCAATGGAACACACAGACCATTCATATTCTTCGGGGAGTTCGATGGGTGTTTCACTGTATGTTCTCGAAGAATCGATTTCACCTATATAATCCCCGTGTGCACGTGGCATGGGTTGTGTATTCCAAAATGTGTGCATTTATATCAATACGTGATTTGTTTTTAACCTGGCTTAAAGTTTTAACACGAGTATTTCTTAGAAAATGTCGCTCGAACAAGATTACACTACCGTCCCCGGTCAACTCTACGCCTGCCTTTCTGTGGTAGGCCCAGAATGTCCACAAAAGAATGATAAGTTCGGTATCAAGATTCGTGGTGCGTTCAACTCCCGTGAAGAAGCCGCGTCTCATGCGAAGCGCCTCCAAAAGGAAGACGCGACGTTTGATATTTACGTGGTCGACATGTATAAGTGGCTATTGATTCCACCCGACCCGACTGCTATCGAGGACGTACACTACACGAATGAAAAGCTCGAGGCGTTGATGTCTGGATACAAGGAAAACCAACAAATGGCGGCGAAGATGTTTGACGAACGTAAGCGAGACATGATGGATACTGGTGCGAACACATTCATCAAGCCGGGTGACGAAAACTCAAAGTATTACACGAAACCCGATGAAAAGCCAATCAGTCACCCAGCCGAAGTATTGGAACGATTGAAGAAGGAGAAGCCAGACGTCATCATGGAAGAACTCGTCAAGGAAGCGGATGAAATCGTCGCGAAGGAAATTGAGGCGCGAAAAAAACTACGAGAAGCTGAAGAGTCGGCGGAAGCGCAAATCACGGTAGCAGAAGACAAAGAAGAAGAAGTGAACTCGAAGTAAATAAAAAAATGAGCATATAATAATTATGTTGACCATCGCACTTAACGTGGTGACCATACTTATCGCGCTATACATATTCGGTTTAAACACAAGAGACCGTCAGGTCATGGAGCTTAAACGGAAGATGGAAGAAGAAGATCCATACGTGTCTGCAACAGAAGTTGCAGAAGCTGCATCTAAAGACCCTCTCGTCGTGAGTCGGGCGTATTTCCTAGAATCGAGGGACGAACCAACGACTGATTTCAAAGGATTCTCATCCTGGTCGAAGGATAACTGGTTGCATGGTTTTCCCCATGAAGAAGCCTAATATAAAAGCCACAAAAATAATGGTATATGCCGTTTTATCGAGTGCCGCAAATATATCAACCTTTTCAGGTTGGTATTGGTGATGCATAGGTGGAGGTGGGGGAGGTGGATAATAATACATGGGCTCTTCTTCTTGTTGTTCCTCTTGCCCGCGTTCACTCTCTTTATCCATGATATCGGGTGTGTATTCGATTGGATTTCCTATATCACTCTCCATTTATAATCTGGCGAATTATTTTTTTAAGTATATTATTCCTCATCTTCACTCTCGCAATCATCATCGTCTATGACAAATCCGGCCAAATTCCCGTTTTCGTCAGCGTCTTCCTCATCATCATCAAATTCGGATTCGGTTTCAGATTCAGACTCATAGTCGTCCTCATCGAAGTCCTCGTCTTCGTCGTCGGTGAAATCATCTTCAACCTCTTCGAAAATTTCGAGTCGTTCCGGTTGTTTGGAAATTCGCCCTGAGCGGGTTCTAAGTGTACTCATTTGTATACGATTAGCATTACATCTTTAAGTCCTTCTATATATGTTTTCAAATTCAGCGTTTATCTTTACTATTAACTCGTGTATCTCCTCAACGACCGATGTATCACCGGACACGGATTCAAGTGCTAAATCTTCTAAATTTACGAGTCCGCGTTCTAAAAGTTTTCTCGATATATCTTCGTGTCCACTGTATTCTCTCGCCATGTTTATATTGGCGAGAAACTCTCTATAGAGAACTTCACTCAGGCCTGAATACTTGTGTGTCTTCCTTATGAGATCATCGAGTATTGTTGGGGATGTACCCCTCTTTACGAGTTTAGATGACATGTATATGACTGCGATGAGAAATGCAAGTGCTAACATCTATAATTTACTTGCTATTTTATCTATGAGCATATGCGCGCGATTTTTGCATTTACAGATTCGCTTAATTTCGCTTTTAGATATCAAAAAGGTACACATCTCCTCACACACTTTACATGTGTAATCAGAAGACACTGTGTATTTCCTGATACCTTTGTCTTTTTTGATGTCTCGCACTGTCACGTCACATCCATTTACCATATACTTTTGAATGTAGTTCTTGAGCTCATTTTTAACTACATCATCTGGTTTCGGTGGCGTTGGAAGTCTCTTCGGGGGAGGTTTATACTTTGTGACTTGAAGTTTATCGACTATCGTCGGTGGTAATTGGTGTTTTCTACCCGAAAAGTCTTTACAAAATCCATAAAATCGTCCGCGCATAGTCTCACATCTACAGAAACACTTTTGAAAAATGGAATCCCCTAAAATGTAAAACCATACATGATTTGAACCGTGTGCTCTTTTTGTGTTTTCACAATACCTCGAGGTCGTGGCGACGAGATAACTGTTTTTTTCCTTGTATACATTTTTTATGCGTGCATGTCCTTGGCCTTCCATATTCTTTCGTATGAATGACTCGAGAAGTGCACACGTTTCTGGGTCTTTGAGTTCATTCTTGAGTTGTGCCGCTGTAAAAGAGCCTTCGGACTTATTGGAAGCCCCCTCTATAATGTTTGGTTCGACACCTTCGACTCGGAGTGTTGCCATGTACATAATTTCAACCGTTGGTTCGGAAGATATTCGTTCAAACATGGCGAGCGGTCCATGCTTGTAAACGAAAACGGGGAGATACTCACCCTGTGTCTCCTTTCCATTGTTGCATTCATGACACCCCTTTCCACCACAGTCTTTGTGTGTGACCCACTTGTGTGAGAATGGCATTCTGAACCCACTCCCACGCGTGTTTCTTTCGCTACTTCCATACACAGACAAATCTACGATTTCATTCCAATCTTTGGAACCATACACGAGATTGAGTGTGCCAATCACGTGCTCCCTGAGAGCGATGGCAGAATCTCGATTGACGGGAAAATCGGGCCAATTGATGTGTACACCGGTCTTCATGAGGTCACCCACGGGTTTGGGCTTCGCGACCGAAACGAGTGCATTCTTACCACCATATTTAGAGACTTTATCGCATATGACCTTGCACACTCGTTTTATTTCCTCTATAGTTAACGGGTCGTCATCCTTATAATCGAGATCCACGAAAAAATTATATGCATCGACCGTCTTTTGTTCGACGACGTATATTTTCTCATTTGCTTTCACACATTCCACATATTTTTCATAAAAATCAGTCAATCTATCAAACGGCACGGATAGGACTCCACCGTCCATGAGCACGTGTGATGGATTGGGGTTTTTTTCAAAGAAGCCATGAATCTTACACCACTCCTTGAACATACTTACCAATACATAGTTTTATTCTTTTAATCTTCTTCGTCTTCTTCAAAGTTTCGCCACATCGTCCGTCTATACGAAACGTCTGGATATTGTGGTTCATCTTCTACGAGTTTCTTTTTCAATACCAAAAGTTCGTACACTTTGTCTTCCTTGTGTTCTTCAATAAAAGCATTCGCTTTCTTGGGTGTGTACGAGTGTCTATCGACGAGGAGTTCATGTATTTGCATTAAAATGTAGTTCTTGGACTTCATTATTTAATAGCAAAGGATTTTCTATCCAAAGATGTAACACATGCATAAAATTCTGGGTTTTCTAGAATATTCTTCATGATGCGTTCCCATTGTTTTTTTACCCTGAACTCTTGAAGTGTATCGAACGACATGAAATCGTTTTCGTCATGTGTGCGTTTGATGGGTTGTTTTTGTATCTTTTTTGCTATTGTTTTTTGTTTTTCATCGTTAAATTTCCTTACAAGTTCCACTTGTTCTGGTTTCGTGTAATTCACGAAAAACACGAATACGTTATATTCGAGATCAACCGTGGGACTCTCCTTTACTGTAAATTTAAAGTCCGTATACTCGCCCCGTTTTAAAGAGACCACACCACGAGTCTCTTCTTCAAGTTCTCGGAGGGCACACCGAATCGGATTAAAAATCTCTCTTCGGCGACACCCTCCGGTCACGAATATCCAATCCTTAAAGCGCTTATCTCTCACTGTGAGGAACCTTGGTTTGTCTCCCGTAAATGTTACCGGTATTGCGATTGCTTTATATTTTTTCATTGCGATGTCGCAAGTTATAATCGTTGGAGATGTTAATTATCCCCTGAGTCGGCAATTTTATTTACGGGGACTGGTTCTTCATCGTCATCATCGTCTCCCTCTTCGATAACTTGCTGACGTGGTGGTGGTTGGTGTTGCGCTTGAACGATTTTATTACAGAAAGTTTTGATACCTTCGATGTCGGATTTCGCGTTGGTGAATTCCTTGTACATGTACACCGTCGCCGCAATACAGACGACGATGGCCACGATCGTGAGTGTTTCTCGATCGAATGACAACATATTTATGTAATAGAAACGTTGAATCTTTTTAAGTAGCTTCCTCGTGATTTATGGGAGCTATGAATTTTTCGAGTGTCCTGGATTTTGGGTTGTACGTGAGTACAAAGACAAATGCCAAGAGAAATAAGTACTTCCAAATCATTTGTTATTAGTGTGTAAATAAATTTAATTCGAGTACATCAAACCACCCATACCGTTTTCGATGCGGAGAATGTTGTAGTTCACGGCATACACGTCTTGTCCCGCGGTGAAAGAACCACCGGTAGACACGAGACGCGCGGAATCCAAACGACTGAAGTTGAGCGAACCCGTGGGTTGCAACTTGGAGGTTTCGAGGCAGAATGGGTACAAGAAGTAGTTACCCGCATCACCCTCGATGGACGAAGCAGCCGTGTGATAGTACAGAGACGTTTCCGTGTAGTGTGGCACAGTTGGCTTGGCATCCGTAACATCGGTACCGTTGATTTGAAGCTTGATACTACCCGTAGCGATACCCAAAGCCGTGGCGTCAAACACATTGGACGACGCCAAGAGCTTGATTGGGTGGTTGAAGTTGAGTTCTTGCATAGCACTACCGGATGCGATGGACTTTTGGGTTTGGGTGACGACCATGTTTTGTGGCATGGACGCCAAAGTGGTGCGTTCATCGGTGTCCAAGTAGATGTACTGTGCGTGCACTTCATAATCATTCGCCACTGGTGTGTTCCACGTGATACGCAATTCCACATCATGGTACTGGAGCGCAATCAATGGGATCGCGGATTGCCAGTTTTCGCAGAAAGAGAAGCGAAGTGGGTAGAATCGAGTGGTACTCGTAGAAGAGCGGTCTGGACCCTTGCTTGTGTTTTGGGCCATGATGGTTGGTGCGATGTACTGGGAGAAATGCGACGTTTGATCATCGATGACTTGTCCACCGATCAAAAGTTCAACCTTCTTGATTCTGCTCGCCCATTGCGCCTTGGTGAGTGCGGCTGGGGTGCGTTGTGTAATGTAGGCATATCCGAGGAGATCACCTTTGCGTTCGAATCTAACAGTAGAGATACCACCATTGGTTGGGATGCCCTGGAGCACCTGGCGCTCCACGGTTTGGGCGAAGTTCGTGTGACGACGATAGCTCGAGCGGAAGAAGCTGACTTCGGGTTGGCCGACGAGGTGCGCATCTTGGGCACCGACGGCGACGAGTTGGGCAATACCACCAGACATTTTATATATAGTGAGGTTATTTTTTTATGTGAGGTTATCACATGAATAAACATACTATTGCTCTGGTGCTATCTACCATCGCTGGGTACGCGTATTATCAAATCATGGAGGCATCGTTACCGACCGAGTCGAACTGTAGTTACATGGCGGCGCCCGTGACGGACCTACTGGCGTTTATCTGGGGTTTCGTGTTCGTGGCGTACGGATTTCAATACGATAATGCGATTTTGACGTTCATGGGTGCGAGTATCGTCGTCGAACACGTGTTTCAGCTGAAAAGAAAAGTATAATTTTTACAACCTGGAGAGATTCTAAAAATTAACGGGAGAATGATTCGAACATTCGACTTCCGGGTGACCTAATAAAACATTGGTGTTTTATGAGCCCGACACGCTAAACCTCTGCGTCATCCCGTTTGCCCCCAGAGAGTATCGATCTCTCTTCTTGGACTTACTAAATCCACATTCTACCTTTGAACTATGGGGGCTTTACAATAGTATGATGTATTTATTTATTCAAAATCGCGCACAAATGTTATATTTTTAAATATGGAACAACACATTTAAAAAGATAATCTCACCCACAGAGATTCGAACTCTGGTTGATCGGTTAACAGCCGACATTCCTAACCACTAGAAGATGGGTGAATGGGTCCGGCCTACCCGATTCGAACGGGTGACCCATGGAGGGTTATATCATACTACTACAATCCATTGCTCTTCCATCTGAGCTAAGGCCGGATAAAGCTCCCACCTGTATTCGAAACAGGGTTGTTGGATTTACTTCAATGTTATTCAAAGTCCAAAGTGATGACCACTACACTATGAGAGCCTGGGTTGAGGAGGGGTTCATATCCCCACTTCATTAGTATTACTTTCTTTTTCTTTAAGTTCTTTTGTATATTTAAAATGACACATCACCAATGAGAATAAACCCGCCGCCACATTCGTGATGGTCATGGGTACCACATCGTAATGTATGGAATACACGAGCGCAAACATACTCGCGAGGAGATTCAGGTGTAAAAAGGAGTAGTTTATTGCCTTCGCGTCGTGATTTTTATACACGTGTACGACTTCCGGAATAAACATGATGGTTATGAGTATCGAACTCGCGAACCCAAGCACGTCTATGATCTTCATTTCGACTTCTTTAATTCATCGATTTCTAGTTTAAGCTCCTTTATGGCTTCTATGAGAAGACCTACCATGTTCCCATAGGCCACGGAATACGTTGTATCTTCTGAACCATGTACGACCTCTGGGAGAACTTTCATGACTAATCTTCTGGTAGAATATGTTTAACTGTAGAATTCAATATTAAACTACTCTTAGTCATGTCCGATGAAAGTGTGCCTTCCTTTAGGTGTTTATCCAATTCCTTTTTATAAACCTCGTCGCCTTCGTGTGAAGCTCTACACTGTATAATGTTACGTAACCAAATTTCTACGTCTGGTGTTACGTGCTCGAGGCACTTGTAACACACTGGGCATGTTGTTAATGTAAATGTAGCACTTCCATCATCGTTAACAGTCTTTGTCACATTCAATTCTACACAATCGGTCATTTTATATTTACCCACGATTAAAATAATAATAGTTAAACCGCGGTTAGTAAATGACCACAAAAAATATTATTGCCAGATGAAGCATACATATAAACCGGGTAGCTACTATGGCCTCTCAAAGAAACTGTATCGTTCGCCGCTAATTTAATGGTGGCATCTATACAATTACCATGTTGGTCTATTTCGTAGCCTTTATGTGTGTATATAGCGTTATTTTTGTAAAGGAATAAACGAGATCCGGTGCTACCGGCACTATTGGTATACGCATTAAAACTGAAATGGTATATACCGGCAACCGGTGCTGTAAACAAACCAGTACCGGTGTCGTAGTTACCACTTTGATCAAAATATTCATTATCAAACACAACTGTACCCGTATACGATCTATTTGGGGTGTGGATTTCAGATCTATAAGCGGCAAATGCGACATTATTTAATCGAGCCACACCATTCACGTCTAGACGGTATTGTGGACTCGTCGTCCCGATGCCGACGTTGCCATTAGCTTTGATAATCATTTTGGTGTTTTCAGTAGTTCTATCCGTACTGTTGTTCAGGGTATCGAACAGGATTTGAGCACCTTTCAATCTGATTCTATCTGGGCCAGCGCTGGTTTCGCCATCATTCCCTGAAAACAAGAGAAGTTCTTGTTTTTCAGTGCTGGTACTCCATACCCGACGTTCGATGACGCAATGGTCGTAGGCATTGTCGCCATATGTTCCACCAAAGTAAATGGTCTTTGCGGTTTCATCGCCTGTGTTCGTTCCCACATAGAGGGTATTTCCAGTCACGACATCGCCACTAAAAGTCCCCGTCGTAGTACTTATAGGTCTCGTGAGCGTCCCCGTAGTAATTTTACCCGCGTCGAGGGTGGGGATACGAGCGGTGTCAAGTGTCCCCGAACTTACGTTACTCGCATTCAAACTCGTGAGACCCGAACCGTCGCCCGAAACAGTCGTCGCCGTGATAGTACCCGCACTAAAATTCCCATTTGCATCTCTCGCGACAACCTTGCTGGGTGTATTAGTATCCGTGGCATCTACATCGAATGTTCGGGCTGTACCACCATTATACGCAGAACCACTCAGGTACGAACCAGGTGTAAGCGAGTTGTTCACTTGAGTGGCCGTTGCGGCGTTCCCAGATGTATTTTGAGTACCCGCCGTATTCACACCTGGGAGGTCTATATCTGCAGTTCCATCAAAGGACACTCCACCAATGGTTCTCGCCGTTTGAAGAGCTGCGGCCGTTGCGGCGTTACCGGATGTATTTTGAGTACCCGCCGTATTCACACCTGGGAGGTCTATATCTGCAGTTCCATTAAAGGACACTCCACCAATGGTTCTCGCCGTTTCAAGAGCCGTGGCCGTATCTGCGTTCCCAGAGAGTGGTCCAGAAATACTCGTCGCCGTGAGAGCCCCAACATTCGCGGTACCGTGGACATCCAATGCGTACGCAGGCGTGCCCGTCCCGATGCCAACTCTACTTTCACTCACATCGACAACGAGTTTATTCGTCCCCACAACTAAATCGTTTGAAAGATTCAAAGTCTGGCTAGTATCTAGATTTTCGAGTGGGATGTATATTATGTTACCCATAGCCGAATGATTTGTGCATTGATAATACAACTTTATTGGTGCATTCATTGGTACCGTGAATGTTAATTTACCTCCACCATTGTCGACTACACCATCTGGATAAGCAGTGCCACCTTGGCTGGTTCTTATTTGGAGGGGATGCGAACCATAATATGTGCTGTTATCGAACACATATACTTGACCTCGTAACAATGTGAGAGTTGGATTATTCGCGGCCGTAGTAAATCCCGGACCACTTACTGTGTATGCGGAAATCCCATTTATACCAAAACTATATTTTCTGAAAATCAAATCGCCATTACCGCTAATAAATGACGCGGACACATTATTACCAATCACATTACTATTGACCGTGACCGCAGTGACGTTATTGCCAATCAAGTTACTATTGACAGTCACCGCAGTGACATTGTTTCCAATCAAATTACTGTTTACGGTGACCGCAGTGACATTGTTACCGACCAAATTACTATTTACAGTGACCGCAGTGACGTTATTGCCAATCAAGTTACTATTGACAGTCACCGCAGTGACGTTATTGCCAATCAAGTTACTATTGACCGTGACCGCAGTGACGTTGTTTCCAATCAAGTTACTATTGACCGTGACCGCAGTGACGTTGTTTCCAATCAAGTTACTATTGACCGTGACCGCAGTGACATTGTTGCCAATCAAGTTACTATTGACCGTCACCGCAGTGACATTGTTTCCAATCAAATTACTGTTTACGGTGACCGCAGTGACATTGTTACCGACCAAATTACTATTTACAGTGACCGCAGTGACATTGTTTCCGACCAAGTTACTGTTTACGGTGATAGCAGTGACGTTGTTACCAACCAAATTACTATTGACCGTGAGCGCGTGGATAACTGTCGCATCAAGTGCAGTCGTCGTATTCGATAATGTCATCGTTCTATCACTCGAGAAAGGTGCCGATCCACCGGGTGCCAATACTTCCGAAATTGTCTGCAGATCGGGTGTCGGTGTCGCTTGGGAACCACCCGAAAGAATAAAATCGGAGGCTACGATGGTCCCCGTAAGAGTTATTTCGTTACCCGAATAGTTCGATGCATGAACATTTCCACTCGTCCAAAACGTGTTCGAGCCGTATTCATCTATCTGAACATTTGCGCCAATGTCGAGTGTGTGTACGGGTGCTGTATTTAAAACGCCCACGTTCGACGTAAAGTTTACAAAATCTGTATCCTTTGAATTGATATCGTTAACGATTAATTGATCGGTATCTACCGAGCCACTCACAGTCACATTTGAACTCTTGTAATGTTCGGAGTATACATTCCCACTCGTCCAAAACGTGTTCGACCCGTATTCATCTATCTGAACATTTGCACCGATGTCGAGTGTGTGTACGGGTGCTGTATTTAAAACACCCACGTTAGACGTTACTTCGATGAATCCATTTGTTTTTGGGAAAAATTTATCTGCGAGTACGTCTCGGGTGGTGACCGAGTTTGTGATTTCAGTTGTTTCACTTAATACTTTGTCTGCGTAAAGAGTTCCACTCGTCCAAAACGTATTAGATGCATTTTCGTCGATGTACGCTTTAGAACCTACATCTAATGTATGTGTGGGCGTCGAATTGGCGATTCCAACATTAGAGGTCGTCGTGAAACCCGTAATTGCATTTGAAAATTGGACTGTGCTCGATGTAACATTACCTATGTCAGTGATTTCTTGTAAAGTCGTGATGAGCTTGTAATGACTGTCTGCTGGATTGTAGGCTTGATACGCCGCGTCGCCTTCAACTACACGAAGTGTCGTCGTTTCGTAGTTTTTTTCGTATATGTTAGATAACTGTCCTGTGTCACCTATGAAGGGCATGACTACTACTATTAATTACCAAATAAAATACCAGCCATACCGTTTGACACCTTGAGTATGTTATAGTTTACGGCATACACAGTGATCTTTTCACCCGTTCTGAGGGTACCTCGTTGAACGTTTCGGAGCGTTATTTTGGCATCGTCGAGACGACTGAAATTACATGTCCCGGTAGGTGTGTAACTCGACGCATTTTTACAAAAATGATACGCGTAGTACCTCGTATAGAAAGGGCAATTCTCGTTTTCGTCGAATTGATTGATACCAAATTTACTGTGTTTGTAGTTTTGAATGGAGTGAAAGTAGAGTGGGGACATATTTTCCACGAGAGGCGTGGAATTGAGGTATATATCCGCGGTATCGAACGTAAACTTATCATTGAGAAGAATACCACTTTGTGTTGGGTGACCAAAAAACAGGGACTTCACGGGATGATTGAAGAAGGAGATATCGAGATTATCCGATGTATCGTATGTTTGTTTTTGTACTTGGGTCACGATGAATTCATGTGAGTTATCGACGAAATACGAACGTTCTTCTGTATCTAAATACACGTAATTCCCATAAAGTTTCACATCGACAGCCTGCGACACATCTGGGAAATCGATGCGAAGTTCGATTTGGTGATACTGGAGTGCGATGAGTGGCAAGAACATGTCGTGATCGCAAAAGTAAAAGTGGAGTGGCAAAAACCGAGTGTTCGACGTCGAGGTCGCGTTATTAATTTCCTGTGACTTCGTGTACGTCTCGGCCATGTAGTTTTGCCAGATATCTGCGATGAAATCAAAGGGCTGGGAATCAACTTTAGTTCCACCGATGTAGAGATGGAACGTGGATCCTGTAAATTTAGACACGATGTCGGTACCTTCGAGCCATAGACCATCGAGAAGATCACCGTACGACGGGATGATGACGGTAGAATCTTTATTGGTGATGATTTTGATGAGTTTGGGCGCTTGCGAAAAATTCTTGTGTCGCGTGTATTTGGTCCTGAAGAGGGAAACACCGGCGGAATTCGTGATGTAC
>Ga0255769_10004384_pt1 | contig 13748 bp, 12 predicted proteins | sample 041ome_9_FD_179637 | JGI IMG/M metagenome (GOLD analysis project Ga0255769, IMG submission 179637) | Coastal salt marsh microbial communities from the Groves Creek Marsh, Skidaway Island, Georgia - 041413US metaG (version 2) | ecosystem: Environmental > Aquatic > Marine > Intertidal zone > Salt... | reverse complement strand
ATATAAAAACATGTCTCTTCCATTGATAACTTTGTGACCCTTTTTTTCTGCTTCTAATAAAAAGCTTGTCCTTGGGGGATTGTATATAACATCATAAAAAATTTTTTTTTCTTTAATATTTTTAAAGTTTAATCCAAGATTTTCACCACTTTTTAATCCAACACTAGTTGAATTGATGAATAAATCACAATTTATAATTTTTCCAAATTCAATAATTTCTATAAAATTAAATTTATCTTTAATTAAATTTGCATTTTCTAAAGTTCTGTTTGATAAATAAATTTTTTTAATGTTTAAATTAGTAAGTGCTAAAATTATTGATGGCACAACACCTCCAGCACCAAAGATAAGCACTTCTTTATTTTTTAAATCCACATTATTGTTTGATAAAGATTTTTGAAATCCGAAAACATCTGTATTGTCACCATGAATCTTTCCATCTATATTTAAAATTGTATTTACTGAATTAGTTATTTTTGCAGTCTCTGATAGGCTTTCTAAAAAAGGAATTACAGTTTGTTTGTATGGTACGGTTACATTCATGCCATGTAATTCTTTTGATTTTATTTTTTGAATTAATAATTCTATCTCATTATCTTTTAGCAAAAGCTTGTTATACTCACCATTAATTCTATTTTCTTTAAACCAGTAATTATGTAATTTCGGTGATAATGAGTGGGATATCGGATTTCCTATAATTAAATGTTTTTTCATTTAACTTATATTCTTTAAATACTCTTTAATTTTTTTAACAGGCAATCCCATTATTGTATCATTGTCTCCTTTAATTTCAGAAAATAAAGTTTTACCAAGACCTTCAATTTGATAAACATTATAAGCATAAAGCGCTTCATCACTAATTTTTGAAAGATAATTTTCTAACTCTACCAAAGTAAATTTTTTCATAAAAAGTTCAGCTTTATCAGTATAATTCCAAATCATATTTCCACTCATTGAAATACAAACTGAACTAATTAAGCTATGTTTTTCTCCATTCAACGACTTTAAAATTTCAAGCGCTTCATTTCTATTATTGGGTTTAGAAACAACCTTTCCATTTAAATCGATTACACTATCTGCTCCAATTACCAATGCATTTGGAAATTTTCCACTTACTTTGTTTGCTTTTAATTCTGCTAAATTTTTAGATACAATTTCTGGTGTAGCCTTGTCTCTTGATAGTGATATTTTAACACTGTCTTCATCTACATTTGATGGGACAACTCTACAATGAATTTCATTTTTGCTTAAAATATCTTTTCTAACTTTACTTTTTGAGGCTAAAATAATATCACGCATTATTTTGACTATAAATTTCGTAGATTTTAATAATTGATGCAGCCGTTTCTTCAACTGACTTTCTTGTTACGTCTATGCTTGGCCATCCATATTTTTTAAAAGTTTTTTTAGCCTCATTTATTTCTTTTTGTATGTTATCTATATTTGTATATTTTGTGTTATCTGTTTCTTTTAAAGAACTCATTCTATTTTTTCTTATATCAACAAGTCTTTGGGGCTCAGTGTTTAATCCGACAACACAACTAATTTTAGGATTTTCTTTTAAAATTTTTGGTATTGAATTTTCATTTACTAAAGGAATATTAGAGGTTTTGTATCCTTTGTTTGCTAAATAGATAGAAGTTGGTGTTTTACTTGTTCTACTAACACCTAGAAGAATTATATCAGATTTGCCAACATCATTTACTAAATTTCCATCATCATGGCTCATCGTAAACTGTATTGCTTCTATTCGTTGATAATATTCTTCGTTTAATACATGTTGTCCGCTTGGTTCGTGGGATGCTCTTTGGTTTAATAATTTAGAAAAGCTTAAAATTAAATTTCCTAAAACTCCAAAACAAGGTAACCCTTTATCTTCACTTTGGTTTGCCAAAAATTTGGCAAGACTATTATCTACAATTGTATATAGAATTATTGAGTTTTCATTTTTTTTTGCCGCTTCTAGTATTTTTATTATTTGATTTTGTGTTCTTGTAAAAGAATATGAATGGACTTTATATTCAATATTTTTAAATTGTGCTTTTAAAGCTAAGAATATTCTGTCTAAGGTTTCACCGGTTGAGTCTGAAACTAGATATATTTGATAAGTATTACTCATGTATAAAATGTTTATAAATTTGTATAATTTTACTGTTTTTTTATCATTTTAAAGCTTGTTAAAAATTTTTGTAAATATCTTTAATTATTAACAATTATAAACATGTTAATAAATTTATACATCTTTCTTAATAATTAAATAATTGTTTAAATTATCATTAAAATTCAATCTTTTTTAAAAATAATTATTTTAAAATTCCTGTATAAACAGTGTGTAAAAATTAATTATCGTAATTCACAAGATATAATACTAATACAATCTAATATATTAATTTTTATATGACTCCTATAAACAAAGTAATATTAAATAAAGATACCAGTATAAATCCTATATGGATTATGAGACAAGCTGGTAGATATTTACCTGAATTTAGAGAAATTAGATCAAAAAATACTGATTTCATAAAATTATGTTTAGATGAAAATTTATCATCTGAAATAACTCTACAACCTTTGAGAAGATTTAATTTAGATGCAGCAATAATTTTTTCTGATATTCTAATGCTACCTTATGCTCTTGGTCAAAAAGTAGAATTTAAAAAAAATTTTGGTCCTATTTTAGGCGATCTTGATATTTCTAAATTATCAACTTTTGATGAGATAGATTTTGTTAAAAAAATATTTCCTGTTTATAAAGCTCTTCTCAAAGTTTCTGAAAATGAAATACTTAAAAATAAAAATACAATAGGTTTTGTAGGTGCGCCCTGGACTTTATTGGTTTATATATTAAATAAACAATCACCCAAAAAAAAAATAAAAGAAGATTTTTTCAAAGATCAATTTTTAATAAATAGAATTTTAGACTTATTAGATAAATTTTTAAAAATTCATATAAAAAATCAAATAGAAAATGGCGCTAATATCATACAAATATTTGATAGTTGGGCAGGTTTGCTGGAAGAAAAAGATTTACCAAACTATGTCTACATCCCAACATTAAGTCTAGTTGATTATGTGAAGTCTTTAAATGTGCCTGTAATATGTTTTCCAAGAGGAATTTCAAATTATAAAAGTTATTGTGAGATAGTTAAACCTGATGTGGTTAGTATTGATTATGATACGGACCCAAAAAAAATTGTTAAAGAAATAAATTATCCCGTACAAGGTGGATTAGATCCAAAAATATTACTTACAGATAAAGAAAACTTAAAAAAACAAGCAATAAAATATTTAGAAATTTTTAAAGATCATCCTTATATATTTAATTTGGGCCATGGGGTATTACCAGAGACAAATCCTGACATGGTAGAGTACTTAGTAAACACGGTTAAAGATTTTAAATGAAACTAGGTTTAGATCATCCAGATATTAAATATGGAAAAACAGGTGTTTTATTAGTTAATTTGGGCACTCCTGACACCACAAAATGGCTGGATATAAGAAAATATCTAAAAGAATTTTTATCCGACAGAAGAGTAATAGAAGTTAATCCTGTAATTTGGCAAATTATTTTAAATTTATTTATTTTAACTTTTAGGCCATCTAAAACAGCTAGAGCCTATAAAGAAATTTGGATGAAAGAGCAAAACATTTCACCCTTACTCTATTATACTCAACAACAAACAAAAAAAGTTTCTAAAATTTTATCAAACGAAAACTTGATAATAGATTTTGCAATGCGTTATGGAAACCCAAGTATTAAAAGTAAAATTTTGAAATTACACGAGTATGGTTGTGAAAATTTAGTTATACTACCATTGTATCCCCAATATGCAGCCGCAACTACCGCAACAGTTTGCGACGAAGTTTACCGGACGCTAATGAAAATGAGATGGCAACCCTCGTTAAAAATAATACCTCATTATGAATCTGATCCATTATATATAGATGCCTTAGTAAACTCTATTAATAAAAAAATAAGTGAAATAAATTGGAAACCAGATTTAATAATTGCTTCTTATCACGGAATTCCAAAAAAATATTTTGACAAAGGTGATCCCTACCATTGTTATTGTCACAAAACATCAAGACTGATCTCAGAAAAATTTAAATCAATTGAAATAAAAACTACTTTTCAATCAAGATTTGGACCCCAGGAATGGTTACAACCATATACTGATAAAACTTTAGAAGCTCTACCAAAAGAAGGAAAAAAAAATGTTCTTTTAATATCCCCAGGTTTTTCATCTGACTGTGTTGAAACATTGGAAGAAATTTTAATTCAAGGCAAAGAAAGCTTTATTAATTCTGGAGGAGAAAATTTTGATATGGTTCCATGTCTTAATGATAATGATGATCATATTTTAATGATAAATTCTTTAATCAAAAAAAATATTTAATCAATGAACACATATCTTCTTTTTAAATCTTTACATTTAATAGCTGTTATTTCTTGGATGGCAGGTCTTCTATATTTACCCAGAATATTTGTTTATCATTCAGAAAATATGAATAGAGAAGAAATTTGTACAGTATTTAAAACTATGGAGAGAAAACTTTATAATTATATTATGATGCCAGCAATGATTTTAAGCTGGTTTTTTGGTTTTGTTTTAATTTCACAAGTTGGATTTGAAACTATAGGCACCAAATGGTTACAAATTAAATTAATTTTAGTAATCTTATTGTCCATTTATCATTTTTATTTGGGATCACTTTTGTCTGCTTTTAATAATAACAAAAACACAAAGTCCTCAAAATTTTTTAGATGGCTAAATGAATTTCCAACTTTACTGTTAATTATCATTGTTTTTATTGTTATTTTTAAACCCATCTAGGGTTGAAATTTTACTTAAATAAACTATATTAATCCTATCAATTAAGTCTTTTTTAAAATCCCTAAAAAAATCATGAACATTCAAGAATTAAAACTTAAAACCTCAGAGCAGCTTATTTCACAAGCCGAAGAGCTCGGTATTGAAAATGCTAGCACTCTCAGAAAACAAGAAATACTTTTTGCTATTTTAAAAAAAGTTGCAGAAAAAGAGGAAATAACTGGTGCTGGAGTTCTACAATTACTTCAAGATGGATTTGGTTTTTTAAGAGCAATGGAATCTAATTATTTACCAGGACCAGATGATATTTATGTTAGCCCAAGTCAAATTAGAAGGTTTGGTTTAAGAACTGGAGATACAGTTGAGGGACCTGTTAGGGCCCCAAAAGAAGGCGAAAGATATTTTGCATTATTACAAGTAAGCAAAATTAATTTTGAAGAACCAGACAAATCTAGACACAAAATTGCTTTTGATAATTTAACTCCATTATATCCAGACAAACAATTGGTAATGGAAATCGAAACGTCTAAAACAGAAAAAAAACCAGATCTTACCCCAAGATTAATTGACCTGGTTAGTCCAATTGGAAAGGGTCAAAGGTCCATAATTATATCTCCCCCTAAGGCAGGAAAGACGATGATTTTACAAAGCATAGCAAACTCAATAGCAAAAAATTATCCCGAGTGTTATTTGATAGTGCTCCTAATCGACGAAAGACCTGAAGAGGTTACAGATATGCAAAGAACTGTAAAAGGAGAAGTTATAAGTTCAACTTTTGACGAACCAGCACAACGTCATGTAGCTGTTGCGGAAATGGTTATAGAAAAAGCAAAAAGATTAACAGAACATAAGAAAGATGTAGTCATACTTCTAGACTCTATCACTAGACTTGGTAGAGCTTACAATGCTGTTATTCCAAGCTCAGGTAAGGTTCTTACAGGTGGTGTGGATGCAAATGCATTGCAAAGACCAAAAAGATTTTTTGGTGCAGCCAGAAATATTGAAGAAGGTGGATCGTTAACAATTATATCCACAGCCCTAATTGATACCGGAAGTAGAATGGACGAAGTTATTTTTGAAGAATTTAAAGGCACAGGGAATAGTGAAACCGTACTAGATAGAAAGATTGCAGATAAAAGAATTTATCCAGCTATAGATATAACCAAATCAGGAACAAGAAGAGAAGAGTTATTATTTGATAAAAATGATCTACAAAAAATGAATGTATTAAGAAGAATAATTGCTCCAATGGGAACGATGGATGCTATTGAGTTTATTAGCTCAAAGTTAAAGGATACAAAAAATAATGCAGAGTTTTTTAATTCGATGAACAAACCTGCGTAAGTCTTCAATTTGGAAGAATGAATTTTATCGAAAGAGCAAAAATACTTCAAAATTACTATCGATCAGGAAACTTTAAAAAAGTCATAGAGGGATGTAAAAATTTAAATAAAAAATTTCCTAACAACACTTTCATTTTAAACTTGTCTGGAATGGCATTCCAGGGATTAAATCAACATAAAAAAGCAATTGTTTTATTCGAGTCAGCCCTGAAAGCAGACAATTCAAATATTGCAGCATTAAATAATTTGGCAAATTCATTAAAAAATTTAGAGGAATTTGAAAGAGCTGATGAAATTTTTAAAAAGATCATTAAAACTAGTCCTAATTATATTAATGCATATAATAATTATGCAAATTTAAAGATCGCGGTAGATGACACTGAAGAGGCAATAAAGCTTTACAAAAAAGCCATTAAACTATCTCAAAACAATAATGAAAATCCATTAAATATTTTAATTCATTTAGCTAACGCGCTTCAAAGCCTGAATAGAAAAAAAGAATTAACTGAAGTTCTAGAAGAGATTTTTAAAATTGATAAAGACAATATTTTAGCTAATAAAATTTTAACTACAATTTACAAATATACAAAGGCAGATACAAAAACAATCGATCATATTTCTCGGATGGAGAAAATTTATATTAAAAAAGATCTAAATAATTATGATAGAGCAAGAATCTCTTTTGGATTAGGTAAAGCATACGATGATTTAAAAGATACCGAAAAAGCAATAACTTTTTTTTCAAATGGTAACGAAGCTTTTAAAAAAACAATCTCATCAGATGTAAATTTAGATATTAAAATTATGAATAATATTCAAAAAATATTTGAAAAAATAAATTTAAATAAAACACACAGCAATTATTCAAAAAAAAAAATGATATTTATTTGTGGTATGCCAAGATCGGGAACTACTTTGGTTGAACAGATAGTTGCTTCTCACCCCAAAGTATATGGATCAGGTGAATTAAGTTTTTTAACCAATATTATTGGTGAATATTTTTTTAATCAAAACACATCAATAGAAGAAAAAATTTCTGAATATATGGAATTTTCAAGAAATATTATAAATGAAAAATATTTTAATAAATTTTCACTTCATCATATTCAAGAAACAATTATTACTGATAAAGCACCTTTCAACTTTAAATGGATTGGTTTCATTAGATTATTTTTTCCAAATAGTAAAATTATTCACTGTAAAAGAAACCCGCAGGATAATTGTTTGTCGATTTATAAAAATATCTTTTCTTCTTCAAAAATGAATTGGGCTTATGATCAAAAAGATATTGCCAACTATTATAACAGCTATAATTCTATGATGAAATTTTGGTATTCTAAAATACCCGATTTTATTTACACAGCTGAGTATGAAAAAATTGTTTTAGATAAAAAAAATGAAATTAATAATTTATTAAAATTTTGTAATCTTGAATATGATGACAATTGTTTTAATCATCACAAGAATACAAAAACACCAATTAGAACGGTAAGCATTGATCAGGCGCGTCAGCCAATTTATAGCTCTTCAGTCAATGCCGGTAGAAACTATAAGGACCACTTAAAAGAATTGTTTGAAAATTTAGATTAAGTCTTATTATAATCTAATATTAATAATAATTTTTTTATGACAATTTACGCTTTATCAAGTGGACCAGGTATTTCTGGAATTGCAGTTATAAGAATTTCTGGCAAGGAAACTCCTAATGTCATTCAACTTTTAACTGGCAAACCTGTACCCAAACCAAGGGTTGCAACCCTCAGAAAAATCAACAAAATAAACACTTTTGAGCTCATTGATGAGGCAATTATATTGTGGTTTCCCGGGCCTGAGAGCTACACAGGCGAAGATATGGTGGAGATACATGTTCATGGCAGCAAACCAGTAGTAGATGCCCTCCACTCTACTATTTCGGCTATTGATAATTGCAGATTAGCTGAGCCTGGTGAATTTACAAAATTAGCATTTCAAAATGGAAAAATAAACCTTCTCAAAGCCGAAAGTATCGCTGATCTTATATCTGCAGAAACTGAAATTCAAAGACAACAAGCAATCAAAATTATGAATGGTAAATCAGCAGATCAATTTAATTTTTTAAGAGAAAAGCTTTTAAAAATTTTATCATATGTCGAAGCAAAAATTGATTTTCCAGATGAAGATTTACCAAATAATATTTTAGATGAAATTAAAAGTGGTTTAAATGAAGTAATTAAAAAAGTTGAAAAAATTTTAAACGACCAAAAAGTCGGAGAAAGAATTAGAGAAGGTTTCAAGATTGCTATACTTGGACCAACTAACGCTGGAAAATCTAGTCTTATGAATTATTTATCTAAGCGAGATGTTGCAATTGTCTCTGAAATTGCTGGCACCACTAGAGATGTAATTGAAACTCATCTTAACATAGATGGTTATCCGGTCATAATATCTGATACTGCAGGAATACGTGATTCCAAAGATGAAATAGAAAAAAAAGGTATTAAATTATCTCTAGAAAGAGCCGAAGAAGCAGACTTAAAGCTTGTAGTGGTAGAAGCAAAAAACTTAGATTTTACTGAGGTTTTGAAGCGTTTATTAGATGAAAATGCAATTTTAGTCATTAACAAGTCTGATCTTTTAAAAAATGACATTAGTCTAGATATAAAAAAAATAAATCATGTTTTAATTTCAATTAAAGATAATCAAAATATTGATGAATTAATTTTAAAAATAAAAAATCATTTAAAAAATAAATTTATTACAAGCGACGATATTTTGATTACAAGAGAAAGACACAGACAACATCTGCAACAATGTTTAGATCACTTGAAAAATTTTAACCAAAAAAAAGATTTACAGGATTTTGATAAAGCAGCAGAGGACCTAAGATTAGCCTCTAGACACTTAGGTATGATTGTTGGAAAAGTTGATGTAGAGGAGATATTAGGTAGTATTTTCAAAGATTTTTGTATTGGTAAATAATACCTTATTTTCTAAGTTTTCAGAGTATTTTCGCTCACATTTTCGTTAATTTTAATTAATTTACAAAAAATTAACCCTATCTTGTAAATTATTTAATCATCTATAAATTCTGCTCATGAAAAATGATTTATCATTTGACGTAGTAGTAATTGGTGGTGGACATGCGGGTTGTGAAGCCGCAACAGCTTCGGCTCGTCTTGGAGTTAACACTGCCCTATTCACTCACAAAATAGAAACTATTGGTGAGATGTCATGTAACCCTGCAATAGGCGGTTTGGGCAAAGGTCACTTAGTTAGAGAGATAGACGCACTTGATGGTGTAATGGGTGTTGTTGCAGATAAATCGGGTATTCAATTTAGATTATTAAACAGAAGTAGAGGCCCAGCAGTGCGTGGACCTCGAACTCAATCAGATAGATCACTTTACCGAAAATTTATGCAAAAAAAGTTATTAAACTATTGTAATTTAAAGATTTTTTCAGACCCTGTAATAAGGTTTTTTTTCAACAAAAATATTATAAATGGTTTTGAAACAAAAGAAGGTAAAAAGGTATCATGTAACAAGTTAATACTTACGACGGGCACTTTTTTAAATGGTTTGATACATATAGGCGATGAAAGAACACCAGCAGGTAGGTATGATGAAAAACCTTCAACAGGTTTAAGCGAACAATTAGCAAAATACAATTTTAAAATTGGAAGATTAAAAACTGGAACGCCTCCAAGGTTAGATGCAAGAACGATTAATTTTGAAAACCTTGAAGAACAATTTGCAGATGATGATCCTTATTTTTTTTCTTTCTTAACAAAAAAAAATTTAAATAAACAAGTGTCATGTCGAATGACTTATACAAATGAGAAGGTTCATAAAATTATAGAAAAAAATTTATCTAAAAGTGCAATGTATTCGGGTAGCATAAAAGGAGTAGGCCCAAGATATTGCCCATCTATAGAAGATAAGATAGTAAAATTTGCAGACAAAGGTCGTCATCAGATATTTCTGGAGCCAGAAGGGCTTAATGATTACACAATTTACCCAAATGGTATATCTACGTCACTTCCAGCTAAAGTTCAAGAAGAAATATGTAATAATATCAGTGGTTTAGAAAATGTTTCTATCATTAGACCTGGATATGCTATTGAATATGACTATATAGATCCACGTGAACTATTTTTAACACTTGAAACTAAGAAGATAAGAAATCTTTATCTTGCAGGTCAAATTAATGGAACAACAGGATATGAGGAAGCTGCTGCACAAGGCCTTATAGCCGGTATAAACGCTGCTCTATCTGTTAAAAAATTAGAACCTTTTATCCTTGATAGATCTGATGCTTACATTGGAGTAATGATTGATGATTTGGTTACCAAGGGAGTAGCAGAGCCATACCGAATGTTTACTTCAAGAGCAGAATATCGATTAAGTTTAAGAGCGGACAATGCCGATCAAAGATTAACAGCCAAGGGACTAGAAATTGGCTTAATAGGAGATGAAAGAAAAGCGATTTATTTGGATAAATTTGATAAAATTAAACAAATTAATATTAAAATGGCAGAATCCAAGATTTCACCATCTAAAGCCGAAAAATTTGGAATAAAAATCGCAAAAGATGGAATTTTAAGATCTTCAAACGAGATATTAACTCAAAAAAATGTTAATATGAATAAAATTAGAGAAATATGGCCTAATATACCCTTTTTTAACAATGAAATTGACGAGCAACTAGAAATTAACGCACACTATAGAGGGTATTTAAAGAAGCAAAAAGCTGATATTTTAGCATTCAAGAGAGATGAGAACCTAATTATTCCTGATAAGATAAATTATGATGATCTTTCAGGTTTATCTAATGAGGTAAAAGCTAAGTTTAAAAAAATAAAACCAAAAACTATGGGTCAAGCACTTAGAATTGACGGAATAACACCAGCGGCTGTATATATTTTGTTGTCACATGTTAAAAGAAAGTCTATTAAGCATATAGCTTAATGGATCAAGAAATTTTAAATTCTTACTCTAAACTTAATCATCTTAATGTTTCACGTGAAACATTTTTAGATTTTGAAAACTACATATCTTTGATTCTTGAAAAAAATAAAAAAATTAACATAATTAGTCAAAATACAGCATCAAAAAATTCTATAATTGAACGTCATATAATTGATTCAGCGCAAATAATTGATTTTGTTGATTTAAATTCAAATACAACTATAGATTTAGGTTCTGGAGCAGGTTTTCCAGGAATTATAGTGGCAATTATTCTAAAAAATATGAAAAATAAAATGAATGTGCATTTATATGAAAAAAGCTACCATAAAAGCAATTTTTTAAAAGAGATTTCTAAAAAATTAAACTTAAACACAAAAGTTTTTCAAAAAAATATTTTTGAAATAAAAAATTTAGAAACAGGAACAATTATGTCGAGAGCATTTAAACCTATGCCAGTAGTTTTAGAGTTAGTTTATAAAAATTTTAATAAATATAAAAATATAATTTTTTTTATGGGAAAAAGTGGAAAAAAAATTTTTGAAAATTCTAAAAAAAAATGGAAATTAGATTATTTAGAAAAAAAAAGTTTAACGAGCGGAGATTCATTTTTAATAAATATTAAAAAAATTGAAAAAAAAAATTAAATGGATTCTAAAAAAAATTAAATGCAAATTATTTCTGTCATAAATCAAAAGGGTGGGGTGGGGAAAACTACTACAGTCATAAATCTTGCAGCGGGACTATCACAATTGAAAAAAAAAATATTAGTGATTGATCTAGATCCTCAGGGAAATGCGACTACAGGTCTTGGATTATCAAATACGGAAAATTCTAGTGATACAATTTATGGAGTATTGAATGGAACTAGAGAGATCAATCATGTAATTAATAAAACACAGTTTAATGATTTGGATATGATAACATCTAATGTAGATTTATCAGGTTTGGAGGTTGAAACAGCTGATGATAGCAATAGAGCATTTATTTTGAAGAGTAAATTAACCGCTTATTTAAACACTTCTAGAGGATCGTACGATTATATACTAATTGATTGTCCCCCATCACTTAGTTTATTAACCGTAATGGCCCTGGTGAGTTCTAACTCCCTATTGGTGCCTTTGCAGACAGAATTTTTTGCCCTTGAGGGTTTAACACAATTGATGAAAACGATTGAAAGAATAAAAGTAAGTTTAAATCCTGAATTAAAAATAAGAGGAATACTTTTAACGATGTATGACAAAAGAAACAAATTGTCTTCACAAGTTGAAAAAGAAGCTAGAGATTATTTTAGTGAAAAAGTTTACTCAACAGTTATACCACGAAATGTTAGATTGTCAGAAGCGCCTTCTCATGGCATGCCAGTTTTAATTTATGACAAATCTTGTCCAGGGAGCAAGTCATATTTTAATTTCACAGATGAATTTATAAATCAAGAATCAAAAATAGGTACAGCTGCTTAATGGATAAAATTAAAAAAGGTTTAGGAAGAGGCTTGTCATCTTTAATAGGCGAGTCAAAAGTAGAGTCTCGTGCAAATCAGTTACAAATTAGCGATCTTATTCCAAACAAATATCAACCCAGAAAAATATTTGATGAAAATAATTTAGAAGATTTAACTAATTCCATTAAAGAGAGAGGTGTCATTCAACCAATCATTGTTAGAAAATCAAATGACGATAATTCAAAATACGAAATAATAGCTGGAGAGAGAAGGTGGCTTGCAGCTCAAAGAGCAGGTTTAAATGAAGTACCTGTTGTTGTTACTAAAGCTGATGATTTAAAATCTCTTGAGTTTGCAATAGTAGAAAATGTTCAAAGACATGATCTTAATCCACTAGAAGAGGCACAGGGATACAAACGATTGATTGATGAATTCTCATATGATCAAGAAAAAGTGGCAAAATTTATTGGTAAAAGCAGAAGTCATATTGCAAATTGTTTAAGACTTTTAACTTTGCCAAATGAGGTAATCGAATTAATCGAAGCTCAAAAACTGACAGCTGGTCATGCTAAAATTTTGGTTGGGCTTGAAAACGCTATTTTTATAGCAAATAAAATTATAGAAAAAAAGTTTTCTGTAAGACAAGCTGAAAATTATGTCAAAATTTTTAAATTAAACAAAAAGCAGAAATTGAACCTAAAAGATGCAAATATTAGCGATTTAGAAAATACTTTAACAAGTAAGATCGGTCTTAACGTACTTATTAAAAATAACAAAAAGAATAAAGGCAGTATAACTTTTTATTATAAAGAAATTGATCAATTAAACAAAATAATTGAGTTGATTAAATCAAATTATTAGAATTTTCTAAATTTTCTAAAATAAAATTATTTAAAATTTTGTCGGAAGCTTGTAAGTTTTTTTTGATTATGAGTTCTAGATAATTTATTTTTTTAATTAAAAATTTTATATCTGATAAGCTTTTTACTTTTAACTGTTGTTTTACTATCTCTTTTTCTTTCCAAAATATAGGCGGCTTTGCTGAAGATAAAACCTGTTCAATATTTTTATTTTTTTCTAAATCAATCTTTAATTTTTTTAGTCTTTTTAACTTGCTCAAGAAAGTCCTTAAAATTAGAATGTTTTCTTCTGTATTTAAATTATTTTCATTTAATATATTAATTGTT
>Ga0255769_10004383_pt1 | contig 13753 bp, 19 predicted proteins | sample 041ome_9_FD_179637 | JGI IMG/M metagenome (GOLD analysis project Ga0255769, IMG submission 179637) | Coastal salt marsh microbial communities from the Groves Creek Marsh, Skidaway Island, Georgia - 041413US metaG (version 2) | ecosystem: Environmental > Aquatic > Marine > Intertidal zone > Salt... | reverse complement strand
CAAGGCATGGGAGAGATGTCAGATCGGGAGAGACAAGAATACATTAGCGAGCTACGCAAGGAGCTACCGCTGGATGAAATCCTAGCGGATCGCGCTGCCAATATCGAAGATCGAATTCGTGACATTTTAGATAAAACTCATTTTACAAATGAGATCAGCAAGGCAATTCATGAGCTAATTCTTCACGGTACAGGCGTGATGAAATCTCCTGTGTTGCAGCGAAGAAACTATCCTGTTTACAAGGGGCGCTACGCTAATCGCTTGCAGCGTATAGAATCTGCCATTGAACAAGAATTAATTCCGGCAGCCAAATTCGTCAGCATCTTCGATTTGTACCCTAGTCCAGAGGCAGAGAACGTCAACGACTTGAGCTACCTGATCGAGCGTCGTCAACTCTCTTCCGTACAGGTTCGTCAGTTACTGACAGAAGACGCAGGATATGACCCAGAAGCAGTCAGCGATGTTTTAGATCGTCGTGTCTACTCCACCGGAACAGAAATATCAAAGCCATTGAATCCGCATCAGGAGAGTTATGGCGAAGAAGAAAAGGAGTATGAGCTTCTAGAATTCTGGGGAATGCTGGACGCTGACGATGTGACCGGATTCATGGATACCAGTGAGTTTGGCAATCTGAATTTAATTCCTGTGTGCATTCATGTTCTGGGAGACAGAACCATCAAGGCCACGATTTCTCCTTATGACGGAATGTTGCCCTACCACTTTGGCTATTGGCAGCAAGTCCCGCACTCCATCTGGGGTGACGGTATCTTCTGGTCAATCCGAGATATACAGTCATTGTTAAACTTTGCGATGGCGATGTACGTCGAGGGCAAACAACTCGCGTCAGCACCACAGATTGCGGTTGACCCTAGCCAGTTACAGCACGGAACCGATATTCAGAACCTAGAGCCAGGTGGCATTTTAGAATTTGCTCCAGGTACAGACATTAGCACTGCGTTTCGACCTATCATTATTCCTGATGTGACCCACGGCATCATGGAAATGATGCAGTTCTTACAACGAGAAGCCAATTTGTCTTCCGGTCAGTCGCCAATTGGCATGGGTCAATCGGCTCCGTACCAGACAAAGACGGCTACAGGCATGTCGATCTTGAACACTGCCAGCCAAAAGCAAACAGCTAGCGTAGTTCAATCTGTTTCTAGCATTTTGCAAGGAGCCATTGATGGTATCTATCGCTGGTTGCTGGTCGATTCCGATGACCCAAACCTGCATTGTGACGCCGAAGCCATCTGCACAGGCTATGAAAGGTTTGTTGCCGAAGAAATACACAATCAGCAGATGCTGCAATTTCTGCAAATTGTGATGAATGTGCCGGATTTAGCCGGAATGATGAAGATTGACCGCTTTGCGAAGCCAATGCTGCGAGCATTTTCCCTAGATCCAGACGAAATGCTCAAGAGTCCCGAAGAAGTTCAGCAAGCACAGCAAGCTCAACAGATGGCAATGCAGCAAAAACTAGAGATGGAAGCCAAGGTCAAGGGGCTGGAAGCTCAGATCGAGCAGCAACAGATGAAATTGAAAGCCGCGCTAGACGAAAGACTCTCTATCGGAGAGCAAAGACGCGAGCTAGAAATCAAAAGAGTAATGGCGCTGCTGGAGAAAGGGGGTGATCCAGGTCAAATCGGTGATTTTAGCGAGCTAAGTGTGATGTTGAAGGAAGAATTGTTACAGCTTCAGCAGCAACGCATGATGGCGCAAGCCCAACTAGAACAACAGCAACAAAATGAACGAACAATTCCAGCCGCAGACACCCCTGTCGAGGGACGAACTCCAAGTCCTATGTCGAGGAAAGCTGTGGATGCACCTCAAAGAGTATTTGCAGCAACGAATGTTGCAGGAAACGGCCCGACTAGCCCACCCCGTGACCCAGGACAGGCTGTCGGAGCATAATTTACGAGTCGGCAAGCTTCAAGCGTTCCGTGAACTGCTGGAGTACCCCGAACGAAACTCCTAACTAGAGCTTTATGAGCGAAGTACTTGACCAGAATCCGGCTTTGTCGGAGGAAACTGTGCAGGAAACCCCTGTCGAACTGTCGAAAGAAGAAATCTGGGCAAAAATTCTAGATCCAGATGCCAAAAAACAAGAGGTTCCAACTGACTCGGAGCCAGAAGTTAAAGAGATAGAGGCAACTCCTGTTGAGGAGCCTGAGAAACCAGCAGCGGAAACAAAAAAACCAGCAGACCCACTAGTAAATGACCCAGCGCTAGTAAAGCGGTTTAGAGATTCCCAAGATTTTATTGCCACGCTCAAGGAAGAGAACAAAGAATTACGAGATCGTGTTGATTCCCTAGCGAAAAGCGTAGAACAGCTTAGCACTGCAGCAAAAACTCCTGATCCTCCGGCGACCAAGGTAGACCAGGCGCAAGCAAATGAAGTGTTTCAAGATATTCTAGACTCGCTACCGGACAATGTGCGTGAAGAAGTCACCACATTCCCCGAATTGTTCAAAGGAATTGACGCTCTCATCAAGCATCGTCTGTCTAGCGCAAACAAAGAGTTTGAGCAGGACATTCAGACGCTACGCAAGTCAAACCATGAGCGGAATGTGCAACAAAGGTTGAATGAAAGACATCAGGCAGCCAATTCTCAGCTAGGAATTACCAACTCAGCGCAGCTAGATCTTGATGATCCGGTGTTTGCGCAGTGGGTGTTGAGCAATAAGCACCGCAAGAATGTTGTGTTGGACTTTGATAACCCCGCTAGCTTTGTGGATCTAGTCCGTTCTTTCTTGTTTGACTATCCAGACAAGGGGATTCGACCTCAAGCAGCCGTGGAGCCAAAGCCCGAACCACTACCAGAAAATCCAAAACGAAAAGCAGCGAGTCATTCCATTCCTTCTCGCCCAATTGTTCGCAATCGTGAGGTCAGAGGGATTCAAACGGAAGAAGACAAGCAAGCTTTTTGGAATAAGCTAATTAGTGAGAATAGGAGCTAATCATGGCGATTACAGCAAATAGTTTTGCGACCACTGCCGGATCTCTTTACGGAGATTTGTCGCAGGAAGACGCATTAACGATTCAATCCAAGATGCTGCCGATTGCAAAAAAGAACCTGACATTTGCTAGGTTTGCGCAAAAGGACAGCAAGGGAACCAACGAAGGCAATGTCATTCGACACCGACGCTACAAGAAGTTCCCGATTAATACTACGCCGCTAGGTGAGGGTGTAACTCCTGATTTCGACACGCTAGAATCAGAAGTAATTTCACATACTGTAAGACAATACGGGCGCTACACGCCAGTAACTGATCTCATGGAGCTTCTCGGCCAAGATCCATATGTCTCAATTATTACCGAGAGACAAGCGATCCAAGCTGCTGAAACAATGGATATGCTGGCGTATAAGCATTTCCGTTCTCCAAGCAATGTGATCTTTACCAATGGCGCTGCTCGAAACGTAGTCAACACCAAGTTATCTACTACAGGAGTAGAGTTCGACGCTGCCATTCGTTTTCTAGAAAACAATGATGCAGTCAAAATGACCGAGATGCTCTCTGCTTCTCCAGGTCAAGAGACTCAGCCAATCCGCGCTGGCTACATTGCCATCTGTCACCCGAATCTACGACAAGATCTGGAAGACATTGTTGGCTTTGTTCCCGTGGAAAAGTACGCCGATACTGGTGCAATCATGGAATATGAAATGGGTTCCTACAATGGAATTCGTTTTATCGCCACAACTCAAGCAGTTCCCTTTGATCGTGATGGAAACACTACGCTAGGAGCAGGAGCAGTAGGCGGAGCTAATGTATTGCAAGATGCTACTACCGGATACGCTCATGTTTACCCAATTGTGATCTTTGCAAAAGACAGCGTGGGTACAGCAACAATTGGCGGAATGGATAGCATTGTTCCTAAAGTAGTTAAGCCAACCCCAAGCGGAACCGACCCCTTGGGACAGCGTGGAACCGTGGGTTATACATTCATGTTTGGCAGTGTCATCCTAAATGAAGATTGGATGGTGTCTGTAGAAACAGCAGTGACTGATCTAAGTGCTTCCGTAACCGCTGGAACAGGCGCTAACTGGTTTAATCCTCCTGCACCTTACGGCTCAAATAGCTAATTTATTACCCAGTAGCTAGTGAGAATCTCACTAGCTACTCACTTATAGGAGCATTACTATGCGAAGTGATAAACAACAAATGAGCTATGTTCCTCAATGCACGGAGCATGTTTCATTTACCAGCATTGCCGCAAGTACAACAGCCGCGCCTGTTGATATTACGGTTCCCCCTGAGTGCATTGTGGAAAAAGTTGTTGTTATTGTAAAAACCAACTTTAACCAGCTTAACGTCGATTTAAGTATCGGCAGCAAAACTAGTGGGACTTTGTTTACACCAACTCCAATTGATGTAAACACGGCTACCAGTAACACCGAAGCGACACCCCAAGTTTATTGGGTTCCCGTATCCTCGCTACCGGATCGGACTGTTCGCTTTAGTCTAGCAAACGCAACGGCTGCCGCTGCAGCAGGCGCAGTCTACGCTTACGTTGTGTATCGTTTCCCTAAGAATGATACCCCAACCAGAGTAGTCTAAGACTACTAATCCAAGGGCCGTGCAAGCGGCCCTGCACTTTTAATAAAAATTTATGAATTACACATACGAACCTCGCCAAGCTTCAAGCTATTACAATAGTGGCACTGGACGCTATCAGACTGTCCAAGATCACCGCAATCTAGCGCCAGAATGGGACGGTAAGACCGAATCCATTCCACCAGGCTACGGAGTTATTCGTGTAGAGATGGGCCGTGAGCAATACGAAAATGATGCTGTGGGTGTTTCGGTCAATGGCTTTCAAGCTGTCATACCCCGTGGGTCTGCCAGAGTGGTTAGCGGTATTCATATTAATCGGCTACTGGAATGTCTAGTCACCGAGTACACGCAGACGCAATACTACAAGCCACCCGAAGGCTACCAACGACCTCGATTTCCGGTAAGTATTATTGTTCCAGTAAAAGACGCTCAAGGAACATTGATAGATTCTCGGACAGGCAGCGAGGTCAAAGCAGAGGCTAAAAGCGTAAAAGCTCCACGCAAGACCAGACATTCTTTAGAAGTAGGAGAGAATGAGCCTGACGCAAGCACAAATCCTGGATAGGGTTAGCACTCTACTCCAAGATGGAAGTTACACTGGAGGCACAGGCAAGCGCTGGCTACCCGCCGAGCTACGCCAATACCTTTATGATGCTCAGCATGAGTTTATTCGGCTGACAGAGTTTCCGATTGTTACCTCTAGCGTAACAATCGTGGAGGCTACTTCGACTTTTAATCGGCCAGCTACTCCTCCGCTGATGGATCTGACAAGAGTACGCATCAACAATACTTCTGTTGAGATTCCCATTCTTGCGCCGAATGTGCTTGACGAACACAATGTAGTGATGGGCCAGCTAGTAGACGCTAACTGGAGAGGTCAAACTGGCCCGATTCGCGCTATTATTCTGGAGCATATGTCGGCTCCAACCTTCGATGTTTACCCCACCCCGACTGCTACTGACCCGCTGTTTAGCTCTACGCTAGTTTCTCCTGTTCCAGTATTTGATGTCACAGGGGATAGTTCTACAGACATTCTGACCACAACTGCTGGAATCATTACCTCGATTACCGACACGGCCATTTTAAAGTTTGATGGCGTGATTGATCCGCCGAGGGATCGACTTCGTTACACAACTGCTCAAGGCGGAACAGGTCATGATGGCACTACCTACGGCGACTCAGAGACTCCGCTAATCAGCCCGATGTTCCACGAAGCACTAGTCTACGGTGTGGCAGAGCGAGCGTATCTAAAAGAAAATGAACTACGAAACATTGAAAAATCCTCGTTGTTTCGCCAAAGATTTCTGGAGCAAGTCGGTTACGCTAGGCGAACCGAGCCTCAACATTCACTGACTAGAAATCGTGGAATTAACAAAAAGAGAATGCGAGTTAGCTGGAGGTGGCGCTAATGGTTGATCTTGTTACTTCGCTAGGCCAGACGGTCACGGTTGAAACTCGTAAGATTATTGGCTCAGACCTAAGTACGGTTAGCACAGAGTTAAATGCTAGCCACATTCCTTTATCTAGTACGGATTCGGCAGCCTTCAACAACACGACAGATCTTTCTGCCGCGCTAAATTATGTCAAGAGTCTGACCGGAATCGCTGGGCCAAGCGGTGAACAAGGGTTTCAAGGAATACAAGGAGTTACTGGAGCTACTGGGCAGAAAGGCGACAAAGGCGATGACGGGGATTCTGTTACCAATGTTCAGCAGATAGACGCTAGCACAATTCGCTTTACCGTAACAGACTACGCCGGAACAGATACCACTTACGATTTTACTTTGCCTCAAGGCCAACAGGGTATTCAAGGTATTCAAGGAGTCCCTGGAGTAGCCGGACAGCAGGGTTTTACTGGAGTGCCAGGGGCTGACGGAGCAGACGGAGCAGACGGAGCAGACGGAGCCGGATTTACAGGCGGAAGCTACGATGCTGCCACTGGCGTTGTCACTTTTACTTCCGATGATGTTGACAGCAACGGCAATTCGCTAGGATTTACAACTGGTGACCTACGAGGAGCAGACGGAGTAGATGGAGACGATGGAGTTTCGGTCACCGGAGTCAACCAAGTCAACGCCACTACCATTAATTTCAGCCTATCCGACAGTACCACTACCTCCAACATCACCCTTCCTTCAGCTTCTGCCTCTGCCATTTTACCAAGCTACACGAATAACGCAGGAAAAGTTCTCGCAGTTAATAGCACTGCAAATGACATCGAGTGGATTACTGGGTCAGGGACAGGGACGGTCACCAGTGTAGGCTTGACAGGTGCGAATGGTATCACATTCTCAGGAAGTCCGATCACAACTAGTGGCACAATTAGCACAACCGTAGATGCTGCTACACTAAAAAGTCATTTAGCGATTGATTGGACAGACGTTGCGAATAAACCAAGTATTCCTGTTTCGGGAACGGATTTCGATCCGGTTGGAACAGACAACAGTACAAACGTCACACTTAACACTGCAAGTTATGATTATCTTTCTTTAGCTGGTCAAACAATCACACTAGGACAAGTTGATTGGACAACAGACATTGCAAATAAGCCATCGATCCCAGTAAGCGGAACTGACTTCGATCCGGTTGGCACAGACAATAGCACTAATGTTAGTTTAGTAACCACAAGTTATGATTACTTATCCCTTACCGGACAAGAAATAACATTAGGTGCAATTGATTGGACAACAGACATTACAAACAAACCCAGTATTCCGGTAAGTGGAGCTGACTTTGATCCGGTTGGTACAGACAATAGCACAAACGTAAGTCTAGTAACCACCTCCTACGATTATCTTTCTTTAGCTGGTCAAACGATTACGTTAGGTGCAATTGATTGGACAACAGACATTTCAAACAAACCTACGATTCCTGTTTCTGGGACAGACTTTGATCCAGTTGGCACAGACAATAGTACGAATGTTTCGTTAAACACTACAAACTACGACTACTTATCAATTACAGGTCAAGCGATAACACTAGGGTCAATTGATTGGACAACAGACATAACAAACAAACCAACCATCCCTGTCAGTGGAACAGATTTCGATCCAGTTGGCACAGACAATAGTACAAATGTCACTCTCAATAATACGACCTATGATTACCTGACGATCTCTGGTCAGGCCATCACAGTTGGGCAGGTTGATTGGACAACAGACATCAGCAATCGTCCGTCAATCCCAGTTTCTGGGACAGATTTCGATCCGGTAGGAACAGACAATAGCACCAACGTAAGCCTTGCTACCGTTAGCAACAACTATCTAAGTCTCAGTGGGCAGGAGATCACAGCAGGAACAATCCCGTATCAACTTGGTGGAACCGGACTAACTGCCTTGGGATCAGCAGGACAGGTACTAACCGTCAACACAGCAGGAAACGCATTAGAATATCAAACTCCGTCAGGTGGTGGAGGGGGAATTACGGAAGCGCAAGCAATCTCATACGCAATCGCATTAGGATAGGATATGGCATTTGTAAGTGAATCATCAGGTATTTCTGTAGCGGCAGATACTGAGACAGTGATTTATGATGGAAGTGGTACTGGCGCACCTTTGAATGGGGCAGTGGTCATTGGACTATTTGCTTCAAATATCGGTGCATCGACTGCGAATGTCTCGATCTACAAGCGTTTGTCAACAAGTGCTAACACCGGATTTAATTCAGCCGATAATGTATTCATCGTTAAAAATGCTCCTGTACCAGTAGGGTCAACATTAGATTGTTTGCCTTCAAAGATTGTTTTGAATCAGTATGACGAGATCTATGTGTATGCTTCCGTTTCAAACACGATTCAAGTAACTGCTTCTTTACTGGAGAACTAATGTCATACTTAGGATCAAAGCGCTCTAGTTCTTTAACGAGTATAGACAATGCTGATGTGACTGTTTCTGGGATGCAGCAACGGAATGTGATTGGTGAAAGTTTTAATGTTCCTAGTAGCCAGAATGTAGTTTATTTTGGTGACACCGAATTTAGTGGAACGATCACGGTGGATGGACAGTTAATCAATGCGGGTGGATCTCCAAACTTTACTGGCTCAATAAACATTACCGGAACCCTTTACGCTTATTAACTATGGCAGATATTAAACTAGACGGACAAACTCTTGCAACTGCATCTGGCAGCACAATAACTTTGAATAGTGGGGTGCAGTTTCCTGCTGGTGTTGAGATTGGGAATTGTTCACTGTGGTACGCAAATACAAGTGGGCAATCTGGATCTACTAATGCGTGGTCTTTGCGAAATATGGATGTTAAAACGCACACTAGTAACTGTGCAGTTACATTTAGTTCAAATCGTTGGAGTTTTGATCAGTCAGGCAGTTATGTTATGGACGCTATCTTGAGTGTGTATCGTACCGATTACACTCGTTTAGCTTTTGGTGTAGACGGCTCAATAACATTTTATGGGTTATGGTCTGCTTATGTAAGTAGTGAAGTTGGTAGTGGTTTAACTGCATGTAACGGATATAGATTTGACGTTTTAAGTTCTGAAATTACAGGAGGAGCAAGTGAAAAACTTTTCGGGTTGTATTTATGGTCATCAAATGGGGGCGGAACCTATGTCACTACCAGTGGCACTGGGGATCATAAAAATTCAATGGTCACTATTAAGCGAGTGGGATAATGGCAGAAAAACATTATGACCAACATTATCATTATTTAATAAATGGCGTTCGCACAGCATACTTAGACCCTGTTCCAGAATATGATAATTTTAGTATTGACCCAAATACTCCAGAAGAGCAGGAAAGAAAAAATCTTGATTTAGGTAATCGGTTGCGCATTGAGCGAAACCAACTCTTATCTGCAACAGATTGGTGGGTACTCCCAGATAGAACAGCAACCCAAGCGCAATTAGACTATCGTCAAGCCTTACGAGACCTCCCTACTAATTCACCAAATGCAGCATTGGATGAACAGGGTAATTTAATTAATGTGACTTGGCCTACTAAACCGGAAGCATAATGGCAGGATCAATCAAAGTAGCAGGACACGAACTAGTATCGCACGACATTGCGAACGATAAGCTAGTATATGGGACGGGTGTTCCTGTTGGTACTACACTTAATACAGTTGTGAATACTACGACAACAGGTGTTGATGTAACTTCACAAGACATAACAGTGGGTACTTCAGTTGGGTTAGCAGCAACAATTACACCTCGCTCAACCTCAAACAAACTTTTGATTCAAGTAAATTTTGTCTTTTGGCAAGAAAGTCTGGATGTAGGGTTGGGTGCTATTATCCACGATGGGGCAAGCAATGTATATGCTGACCCAACTAACTACACTTGGTACGCAAATTCAGATGGTACAGAAAGACCATATAGACGTTACCCTTTTATAGCTTGGATCACTCCAGCCTCCGCAGGTAGCCCAATAACATATTCGGTTAAAATTGCAAAATCGGGAGGTAATGCTTTGAAGGCTCAACACAACTCTGCACAAAGTACGATTATTATCCAAGAGATCAAGCAATGATTGGCCCACAGCACTGGATGCAACATGAGTAATGCACGGAATATAGCAGATATCACTAACGGAGATGATGCTCCAATTTACGCACTAAGAGGATATGCTTTATTTGGAGAAACGAGTTCTAGCACTTCCGGCACTGCCCCCCACGCTTTAAAAACGGAGAACATTGACTCTTTTACATGGCAAGCTCAAGGCAAGATTAGAATAACTTTTACAGAGAATATGCCTTCAACAGATTATCTTTTATTAACTGGTGGGGTTGATGTTGAGGGTGGGGGGTATAATAGAGACGTGATGGTGAGAGATCGACAACTTGGTTATGTGGATGTAACAATGTTTTACGTTAATGCTACTAGTAGTAGCTATTATGGTTATGAATTTTCTGTAGCAATTCTATATTAGGAGCTAAATGAAACTAGCAATTTTCCCCAATGACGAAACCATCTCTGTTTTAGTACCTGCCCCAAACTGTGGCCTTACTTTAGAACAGATCTGTGCTAAAGACGTACCGACCGGAGTAAAGTACAAAATCATCGACAGTTCAGAACTCCCAGCAGACCGAGAATTTAGGAATGCGTGGGACTATGATTTCACCAATTCATACGATGGAGTAGGTGCGTGATTACGATCAATATTGACAAGGCTAAAGAGATAAAAAGGGAATCTCTCCGACAGGAACGCAAGCCTCTGTTAGAAGCACAAGATGTCGCTTTTCAAAGAGCCTTGGAATCCAGTGCAGATACGACTGCGATTATAGCGGAAAAGGTTCGCCTACGGAACATCACGATGCTGTGTGATACGGCTGAAACCGTGGAAGATTTAAAAGCTATTGACATCAACGCATCATGACCAAAGCAGTTGAGATTGCAGATAGAGGACATCAGGTGGTTGCATGGGTTAATTTTGATGGGAGTGCTATCCCTTCATTAAATACACCAGATACCAGTTCTATTGCTGCTGGTAAAGGGGTCACTTCTGTTGTTAAGTTAGCAACTGGGAGTTTTGAAATTAATTTTGAATCTGGGTTATTAGAAGATGACAACTATGTTGTGTGCTTTAGTTCAACAACAAGAGGCACTATCTCTAGTATCCCTCAGTTAATGGCTATAGGCCAAGCTTCAACATCATTTACAAAAAGTTCTCATTACACAGCAAGCAAAATTAATTTTACAATAGGACAAAGCGGATATTACGGTAACGCAAACCCTGTGATTATTAATATTTTGGTTATTAGATAGGAAGCCTTATGAAACTAGCAGGATTTAAATGAGTTACATTGGCAATCAGCCCGTCCTCCATACCAGTGAATTCCGAGAGGAGTTTGCGGTTACGAGTACACAGAGTGTTTTCAACACAGGTGGTTTCACCGCATCAAGCGACTCCGCAACGTTGGAAGTCCTGCGAAACGGGGTTCTACTGGGAACGGCAGACTACACTTTGGGCAGTGATGCCAGCACGGTGACGTTGGCAAATGCCGCAGTCAACGGAGACATCATCGTCATCAAGGGTAGACGAGAACTGACCAACGGGGTGCAGGTTACCGAAAGAAGACACGAACACACGATGGGTTCTGGAGAAACTACGGTTACCTTTCCGTATCCGCTTACGGTTTCTCAGACAGATGTTTACCTAAACGGAGTCAAGCTAGGTTCCTCCGATTTCAGTATCAATTCATCAACCAGAGTAGTCAGTTTTACGACCAACCCTGCAGTCGGAGATCTGGTTGCTATCGTCAGCCGAGAACCTGCGCTTACTGCGAGCAGTTCCCTTAGTAGTGTCTTGGTTGATGCAAATTTTATTGGTAGTTCTTCATCTGATACAAGTGTTAGTGGATATAAAATCTACGCTTACCAAACAGGTAACGGGACAGCATCGTATGCGATTAAAGTCCCTTCTGTAATTGACGATGTTGACATTTTAATTGTTGGTGCAGGAGGTGGTACTACGGCGTATTCGGGTGGTGGTGGTGGTGGTGGCGTTATCCATCTCGACGGGATCACATTAACTCCCAACGTTTATTACATAACGGTTGGCTCTGGAAGCGCAAATTCTGTTGGTGGTGACTCCATTTTCAAAACGTATGACGGGTCCGTTGTTTCGTATACTGCGAAGGGTGGTGGTAACGGTGTCAGTAGTAACACGGGCGCTAGTGGTGGGTCTGGCGCAGGAGGTGGAAGTGCAGACCAATCAAGATCTGGAGGTAGTGCAACCCAATCGTCTCAGTCTCATTCAGAATTACCATTTGGGTCAATCACTCAATACGGGAACGCTGGTGGCAGTAATAACACAGGGTCACCATATGCAACAGGTGGAGGTGGAGGTGCTGGTGCTGGTGCTTCTGGGCAAAACGCTCAATCTGCTAGTGTTTCTGGGAACGGTGGCGCAGGTATAGATTTAAGCACTCATTTTGGCACGGCATTAGGTGCATCAGGCATTTTTGCTGGTGGAGGTGGTGGAATGGTACGGGCTGGAGGTACAGCAGGCTCTGGCGGAACTGGCGGAGGTGGTGCTGGAGGCACAGGTTCATCCACGGCTGGTACGGCAGGTACAAATTACACAGGTGGTGGTGCTGGAGGCAACTACGAATCCGGTGGGAATTTATCCGGTGGTCACGGAATAATTCTAATCAGAGTTCCTATCTAGGAAAATATGAAAACATTTGCACTTATTAACAGCAGTGGATTGGTTGAAAATTTATGTGTTGTTTCAGACACAGAAACAGAATCGCTAAATCAGGTTCAGTCGCATACGGATGGGACTCGTAAACAACCTGCTGTGATTGGCGGAACATACAACAAAACTGCTGACGTTTTTGTTAACCCACAACCGTTTAGTAGTTGGCTATTAGATGAGAATTTCGATTGGGTTGCACCAGTGGCAAAACCAGAAGGTTCTTATCGTTGGGAAGAATCCAGCCAGAGTTGGGTAACCATTTAATAAGGCCGAGCATATGCCAGCAGAAGCCACACCCTAACCGAGTAAAACTATGCCCGAATCCTCCAGTATCATCCAATTAGTATCCGATTTAGGTGCAGGATTAGGCAGTTTAATAGCGTGTTTCTGGTATATCCAATTTATTACAAAGAGCCACAGAGAAGAACGAACAGCAGCAGATATGATGCACAAAGAGGAAAGGATGGAATGGATGAAAAAAGATACAACCAGCGATGAGGCACTTAGAGGAATAATTTCTGAGTCCAACAAAATACTGGGGGATCTCCGAAGTTGTCTGGTCGAACAAACCACACTGCTGAAGGCCGTACTGCGGGATAAAGAATAATATGCCATCAAGAGTCAACAAAAAGGCAATGCCCTGCAACAAGCCCAGACCAGCGCCAGCAGGAAGCAAAAAGAAGAGGGTGGTCAAGGACTGCAGCGGTGGAAAAGAAAAGATCATTCAGTACGGAGCAAAGGGCTATGGAAACAATTACTCTGCCGCAGCTAGAAAATCTTTTAAGTCACGACACAAGTGCGCTTCAGCAACTAAGGGATCTGCACGATACTGGGCTTGTAAAGACCTTTGGGGTGGAAAGGGCGGACATACTACGGCTAGTCCAAAGAGTAGAAAAGGAAAATACTAATGAAGAAATCACTGCTGCTACTGGCCCTGTTGTCAACCTGCGGGTTGCCGCCGCCAGCGTTCTCGCATCACGGCAATCTGCCACAGCATCTCGACAAGGACAAAGTCCCGTTGGTCAACGAAGTTGAGCAGCAACTGT
>Ga0255769_10004381_pt1 | contig 13757 bp, 15 predicted proteins | sample 041ome_9_FD_179637 | JGI IMG/M metagenome (GOLD analysis project Ga0255769, IMG submission 179637) | Coastal salt marsh microbial communities from the Groves Creek Marsh, Skidaway Island, Georgia - 041413US metaG (version 2) | ecosystem: Environmental > Aquatic > Marine > Intertidal zone > Salt... | reverse complement strand
TAAATATGCTTCTTGTGTAGTACTTTTTGGTTTTTCTTCTTTGATTTCTTCTACTTGTGGTGGTTCTTCTACAGTTCTAACAATATTTTTTTCATTGCGTAATTGTTCTAATAAATTTAATGCAGATGGTTCTTCAACTTTTGGTTCTTCAACTTTTGGTTCTTCGGGTTTTGGTTCTTCGGGTTTTTTATTTTTACGTTTTTTACGTTTTGGTTTTTTTGGTTCTTCTTTTACTTCTTGTGCTTCATAAGTAAAATTATCCATATTGCCAGAAACAACTAATTGAGAAACATCAATATTACCATATGTATAATCATTTACATCGACTTTTTGTTCTTCAACTGGTTCATCAACTTTTTGTTCTTCAACTGGTTCATCGCGTTTTTTAATTTTATTCTTCTTATTAAATAAACTTGGTCGTGGCATTTGTTTATAAATATATATAATATAATTATTTTTATATTATATATTAAACAATTAACTGATTTTTTTAAGCGAGTTTGATATTTTCTAAAATTTCTGCAATTTCTTGTTCTTTTAATTCAACTATTTTTTCACGCTTAATTAATTCTTTTTCTTTTAATATTGTTTCACTGCTAAATTTACTACTTCTTGATTTTTGGCTATTTAAACTAATAATTGAATCAAAACTGTTGATTTTAAAATCTGGTGAATCTGTTTTAATATTAATTATATTTTTACAATGTTCAATAAGATAATCTGTATCAAACTTTAATTTAAAAATTCTTCTATCTTCAAGAATTTCATCACAAATACCTAATCGTTTTTTTAATTTAGAAGATTTTTGTCTATCATATTTACTATCAAATCTTTCTAAATTAATAAAAGCATCTCTTAATGTTTGAATATCTTCTTCGCGAATTGCTTTATATATAGTATTATATAAACGTCGTTTAACAATTTTATATTTAATAATATTAATTACTTTAAAACGGTATAATCCACCGACAACTGCAATATAAGGTGATGCGAGAACACCTAAACCAACTGCAGTTACTAAAATAAATGACATTTATATAATATATAATACACTAATCTTTTATAATAATATTAAAGACGAATAAAGAAATAATACCAAAAACAGTTGCGACTATATAAATTGGAAAAAGTATTTTATCTGAACCGACACCCCATTTTTTAGGTTGATTTGTTTCATCAAAAAAATAACTAGGTTTGGTTTGATATAATGAAATAATTACAAAAATATAAATAAAACATGCATATAGAAAAGCTCTTTGAGAATTGGTAATACTGAAATCCATAAATAAAATATATAATATTTTAATATTTTATTTTTATTTAACTAAAAATTTACCTAAATTAATAAAACTATGTAAAATGAATAAAACAAAAAATCCAGTTAATGAATAAATTACAACATCTAACATATCAGATTCAAAAGAAGATTTTTTTGTAGAGAACATTGCTTCTAATTTTTTCATACAAGTTGGACAACTCATAATATGTTTCATTGCGGAATCACAATCAGAACTAGATACATTTGTCATTTTTTCAACAATTGGTTTTTTATCAGAACTAATAGAATTAGTTGGTAATTGTTTTTGTGTTGTCATAATTTTAGGTTGAGTTTCATTTCTAAATTCAGTAAATGGTAATGTTGTATTATTTGGTTGAACATTATTAGTTGATTTTAATGCATCATATTTATTTTTAACTTGTGTTTCAATTTGTTTGAGAATATTTTCATTAGTAAAACTTACTTCATTAGTAAAATTTTGTGGACTGGCATAACTAGTATAACTATTCATACCGAATGGTTGTGGTTCATTTAAAGTAGAATTATTCATGTATTTATTTCTGGATTGATTTTTTTCAATGATATTATCAATAATATTATTATATTTATTTTGTTTAGGTTTAATAGTTAGATTCTCTGGTCCATATAATTCAGTTAAATCGGCCATAATATTTAATATATAAATATATCTATATCTTAAATACATATAATTTTTTTTATAAAAAAAAAATTAAAATTTATTCAATAAGACTTATTAAATAGATAATTTTATAATTTATAATATAGAATGAGTTCTGCAAAACAATGTTCAAAAAAATTACTAAGAGGAAATAGAAAATATGTAAAACCAACTGGTAATATTGAATTACAGATTGTAGATATGGAAGAAACAATTGATTTTGAAAACAAAAATATGTATCAAATGTGTATTTTTGGAATTGATGATAAATCAAATTCTTATTGTGTAAAAGTTAATAATTATAAACCATTTTATTATATTGAAGTACCAAAAGGAATTAAATACAAATTATTTGTAGAAGAACTTTTAAAAACACAACTTTATAATAAATACAATGGAAAAGTAAGATATATTATTGATTTAGTATCACATCCAATTACAATGAAACCAATGGTAAAAAAATGTAAATTTAAAAAATTTGATGGATATCAAGAAGGAGAAACTACATTTGTTAAAATTTCATTTAATTGTGAAGCTGATTATAAAGCAGTAAGTTATCACTTTAAAGAAAATAAATTAACAATTAAAGATAAAGAGCATAAACTTCTTTTTTGCGAATCAAATATTCCGCCAATGTTAAGATTTTGTCATGAGAAAGATATTAAAACAGCTGGTTGGATTAAAATTCCAGAAAATAAATATAATGTTGTATCTAAATATTCTTCATATTCAACATGTCAATATGAAATTATTGTAGACCAAAAAAATGTATATTCATCCAATAATATGAACATTGGTAAAATTATCGTAGCAAGTTTTGATATTGAGACATATACACCAGGAAAAGCTGGATTTCCATTATTTACTAATAAGAAAGATAGTATCGTTCAAATTGGTACTACAGTAGAAATGTATGGAGAGAAAGATTGGTCATATCGTTATATTGCAACTCTTGGAGAATGTGATGATATTGAAAATTGTGAAGTAGTAAGATGTAAAACAGAAAAAGAGTTAATTACTAAATGGGCAGAATTTATTAGAATTTTAGACCCAGATATTATTACAGGATATAATATTTTAGGATATGATTTTGAATATTTATTTGAAAGAGCAATGTTACATAAAGTTGCAGACCAAATTGCAAAAATTAGTCGAGTAAAATATCCACTAAATAAAAAAGAAATTAGTGAATTAATGAGATATAATTATACTACAGAAATTACAAAAGATAATTTTTTTGGAAAGAATGCACTAAAGAAAATATGGAAAGTTCAACGTTTATCATCATCTGCAATGGGTGATAATATTTTAAAATCTATTTTAACAACAGGAAGAATTGCATTGGATTTATTAAAATATTGTCGTGATAGTGGTGATAAATTAACATCATATAAATTAGATAATGTCGCAAAACATTATGGATTAGCACAAGGAAAGAATGATATGCCATATAATGAAATCTTTAGAATATTTGTAGAAGGAACACCTGAAGAAAAAAAACGTGTTGCGGAATACTGTGTTCAAGATTGTAAATTATGTAATCAATTACTAAATAAACTAAATATTGTTCCAAATTGTATTGGTATGGCAACAACATGTAGTGTTCCATTACAATTTTTATTTACACGAGGTCAAGGAATTAAAACATATTCATTATTAGTAAAAGAAGCAACTCAACTAGGATATGTTATTCCAGTAAAAGATAAAAAAGACCCAGGTGGTTATAAAGGTGCTACAGTATTAAGTGCAAGGGCAGGTGCTCACTATTATCCAGTAACTGCATTAGATTTTGCATCACTATATCCATCATGTATGATTTCACATAATATTTGTATTTCTTCAAAATTAACAGAAGAACAAATTTATGAAATGAAATTACACGAAACAGATTATCGTATTGTAGAATGGGAAGAAGAAATGACTGGAGAAGATATTATTAAATACATGGCTAAATCAGAAGAAGTTTGTGATGCAGTAATTGAAAATCATCAAGATTTTGCAGAAATTTGTCAAAGTTTTCATTATGTAAAAGAAGTTATTTATAATAGTAATCCACTAAAAGAAAAAATAAGACAATTATTAATTAATAAAGTTCAAAACAAAGAAAAATATGAAGATTTTTTCAAATTATTTAAAATAAAAATCGAAAATATTTCAACAAAATGGTTTGAAGAAGAAGCGGATGAAGATAAAAAGAAAAAAACATCTAAATATTTAGGTGTTCAAATAAAGAAAAGACATTTTTATATTCAACCAAAGATGATGGATGATGGAGAATTAGATGATGAAGAACGTGGTGTATTACCAAAAATTTTACAAAAATTATTAGATAAACGTAATGCAACAAAAAAATTAAAAGCACAATATAAAAAGACTGACCCATTCTTATCAGATATTTACGATGGTCTTCAATTAGCATATAAAGTAACAGCAAACTCTGTATATGGTCAATTAGGAGCACCAACAGGAAATTTCTCAAATGTAGGAGTTGCCGCATCAGTAACAACAACTGGTCGTCAAATGCTTGAAATTGCAGAGAACTTTATTAAGAAAAATTATAAGGCAAAACCAATTTATGGAGATACTGATTCTGTATTTATGAAATATCAATTAAGAAATCATAATTGCGATTGTCCAAATCATGATGATAATAGAAAGAAAAGGATAGAAGAATTTTATAGAATTGCAAATGAAGCAAGAGATAAAATGATTAAAGAAAAAACACCATTTTTACATACAAGACAGGCAACCGTAATGCTTAAACACGATTTTGAAATCTGGCAACATTGTAGTTGTCCAGAATATGAACCAATGAGTGAAGATGCATTAAAAGAAAGTATTAAATTAGGAGCAGAATCAGATGCGATTACAACATTTTTATTACCAGATAGAAAAAGAATTCGAGATGGTAAAAAAGTAGGTGTTCAACAATTAGAATATGAAAAAACATATCAGCCATATATTTTATTTAGTAAAAAAAGATATGTTGGAAAACTATATGAATTTAATACACAACAAAAAGAAGGACCTGGTCAAGGATGGAAATTAGATTATAAAGGTATTTCATTAAAAAGAAGAGATAACTGTGGATTACAAAAATTATTTTATAAAAAATGTTTAATGAAAATTCTAGCAAAAGATATTGATGGGGCAGTTAATTTATTAGATGAACAATTAAATTCATTAATGAATAACCACACAACTAAACAATATGGATTAGAACATTTTACAGTAACAAAAACATTAAAAGCACTTGAAAATTATAAAGTAGATAAAAAATCTGGAATAGTGAATCAAGCTCATGTAATGTTAGCAGAACGTGTTAAAAAGAGAGACCCAGGAAATGCTTTTCAAACAAATGAACGTATTCCATATTGTTATATTGAATTAAAAGGAAATACAAAAGGTTTATTACAAGGAGATTTTGTAGAAACACCTCAATTTATTGAAGAACAAAATTTAAAACTTGATTATATCTATTATATTAAACAATTTAAAACACCAATTGAACAATTATTTAAATATGTTGCAGAAGAAAGAGTAAAGAATATCTTTAAACAACTTATTTTAAAAGATAAATTATCTAAAAAAGGAATAAAACAATTAACATCATTTATTAAAAAGAAAGAAGATGTATTAAAAGAAAAAGAAGAGAAAGTAAATAAAATTCATAAAGAGGAAAGAAAAGCAATGGTTATGAGATTATTTGAAGATAGTGATGATGAAGAAGAAGAAACATTATGTAAGAAGAAAAAAACAAAACCATTAAAGAAACCTTTACAAAAAAATAAAAAACCTACAAAGAAAACAATATTAGATGATTTAATTACTCAATGTATGGAAGATAGTGATGATGAAGAAGAACCAAAACCAAAAAAAGTTAAAAAGAAAACACCTAAAAAGAAAGTTAAAAAGGTAAATAGTTCAGAAGAATCAACACCAAAAAAAGTTATTAAAAAGAAAATTATTAAAAAGAAAGATAGTCCTAAAACAACACCAAAGAAAAAGATTGTTATTAAAAAGAAAGTTCAAAAATAATTTAAGTTTATATGAATATTATATTTATATAAACTATATATTTATTATGTTGTTAGATAACGTAGTTATATTTGGAGAGAAATTATATCATCCTAATAGTTATGTTAATTTTGGATTTTATAATGCATTTTCAGAAAAAGATTTACTTTTTATTGATATTATAAATAGAAAAAATCTTGATATTTTAGAAGATGAAATATTTGATGATAATACATTATTTATTATTAATTCAACAGAAAATAATGATTTAATTCCATTAAGTGATGGTAATTATTATGTATTAATTAATGCGGATAAAGAAATATTTAAAAATGAAAAAAATATTCTTAATTATATTGAATATGATTCTGATATGGACTTAACTAATTATAAAAAACTAGATGATTATGTATATATTAATAATTCTACTAAAACAGTTGTTATGCCATTTGCTTCTATGTTAACTCCTTCACAAATTTTAGAAAATATTAAAACATTTAAATCATTGGAAGAAAGAACCGGTAATTATGTTTTAACAAGAAGTTATGATAAATCTACATTACAACATATTAATAAATTACCATCATTTTTTCATAAAAAAAGAATTATAACTATTGATAAAGAAGTTGAATTATTAGGTAATTCAAAAATATCTTGTTGTTTTACAGGAGACATTAATAAGATTAATGAAAAAACATTGAGTCATATTGCGATGGGAGTTCCTTGTTTAACAAATTCTATAACAACCAATCAATGTTTTAATAATAAATTAATGTTTGCAACTACTGGAACTGAAGTAACTAATGATGATATTAAAAGTTATTTACAATCATATAAAAAACATGATATGTTTTCATTAATTGAAATTATTATTAATAAACATACATATTGTAATCGAATTAGTGTTATTTTAAATTATTTTGGATTAAGTTTATAAATAGAATATTCATTCTAATTATAAATTATTTAATTTTCTGCACGTGGAGCAATTAAGATTGTAATTTTTCCTAATGAACCAACTGAATAATTAATAAATAATGGAACATCATTTTTCATTTTTAATGTAACTACATTACTTAAATTTGTAAATTTAGTGATTGACATTAATTGACTAGTTTGATATTCGCCTTGACAGATAGTATTTTCTGAATTAACTTGGAATTTAATAACTGGAACAATATTATTTTCATTTTGTAAATCCTCATCAACAGTATCTTCATAATAATTAGTAATTTCACCTGTCCCAGAAAAAATTAATTGTTTATTATATGATGTAATATCTACATATTTGATTCTTAAATTATTCATTTCCTTAATAATTTTTTGGAAACAAGAAGAATTATAAGTAATAATTGTATCAAAATCAACTTCTGGGAAATTTAAATTTTCTTCATTAATTTCAATTAAGTTAAGTGATAATTTCTTTACACTTGCTTTTGCACTATTTTCAATCTTAATATCTAAGACATTTCGATTATCTTCACTTACAGTAAAAGATAAAATATCATCATTATCAATACCTTTTAATAATCGATATAAATAAACAATACTTACACCAACTACTAAAGGTGATTCTTTTGAATTAGAACAATGATAATGACCACTTTCTTTAAAGTTTTCTGTATCAAGTTCTAAAATAACACAAATAGTATTTGTATTATCCATTTTTGTAATACGAACACTCTCTGATGAGAATTCAATATTTGCCTCAACAATCATTTCTTTTAATGCTTCAATTAAAATTTTAATTATTGAAGATTGAGTTGTTTTAAAATCAAGTAGCTTCATTACCCACCAATTATAAAAAATATTAATCTCTATTTTTTAATACATTTTATAAAAAATAGGGATTAAATGTATGTTATATTGGTTTCTCGATTTTATTTAATTTTAAAATTTATTTTATAATTTTTATTATTAATAAAATGATTAAACGTAGAATTCCAGAATCTGAATTAATATTAAATAATGATGGAACTATTTTTCATCTACATTTAAAACCAGAAATGATTTCAAATATTATTATATTAGTTGGCGACCAAAATCGAGTTCAATTAATTTCTAAATATTTTGATAAAATAGAATATAAAGTTAAAAATAGAGAATTTGTTACTCATACAGGAACATATAAAAACCAACGAATAAGTGTTATTTCTACCGGTATTGGAACTGATAATATTGATATTGTTTTAAATGAACTCGATGCATTAGTAAATGTTGATTTAAAAACTAGAATGGAAAAAGATAAAAAAACTGTTCTTAATTTTATTAGAATTGGCACTTCTGGTGCTTTGCAAGAAAACATTCCTGTTGATACTTCTATCGTGTCAGAATATTCAATCGGATTTGATAATGTTTTAAATTTTTATGCTAATCGTAATAATGTTTGTAATCTTGATATGGAAAATGAATTTGTAAAATATACTTCGTGGAATCCTTTATTATCAAAACCTTATTTTGTAAAATCATCACAAAAACTATTAAATTTAGTTGCTAAAGATATGAGAAAAGGGATGACAATCTCTTCATCTGGTTTTTATGGGCCACAAGGAAGAATTATTCGATTAAAAACAAATGATATGAATTTAAATAATAAAATATCTTCTTTTGAATATAATAATTATAAAATTACAAATTATGAAATGGAATCTTCTGCAATATATGGTTTATCTGCTTTAATGGGTCATAATGCATTAACTATTTGTCAAATTATTGCAAATCGTATTAATAAAGAATATAGTAAAGATTATAAACCACATATGGAAAAATTATTTGTAAAAATATTAGATAGATTAAGTGAAATTTAATATTATAAATAATAAATATTTAATTTATTATTTAATATGGAAATACCCAACTTTCTTTTGGTTTACAATAGATATCATTTTTTCCAGATTGTTCACAATTGATTGTATCTTCCCACCATCCTTGTAATTTTTGTGGTGCATCTCTATATACAAGTGCTGCGTCAGATTGTTCTGATGCGAATTCTTTTTTTGCTTCAGTGATTGTTTTATCTAATAAATCAACTTTATCTTCTTCTTCTTGAACTACTTCAAATCCCTCTGATTCTTTTGTTAATGGAGTTATGATATATGTATAAATAATAAATACACCAACTAATAATAATGTATCAATTATTCCAACACGAATACCAGCTGCGATAAATCCAAGTGTTGGTCCAAGTCTTCTAACAGAAGATACCATAACTGCAATATTAATTAAAACTACAACAACAATAAAGATAATACCCGGAATACTAATCATAAAATCAGTAAAGAAATTTTTTAAGTCTGTTAAAAAAGACATACTTATGTTATTAATTATATAATATACAATATATAATTATTTTTATTTATTTATTTTTTGAATATTTTTATTTATTGTTTTATAGTTTCCTCTTTAGTTGAAGTATTATTTTTCTTTTTATTAAAAAATTTGTAAGATAATCCAATAATTATGGCAAAAATAATTACACCTAACGCGATTTTAACTAATAACCAACTATATTTAAAATATTGTTTTGGATAAAATATAAATAATAAAAATTGTAAATCTACATCAAAAAATTCACCAAATATATCACCTAATATACCCATTTTTGTATTTAATTTTATAAAATATAAAATTATATTTTTTTTAATTTTTACTTTTATTCTTTATTTAATTCATCATTTTTATCTATAAAGACTTCTATTGTATAAAGAAAAACTATTACATAACCAACGAAAATTAATGTAGTAACTAATATATATATAATTGGATATATGAAATCATAAATATTTAACTGCTTATTATAAAAATCCATCGCTGCAATGATAAAAGTAGAAAATAAAAGAAGACCACTAAGTGATAAAATAAAAAAAACTATAATAGATGAACCATAACTTGTGATATATTCTTTTTTTCTTTCTGCATCAGGTTTACTAAACGGACTTTTAAAAGCATATTTAACATATTTTAAAAAATCTTTAGCTAATAAAAATTTACCCATTTACTTATATATATATATAATATAAAAATTTTAAAAATAATATTTTTAAAAAATAATTATTTAAGATTTATAATATAGAACAATAATATAGAAAGAATGCACAGAAAAACAGCAAAGATTAATTTTTACAATAATACAAAAGATACTTTTGAAAAACATTTAATCGAAAGTTTAAAACCATATTTTTATATGGAAATTCAAGATAATTACAAAGATATTTGTAAAAATACAAAAACAAAGAAAAATATTCCAATCGAATTTCAAACATTAATGAAAAGTTTTAAAGATGGAAATAAAGAAAACTTAACACGATGTTGCACAAGAATATATTCTAAATTACCATGTAAAAACTATGTTAGAAAATTAGTTGAAGCTGTATTATTAACAAATAATAAAATTTTAACATTAAGTGCAACTATTACAGGAGTAAATACTGAAATTGTTGTACCAGATGTTCCTTCAATGGAAATCTTTCTTATGAAATGTTTAAGTGAGATTGGAAAAATGTTTCATAGAAATCCATATTTATTATGTAATGATAATGAAGCATCATCAAAACGTTTATCTGCATTAAATGAATCAATCGCTTTAATTGAAATGTGTATTAAAAATACAATCAATGGATTAGTTCCATATGGAACAATATTAGATGTATATCTAAATACAATAAAGAATGATAATGAAACATATGAAGAAGAAGAACCAAAGGAAGAAGAAGAATCAGATAATGAGAGTGTAATGTCAGAAGAGGATAACGAGAGTGTTGCATCTGAATTAGAATCAGAATATTCAAATGATGAAGGAGATAAAGAAGAAGATAATGAGAGTGTAATGTCAGAAGAAGATAATGAGAGTGTAATGTCAGAAGATATGAAAAGTGAACATTCACAACATAGTAATAATGATGAAGAATCAGAACATAAAGTTATAAATACAAATTCAATGCCAGTTGAAGAAGAAACAAATATTATTCAAGAAAATAACTTTGAAAAGGATGAAGTTTTAAGTACAGGAGATGATATCCCAGATGAATTAAATATTATTACATATCAAGAAGAATTAGATGAGATAGTAGAACCAGAAGAAAAACAAGAAAATATAAATAATTCTGGAAATAAAGAAGAAAATAAAGTGATTAATATTTCATCTGAAGAGAAACCAACATTTTCATTTGGATTTGCAAAAGGAGCAACAAATGATATTTAAAAAATAAGTAAATAATCTTAAAGAATTAAAAATATTAATATTATATATAAATAAAATATTAATGAATAATTTATTACAAACAGTTATTATTGCAAATATTATTTCAATTATTGCGATTGCAATTTTAGTTATTTTAAAACCAGAAGATTCTGACTCGGAGAATAATGGAAATTTTAGTGAATATGTCAAAATATATTTTATTTTTACAGGAGTTCAAATAATTGGATTATTATTAAAAGATTCAATGTTTGGTTCATCTGATTATGATAATTCACCAATTGAAGTTGATTTAATTTAAAATAAAACTATATAAATGTATAATCATAATAATATTTAATTATATATTATTATGAAATTTCTTTCATGGGATGTTGGTATTAAAAATTTAGCATATTGTTTAGCGGAATATAATGAAGAGAAACAAGAATTAGAAATAATTGAATGGGATATTATTAATGTTATCAAGAATGAATTAGATACTAATAAAAAGTGTTCTATAATATCAAAAAGAAGTCCTTATAAACAGTGTTCAAAAAATGCAGATTTTATGATTGCAAATGGGAAAGAATGTTTTTGTAAAGCTCATAAAAATAAACTTTATCATACTAAATATATTGCACCAGAAATTATAAAAATCGAAGAACCAAAGAAAGAAAAAAAATGTAATGAAGAAGAATGTAATAAAATGGCTAAATATATTGTTGATGGAAAAGAGTTATGTCCTTCTCATAAGAAAATCATAGATGATAAATTCAAGAAAAATTTTGCTTTAAAAAAACTTAAAAAAGTTAAATGTAATAATATACCAACAGATAAAATTACAGAATGTCTTGTTAATGTATTAGATGAAGGATACCAACATTTATTAGATTGTGATATAGTATTAATTGAAAATCAATTAGCACTAACATCACCTAAAATGAAATCAATTGCAAATTATATTTATATGTATCATTTAATAAGAGGAAAGGTAGATAAAAAAACAATAAGTGATATTCGATTTTATAATGCTCTTAATAAATTGAATTTTGACAAATCAAATGATGATTCAAATAAATCATCATATAAAGATAGAAAGAAGACTGGTATAAATAATGTAAATAGTTATTTTAAATATAAAAAAGATATGGAACATATGTTAAAATTTAATCAACATAAGAAGAAAGATGATTTAGCGGATACATTACTTCAAATTTTAAGTTATTTGCAAAATAATAATATGAAAGTCTAATTATTTAATTATATTTTAAAATACTTTAAAACTATAATATTATAATTATATAAGACACAAATTATGTCCAAGAATACTAAATATATTAATTTAATATTAAAAAGTAGTTCTGGAATTGTTGAGGAAGTATTAAAAATGGTTGCAGAAGATTATGATTTAAATTTTGATGAATTAAAAAAGAAATATATTTCACCTTTAAAAGTAAATAAAAGAAATAGTAATAAAAAAGGACGAAAAACTCAATATGCAATGTTTTTATCTGATAAAGAAGTTAATCAAGATTTAATGGAAAAATATCCAGATTTAGATTTTTCTGGATTATCAAAACAAAAAGCAAGTATTTGGAGGGCTCTTAGTAAAAAAGATAAAGAAAAATATGCAAAAATGGCAAAAGAATATAATAATAATTTAGATAAAGAGAAAGAAAAAAATAAAGAGGAAGAGGAAGAGGAAGAGGAAGAATAAATAATATTTTTTTTAAAATTGATTTATATTATTAATTTTAAATTATATAGAATTATAAATATGCCTAAAAAATCAAAGACAACTTCTTTTGTTATTCTTAAAGATGATGTTATTATTCATATTATTGATATATTTAAAAAATCAGTAGAGACTTTAACTATATTATTTAATACAGATTCAATAAAAATTAATACACTTGATATTACACATTGTTTTTTAATTACATTAGATTTACAAAATCCATATGAAGAATCAACATTAACAAACCCAGAAAAAGTAAAAATAACAACAGAAAGTTTTTTATTAGCATTACGGTCGGTATATTCAAATGAATTAAGTTTAAAAATGGAATTCAAATCAGATTGTATAAATGTAATTTCTTTTGACCCAGAAGATGAAGATGGAGATTTTAATAAATGTAAAGTTCCAATGTTATATGATTCAGAAGATGAAGAAATGGAATTTGATAATGAATTTACATCACATATTATTTTTGACGCTTCATTCTTTTCTACAAATGTTAAAAAACTAAGTAAGTTTGATGAAAAAATATTAATTTCAGCAAAACAAAATACAGATTTTGTTATAATGGAAACAGTAAATGAAACAAATAAAATGACAACTAAAGTTAAAAAGAATAAAGAAAAATTAAAAAAATTAATTATTCACGAAGAAGATGAAGAAATTAAAGTTAGATTAGATTCAAAACATTTATCTGAATTTATAAGATGCGATAAATTTTCAAATAAAGTATTACTTGATATTAAAGAAACAGGTGGTGCTGTAGGAATTACTTATTTATTTAATAAGTATGAATATGAAAATAGTTATATTCGATTTATTGTTGCATCATATGATATGGAAGAATAATTATTTAGTAAAAATT
>Ga0255769_10004380_pt1 | contig 13760 bp, 9 predicted proteins | sample 041ome_9_FD_179637 | JGI IMG/M metagenome (GOLD analysis project Ga0255769, IMG submission 179637) | Coastal salt marsh microbial communities from the Groves Creek Marsh, Skidaway Island, Georgia - 041413US metaG (version 2) | ecosystem: Environmental > Aquatic > Marine > Intertidal zone > Salt... | reverse complement strand
GAGTATATGTAATTCTATCAAATGGTGCGTTTGAGTAATCAGATACTACTGAGTTAGATACTACTGAGTTACTTCTATCAGATTCTAAAATATAATGGAAGTGAACTGTGTATGCGTGCTCAGGTACTGGAAATAATCGTATTCTATTGTTTTGAATATCAAACCCATATTGAGATTTACGAACCATATCGTTAAATTCGATTGCTTGTAATCTTAAAAGGTCATCATAAAGTGGTTGCATCATAAATGAAACACCTGGTGAGTAGTTACCCCATCCGAAAGTATCCATCATTTGTTGAGAACCTAAACCAGTACCAATAAATGGGTCAAAGTATCTTACCATCGCAGGTGGTGCGTTGTGTAACATCTTTTTAATCTCAATCTTATCAACACCAGGAGTTCCACTCTCCAATGATACCAAACTCGCATCAGTTAAATCATAAACTTGTTGAGATGCATTTGCTTCAAATGAACCTGTGTAGTAAGTTACTCTACCACCACTACCTGCTTCAGTTCCATAATCTTTAGATAATGAAATCAATCCACCTAAGTTTGCATTTAATTGTGTTTGTGATAGATTTGAACCTGTTGAACTTCCTTTTAAGTTTAAAAGGTTTTCTCTAATGTTGAATTGGTTTACTTGAGTAGAGTATTCAGTAACTGCTTCTTCAACACAAGTATAGAAATTGATATCTTGTAGTTCAATATCCACAATTGGATATCCTAAACGTTTGGCACACCACGATGCTATATTATCAACATCAGTAACGAACTCTGAATCTGAATCATAGTATCCGAATGGTGTATCACCTGCTGTGAAGGATGAGCTACCAGGCCATATTGGAATATTAACTGCCATTTAAATCTCCTTAGTGTTTGTATATAAATATGGTGGATTGTTATAATCCGAATAATTTATCGAGGACAATCAGCAGTATCATCAGTAACTACACCTGAATCATCCACTTCAATGTAACAACACCCCGTTCTATAAAATCCTGCTTCTGCTAAAGAAGTTCCACCATCATCAGTATAGACGGTATCACCAGGTGATGGGTCGCCACCAGAACCATCGTGCCAGAATGATGTTGTAGGTTCTTCTACTACACATGCAAACTCCGAGTTAGGATGTGGTCCATCACCTGTCCATTCATTATAAGAAGTACCACTTGCGTTATGGTCGTATGAATACCACTCATTTATTGCGTGTGGTACAGAATCATTAGGATATGATGTTGAATTTGTATTGATTGTACCATAAGTTCCACCTGCCAATTCAGCCATACCTATACCTGCGTTTAGACCAGGACCTGAACCATTTATTTCAGTATATATATCACTTATACTTATTTGACCAGATGATACTAACGCCATTACAATCTCCCTTTAAGTTCTTCTACTTCTTTTATTAGTGATTGAATTTGAGTTTGTTGTTCTTTATTGGCTTCAATCAATAAACCTACAAGTTTACCATAATCCACTCTTTTGGCTTCAGTACCATCTAATAATTCACCATCAGTTACTACCTCTGGAATTACTTCTTCAACCTCTTGTGCGATAAGACCAATATCTCTCTTTCCTTTAAGTTTACCATAATCCCATGTGTATTCTACACCTCTAAGTTTAGATACTTTTTCGGATGCACTTTCAATTGTAGAGATATCAGTTTTTAATCTTCTATCTGAGTTTGTTACTGTTGAATACGCAACAATGTTACCATCAACATCTAATTGACCAGTGTTTGCCAATCTCATATCTAATACACCATCCAAATACCATGCGTGGTTGGTTGCATTTACTACGAATTTATCGTTACCATCACGCCCAATTGTGTGCACACCATCGGTTGAAAGGTTTGTATCTACATTAAAGGTGGTCGCGGGGTTTAAATTAAGACCTGTACCTGCTGAGTAGGTAGTATCGGTATCTGTGGCACCAATATCAACATTACCCGAGCCATCATGAGTTATACTAACGTTTTCACCTGCGTTAAGAGTTACGTTCGCACCAGCATTAACTGTATAGTTTGAACCATCTGCTGAAAACTCCCAACTTCCATATGTTTTAGAATCGATTCTATCATCAATCGCTGCAGCAGTCATTAAAATTGTGTCTGAATCTGAGAATACTTCTCCACTTGTTTGTAATGAACTACCTGCTAATTCAGAAGTAGTTAATCCACTTACATTAAGGGTAACAGTTCCGCTTGAACCACCACCAGTAAGACCTGTTCCAGCAGTAACTCCAGTAATATCACCTAAATTTGTAGTATATCCTGCACCATTGGTTAATTGGTTGTTATTAGTTGGGATTGTTGTACTATTATATGCGTTTGAACCAAAGATTTCTGAAAATCTCTTTCTTCTTTGAGCACCATTATCTAATAAGATTATTTCATCCTCTGCAGTATTAATTGCGCCGGTCATATCAGTAAGTTCGGATAAGTCTAAACTAATGTCTACTGTTCCTGCGGATGTAATAGTACCCGAACCATCTAATCCGGCTGAAGTTGTAATACCAACTGAGGTTACAGTACCTGTGTTTGTTGTATATCCTGCATCATTATTAAATTCACTAACATTTGTGTTACTAAGGGTGAATTCATCTTGTAAATCTCCTGGTGATAAATCACCGAGTGATGTTGGGATTGTTGTAGAGTTAAATGCGTTTGAACCAAATATTTCAGAACCTAACTTTCTTTTCTGTACACCATTATCTAATACTACAAATTCATCGGTGGAGTTTACCCATGCAGTTGTCATATCGGTAAGTTCGGAAAGGTCTACATTAAATGTAGTACCACTTAAATCTAAAAGTGAACCTGCTGAGTATGTGGTGTTGGTATCGGTTGCTGAAATAGTAATTGTATTTGATGAGTTAGCAATCGCTATATTACTACCTGCACTAAAAGTTACAGTTGTACCCGTTGTAACGTTTGTCTGAGTAGTACCATCACTAAGTTGCCATTTAGTATAGTTATCAAGTGGTAAATCTGAAACTAATCCCTTCTTAATATTATTATCATTTGCATCATGATAAATAATTGTATCACCTGTGGAAATACTTGTTCCTTCTAAGTTTGTTGCAACATCTATAAAGTTTTCACCCGCACCCTCATACACTAAAGATATTGTACCCGTTGATGTAATTGTACCACCTGTTAATCCATCTCCAGTTGCAACAGATGTTACAGTACCCGAAGTGGATGAAGTACCTGTCGCACCTGTGGCTACAGCAGTTACTCTACCATACGCATCAATTGTGATTGTATCAATCTTAGTACCATTCGCAGCTGAACCATACGTTCCAGCACCCGCTCCTGCTGTTGCTAAACTAATAGTACCTGTTGAACTGATTGTACCACCTGTCAACCCAGTTCCAGTTGCAACTGAAGTTACAGTACCTGTGTTTGTTGTAAATCCACTATCATTATTAAATTCACTAATATTGATATCAGATTGTGAACCACCCAATTCACTCCAATTTAATCCAGTAATGTATCCAGCACCATTGGTTAATTGATTGTTGTTTGTTGGGATTGTTGGTTTATTTAATATAAGTGCATCTCCTGAACTTGCGTTCCAATCAGATTGTACATTTACTTCTGCACCAGTTGCGATACCACTTAATTTAGTTCTTTCTTCAGAAGTGATAATAGCACCCGAACCTGCGGATGTTACATCAGTATGACCTGTTACTGAACCTAAAGATTGTAGTGCAGAATCTGCTAAAGCACCCTGTGCTGCAGTTGCATATGCAGTAGAATTGGTTGTTGCTGCAGTTCCTAATCCTAAATTAGTTCGTGCGGTTGATGCATTTGTTAAATCTGATAAGTTAGAGGATTTTGCTAATTTAGTACCAACTGTTGTGGTTAATGAAGTTAATGCATCCTGGTCATCAGATAATGATGCTGAAAGTTCTCCTAAAGTATCTAAGGTTGAACCTGCGTTACCAATAATAGTATCAATTCTGTCTTGTACAAACGCAGTTGTTGCGATTTTAGTAGAATCATCAGTACCCGTTTGTGTTGGTGCAGTTGGGTTTCCAGTTAGTGCCGCTGATGCAAACATCGTAGCTTTTGATTCGTTTGTTACGTTCCCCAATCCAACATCACCTTTGGTTGTACCTTGTGCTCTTAATGAAACAAATGTTCCATCTTCATCAAACACATCACCTGCTACAAAACCAGCATCGTTAGTGAACGAACTAAGAGTTAAATCATTATTAAATCCACTTAAATTAATATCAGATTGTGAACCACCCAATTCACTCCAATTTAATCCAGTAAGGAATCCACTATCATTACTAAAAATACTTAATCCAATTTCGTTAGCGGCTTTTCTTCTGTCTGCTCCACCATCTAATACAATAAACTCATCAGTACCAACCATTGCTGCGGTCATATCAGTTAATTCTGATAAATCAACTGCTAATGAGATAGTTCCTGATGTGGTGATTGTACCACCACCACTAAGACCTGTTCCAGCGGTTATACCTACTGAGCTCACAGTACCTGTATATGTTTCTTCAGTTATATAACCACTATCATTAGTCCATTGGGAAATGTTACCACCTTTGTTTGATAATGTATTAGTAGAGGTTGCTGTAATGTAACCAGCGCCATTTGTTAATTGGTTGTTATTGGTGATTGAATTGGTAATTGTAAGTGTATCAGTAGTTGCGTCAGTAGTAATTCCAATACCAGCACCTGCTGCAAATGTTAATGTATCATTGTTACTATCTGCTACAATTGTTGTTTGTCCTGATACTGCTACATTTTTAAATATGTTTTGAGATGAACCCCTATCTGAGTTTGTGATTGTTACAGTACCAGACGCTCCACCACCACTAATTCCTGTCCCTGCAGTTACACCTGTGATATCACCAAGATTAGCGGTGTATCCCGCATCATTATTAAATTCACTAACATTTGTATTACTAAGAGTAAATTCATCTTGTAAATTTCCTGGTGATAAATCACCGAGTGATGTTGGGATTGTTGTTGAGTTAAATGCGTTTGAACCAAATATTTCAGAGGAAAGTTTTCTCTTTTGTACACCATTATCTAATACTACAAATTCATCGGTGGAGTTTACCCATGCAGTTGTCATATCAGTTAATTCTGATAAATCAACATTAAATGTAGTACCACTTAAATCTAAAAGTGAACCTGCTGAATAGGTTGTGTTAGTGTTAGTTGCTGAAATGGTTGTTCCACTAATTGTAATGTTTGAACCCGCATCCAACCATCCAAATGCTCCAGCTGAATCATCCCAAAATGCAATTCTATCATCATTAGGGTCTGTTAGGGATTCTAATCCTAAGTGAGAAAGGGAAATTGTCCCAGTCGATGTAATCGTACCACCAGTAAGACCTGTACCTGTTGCTACGGATGTTACAGTACCTGTATTTGTTGTGAAACCAGCACCATTTGTTAACTGATTTGTGTTCATTCCCGTCAAATTTGAACCATCACCGCTAAATGCGTTAGCAGTTATTGTTCCATCTGCGGTTATTGTGTTTAAAATTGCATTACTACCTGATACAATTACTTTTTTCCAATTTGGCATATCCTTTTTCCTTTATTGTGGTTGGTTACTAAAAAGCCCACTTCCCTTTCGGGCCAACAACAAGCTAATTTAATATAAATATAGGATAATATATTTTAAAATAAAAAACCCCAACATTTCTGTTGGGGTTTCTCTTACATTTCCATAATTTGCTTTTGGATTTTAACTGCCGTTTCATAAACCAGCTGAACATCTTTACCTTCAAATGTTGAGTTGGCTATTGTTGATAAGAGGAACTCTAACTCCTGCTTTGAAAAGTCAACTACATTCTTTGGTTTTTTAACTTCAGTTTTATCCTTTGTAATTAGTGCCATATATAACCTTTTTAACCATTTCATTATTTAATAATTACTATGCGTAAATAAGTATTTCACCACCAGTTATTGCGATAGAACCAACTTCAGCAATCTGAGTGTGAGATGAACCATCTACATCAAATACTCTAGGAATATATGCTGTATCAGCTGCTGAAGTAGCATCCCATGAAACTGCATTTCTACTCCAAGCAGGTCTATCCGCATCTGCATCATAGAAGAATGCTTCACCTACACCTTGTTCTCCAGTTGTACCACCAAATACAATACCTTGAGATGCTGCATCAGATGAACCTGAGTTCAATAAGATAAATTGGTCCTCAATGTTTAAGTTAGTAGTTTGTAATGAAGTTAAAGAACCTTGTACCATTAAATCACCAGTTGCAGTGACATTTCTAAATTGTACATCAGCTCCTGTACTAACATCCTGTCCGATTGAAAGAGTATCTCCACTAAGAGTTACACCAGTACCAGCTGCTAAGTTAGTATCATCTGAGATATCAATTTGATTTCTTGTAATAGTCTGTCCACTAATTGTAATATAGTTTCTACTACCAGCTAAAGTTACATCAGTTGAGTTATCAGTACCAGCCGCATCTACACCAATTGTACTTCTAATAGCGGATGCGTTAGAACCTGTAACAATAGCTTTACCGATAGCGGTTGCAGTTAAACCTGCTAATGTACTATTATCTGTTCCTGCTGCATCTACACCAAGAGTTCCTCTTGCTGTTGATGCGTTTGCATCATCAACTAAACTTGCACCGAAAGTTGAGATTGTAGTGTTATTAGGTACTGTTAAAGATTTTATACCATCTAAATCAGTTACCTCTGAATCCATTACTGCACCAGCTGCTTGTACATTTGTAGAATCAGTTACATCTGCACTTGCTTCAATACCACTTAATTTACTTCTTTCAGATGTAGTAATGATTGCGCCTGAACCAACTGAAGATACGTCAGATAAATCAGTTACACTTGCTGCTGCAATTCGTGCATCTGCCAAATCATTGATATCTGATTGGATTTGAGCTGAACCTGAAAGTACACCAGTACTATCTAAGATAGTTGCTGCTGTAATTGTACCACCTAATGAAGTATCATTACCTGCGATAGTAATACCATCGTTTGCTAATTTACTGTTAGCTATCTGTCCTGCACTTACATCAGCAATGATATTATCACCAGTAATTTGTCCACCTAATGAAACATCAGTACCAGCAATATCAATAGATGAGTTTGCTAATTTTGCATTTGCAATTGAACCCGCTAACATATCGTTAGTTACCGATGTATTAGCGATTGTTAATGCACCACCTGCTGCGATAGTTGCATCACCACTTACGTTACCAAAGATACTATCTTCTAAATTACTAAAAGTTACACTCTTTTCAGTACCATTATCTGAAAATAAGAACTTATCTCCTTGTGCTACGGATGCACCACCTAGTGCTGAAAAGTTATCGATATCGATACTTCCCGCAGCTACGCCCGTAAGGGCTGAACCATCACCACTAAATGCGTTAGCGGTTACCGTTCCGTCTACTGTGATTGCCGCGAATTCAGGTGATGAACCCGAGACAATTACTTTTTTCCATTCTGCCATTTTTGTTTCCTCTTTTTTTAAGCTTTATGTTTGTGTTAAATAAATATGTATGTTTTATACTTTCTTATAAATATATAAAAAATCCACTTCCACTAACCGCCATCGCACCTTTTTCTCCAGTTGGTAGTGTTAGGGATTCTTTTATTACGAACGTTCCTTCTGAATTTACTTTTACTTTATCATTTCCATTGATTTTTACCAAAAACATATCAGTTGATGGTGTATTGTTTTCAATCAAAGAAAGAGATGATGTTAATGCCCCAGTTAATTCAACAGAACCTGTGATTTGAGCATTGGTGGTAACGACTGATTCAATAGAATCAACTCCATTATCTTTTTTAAAGAATAACTTACCATCATAAGTATTTACAGCTAATTCACCTAATGTTAAATCACCAACATTGGGTACATTAGCCGATACTGAACTCCTTTTTAATTTTATTCTGTTTTCGGCCACGCCTATCCCCTATTTTAGAATGTGCCGCCATCAATTTCACTAAATGATATAGAACCTGATACAAATAAAGACCCTGTCATTTGGTGAGTATCATTTATATCATCACCAAATATAGTAGAACCACTACTAAATGATTGAGTCATATGTGTTACAGATGAACTTACAATATAAGTTTCAGCGGTTAAAGTTGCAACTGATACACTCTGTCCCTCTAACCCAGATATTACCTGAGCTGATGAACTGATTACATTTTCAGTATTTAATTTTGTTTTAACATCAGAATCACTATAATGTGATAAATCTGATATATCCGATTCTGTAATATTTAAAAAAGTTTTAACATTTGCAGCCGAACCTGATAATACATTTTCAGTATTTAATTTTGTTTTAACATCAGAATCATCATAATGGTCTAAATCACTAATTTGTGATTCAGTTATGGTAATTTGTGCTGATGAACTTACTAATCCACTTGGTACATTAGTTAATTCAGTAAAATCTGATGAACCACCACCACCAATTGAACCATCATCAATTTGAGAACGAAGTGTTCTACCAACATATTGGTAAGTTGTAATGTATACAAATTGATTCGATGATGGTTGTGAACCATCGTTCCAAGTCAAAACACCAGTCTTATAATCAAATGTATATGTTGATGTTAATGCCGGTGATGATGTAATACTTCCAGCAGAAGATGCGGTGTCTTTGTAAACAACTACCTTATAACCAGGAGTTGATGCCTCAGTAGTGTTAGGGCTATCAGATGCAATAATATATTTTGGTGATACAAAATTAGTTTGTTGGTCTGATTCGATAAGTTGGTCGGATGTTACTGTATCTGAAACAGATGCTGGGTCTGAAGTTGTGAAATAATAAACTTCTCTTTGACCATCTGCTGCTTGTTTTAGTTTTTTTCTATAATGGTACTTTAAAACAGAAACATCACTAGCAATTGCTGGATTTACAACACTACCTGATACGATACCACCATCTTGTGATGAACCACTATATGGAAGTTGACTTGAACCAGTTGGAATTAAACCATCATCGGTAAAAATTTCACCTGCACCCAAATCGAATACATCAGTAAATGCTTCCTGTCCTAATGTAAGATTATCGGTAGTAAAACGTCTACCTTGTAATAATCTTTCCGACCTGTTATTTGAATTATATGCCATTTTTGTTCCTCTTTATATATTACGATACTGAAACCGTTATTCTTTCTAATGTATTTGATGGTGTACCTGTATATCTAATTAAAACCCATACTTTATCATGTGTTGCGTTAATAGTCTGTCCAGCCGCGTTAGCCAAACCTAATGTTAACGTTCCAGATGAGTTAGTTAATGAATCAAAATCACTCTTTACATCAATCGTATCACTAAATGGGTTAGTTGAACCATTTGCTGATTGAGAGTTTAATGAACCACCATATGATGTAGTACCTTTAACTGCATCAAACACAGTTGATGCAGATGAACCAAATATAACACCTACTGCAATTTTACCTGTGGTTGTATCATCAAATGTTGTTAAATCTGCTGATGTATTTGGATTTAAATCAATTGTTAGTGTACCTTTGTTGTTAGAAGCCGCAGTATCAAATTCTCTTAAATACCATTTGTAATGTGCTGCGTTATATCCACCCGTTGGATACCAATATCCATTTGCAGATTCTGGATTAACCAAATAACCTGGTTTAACCTGTAAATCACCACCATCACCTAATGTTACTCTAGCACTTTCATCCCACACAGTATCTAATGTAGTTGAATCACTAATTGTTCTTCTATAACTTTCTGAAGTAAAGTATTCTATTAAAGTAGTAGTTGTACTACCACCACCATGATACCCCATTGAACCACTCGCAGCAGGTTGTCCAAATGTACCAGCTGAATGTAGGTTTACTGTTTTAGTATCTAATGTTGATTGTGTTGCTGCTCTATCTCTAGCGGTTGTTGTTAATGTGTATGATGTATCACTAAACCCACTCTCATTAAATGTGTTACCAGTACCACTTATTGTATAAGTTGCATCAATTTCTACCAAATCAGTTCTATATGGTACACCACTATTTCTTGCAGTTGTTCCTGCAGCATCGGTTACCATACCAGTGGTTTGGATTGTACCACCATTTGTTGATAGAGTATCTTTACCTGATGTATTAGAAATTGTATATCCACTCGTACTTCCAATCGATACATCTACTAAAGTAGTTGATGATGCGTACATTGGTTCAAACACACCACTTGCGGTTGCTACTAAATTCCAAGTACCACCATTAATAAATGGTGCTCCAGACATAGAACCTGATGTAAGTGTTAATGCTGTTACAACTTCTCCACTACTTGCTAATGAGTTATCACCAATATTAGAATTAATAGTTGATACAGGTGCCCAAAATATAGTTTCACTCGCAGTTTTATCAGTATAATCTGATTGTGAACCTGTTGCTATACCAATTGTTGTTGAAATTGTATAATTTCCAGATGCCGATACTGAAGTAGAAGATGGTGTAACCCAATTTACTACATTTTTATTAAATACTGATGCAAATTTACCATCTTGGAAAGCTGCAGGGATAACTGCAGGATTTACAGTTTGTATCTTACCCAAAGTAATACCATTTGATGTAGTATCTAATGTAGAATTAGTTATGATTTGAGATGATGCTGATGTTTCAGTTGTAGTATCGGATGAATTATCTGAGAATGTAAATGAATGTGAACCACTTACTCTAAATTCAGTACCTGCTCCACTACTTAAACCACCCAATCCAAATAATTGTGAATCAACAGAAGATTGTTGTGATGTTGAACCACCAGCTACTGAAGTATAGGATATTGAATACCCCGTGTTTGTGTAAATTGTTTTTCCTGAAAATAATGTTCCACCAACACTAGCCCATCCCTTATCAATTAAGTATGTTAAATCATTTATATCATTATCGTTTGGTATATAACCTGAAGGTGCAGCCGAAGTTGAAGTGTTTGTTTTATTTTCACTTATTGAGTTATATGTTTTTGTATTTGGTGTTGGATTTGCTGCTGAAGATGATAGTAATCCTGCTACAAATCTTAAAATTTCCGATACATCTGTATCTTTTGTAAAGTTATTAAAGTAAGAACCATCTAAGTTGGATTGCCAATCGTTTGATGTAGGAACACCTGCATTAATATTGTATGCGTTTATAGATTCAGATACTTCTAATGCGTATTTACCACCAGAACCACTTATTTGTAAGTTTTTACCATCTGATTGGTATATTGTACCTGATACTAATTCGAAAATTCCACCACCACTACCAGCACCAAATCCACTTGCTGCAGCTGATGCTGATACATGAGAATCGAAACTATCAATGGATGATGTTGTTATATTAATTTGGGTGTGGCCAGATGTACCATCTGCGTTAGCACCTAATATATAAAGTGTTTTGTTTGTTGTATCATAATATGGTAGCCCATCTAAGGTTGTTCCATATTGTGCTGGTGTAATTGAAGGTACACCACTACCTACATACATTTTTCCAACAGGAACATAATCATTAGCGGCGGTTGTACCACCTGGTTTACCTATGTAAACTACTGGTCCTGTTACCTTTGAATCTACCGAACCACTACCAATTACGATTTCTGCTTCACCAAAAGATGTGATATTTCTAACCGAAGATATCGAACCTCTTCTATGTTTTATTGTTTGAGCCATACTTTTATCCTATTACTTAACTAAGATTACATTCATAAATATCAAAACAATTAGAAAAACCCACCACAATCTATTGAATCTCGTGTATTTCCTATTTGAATTGAAGCTGATGCGATATATCCTTCTATTTGTTGTTCTAAAATTTTTATCCTACCATTAACTACAACTGCTGATTCATTATCAGATGCAGATGTTTGTGTAAATATTGATTTTCCATTTACAGTCAAATCACCTAATACATCAAAACTACCCGTTAGTTGTAAGTTATTAGATGTCATTAAGTGAGTATACGCTTCTGGGTCTTGTGAACCAGTTGTCCATATTGATGAACCACCCCCACCACCTGCTGATGGTAGAATTACACTATTACCATCTGATATTGTTAAGGTTTGCCCTGAAATTGATAAAGTTTGATTATCATTATCAGTAGTTGAATATCCTAATGCTGTAATTTGTGCTGATGATGATATAATACCAGATGGAACGTTTATTAATTCATCATAATCTGATGTTCCACCACCCTGTCCAAACCCACTACGTGCTGCTGATTCAGAAATAAATGTATCTGAGATGAATGATGCGGTTGCAACACTCATAGATGATGTTACTGAATTTAAAACAACAGATGATGTAAAATTATTTAAAGAACTTACATCAGTATGTGTTAAATCTGAAATCTGAGATTCACTTATAGTAATTTGGTTGGATGAACTTACAGTACCTGAAGGTAAATGTTGAATTACCTGTGCAGAAGAACTTACTACTGAATCTGTATTCATTACACCTCTAACATCTGCAGATGTAAAATGTGCTAAATCGCTAATTTGTGATTCAGTTATGGTAATTTGTGCTGATGAACTTACTAACCCGTTTGGTACATTTGATATTGAATTAAAATCTACCTGAGATGAACCACTAATTAAGTTATCACCTTCTTCGTTTCCATATCTTAAATCAAATTCAGTTGTTAATTGCGCAGATGAACTAATTACACTTTCAGCATTTAACCTATCCTTTACGTTATCGGCAAAGTTATCTCTAAAAGCATTATTTGCTGATATAGAATTTCTTTGAAATGGTGTAATTGTAGTAGGTAGGTTACTCAGATTGTAGTAATCTATGTTAGTTAACCCACTACCATTACCTTCAAAAGACCCACTAAATGAACCTGTGTAATCTGCCACTATCTATCCTCTATATGTGTTTTGTTTTATATAAATATAACTAATCTTAGTAATCAGTTAGTAATGTTAGAATTTCATCTAAAGATTCATGTCTATGATTATCTTTTAATACAATATCATATACCCATTTTGAACCTTTTAGTTTTGGAACTTCGTGTACTGCTGAATCATTATTGAATTTTAAATCTATTTGTTGTTTATCACCACAAAGAATCATTGTAGAACCTTTTCCCACTCTACCTAACACCATTAATAGTTGTTGTTTGGTTAAGTTTTGGAACTCATCTACTATAATTATGGAGTTATCAAAAGTTCTTCCTCTAAAATGTGATAAACTTACTAATTCTATACTCTCATCCTTCTCCATTTTCTCTAAAATCTGAGGTTTGTTGTAAACTTTTCTCATATTTGAACGAATTGGTACTAGCCATGGCTCCATCTTTTCTTCTAATGAGCCTGGTAAAAATCCATTATCCTCATTTGATACAGTTGGTCTTGTTATAACGATTTTATTTACTTCTCTTTTAAAGAATGAATCTAATGCAATCTGAACTGCTAGTAGTGTTTTACCACTTCCGGCTTTTCCTACGATAAAATTAAATGGGTGTCTTAAAATTTCAGATTTTGCTAACTTTTGTTCTTCAGATAATGATATTGAAAATTTTACATTACCTTTCGGTGGGGTTTTGGATATGTTTTCCGCCATATTTAAATTTCCTTAATTATTTTATAGAACCTTTGGTATAAATATCGAATAACAAAAGATTACCTTAGATTAGGACATAAAAAAAGGGGATACCTAAGTACCCCCTTTAATTAAGTTATTCAATAATCAATTACTGAATTTTGTGTAAACCATCAACGTATACTTTACCGTAGAATTCACCTCTTAGCATTTTCTTCGCGTAGCGAGTCATA
>Ga0255769_10004376_pt1 | contig 13765 bp, 15 predicted proteins | sample 041ome_9_FD_179637 | JGI IMG/M metagenome (GOLD analysis project Ga0255769, IMG submission 179637) | Coastal salt marsh microbial communities from the Groves Creek Marsh, Skidaway Island, Georgia - 041413US metaG (version 2) | ecosystem: Environmental > Aquatic > Marine > Intertidal zone > Salt... | reverse complement strand
CACCCTCTAAATAACCTATTTTGTAAAATACCTTTAAAGGTATGGGTAAATAAGCATATGCAACGTATGTTTATATTATTACTTTTACTAATATTCACTAAAAGTATTAGTGCAGAAGAATGGGATAACACCAAAAAAACAATGTTTACAGTAAGCAATATTGCTATTGTTGCTGATTGGGCAACTACTACAAACCTTACTGGCAGACACAGTGAAGGATATTACGAAAAAAATAAAATACTAGGTAGAACACCTAACAAAGAGTCTGTGCATATGTATTTTCTTGCAAGGCTTGTTTCTAACTATTTGCTTGCGAAACATCTTAGCGAAGAATGGGATATAGTATATCTTGGATTGACAACTGTTGTACATGGTAGTGCTGCTATAAACAATCATAGTATAGGATTAAGGTATAAGTTTTGAGACCGATCTGTGAAACATGTGGACAGCGTCCTAGAGCAATAAATTACTATAAGGATAACAAACCTTATTTTAGAAAAAAATGTGAGCAGTGTTTAAAATTACATAAACCTGTCAAACCATTATGGGTAGATAGTGGGTATAAAGTAAAAAGAAAATGTGAGGCTTGTGGATTTAAACCAAGTCTAAGAACTCAAGTTACTGTCTTTTATATAGATGGCAACTTAAAAAATGTTAACAACCATAATCTGAAAACTGTATGCTTAAACTGTTATCAGGAGTTGATAAAGTTTGGGTGGAACCGAGGTGACTTAACACCTGATGTTTAAGAGTTTCAATTGAATTGTTATTTTCAATAGTAAGTGTAAACTCCTCGTCACGTCTAGCCCACTTCCATTCACTTGTGTGTACTTCAGGAAAAACAACTTTCATAGTGCTGTTCAGTTCCTCGCTTACATTTGCTTCATTACAATTAATTGCAGTTTCCCACCATAGTGGAACATCACCACGTCTTACTTGCCAAACTTGGCCGCCTATATCACGTATCATATTTTGTTCATTTGCAAATCTTACATCTGGTATAACATAATTTCCTGGCTTTTGTAGTAATTCTTTTTTTAATAAACTTACCCATATACCATCGTAGAAACCATCTCTCATACAGTCTGTGCCAAATTCTTGTAATACTATTCTCGGTGTAATTGTTCTGCCTGTTTCAGCAGTCCAAAAATCGTCAGGTTGTTCTCTCCAAGCACGGCTTTCATCTGTGTCGCCTTCGAGCATTGCTCTATCCCAACCAAACACAGTAGCAACGCCATCTTTTAATTTATCAGCGAAACTAACTTTTTTAAAACCTTGTTCTACAAGTATATCAGCAACTGTTCCTTTGCCAGAACCAATTAATCCGCATATTCCTATTATCATTCGAGCCTCTCAACAACTATATTTTATAATAACATAGATTTAAGAAATGTCAACCTATTATAAATGAAAGTGGATCAGAACCATCTACATAATTACGTAGTTCTTCATCCAATTTGTCAAGTTCAACCTGTGCTTCTGCTTTCAATGCATCACCATTTAAACTTGTGCCACCTTGGGGTCCAGCAATAGTACTAAACTTGCTACGTGCTTCACCTAGTGTATATTTTGCTAGTGCAAGTGCATAGTCTTGAATCCAAGGACCAGAGTGTCTATCTTCAAGTAGTCTACTTTCTGGACGTAAGTTATATGTCCAAAGAACTATCTGTTCACCGTCTGCACTAAATTTACGAAGTAACGTAATCTTTTTAGTAACAGGATTAAATTCAAAATTGATAAATCCGCCAAATAATCTTGCACTTAATTCTTGATACTGATAGTACATTTCATATGTAGCCATGCCACCTATTCTACCACTTTGCAGTAAGTAAGTGTTCTGGAATGCAGCCTCAAATGGTTCAAACTGTGTACCAGTATCACTACTGCCACTTCCTACACTACGTCTAAATGCTTGGCGTACTTCTTCTATTTCATCAGGTAGTGTATATTCCTGTTGTTCTTTAACAACACTTAAAAATACATATGAACTCTCATAAGCATTTTGACTTCGTTGTCTGAAACGTTTGATTGATTTATCAATTACATTATCATAATGATCTGGGTCAAGTTCAACATCTACCATGCCATCGCCTAAACGAAAGCGGATGTAATCTACTGTGTCTGCTCTTAAACTTGCTAGTGTTGCCATTAGTGTATCCTTGTATATACACTATTTATTAATTAATGACTGCCTTAAGTAATACTGTATCATTGTTAATTCTACCATTAAGTTTAGTTTCAACACCTTTAATGTTTGATAAAAATTTACGTAATTGTACTTTGCCACTTTTATTAAATTCTGCAAGTTGTTGTTCAGGTTTTCTTAATGTCTTAGCAACACTTTCGTTTTCATTAAAAAACTGTATTGTAGTACCTTTTACTTGTAATGTATCGTGTTCATTAGCAATATACTTACCAATTTTTCTTGTCTTTGTATTAAACACCCATAGTTCATTACATCCAATAATATCAGCAGGATTAATACTTGCCACTTTGTACTTTTCATCTGACTTACAAAATTTCATTTTAGCAACAAGTTTTTCTGCACTCTTAGGTTTAGGTGACCTTGTTTTTCTACTTGCTTTACTCTCTGCAGTAATTAAATCACATGCACCTATAATACCCTGAAACAGTTCTACTGCTTTTTTGATATCTGCTTTATCTAGATGTGAATACCCTTCTCTAAGTTGTTCATCTTGTTCACTAACAGGCTTTTGTAACATTAGATATTCACCTAATATGCCTTCGTAGTAACTACGAATATGTCTTGCATGAGCTTGGTTGACTTGTATTTTTCTAAAGAACTTTACACTATCAAACTTTTTGAAGGCTTTAGGATCTTCAATAAACTTATCTACCTGATCTTCTATTTCTGCAATAATGTTACCACTTGCTTCTTTTATACGTTCTTGTATACTAGGAACATATACATTTTTGGGTTTAGAGCCCTCTACTGCACGTACTTCTTCTACAATTGTTAGCCCTTGATTGTATAATTTATCAAAATAGTTTTCTGTGTAACAAGTAATGTCTTCAGAGACAACTTGATCATTTGCTACCCAATTACAATAAGAAGCAATGTGAGAATACTGGAAAGCATAGTCTTTGTTTTTTAGAATAATTTTTGCTTTTTCTTTGTCATAAACTTTTTTAATATGAGCTTTTGTTATTGCAACAAATTCCTGTTTGTCAACATTAAAATGAAAGTAATCTGAATGTTTTTTATAGTCGTCCATAGGTGCAGCTTTTGCACCTGTAGTTTTCCTACGTGCAACTGTTTTCTTTTTAGATACTTTTTTACCTTTAAGAGCTGTAAGTGACATAACCACATTCCCTTTCTAATTGTTTTTCAAATTTACTTATAAGATTCTTTTTACGTTCTATAATACTGTCCAAAGATCTTATTGCAAGTATAGCTTCAGGTTTATCTATCTTCTTTAAAGTATCTATTGTGTCTTCAAGTTCATCTATTTCATACAATAGTTCGTTCATTGTCACCTCGTAAAAGTTTTGCTTCTGAGCCAGTTATTGTTGTTAGTTTCTTTATAATACTATTAACATCGCTTTCTGTCAACCAACCTTTTACTGTGTCTCCTTCTGTAGTAATACCAGGTAGCTCTATCTGATGTTTTCCTTTATACACTGCAATTTCATATAATCCTTCTTGATTTCCGTAGGATATATCGTTTTTCACTACACTTAAGACATATTGATCAAATTCATATTCTACTTTTAATCCTTTTGGAAAGGTTGTTTTTTCCATTATATCAGGATTGAATATATTATATTTTATCATCTACAAGTCCTTCCTCTACACGTTTTATATGTTTGCATTTCCTAAATGCAGGACAACTACATTCCCAACCTCTATCCCACATTACTACTTCATAGGCGTCGCCTTTACTGCCAGTTATTGGCCAACGTACACCTACTAAATGATGTCCTTTTGTATCAATTAATTCTGATGTATGTGCCATTAGTCTGTCCTTTCGCCAGTGCCATAATCAATAACAACAGGAAATCTTGGAACACCGTCATTGCTTAGTTCAAAGTATCTGCAAGTTGCCCAATTTATACTATCTTTTGTTTTAAGTAATTCTGCAAGTTTATCTTGAGAACCCCTTACTCCTGAACTAAATTGTGTGCCATCTGCAAGTTCAAGTATAAACCTTTTTGCATACCCTGCCCAATTGCCATTTCCTTCTTGTATTTCAACAACTCTGTATTCTTCAGTAATAAACTCTTTTCTTTTTAGTAAGTTCTTAGTTCTTTTAAATTCATAAGCAGTATCCTGCCTAATCATTTGACCTTCATATCCAGCAGTTGTGTATTCACCATACAATTTATCTATATCATCTGTAGTAGCTGCTTTATCTGTGTGTACAAGAACAATGCTATTAGTTCCTATAATAGGCAAGTTATTTTTTAACCAATTATTTCTTTCAGTAAAAGTCATACCTGGATTTGCATTATCAAACATATCATAAACATGATACTGCACTAATTCAGCACTTTCTGCTAATTCATCTGCACCTAAGTTTACTGTCTTTCTTACTAAACTTGTAATCTTTTGAAAGTTATCTTTTAGTTCATGATTGTAAAGTTCTCCATCTAATGTTACTGTGGGAAACTTTTTAATAAAGTCTGCTAATTCCTCTGCAATGTGTGGAACTGCAACAATCTCCTTATTACTTCTACTGTAAAGTCCTCTACTGTTTACAACCATTCTAATACCATCTAGTTTAGGCTGTGTATAACCACTTTCTACTGGAGTTTTTGTAAAATCATGTGCTAACATAGGCTTAAAAGCAGTATAAGAGTCAATTGCATCAATATCCTCAAAATACTCTTTTTCTATTCTTTTATCCCATTCTGCTTGTGCTTCTGCTTTTGCTTGTGTAATGTTTGTAGTACTATTTGCTCTACCTACATTTTTTGCTTCAGTAATATACCATTCACTAGTAACTTTTTTACCATCTTGCAAACCTGAGATAGTTCTTGTGCCTGCTTGTGTTTCATCTAAATTCCAACCATACTGCATAGTCCACTCACGTATTTTTCCAGTAGTATCTCTTTTATATAACTTGGGTAAATTGTAAATTGTTTGCATAATTGGTCCTCTTCTCTTTTCTAACTATATAATTACTATAACATAGTTTAGAGAAGTGTCAACCTATTTTCTAAGAAAAACTTTAAAACTTCCTGGATTATGTGGAGTACTACTAAATGATTTAGCATGTGGATGGTTACTTACCCATACAGGAAATTCTTTCATTATTGCACCTTGACCAGTAACAACAACTACATATTTTAGTTTTTCATAGTAAGCATCTTGTATTTTACTATTGAATACATTCCATGCACTATGTATAGGAAGTCCATGTAAATCAAGTTTCATACGTTTATTTAATACGATAAATAGTACGTAAGGAAAAAACATGCCACGAATATCACTATGGAAAGACGGTGCTCACACCAACGATTATAGATTCTTTGATAGAATAATTAAAGAAATGTTTACTGTTGGCGGCACAGGACTAAACGTACACAAGTACCTTGGAATACAAAGTCAAGGACAAAGTGATGATCCTAGTCAGCCTAATTATATAGAACCTGATCCACTGGGTATACAGGATTTTTTATTTTTAGAGAATAGAGATAGAAAATATGATCAAGACATTTATAGTCTTAGAGGTATATATAGTGTTACAGATACAGATTTTGATTTAAGTCAGTTTGGATTATTTTTAGCAAACGATACACTGTTTATTACATTGCATGAAAATGATATGGTCAACAACATAGGGCGTAAACTTATGCCGGGTGATGTAATTGAATTGCCACACTTAACTGATTATAGTGCATTAGACGAAAGTGTAGAACTTAGTCTTAAACGTTACTATGTAGTACAAGAAGGCACAAGGCCTAGTGAGGGTTTTAGTCCTACGTGGTGGAGCCATTTATGGCGTATTAAATGTACACCACTGGTTGATTCACAAGAATACAACGATATACTAAATGTTCTACAAAAAGATAAGGACGGTAATGAAACTACAAATACATTACGTGACTTGCTTTCTACTTACAATAAAGAATTAGAAATTACAAATAAAGTTGTAGCTGCTGCTGAAGCAGAGGTTCCTGAAAGTGGATATAAAACTGATCAATATTATATAGTACCTACAGGACCTGATGGAACTCCGTTAGAGCCTAAAGGCGTAAATGCAGATGATACTCAATTAAATGCAGACAATACAGATGCCAGTGCCGATGCTAGAAGAATCACTCCCCAAAATACTAATGCGTATAGTGGCTACTTGATAGGTGATGGCCTTGCACCTAATGGTGAAAACGTAACAATGGGAACAAGTTTTCCAGGTGATGCACAAGAAGGTGATTTTGTTTTAAGATTAGACTTTTTACCAAATAGACTTTTTAGATACAATGGATCTCGTTGGGTAAAAATAGAAGATGATGTACGTAGTCAGTTAACTCCTGGAACAGGAAATACACAAAGAGATGGATTTATAAACAACACTGGCACATTTATTGCAGATGACAATACTGTACAAAACAGTAGACAATCATTAAGTGAAGCACTTAAACCTAGAGAAGATTAATGCCACAACAATTTTTCTATGATCAACAAATAAGAAGATTTCTATTACAGTTTATTCGTGCTTTCAGTAATTTTCAAGTTGAGTATGGTAAAGACAGAAATGGACTTACTACATTACAAACTGTACCTGTAAAGTATGGTGATGCAACACGTATGGTGAGTTCAATTGTAAGAGAAAACAGTGAAAATAAAATACTACCAACACCAATGATTTCTTGTTATATTACAGGGCTAGAGTATAATCCAGAACGTAGGCAGGATCCAACTTTTGTAGACAAAAAACATATACGTATGAGAAAATTTGATCCTAACACAAATAGTTATACTACACAACAAGGAAACGCATTCACTATAGAAAGAATGATGCCTGTTCCTTACACATTGCAAATGAGTGTTGACATATGGACAAGTAATACAAATCAAAAATTACAATTGTTAGAACAAATATTAGTTCTTTTTAATCCAGCATTAGAAATACAAAGCACAGATAACTATTTAGATTGGACAAGTTTAAGTTATATAGAACTTAGTGCTACACAGTTTAGTAGTAGATCTATTCCACAGGGCGTAGATGATCAAATTGATATTGCTACACTACAATTTACAGTGCCAATATTTTTAAGTGCACCTGCAAAAGTTAAAAAATTGGGTGTTATTAATAAAATTGTTGCAAGTATCTACGATGATAACGGTGGCATTGCAGATGGTGTAATTGATGGAGAGATACTGTTAGGTACAAGACAAAAGTTTACACCAATGAACTTTGGTATAATTGTATTGGGTAACACTGTACAGATATTAGACAGGAATGAGACAACAACAAACAAAGTAGATTATAGTCCTTTAAATGATCCTCCAACTAAAATAGGCACAGATGACGTAAGTTGGGCAGCACTTATAAACCAATATGGTGAACTACAAAGTGGTATAAGTCAATTACGTTTAGAAACTGGAGGCACTGCAGAAATCGTTGGCACAATAGCGTTTCATCCTAGCGATCCTCATAAATTATTATGGACTGTACAAAGCGATACTATTCCTACTAATGATTTAAGTGCTATAACAAAAATAATTAATCCTCTTAAAAGTGGACCTGGTGCAGGATTAGCAACTGCAGCAACAGGGCAAAGATATCTTATTTTAAATGCAATTGGTAATAGTTCTAATACAGATGGTCCTGATGCTTGGGGAAGTTTAGTTGCAAGTGCAAATGACATTATTGAATACAACGGAACAGTTTGGCAAATTGCTTTTGATAGCAGTGCTGAACAAGGTATACATTATGTCACTAATACTACTACAAATTTACAATACAAGTGGACTGGAACAGAGTGGATAAAGTCTTATGAAGGCGAATATAAGGCAGGCGATTGGTCTATAGTGTTATAATATCTGTATTACTTATTTTTACCCCAGCTACAATAGATGCAGGTGGTAAAGTGTATCAGCCTAAAGGCGATAAAAAAATATACGGAAAAAAGAACGAATATTCACGTAATCAGAAACTCAATCAAGGAATAACAAAAAACCCCAAAATGGTTACTTGTATGCTTAAGAAAAGAATAAGAGCGAAAAACGGTGATGAAGTTTGTATATATCAAGGACAAAATAGAACTTATGAAATGGCAATAGAAAAAAATTGTCCTAGGAAATATAAGTGCCTATATAATCCATATGGCGAAGAGCCTAATATCTTTAGTGTGATCGATAGTTTAAATGAGTCAGTTAAATAAACAAATTAATCAGAGTGTAGGTGCACTTTTTTTAAGTAAAAAAACCAGCAGATACTTGTTTGTTCTACGTAGTGGTGCAAAATATGATAGCACCTGGGCATTTGTTGGCGGAAAAGTTGAAAAAGGTGAAACTGAATTCACTGCCCTACAACGTGAAATAGTAGAAGAAATAGGCTTTATGCCATTAGTTTTAAAAACTATTCCTGTTGAAAAATTTACTAATAGCAAAAATAGCTTCACATACACTACATATGTTTGTATAATAGAGGAAGAATTTGTACCTAAGTTAAATGAAGAACATAAAGGTTATGCTTGGAGTAAGTTAGATAGTTGGCCAAAGCCATTACATCCTGGTGTTTTTACAACATTTCAAGTAGATGAAATAATTAGTAAAATTAAAACAATAGAAGATACAATGTGTAACTTATAAGTTACCTTGCAATTGCACCTAAACTTGCCAAACTGTAATATTGATTGAATGTTATTTCTTTAACATTGGGACACCAATTGTATTCTTCTGGCATAAGTCCAGCATCTTTTGCAACGTAAAAAAATTCCACATCATTGTATGTTAAAAATATTTTTGTGCAATCAGATATAAATTTATTATTTGCGCCTTCCATATTAACTGCTTTATAAGCATCATGGCTACCAAAATACATATTATCTTCAGGCATGCTATATGTTGTCATTCCTATCATATATATTTTCTTATGCCCGTCAGCACACGCTAGTCTTAGTGCCAAACTTCCTGTATTTCCTGTGAACAATTGAGGATATAGATAAAAATGGCCTTCTTGTTCTATTATATTTTTTACGTTACTGTAAACTATGTTGTCTTTTGTGTATTCAGATAGTGCTATATCAGCACATATTTGTTTATTAATGCAAATTAAAAAAGTTGGTGAAAAATCTTTATATAATAAGTTACAACCATATGTTTGCCCTACACTTTGAGCTCCATGTTCGCCGCCAGTTTGTCCTGTTAGTAAATTAAGATCAAATCCTTTTCTACTAGTACTATTACCTATAACATGAGCAATACCATTATGCTTGTCGTTGATAATAGTTTTTTCAACCCAAATCATACTATCGGGGTCGTTCCTGTTTTTCCAACTTACATTATGAGATACTGTTTCACCAGTGTAATCTGCAGTATAAAATTTACCTGCAGGCATTATATCCTGCCTACAACAACTTCTATTACGTCTGTGCCTGCACCTGTTTTATTTTCTAATGCTTTACCTATTACACTACCTGCAGGAGGATTGCTCTCATCGTTCCATGCTTGTGCGTGTCCTGGTGTATCACTAGATACCATTAAATCACCTTTACGAATTTCACCAATAACTTTACATGGTACACGCCCTAATAAAGCAACTGTTACTCCTAGACCTTCACTATTCATTAGGTATGCAGGATCAGTACTTACAATACCAGCAATACGCTTATTATATTTTGTATTACATTCTGTAACTTCTTCATCACCCCCAAAAACTAATACAGTTCCTGGATCATAATCTGCATCACTGGTATATTTTTCTGCCAAGTCAGCGTAACGTGCTGCAGTACTAGTACCAGTTATCACGCCAGCACTGAAATTTCCACTTCCATCTCTAGCAACAATAGTGCTACCTGTATTTGAACTTGTGGCGTTACTTGTAATTGTAACACTGCCACTTGCACCGCCACCTGATAATCCTGTTCCACTTACACTAACATTTGTTATATCCCCAGTGTTAGTTGTAAATCCTGCGTCATTACTAAAAATACTCAATCCAATTTCGTTTGCAGCTTTACGTCTATCTGCACCGGCATCCAGTACTATAAACTCATCAGTGCCTGTCATCGCAGCAGTCATGTCGGTAAGTTCTGATAAATCCACATTCAGTGTAACCGACCCACTTGATCCACCGCCACTTAATCCAGTACCAGCAGTTACACCAGTGATATCACCTGTGTTAGTTGTAAAACCAGCATCATTACTAAAAATACTCAATCCAATTTCGTTTGCCGCTTTGCGCCTATCAGCACCGGCATCGAGAACAATAAATTCATCAGTGCCTACCATAGCTGAAGTCATATCAGTTAGTTCACTAAGGTCAACTGATAGTGTATGTGCAACACCTTCGCCTGATGTTGCTCCACTTGATGATATACCAGTGCCTCCAGTAATTGTGCCAACATAGTTTCCAGTTGTGTCTGTTCCTAGTGCAACACTATTGGCTGCAATAGTTGCAGTAAGAGTAGCATTACCTAAGTTAGTAAGTGTTGCACTACCTGACAAATCACCTGCCAGTGTGATGGTTGGATCACTTGTTGCAGTGGTTGTTATACTCACATTACCAAGGTTGGTCATTGTAGCACTACCAGTCACTGCACCAGTTAGTGTGATAGTTGGATCGTTTACATTGAAATCAAGAGTGTTGTCTGTATCGTCATATGTTACTGAAATACCACTTTCTGTATTACTTGTTACCATATCACCAACAGTGTCAGAGATAAACTCTGCCAATCCATCAATATTACCAGTAACGTGATTGTGTGAATCGTCTGCAACCGTAACGGTTAGTGTAGCATTACCTAAGTTAGTAAATGTAGCACTACCTGTAGCATCACCTGCTAGTGTTAGTGTTGGATCTGCTGTAGCAGTGGTAGTAATACTCACACTTCCTAAGTTAGTCATTGTACCAGAACCAGTAACTGCACCTGTTAGAGTAATAACTGGATCTGCTGTATTGGTTGTCGCTAGTGATACATTGCCACTTCCATCAATACTTGCACTGCCTGTGACAGCACCTGTTAGACTTAGTGTACGAGCTGTTTCCCAAGCACTTGCTGTAGTTGCATTTCCACTTAGAGCACCTTCAAAAGTACTTGCTACTAGTGTTCCGCTACTAATTGTTAAATTGCCTGTACTTGCGCCTGTGGCAGTGGTTGTACCTACTATAAATTTATCAGCACTTTCATCCCAGCCAATAAATGCATTATCGCCTGTACTTCCTCTTTCAATAACAATACCACTATCATTGGCATTTGAGCCTGCACCATTATTGAGTTCAATTAAATTGTCACTAATCACAGTATTTGTAGTTGCTAATGTAGTTGTTGTACCATTTACAGTAAGATCACCACTTAGTGTTAAGTTTACACCAGTTGCTGTACCAGTAAAAGCCGGAGCAGCTAACCGTGCAAGATCTGCACTATCACTTAGTTGTGTACTTGCTATTGTAATGTTAGCAGTGCCATCAAAACTATTGCCTGCAATTGTACGTGCAGTTTCGAGTGCAGTAGCAGTAGCTGCATTACCTGAAGTATCTTGGTTACCTGCGGTATTAACACCTGCTAAGTTGATATTAGCAGTACCATCAAAACTAACACCACCTATTGTTCTAGCTGTTGCAAGTGCAGTAGCAGTGTCTGCGTTTCCTGTAACATCACCGACAAATGCACCTTGAGAAAGCGTAATACCCGCAGCAGCAAAAGTACTGTGTGTTGCTCCATCTACTGTTGCAGTTATAGTACCTGTGCCACTATCTGCAATTACCCAAGTTGTGTTACCTTCAGATAAACTATTTGAACTTAGACTAGATAACTCGCCATCAACATATGCCTTTGTAGCTGCATCTTGAGCATTGATTGGGTCACCCATACCTGTAATCTTATTAGTACCCATAGCAATAGTTGCACTATTAATAGTTGGGCTAGTTAATGTTTTATTTGTAAGTGTTTGTGTGCCTGTTAGTGTAGTAACTGTGCTATCAATAGCAAGAGTTACAGTGTTGCTTGTTGCACTTGAATCTATTCCAGTTCCGCCTGCAATCGTAAGCGTTTCACTATCAAGATCAATAGCAATCGTACCACTATCTGAAGTAACATCTAAATCCTGTGCAGTGACTTGAGAATCAACATATGCCTTAATAGACTGTTGTGTTGCAAGTTGAGTTGCACTGTCAGAAGACATATCATCTTCGTCTAAAACTGCCGTTCCTGACACACCTGTGTTTAACACTGCACTTGTTAATGTTTTATTAGTAAGTGTTTGGGTTGCAGTATTCTGCGTTAATTCAAAGCCACCAGCAGTTGTGCCATCATGTACTCTAGCAGTATCAATAGTACTATCAATACTGATTTCACCTGCCGCACCTGTAAATGCATTGTTCTGGGCGGTTGTACCTCTTCTAAATTGTAACTGTGTTGGCATTTTTTAATCCTTTGCTATATTTATTATGTCAGTACGCCTAAATCAACTGAGCTTGTACTTCCTACTGGTTCCATTTGATCATAAACCTCACCTAGTGCAACACCAAAAGCATCACTTCCTCCTGACTCAAATGGTGTTTCTTGTGTTGTTTGTGCTACGTTAAAACTTAAATCAAAATCACTGTCACTACCAGGTGCGGTTGTAAATGTACTTGCAGTAAAACCACTTGCTCCGCCTCCTGATCCAGCATTTGCGTCAACATATGCTTTAGTTGCTGCATCTTGATTTCCTACAGGATCAGCAACATTTTGTACTCTGTTAGCACCCATTGTAACAGTTTGTGTACTTGCTACTGCTAGTCCATTTAGTGTTCCTACACTGGTAACATTACTCAATGTGTCTAGTGCAGTTTCAAAATAAGTTTCAAAATCAGTGAGTGCAACCTGCTTCATAGTGCCAGCATCATTGACTACAACTCTATCAGCATCAGCAAGTGTTGTACTGGTTGCACTGGTGTCACCGTCTATTATGTTTAGTTCACTTGCAGTTGCAGTAACTCCGTCAAGTATGTTTAGTTCTGAAGCACTTGCAGTTACACTTAATGTAGAAAGTGAAATATCACTTGTTAGAGCAACTGTGCCTGTACTTGTAGGTAGTGTTAGTGTTCCTGTATTACTAATACTACTAATAACAGGTGCAGTAAGTGTTTTATTAGTTAGTGTTTGCGATCCTGCTTCTGTAACTAATGTGCCAGTTACTCCATCAAGCAAATTAAGTTCAGTAGCAGTGCTAGTAACGCCATCTAATATGTTTAGTTCTGCGGCTGTAGCAGTAATACCGTCTAACACATTTAATTCTGCAACAGTAGAAGTTAATGCGGTTGTGCCGTCATTTAATGTAGCATAAGTCAAAGTACCTGTAAATGTTGGTCCTGCTGTAGGCGCTTTTGCATCTAATTGTGTTTGAATAGCACTAGTTACACCATCTGTGTAATTTAGTTCGGTGGCTGTAGCAGTAATACTTAACGTAGATAAAGTAATGTCACTTGTTAATGCGACTGTACCTGTACTTGTTGGAAGTGTAAGTGTGCCTGTGTTACTAATTGTACTGATAACAGGTGCAGTTAATGTTTTATTTGTTAATGTTTGGGTAGAATTTAAATCAACAACATCTCCACTGCCTCCTGAAATTGTCGAACCTGATGGAAGA
>Ga0255769_10004373_pt1 | contig 13771 bp, 17 predicted proteins | sample 041ome_9_FD_179637 | JGI IMG/M metagenome (GOLD analysis project Ga0255769, IMG submission 179637) | Coastal salt marsh microbial communities from the Groves Creek Marsh, Skidaway Island, Georgia - 041413US metaG (version 2) | ecosystem: Environmental > Aquatic > Marine > Intertidal zone > Salt... | reverse complement strand
CGACAATAACCTTTCCATCCATAGTTGCGACTTCGTCATATTCATCTTTCCTATCCTTTGCTTTGGTTGCACCTGATACAAATACTGCATCTTTAATACGTTTAACTAGTTCCTGCCCTGGGGCAATTCTATCAACTAATATAAGTGTGTTTCCTGTTTCTCTTATTGATTCTACTAAACTACTTATATAGCCAAGCCTGCCGTCGGTTTCTAATAGATATCGCAACTCATCTTGATAACTTTTATATTCAACATGATCTACTAACTGTAGTACATTCACATGACAGTTTGCTAGAACACCTTGATCCTGTAATTCACTTGCTGACAACCTACCAAGCACATCACCAATTGAGCATCTTAAACTAACAAATTCATATTCTTCTTTAGGTACCGTACCTGTTAGTCCCCAACGAATAGGTATGTGTGCCATTACTCCTGTTAGTAGAGTTTTAAGAGCATCTGCTTTAGCCATGTGTACTTCATCTACCATGACACAGACTACGTCTTGTAGGAACTCACCTATTGTAATGTCTACTTCGCGATTACGTGAACCTTTTAGTAAAATATTTAGACTCTGCCAAGTACAAATAGTATGTGTACGTCCAAACTCTTTCCGGTCACCAAAGTACACACCAACGTCTAAGCCCATGTTAATATAGTCTGCTTCTGTTTGTGTAACTAGGCTTTTGTTTGGCACAATAACAATGGTACGACCATGTTCTTCACATCTATGACTCAGCACTGCTGTACATAGAGTTTTACCTGCACCTGTAGCAATTTCTTGTATACTCTGGGGATTTTCTAAAAACTTATTGATAACATCAACTTGATAATCACGTAACATGATTGGCTGTCCTGCCATTGGATGCTTGTCTGGCCACTTAACATGACTGTAACTTGTTTCTTCTACCGGTTCTAATTGAAACTGTGTTTGGTATTCTCTAAGGTCTTCAACATCAACTCCATATCCCTGACTATCTAAATAAGGAAGTATATCTGGTAGTAGATTAATAAACGTTGATCCACCTAGTTGAAAGAATCCTACTTTACCATCCCATCGGCCTAGTCTAACTGCTGGCATGTAACGAGCACCAGGAATCTCATACTTAAATCTATTAGTAAGTTCTTTACGTTCATGTAAGTCAAGTCCTTCTATCTTAACATTAACTTCATCTTTAATTAACAGTGTTACATTCGCCATGGATTATCTTCTTTAAGTTGAGTTTCACAAAAGTAAATGATCTTTTCTGCTTGATTGCTCCAATGAGTTTTTTTACCACCATACATCATTTCAAATGTAGTAACCATAAGTGGCACTGGAAATATCCAAGTGTCTGGAACAATTTTCTTTGCATATACTATTTTAACACCATATGGGTTATAGTCGCTAGTGCTAGTTTTACCATCCTCGTTAAATCTTACAATGTCTTGTTCATCGAATCTTGATAAGTCTAGTTCTTCTAATTTTGGATTATAGATACAAATTGGATATCTTCCTGTTTCCTCAGCATAGTCAAATATTAAATCTAAATTTTCCTGAGTAGGTTCTACAAATGTTCTTCTTTTACTTGCAAACGTTTTTATTGCTTGGCTTGATTCTTTTAGTATGGTATCAGAAACTGTATATCCTAATAGGCCACTTAGGTCCACTAGGGTCAATTCATTATCTAATCCAAACCCATCATGATGGTTATTAACATAATCAATTAAACTTTGACTAGCATTTTCAATTTCAAACCTATCATGTTTTCTTACTAGTCGAATAGCAAAGTCTTGTTCTTTCAATTGTCCAATTTGTTCGTAGGCTTGTTCTATTTGCTTATCAATTGATATACCACTCGAACTACACCATTGCACCATCCATTCAATGTTAGTTTCAGTTGGTGATATATGCCATACTTTATCATGTTTGTCCCAGTATACTTTGCCCTGACTATTTTCTCTAAACTTGTGTAATTGATCAATTAAATCTCTATCATACGGAAACTTAAGAGTCATTTCTCCGCTTTCATATTCTAAACTTCTAACTCTATCTACTTCTCTAAGAGGCAATCTAAATTGAGGATTTGTTTCAATTGGACCGATGTCAATATCATATTTGGCCAACTGTTTACGATATTTTGTGATCAGTTTGATAGCAAGTTCCGCCTGCTTGTCTGTTAGACTGTTACCAGTTATAGTAGCACCACTCATGTTTGAAATAACGCTGATATCATAACGAGCTAACCGAACAGCAAATGATAAAGGCTCGTACATATAGGTGACTGGCTTAGTGCCTTTTGGATTGTAACCGCCAAGGATTTCTAAATAGTCTTCAACATGATTAAACGTTTGCATAATATTATTATACTGTCATCAAGCAACTTTAACAAGAGTTGTTTCAATTATTTGTTTAACTTTCCCATTAACACTAATGCTAATTTCAGCCATGACTAATTTAGGTTTAGCTCTTAGTATCTTACTATCAAGAGTAACAGTGTCACCAACAAACACAGTGTCAACATACTTTACATTCAATTTTGCCAATGCCCAATTAGGTTCTGGATTGCGTGAGATCATTGCAGTAACAAGTATGCCTGGTGCAATTGGTTTACCATAAACATTATTATCTGCTTCGTGTAATGGATTATTGTCACCAACTGCTTCGCAATATTTTTTAACTAGTTCTGGAGTTATTGTTATATTCATAATATACTTTTTAAAATTAAAAAAAAGTCCGACATATTATAGTATATATGCCGGACCCAATTAACGCACCAAGGGAGCAAGACAATGAATGAGGTGCGTTAAAACTGTTATCTACGTTTCATACAAGTAGATTCTGCCATCCTTTCCCATTTGTCCGGAAAACTTTTAACTAAGTCTGCAATCTTAATTGCCATACGCAGACTCATTTCTCTTAACGTATTTTTCTGACGACGCATAAAGTTTAATATTTCATTTTGCTGATCGCCAGTAAAATCATAATTAGCAAACAACTCACCTGTTCTAGCAATCTGTTCAATACGTAGTAATTTATCACGCATTGTGTCTAGTGTAAGATCTAAATAGTGACATCTAGATTGAATAGCATCTAAGTGATCACGTATTCTTTGACTTTTCATTTGATCAAATTTTAAGTTTGTAATAAAGATAACTCCGCCTTTAAAGTTAAATGAATCTGGAATACCTTCATTACGTAGACTATGTGAATCTGCTAACCAACTAATAGTTCTTTTCTTACCAGAATCTAAAGCACCTTTTAGTAAGTTTAAGCAAACATCGTCTAATAGAATTGAATCACAGTCATCAAATACCACAACTGAGTTTTCATCTGAGTATTTGTAAAGTGCTTTATACATACCTAATGCTGACGCAGTACCTTTAATCATTTCAGACTTAACACGTCTATTTGTTAATTGGTCAAATAGGTTTGCTTTTTCTAACTCACGCTCAATCCCAAATGATTTACCAACTCCCGGAGGGCCTGCTACGATCATAGCACGAATGTCTCCACTTAATACTGCTTTAGTCATGTCATCTAAAATATTAAAACGTTCAGCAATACGTTCAATTACCTGTTCGTCTGATTCTGTTGGTTCTGTAGTTACTGGTGTGTATTCTGACTCATCTACTAGTTCATAATCAGTTGGACTAGTCACCGAAACTCGTATCTTGTCTTTGCCGAACATTCCGGTGCCGTCCACAGTGATAAAACCACCGTTAGTACCTAGTTGAAACTGTTTGATCATAGGAAATACTTTATCTGCAATTGGTTGATTACGATAACTTCCTTGTTTAATTCTTACAAATCCTTGCATAGTGTCTTACTCCTTGTCTTCATTGTTTTTAAATTATAGCACCAACTTAATCAAAAGTCAACCATTATTTTACTTGATTTTATCCTATAAAGAATATATAATATTAGTATGAAAGAACAAATTATTAAATGGATGAAAGAGTTTGTAGAGAAACCTAACCCTAAACTAGGTGATTGGGCTCCCTGTCCCTATGCACAGGCCGCAAGACTAAACAACCAAATTGAAATAGTGGAAGGACGTAATGCTCTAACAGACTTTGAGTCAATTGACTTAGACTCAAAAGAAGTTTGGGTATTTTGGTATCCTACTGAACAGTATACAGCAGACGAGTTTGTTGAAATAGCCAAAGAATTAAATCGAACTCTAATGAAGCAGGATGTTGTTGTCCTAGAGGACCATCCGGATCAAATTGAAACGGTAAATGATGTTCGTATGAATTTTGGCAAAGCCAGTTTGTTAATCATACAGAGTCTGAGTAAACTTAATACGGCCGCTGATAAATTACGTAGTAAAGGTTATTACGATCATTGGAGTCAAGAGGAAATTGATTCGGTAGTCACTTGGCGTTATAAATAGACGTATGCTATCGCCCAATGATCAAAATCTCTATTATGCTAGAATCAACCTTTCAAAAACCAACTACAACGTAATTGATAATTTTAAGTTAATCACTGATCCTAACATTAATAAACTACAAGAAATATTTAAGAAGTATTGTGACTACAAAAAATTCTTAAGTGTTGAACCAATGTGGGATAACGAGTTTATATGGGACCACAATGATGTATTAGGATATTACGATGATACCAATTTGGTTGCATGGTCAGTGGTAACCAAGTATAATAAAGATGTAGCATACGCAGTTCAATTTGCATGGGATTATGCTAATCCTAAATTGTCTCTGGGTATTAAAAGTTTAAAAAATGAGTGTGCATACTATAAAAGTCTAGGTTACAAGTATTATTATCTAGGCGAGGCACACAAATATAAAAGCAAATTTGATGGATTTGAATTACTAGGACCAAGATAATGGACATATATAATATTTGGGCAGACAAAAAAGGCGACATAGACGATCAACAGTGGATTGACAATATGACTGCGTTCTTACAACAGTTAGTTGACGAAGGCAAAATGGAACGTTTTCGTATCATGCGTATGAAACTAGGCTTCCGTTCAATGGATATTCCAGAGTGGCATATCATGATGGAATTTAAAGACATGACACAGTTAGACTCTGCACATAATAGAGTTGCTCCACTTAAAGGTGAGCTAGAAGACAAGCACAAGAGCTTTAATCAATTTGTAGACACTTCAACTATACAACACGCTTTATACAGGGACTACCCAGATGACATATAGTGTTCACCAACATTGGGATCCACTTAAAGTATGTGCTGTAGGTCGTAGTTATCCACCTGAGTTTTATTCATTCATTACTAATTCACGTGTAAGGTCTGTTATTGAACGTATAGCAGAAGAAACAGAACAAGACTATCAGAATTTAATAAAGCTGTTACACGACCTTAACGTGCGAACTGTGCGTACTAATTTTGATTTACCACACAGCGAATATATCAATAACGGTGTTTACCATAATCCAAACAATATTATGTGTCCTCGAGACCATATGGCTATGATTGGTGATAAATTTTATATGCCACCTGTTGGGTTATATCGTTATTGGGAAGATATTGCAGGTGCTGATTGGGGGCAGTGTCCAACTACATTAGCAGAGTATTTGGCTCTAGATGATTCTATTAAACAAGAAATTAAAGAGTTTGGACTTGATGCAGAACAGTTAATCACTCAAGGCGATCCGGGTTTTAAAGATATTGAATATCAGGTTAAACAGCATAATGAAATTATATACGGGACTGGAATCAACTCAGCAATGACTGCTAGAATTGGACGTGATCTATTTCATGGTAGTGAAATGGAAGATTTAGACTTTTATGAAAAAGGTACTAAAACTTGTTATCTCAATGAACAAACTGTTAATCAATATCTTAGCGACTATCGCAATCACAGACTAAACACAGGTGGGCATACAGACGCAACATTCTGTGCTGTTAAGCCTGGACTAATTGTTAGTTTATATGACGTACAAAAATACGAAGAAACATTTCCTGGTTGGGAAGTTGTTTATCTTCCTGATCAAAGTTGGACATCCGTTAAACCTTTCTTAGATCTCAAAGAAAAGAACAAAGGTAAATGGTGGGTACCAGGTGAAGAATTAAATGACGATTTTACCAATTACGTAGAAGAATGGTTTGGCCATTGGGTTGGGTATGTTGAAGAAACAGTGTTTGATGTTAACATGTTAGTTGTTGATCAAAACAATGTTATTTGTAATAATGAAAACGATCAAGTATTTGAAGCATTTGAACGACATGGTATCACTCCACATGTTTGTAACTTTAGACATAGATACTTCTGGGATGGTGGTATACACTGTGTTACCGCAGATATTCATCGTCAAGGTGAACAGCAGGATTACTTTTCGTCGGGCATTCGATAAAAAATATGTGTGTCAATTCTAGCCACACGTTCTTTAAATTTACGCCATTTAGGTTTTACATAGGTAGCATGAAACCATAGTGTATCTGTTGTAACCAGATCAATCAAATGATAGTTTTGTATAGCATGTTCTGCTACTTTGTAACTGATGTGTTCACGATTGACTTTTAGTTGAGGATTATTCCAGATTTCACAACGCCAGCTAAACTGACAAACAAATTGATTTTTTACTTTGTATCTTTCATTAACAACAGCACACACTGAGTTTGGAAAGCGGTCACTTTCAACTCTGTTAAGAGTAACCATAGCAACTGCTAGTTGACCGTCCCAACTTTCTCCTCTAGACTCATAGTAGACATTACGAGCAAGACAATCTATTTCTCTATAGTGATTTGCTTGTCGGATTAATACATTAGATATGTGATGTTTTTCTACTTCCTCTTGAATGTTAGGTAAAGTAGTATTTGTTCCGCTTATTGTTGATGTTAATAATAACAATAGGGTAAAGAAGGACAACGCTAGTTGTCTAGCATGTTTTTTTAACACATTATTATCCTAAATTAGTCGTTAATATTAGTTATTTGAACTTATATTGGTATATTATAGGTGTTTTATAGTCTGATAAGATAGACTATGCTTTTTTCTTAGCTTGTAGCATGTCTGTAGTACAACCAAAGCATCTTTCAGTTTTACAAACAGTATCATGAGGTAGTATTTCCCAATCGTCAAGTGTGCCTAATAGATCGTTACGGCATTCTCCACCCCACACTTCATTTTGATAGATATAAATTGATGTCACTCCGCTTTTACATAACCAACCTTCAAAGTAGTTTTCACCTCTATTGTTAAGATTGTTAACAAAAACTAAGTCCTCACTACCATCATCATAGGTAGCACGAGCATTATAGTTATTATCCTTTATTGTCAAAATCAAATTCCTGTTTACTTGGGTTTGGTAATGGCTCTTGTCTAATCTGATGCGTCCAAATTATTCTGTTCACTGTGTTTGATATACCTTGCTTGACAAGATATTCAGTATACTTTTCAATACGATCTTTGTTCCAAGGTTCATTCATAATATTAACGTGTAAACTTTTATCAAGCTCTTTTGTTATTTTATTTAATTCTGTAACATTAGTAAAAAATTTACGTTCATTCATAAATTCACTGTGTGTACTTAAACTTATAAATGAAATAATTCCTAATCTCATTGCTTCTTGATATACACGCAAAGAGGCTGAGCCATTAGATGTAAATCCACACTCTACTATTTGATCGCCATATTCTAAGTCAAGCCATTTTAAAAATGGTAAAAAGTCTTTGTTAATAGTAACTTCGCCACCAGTGAATGTAATTTTATAGGGAAGATTAAGATGTTGAGTCTTATCTACTATACGAAGCCAATGCTTTTTTAAATCTTCTAATGACATATCCGGATCCGTTAGATTATGAAACATGTCTGGACAGTACATGCAATCAAAATTACAACGCAATCCTAAAAACCAATTGACTGTAAAACAGTCTACCACTGGTTCAAGTTTAATTATTTTCTTTGTCATTCTAAGTTTAAAATGTTCTTATGTCTATCAAGTAGTTGTTTACGATAAAAATTCCAAATACTGTAAAGTTCATCACTGTCATATTTGTTGGCTAACACTTTTAATTCACTTAGTGCAGTAATATCACCTATTACTGGTCCATACTTTTGAGGTACAGTGTCAGTAGTATATTGATATGGACATGATGATGCATTAGTAATGTCAATAAATGTTGGCAATAGTCTTTCTACTAGAAATATAAAGTTTGGTAATGTTTTATCGTGTGCATAGTTACTTTTACCAAATCCAAATACATCGTCTTTAAAAACAGGATCTTGCTCACTAAATTCAAACATTTTACCAATCCAGCCCATATAGTCTGCCCAAAACTTTCTAGTAGCAATAAAGTAGTTTGCAAAAACAACTCTTGACCTATCTAGTAAAAAGTCACGTACATTATAATCTTTATATCCTAATTTGGCCAAAAACCGATTAGCTATTTCACTTATGTTAGGATGGTGTATGTCACCTTGTGCCCATGGATTAGCAAATAGGGCTTCATTGGCAATACAAGGATTAAACAGATAAACATCATGTCCAGGATTACTTTCAACATGTTCACGCATTTGTGTTGCACCAAGTCCAAGTTTTTCAACTACTTTCCAACTGACATAACCGTACAAGTCACTAGCCTGTTGTGCTTCATCAAAATGTCTGAGCCATACATCATACTCTCTTAATTCAGGGCGAGGATTTTCTGTATTGTCTACAGGAACACAGTTAGGGTCTAAATGTTCTCGCTGTTCTGGTTTAAAGTATATCTGATAAATTTTTATGCTGTTCGACATAATATTCTAAGTCCTTTGAAATATCTCTGGCACGAGGCCACCATTCTGTTTTTAATCTATGCTCAAGTGTTTGTTTTGTTGTTATATGATGATATCCCCACCCACGTTGTCTATCAACTAAAGGTATCTGTGTCTGTATCTGTAGTTTACGATCTAACTGTCCTTGATCAAACGGACACCAACCCCAATATAAGACAGCTAACTGGTCTGTGTTATATTGATTAAAGTGTCTACCAGGTGCCATACACAGTTGTGTTGATTGACTAGGATATTGATATGGATAGTTATGTAAACTGCGACTACGTCTTTCTAAAAAGTCTCGAGGACTATCTTTAAAACTAAATCCCATATGATACTGTTCGTATAGTGCAAAGTCAGGATTGGCCGTTTGCTCAGGATCAGTATCAATCATAACAAAGCTAGGCACTAACCATTGTTTAGGTTGTTCTGTGTCAGTCATTATTGAATAATTACCTATCAACTGCTCAGTAACATTTAAACAGATACGCCAACCTTTGATTGACTTTTCTATGTCTGTAACTTCTGTATCTATCTTATCCGCTTGAAAGTCTGGATTACTGCTAGTAACTATGTCCCATGTAGGGCATATCTCTTTAATAATGTCCACTGAATGATCAGTTGAATGATAGTCAATCATTATGCCATGGTCAAAAATATCCTTGTGATGATTTAAGAACCAAGGTAGCATCCATTGTTCATTGTAAAAGTGACATAATAAGGTTTTCATTATGCTGGGTCGTCTGCTACTCTTTTCATAACATATAAGCCAGGCCAGTTTGTATATTCTTTTTCAGTGGTCCATTGTGGATTTTCCTCTAAGAACTCACTAACTGCTTTTGCAAGACCAACTGTGTCGTTTCCTTCTCCTCGTTTACCAAAGGCAACAGTGTCATGTAAAATTAAATATTTCTTTACCTGAGGACTATGTACGTCGAGCTCTTTCTTTAGACTAGCGTAATGGTGATATGTGTCAATAAACAATAAGTCTGTTGGTTCGCAGTTATAATAAGGAACAGGCTCTGATTCCCAAACTTTTCTATAGTTTTCTCCATTATTCTTTTCGTTTTGTCCACCATTTAATACAGGACAGTGTTTGTTTAGTTCTACAGTAACTCCGTGGTTAGTGTCACCAACAACAAATTCAAAATCTACTCCTATACGTTTAGCCGCTTCTCTTACTTCATCAACAGGACAATTATGATCAATGTCTACACTGACTAATCTTTTGGGCTTTGCACTCAACCAAGCCCAGGTACTACATACAATAGCAACTCCCATTTCTGTAATGTGTTCACAGCCTTGTGCATATTCTGCTAAAGGTTTAATATAGTCAAACATCTGACTGTCACTGAGTATTTCTTTATTTGCTATTTGTTCTATTTTTTGTTGTATCTGATCCATTTTGATATCCTTTTATTCTATAGTAACTTTAGGAAAATATTTTAAAAACTTGTCCTTAGGGTTATTACGTTTGGCTTTAATCTTACTTGAAATCTCATCAAAGAAGTTCCATGCTAAAGGTATGAATATTATTGATTCATCCTCATACTTGTCTAGTTCGTCAATTGATACCACAGGTATATGACTGCCTGGACAGTATTTGCCCTGCTTCATTGGATTGTCATCTATCACAAAATCAAAGTACAAGTTGCCTGCGTTGATTAGAGTCATACCTTTTGCGGCCGCACCATAGCCAACTATAGTATAGTTGATACGATATTCTGAAATTGCTTCTTTAAGTTGTTCTAGTACTCCATAACACTTTTGAGCATATATTTCATATGTTTGTAAATCCTGTAGAGCATGTCCACGTTCTAACCTAAGCACATCTTTAACATTTCCTGGGGCTGGACGTTTCTTAAACACAAACACATAACTGGTTCCGTGTATGGGAGTTTTCTCAACGTTAATCAAATGTAGTCCAGCACGTTTAGCCAGTTCGTTCATTGAGTTAGCATTGAAGAAACTGAGGTGCTCATGATAGATAGTGTCAAACTCATTGTTCATAACCATGTTGGCTTGGCTAGTTTGTACAAATAGCACTGAATCTTCGTGCATGATATCTCTACACTGCTGTAGGAATGTAACAGGATAACTGTTGTGAGCAAACACATTCTGTGCGTTGATGACATCTATGTTCTTTGCTTTAAGAGTGTCTACATGTGCATCTGTAAAGTAATCACAGATAACTTCATGCTTCTTGCTAGATATTTCATACAAGTTTTCAGCAGGATCAACTCCGTAGGTAGTAAAACCTTTGTCTTTGAATGAGTCTAACTGTGTACCATCATTACAGGCAATGTCTAACACTGTGTTGGGCTTGTTGACAAAGAACTGTTGAGTATAATCTACAAACCAATCAAAGTATTCTTTTAATGTTTTACTAGTACCACTGACATATAGATAGTGTTTGAACAGCAAGTCTGGATTAACTGCGTGACTTAACTGTAGATGTGTACAGTCTTCGCATAGGTTTAATCGCAATGGAAACGTTAATTCTGGATCGTTAGGATCATCAATGAATGAATTTGCCATTGGTTGTTCATTAAAGTCAAGTGTCAATTTTAATTTGTCACTACCACAACATAGACAACTGTCTAGTTCTTTAGCATTTTCCATTACCACGTATACTCCATGTAATTATCTCTACGTCCATGACTACTATTATAATACCATTTGTCTAATCCGTCTACTATTGATAAAGGTGTTTCTTTAAATTCAAAGTCATAGACTTTTTCAAACAACTCACAGTCTAATCCAAAGTCATAGGCATTGCCATCTTTGCCTTGATCCACTATGTTGACTTTAAGTTTGTCTGCTAAGGTAGTTGCTATAGCATCCACTGTAACATTGAAACTGGCAAGGTTATAGATACCAGGCTTAGGTTTGTTTATTATAGTGTCAACAGCACGACTTAAATCATCAGTGCCAAGTAAGGCTCTTGATATCTGTTTATTCTTGACTACAATTTGTCCTGACAGTTTAGCACTCACATACATAGCATTAATCATAACGTCAGTTCTTATATAGGGGCTTCCACCATTGACTGTGCCAAATCGTAAACCAACAATGTTGTAGCCACGATTGATATAACTCTGTGCGTGTAAGTCTAACACATACTTGGTTAAATCATAATTGTTGATTGGCGAAAAGTTTATTAACTTTTCTTTATAGTGCATACCTGGTATGGTATTACCATATACACTGGCTGAACTGGCATATATCACTAACTGTTCTGGTTTAACTTTGTCTAACAGATTAACAAAGTTTGTGACATTGTTTAGCCATGGGCCTTGTATATCACCATTTACACAGGTGCCAACTGATGAATGTCCTGCTACACAGATAATCACATCATGCTTTTGAACGTATTCAGCACTTAAATTCTTATAGTCGTCCTTAGGACCATCAGTGAACCAACCTATATCAACACCTTCTACATCATGCTGATCACTAAGATCATGTTGAAGTCTACTGCCAACGTAGCCTCTATGTCCTAAGATCAAAATCTTCATTAGTCAATAACCATCATTCCATTAGGTGCAATATTACCTTGCACTCCTATCGTTTCAACTTCTACTAATAGTTCTTTATCAATGAATTTATACATGGCATGTTCAATGTCAAGATACTTGTTGGCTAGATATGTTTGTTCCATGTGTTGCCAACATGTTTTATAAAGTTCAATTGTTGGTACAATTAGTTTAGGAGTAAAAGACCATAGTCTAGTCTGTAGACTTTTTGCTTCTGCTACAGAACGATCACACCATCCGTTACCTGCTTGTTTGAATACATACTTGTCACCTACATCAAACTTTGTAATGTCAAAACTATCTGACAATTGATATCTGCCACTGTATTTGAATAACCTATCTGATTCAAATACTGATTTAGATAGGTCTGGGTCCAGATCTTTCATCACAGTGTCTAAGGCTTTGAGAAAACCTAGAACTTCCATTGAGTTTTTACCAATGTCGTAGTGTGTGACTTTTTCATGAAAGAACTGTATATCTTTGTCTTCTGAATTATCAATGTAAAAGTCAACTGCTTCTATCAATGCTTCTACTTCATCACTGGTGTCATCTTGTATATCAATTTTTGAATTGTCAATCAGCACTATGTTACAATCAGGTACATGCTTACGAGCACTTTCTACTGTGGCCAAAGTTTGTTCTGCTCGTTCTTTGCTAGAGTACATGCCATAATTAGTGTGAATTGCTGATGTTATGAAAAATGTGTGTTTGCTCATATTGGTGTACTTGTAACTATTTTTGTTTCAATGACAGGTGCTTTATCCATAACCACAATGCTGTCATAGAAGTGCATACCCACTAAATTATAAAAATGATCTGCTAACAATTGATTGTTGGGATTTTTGTCATTGCCCTTCCAATAGTTTTTATTCATTGTGTCTGATATTTGCTTGGCGTATTCAACAAAGGTTGTTGGACTACGCAATCCACCACCATATTCTGGCCAATAATTGGTATGTGTGTCCTCACACATATAAACTCCGCCATCTACTATGTGTGACCAAACTTCTTTAAGTGTAGTAATTTGATGATTAACTTTATGACTGCCGTCATCTAAGAATACATCAATTTTAGGATATTTCTTTAAGAACTCTTTCCAAAACTCTGGAGAACCTTGGTCTCCATTGATTTGAATACAACCAGGTGTTTGATGTTCTGGTTTAAATGCGTTTGGGTCTACATCAATGCCTACAATAGTAGCACCTTTTCCAAAATACTTTTGCCACATTTCTGCAGAACCACCTCTGCAGATACCAACTTCAACTATGACAGGCTTTTTACCTCTAAACTTGCTAAAGTGTGTTTCGTATATGTCAAAATAGTGTGTCCACTTACCACAGTGTCTATCTAAGTTAGTAAATATTTCAATTAGTCTTTGCATCTAAGCCACCTTTCATTAGCCAAGGTCCATTCAACCATTTGATTAATACGTTCTGTCAATGCAATACGTGGTACCCATCCTAGTCTTTTCATATAGTCTCCTGACAGTGCATAGCGTAAATCATGCCCAG
>Ga0255769_10004365_pt1 | contig 13786 bp, 5 predicted proteins | sample 041ome_9_FD_179637 | JGI IMG/M metagenome (GOLD analysis project Ga0255769, IMG submission 179637) | Coastal salt marsh microbial communities from the Groves Creek Marsh, Skidaway Island, Georgia - 041413US metaG (version 2) | ecosystem: Environmental > Aquatic > Marine > Intertidal zone > Salt... | reverse complement strand
CCTGGTAAAACGTCGTCTTGGGTCACGTATCCGCTCATCTCTCGTCTCTCGGTACTCGTTGTCTCTGCGCCGTTGATTCGGATTTTCCCTCCGACGGTGAAGTTCTTCTGATGCTCTGCGCTTCTGCCAGCTAAAATATCCAATAACGTCGATTTTCCTGCACCCGATGGACCTAATATTGCAAAGGCACTTTTCGCGTTATCTTCAAAAGCGGCGCCACGCATCGACTGCGAAAAGCCTAAACGTCCACCGCCGGCTATGCCGGTTATACCTCGAAGAATGACTTTACGTCTCTGCTTCCCCCGTGTCCAAACTTTCACTTCGCACGTGACGCGACTGAAGGAGAACGCCGGCGATGGCTTTGGCTCGTCGTCGATAACTAGTGATGATGTTAATGGCGTGAATGCACTGTCATCGTCATTGTTAATCGACAGAAGATGCTCGCTCAAACCTTCTCCCTCTTCTTCTCCTTCTTTATCGTGTGCATCTTCAAATTCAGAAGCCGTAGTTTCAGACGTTCTTCGCGCATTCGCGGACAAGTTTTCATCACCCGAAACGAGCGAATCCGTTCGCGCGTGCTGAACATGATTGTCTGCATCGACAAATATAGAAGAAGAAGAAACGGAACCCGGTGCTTCCTCGCTTTCGTCTTGTCGCCACTCGTCCATGGCGGCATCGAGCAACGCCGCGCGCTCGCTACCTCCTGGCGATAAACTTTCAATTACCCGTCTCGCGAGCAAATCGTTATTTGTACCATCTAAATCTCCAGCAGATGATGTCGAGGGAGAAAGTGTCGACGATGCAATTATTCCAAAACATGTTCTCAACCGCGAGAGAAAAGAAGAGCTTTTAATACTCTTCTTCCTGCCGCCGTCGCCTCCGCCGCTCGCAAAATCTGAGCGCTTCAAGACGAAGAAACTCACCGATGCGAACAAAACTGCTTCTCCGCACAACCAAACGACATCGTTTACGACTAGGCTTGGATGAAATCCAAAAGTAAAAAGCACCTTCTCGCCCGGCACGGGAACTTCATTCGGAAGTTTTGTAGAATTTGTGTCGTCGTCGTTACTCCAGGATTCCGTGAGCGTGAACGTCTTTGGATTTGAAGCAAACTCGTTAACCACGAGCGCTTCATAGCCCCGAGAAATGAAGCTCGCTGCAGCGAGCCATCGAAATGAACTTGGAATTTCATCTTTGTTAAGCAAAAATCCACCAAATAAGATGGATGTTAGAAAACATAAGCTGGCGACAGCGTTGGCGTCCGCGACTCGTCGGCTGCACACGCCGATTGCCATGCAAAGACACGTCGCAACAATATTCGTCAAGATGAGCACAACGACAAAAGCGAGTAAATTCAACTCCCCGCCTTCGTTCAAACCGATCATACCGTACGTGATAAAGCCAAACAAAAACGGCGGAACGACACGCATTGGCAAGATGTCAAACAAGACAGTTGAAACAAAGTACGCGTTCGTTCCGTACACTCGATTCGCTCGTTCTCGAATAAAGAGGAGGCGGTCTTCTTTCCACACTGGAAGTGAAGAAAGCGACATGAGCGTGAGAAAGATGAGAATGAAGAACAACGCGCCCATCCTATTTTGAATGCCGCCTTGATTCAACGCCGCATTTTTGAAAATCAAGCCAACGCCAAGCGCCGCGAGAAAAGTTGCCATTACGTGCACGTAAATAAGAAACGGATGACGATACATGCGCCTGACGTATCGACCACACAACCAACGACACTGCTTCGAGAACGGAGCTGCATATTTGTTTCTCGTATTGACAATTTCTGCTTCATTTGAGACCTCTTGACCAAATTCAGCCATGAGCGCGCGCTGACGCTCTTCGTTTTCAATCGCAATCTCTGATTTTAGAAAATCGACGGAGACTTTCGCGACAATCTTTTCCGGCGAGTTGATGACAACGTCCAATATAAAGTCTGCAACGTGCACGTCTCGCGGTCGAGGCGGTACGTACGCCAAAGACTCAAAGAATCCTTTCGCTGATACTGAAGGGCCACTATATACAACAGATCCAACGCTCGAAAGAATCAAAATGCGGTCCAACAAACGAAAGATGTCCGGACGAGGCTGGTGAATAGACAACAAAACAGTCACGCCGTGGCGAGAGCCGAGTTTGGACAAAATGTCAACAACCTTCGCCGCGTTCGTCGAGTCCAACCCAGTCGTAGGCTCGTCCAGAAACATTATGCCCGGAGACATGAGAAGCTCAGTCGCGATGGAGACGCGACGCTTCTCGCCACCAGACAGACCGCGAGAAAACTGGTCGCCAATCAGAGAGTCTGCAAGTTTCTCGATGCCTAAGTCGCGCATGGTTTGGCCAACGCGACGACGGAGAGCGTTCGTAGACGTACCGATCGGCATACGAAGCGTCGCGTGGAACAACAAGTGCTCCCAAACTGTACTTGTGCCTGGCAAAACGTCATCTTGGGTCACGCACGCGCTCGCAGCACGTAAACCAACGTTTGAGGCAACTTGTCCGTCTAAATATATCGCGCCTCGAACGTTTCTATCTGGTGGCGTGCGTCCTGCGAGTGTGTCGATGAGTGTTGATTTACCCGCGCCGCTCGGTCCCAAAACGGCAAACACGCCTCCCGGACCAGCCATACCAGAAACGTCCCTTAAAATGTGTTTCGTGCTTTTTTTCCTATCGTTTTTAACGCTCGCGTCGACAAAAAGATGTCGCCATGAAAGTACCATCATATCTTTCGACGATCTTTGTGGTATTTGCGTCGATAACGACGACGTTCGTCTACTCCTCTTCCTCCTCGCGGGATTTTTCTTGGTCTTCTTTTCCTCGCCGTTCTCTTCTTCAAAACTTTCGTTGTCGTTGCTAACATCGTCATCGCCATCCGCATCACTACTCGACGACGATGATGATGACTCATTATTCACAGAGCTATACCCGTCGTCGGAATACGCCGCGGAGTCATTCAAGAGCGCTTCTGTGTTCAAATCTTCATCTCGGACAACAACGTCCGATTCTTCCTCGTCTTCTTCGTTATATCTTTGCTTCCGCTCCCAAAGGACGTACATCACCATCCCAGCTATTATTAGGGACACGAACAACAACATAAACGCTCGCGTCAACGCATCGCCCGTCCAATATACTGGCACCGTTTCCTCCAACGAACACCAATTTTCTTTCGCCATCGTCTGCTCTTCGTACACGCAATTACCTACCCTACAAGTTACCGCCAGCGTTGGAATTACTCCCGGTTGCGTCCAATAACACACGTTACTGCCGTCGCTTGTTTTTGTCGCATTAATATCGCACCAAAATTGCATCCCGCGATCACTCACCGGTGTCACGAGTGGGTTGCAGGGATGTTGCCAAAAAAGCGTATCGGTAGAGTTGTCCGTTTCGTTCGTCCCACACTTCATGGCGGTTCTACCAGGACACTTCTCGACATCGGACGGAGGACACGCCGTTTTCCCAGCCGTACAATCATACAACACGCACGTGTGATCGCTCGGATACGGTGCTCTGCATTTCTCCACGCTGTACGTGCACTTTGTAAAATTTGCGTCCCATACCGCCGCAGAGGCGAATTTGTATTTCCACTCCGGATAATTACCGTTATCTTGCGTAGGCATACCACCGTACGCGCGCACGTTGATCTCAACTTCTCGGCTGTTATCACCGTTACTATTCGTTCCACTTCTAATACTATCACTCGCCCTCATTCCTATTCTCGCCGCTTCTTCGAAAGACGACGACACCCCTACTTTCAACTCCTCCTCCTCCCTCTCCTTCATTCCGCTCGCCGCGACCACGTGAAACAAAAACGACTGATCCTTCTGAAACATACAATACGGATCCGTCTTGGCATCTCCTCCGCATTGACACGAAAACACCTTCCCGGCTTCAAAGCTCGCCTCGGGAACTAATCGGTTTTGATCCGCGTCCAAATTTTTCGTCCTCCTCGGTATCGACAATTCCTCCGTCGTCGGTAAAAAACAATCCTTCGTGCATCCAATCGGGTTCCGTTTTTTCCCGTTTACCACGATAGACGGACACGAATTGGACACATCGCACACGGAGCAATCCACACCGGACCATCCGAGCGGGCATTTGTCTTCTTCGTCGTCACTCTCGCCCTCGTCGTCTTCGCCCGCAAAAGCTCTAGCAGAGAGACCACTTCCACTAATTCTGTTACGAAAACGCGTGTCAGCACTCCCGCCAAAGTTACCCCTTTCCGCGACGCAATGCGCGCAATTTTCCGGATGCGAGCTGTTTACGCTGTATAAAATCGTCTGAAATTTGCACGGTGGATCAAAGTCGCGCATGGCGTTGAAACATTGCTTCTTGATGTCTTCTTTTGAGTATAATTGAATTGAAGAATCTCCCGAAACGAATGCATTCATCTCCGTCGAAGTCGTCATCACCACGACGCAGGAGAAGAGAAACAAGATGAAACCTTGGCACGACAGTATCATCGAAAATGTTTGAGACGCGCCAAGAAGAACCACGAGTCGCGAGACTTTCCTTTACTCCGCAGTCGGTAAAAAGTCGTCCTCGAAAGTGAATTTTATATTCTTTTTCCCAAATTCTGACGAGAAAATGAAGCGACTGCCCTTTAGAAAGAAAGAGAGATGCGAAGAGCGCTCAGATACAAAACAGCTATAATAGTATTATAATCTCTCTCACACACTAAGAATCAAAGTTACATCCTTTGATGCAGTGCAAATTCACGCTTTTATCGACCATGGCGACGGGCTCGAAGACGATGTATGCGGTCGCTTGACCGCCTCCGGTATCGTCGGTCCAACAGTCTGGAACGACCGGCGCGGCGTCCACGGCCATCGCTTCGCTCGTTTTTACCCACTTGTAGAGACTTTTTGGAGGTTTGCCGCCGACAAACTGTCCTTCGGTTTTCGATTTGAACGGTTTGACGAATCGCTCGTCCAACGTTTCCCAACTGCCGTAGAGTTTTTCCACTTGCTCGCGTTGCAACCGCTTGGCCAACTCGTGCGCTCTTTTATCGAACGTCGTCGCGTGCTCTACTTTCGCCTTTACCTCCGGGTCCCACTCTCGTTTGTGCTTTCCTGAATTTGATTTTTTATACTGCGGATATCGAACACCAGCCGTGCGGCTTTGCGTCAACAAAAAGTGGTCAAAGTTATCCGTCGTGCCGACGATATCGAACCATTTGAGAACTTTCTCAAACTGCTCGTAATCGCTCTCGGTGATTTCGCACTCCTTACTTATTGGCCGCGCGTGCGTCCTCACCGGTTTATTCGTCGCATCCATCCACTCCGTCTCGTATCCAGGTTCTCTCAAATTACTCGTACATTTATTCCCCAAAATCTCTCTCACTTGTCCGTTTGTCGCTCTCCCGCTCGCCACGTAATCGCCGATATCGTATCCCCAACTTTCCTTCCCGACAACCCCTGGCCACATCTTTTTCGTCTCTCCCGGATCTTGCTCTTGCTGCTTCCTAATGTAATACTCGTAAAACGATAACGTTTGACTCGTCGGTTCGCGAATTAACACCGAAGTTGTGATCTCGCATCCGTACCCCGACCCTTCGCCGAATTCTTTCTTCAAACCGTCGATATCCGGCATAATCCGCGTCTGGAAATGTTGCGCCGGCCAATTCGACGGCCAGTTCCCTCTCAACTCCACAAGCGTCCGAGGTCCAACCGAGCGTTCTCCTGACTTAAATTTCTCGGCTGCGGCTTTCCATCTTTGTAATAAATCCGTCCACTGTTGCTCTTCGAAGCCGTATATTATTGGATACTCCCAGTCTCCCATGACGACGTTTTTGTCCCAAATGAAGCGAATAGTCGTCCCTCCAACTTTCGATATGTGCCGGTATAAATGCATCGCGCATCGAGGTAACTCGGTTTCTGCGTTTAAATATTTGTTGTTTATGTTGTTATTCTCCTCGGAAAAGGAAGACACGGGTGCATCGTCGTCCTTTCTTTCTTCCTCTTCGATGTCGTTGACGAGATTGATTTCCCCGAAGCGGTCTGACTTTGACTCCAACTTTAAGGCGGCATCGATCAGCGGCTGCGCTTCCGGAGGAGGTCTCACCGCGCTCACCGAAACTAAAACCGAAACTCTCCTCGTCAAAGTCGTCAAAAGGAAGAGAAAGAGGAACGAAAACGGAGGGAGGAGATTCATTCTTCTTCTTTCTTTACGTGGCAGTTGGGGGAGTTTTTTGTATCGCAAATTGGAAACAAATTACTTCATTCTGTTATTGCACGCGCATTAAAGCACAACACGCATCAACACTACCATGAACGGAAGGAACGCATCATCGTTGGCGAGGACGAGCAAAGCGTCGTGTTCGTCGTCGTCGTCGAGAAGAAGAAGAACAACGAGAACAAATGTCCGATGCAAAGCAAAAGATTATCCAAAACCAAACTTGGACGTCACCTCTAACGAGAACTATCAACGCGCGAAACAACTCTCAGGAAAGCTTTCCAAGAACTACTCGGGAAAGAACAAAGAGAAAAGCGTCATCGTCATCGGAGGCGGGTTAGCTGGTTTATCTACTGGGAAATATCTCACCGATTTAGGCTACTCTGTGAAAGTGGTTGAAAGGATGAAAATTTTAGGCGGGAAAGTGTCCGCCTGGCAAGACAAAGACGGGGATTGGATCGAAACCGGTCTGCATATATTCTTCGGCGCGTACCCGAACATGATGAATTTATTCAAGGAATTAAACATCGAAGACCGGTTACAGTGGAAGAAACACACGATGTGTTTCGCGATGCAAGATTACCCGGGGGAGTTTACGGAGTTTTGGTTCCCGGAGAATGTACCGGCGCCGTTTAATATGGCCGCAGCGATCTTACAAAACGATAAGATGTTGAGTTGGGAGGAGAAGATAAAAACGGGCGTGCCGCTGTTACCGATGCTTATTGGTGGACAAGAGTATATCGACGCGCAGGATGAACTTTCCGTGAGCGAGTGGATGAAGAAAAATGGGATGCCGGAGAGAGTTTCGGAGGAATTGTTCATCGCGATGGGGAAGGCGTTAGATTTCATAGACTCGGATAAGTTGAGCATGACGGTCATTTTAACCGCGATGAACCGGTTTATTAACGAAACGGACGGGTCAAAAACGGCTTTTTTAGACGGGAATCAGCCCGATAGGTTGTGTAAGCCGATGAAAGAGTACATCGAAGGTAACAACGAGAATGGGACCAAAGGAGAGGTTATCGTCGGGATGCCTTTGCGGGAGATTATGATCGACGAAGCGAGCAACGAAGTCATCGGCGTTCGCGTAGGTGAAGGAGATGAAATCATGACGGCAGATATGTATGTTTCGGCCATGTCTGTCGACGCTTTAAAACTGTACCTTCCAACCGCGTGGAAAACGATGCCTTTTTTCAAACAACTGGACGAACTCTCCGGTGTTCCAGTTATCAACGTACACTTGTGGTTCGATAGGAAGCTTCGACCGTACGACGGCTTGGTCTTCTCGAGATCAACGTTACTCAGCGTGTACGCTGACATGAGCGAGTGTTGCAAAGAGTACGAAAACAAAGAGAAGACGATGCTCGAACTCGTCTTTGCGCCTTGCGACGCCCAAAGCGGCGCGGAGGTCAACTGGATCAAAAAATCCGACGAAGAAATCGTCGCGGCGACCATGCTCGAACTCGAGCGCTTGTTTCCCGACGAAATAAAAAACGCCAATTTATTGAAATCAGCTGTCGTCAAAACGCCTCGTTCGGTGTACCGAGCGATACCCGGGCGGAACAAATTTCGCCCCTCTCAATCTACGCCGATACGGAATTTCACTCTCGCCGGAGATTTCACGTCACAAAAGTATTTAGGGAGCATGGAAGGCGCAATTTTAAGCGGAAAGCTCGCCAGCGAAGTCGTGGACGATCGCTTGAACTCTTCCAGAGAGACATTTTCAATCCCGCCTAAAGAGGTGCACGAAAGCGTCCTTCTTCGCTCGACGTAGTTAAATATATAGCACTGCTTTTATTATTACACATTATTGTAAAACATTGATACTCTGTCGACGTTCTAGTCGCTCCATTCTTCGGAATCGTTCTCGTCTTCAGCCGCTGCGGCCATTTTCATCGCGGCGAGACCTTCGCTAATCGACGCTTCTTCCGTTTTCACAGCGGCGAACGGTTCTGGCGGCGGTCTCGAAAGCAAAATTTTTTGTGACGACTTCTCTTGCTGCTGCTGCTGCTGCTGCTCTTCTCCTTTTGTAACATTTGGAGCATAGTTCGCACCTTCCGATACTTCCACAGACACGTTCAACTCCCGCCTCGACGATTCTTCGACTGAATTAAAAAGAGACGACGATGTTGTCTTCGTCGCAGTCGTCGTCGCTGATGAAGGCATGGAAGAAGAAGAAGAAGAAGAAGCAGAAGAAGAAAAAGCTTTGTCTTTTCCACCAAAATCGTTCTTTGTGTTTTCTTCGTTTCCGTTCTCAGCATCGCCGTTACTATTACCATTCTTCGTCTTCGTCTTCTCTTCATTCAACGTAGGCATTTCAGGCACGTTTTGTCCATTGGCGATAGCCTCCTTTGCCTCTCTCTTCCACGCTCTGAGTACTTCTCGTTCTTCTTTTTTACGTCGTTTTTCCATGCGTTGTATTCGTCTCGCATTCTTTTCCAGGAGTAACTTTTCCTTCGTGCTCAATAGCTTTCCTCGAGGTTGTTGTTCGCGACCACCCTCTCGCACCGCAGCTTCTATTTCGCGTTCGGCTCGATCATCTACTCCTACTCTATCGTCCATTTTCACGTCACCGTCGCCTATGGGATCTCTCAGCATCATTTCCCAACATTCCGCGTCCTGTCGACACAGTATGGCGCGCGTCTTTGCAAACGCTCTCAAGGAGCGCGTCATATCAACTCCAATGCTCGCGTGCCAGCGAGCATATTCTTCCCTCGTTCTTTCGACGATAAGATCATACGTCTTGCGCCTAATCTCTCTCTTAGCGTCAGCTTCCAAGCACTCCGGATGTATATTTGCCACGGCGCGTCCGTGCGTCTCGATGACCTCGTCGTAAATGTCGCAGGCGATTTGGTAGTGCAAAAGCGCCGTCGTCCGATCTTCGAACGTTTCTCGAATCGCTTCGACGCGTTGCCTGCAATCTTCAAAAGACGGAACTAAAGTACGAAGCGCTTCACACGCCCTCAACTCACTCGCTGTACCCGTGAATGTCATCGATTCCGCGCAATCGGAAAGTGCGTGCAAGGTGTACCCCAAGGAATAATTTTTTGAGCGTTTTTGTAGAGCTTTCCCCCAACCTTCTTCGCTCTGTCCCATCTTCAACGCTGCCTCGCCTAAATCTCGTAGTTTCGTCGCGTTCACGCGTTTTTCGAGCTGATCGATGTACAATTCCGCGCTTCGCACGAAAGCTTCGCACTGCTCGTCGAGCTTCGAGGCGTAGGTGATCACTTGTAAATACGTCGGATCTTCATCTTTCAGCACCGTGTGCCGAGTTCGCGTGTACTTCCTCTCTTTCGCGCTGCCTCTATTACTACCACTCCCACCTCCGCTGTTAAATAGTGACGCGAACCACGCTGAAGCCGAAAACCGCCCCCGCCTTTCCTGCTCTTCCTTCACCGCTCTCACATCCGCGTCCTCTGCCAACACGTTACAAACTTCTTTTAACTCGGCATCCAATCCGGAACTCGTAGTCGTGACAGTACTCGCGGCGACAGCCGACGCCGTAAACACGCCTTCCGTCAAAAAGCTCTCCAACATCCTCGACAGCGCAATCGTCGGCGACTCGCAGCACCGGCGCAAAAAGAGCTCCGCGTCGCCCTCTTGTTGTTGTCCTTGTTCGTCTGCCTTCTCATCGTCGCGTCGACTCGGACGACGAAACAGTTTCGGCACCACGCACCCCGGATACGCCTTTCGCAATTCGTTTCGAAACGAGAGGAAATCGTCCGGAAATTCTCTCTTCACGCGAAACAGAGATTCGTATTCCTCTTCCTCCGTTTCCTCCTCCTCTTCTCTCATAAAAGTCTTCTCCCGTTTACTGTTCTTCTCGTTCGTCTTCTTTTTCGCAGGAGTGCGGTGGTTCCGGCACTTGGCGACGTAGTTTTTCGCGTTCGATTGCGTCGTGATTTGGACGAAGAATTTGGTCGCATTTTGCGTCGTCGATGATGATGATGATGTCGTCGTTTCGGGGAGTCGAGCGACCGAAACGCGATGTAAAAGAGGAGACGAATGCGCGACGCTGTTGTTGCTGTTTGTCGGTGGTGGTGGTGAGGAGGCAGGCATGTTCGTGCGCTCTTCTTCACCGTTTGCTTTTTACTACGAATGCGTGTTGAATTCTTTGAAGTTTTGGTGTTCAGTTTTCTCAATGGTATTGCGAGGACGCACATCGCTGAATATTCGTTTTACACAACATCATCACTCTACGCTCTCGCACGCGAGAACTCTGCTACACTATTACTACTACTGCTCTCTATGACTACTACTTTTCTAAAAAATACGTTTATTTATTTTACCCTACTCCTACTACTTCGCGCTCAACAAGCCGGCGAAAGCGTCCGCCGGGATGTCGACGTTGCCCATCCTGCGCATTCTCTTCTTGCCGTCTTTTTGTTTTTGCAACAGTTTTTTCTTGCGCGAGACGTCTCCGCCGTAGCACTTGGCGAGAACATTTTTGCGCATCGCGGAGACGGTTTCTCGAGCGATGATTTTACCCGAGAGCGAGGCTTGCACGGCGACTTCGAACATCTGTCTCGGTAAGGCTTCTTTGACTTTTTTGACCATTTTTTTGCCAATGTCGACGGCTTTGGAGCGGTGGCAGAGGGTGGCCATGGCGTCGACGACTTCGCCGTTGACCAGGACGTCGAGACGGCAGATATCGGCGAATTGCCAGCCGGCGAGTTCGTAATCGAAGGTTGCGTAGCCGCTGGTTCGAGATTTGAGTTCGTCGGCGAAGTCAGAGGCGACTTCGCCCAAGGGGAGTTTGTAACGGAGCATCGCGCGGAGACTGTCGATTTGCGAGTGTTCCAAGGCTTCGCCTCTTCGTTCGTTGCATAATTCGAGTATTTTGCCCGTATATTCAGTGGGAACAATTATGGTTGCCTCCACTAAACGTTCCTGGATTCTCGTATCGCGAGGTAAACCGGCGTTGGCTTCCAGACTGAGAGGGGATGTGATAACGTTGACGGATTTGATGCCTTCGATTTTTTGGTCGTCGGGATCGAGCTCATCGTTGTTGTCACCGCTATCCGCGAGAATAAGTTCTTTCGCGTTGCTTTTGTTGAACATTTTGGTCAGTTTGTACGGTACCGTCGGCGCCGTGGCGACGACGTCGGAATCAAACTCTTCTCGCAATCGGTCCGTGAATACTTCCGCGTGGAGCAATCCTAAAAATCCGCATCGAAATCCCGGACCTAACGCGGCAGAAACTTCCGGAAAGACCTCTACGGAAGCGTCGTTTAACGTCAATCGTGAAACAGATTCGCGCAATTTCTCAAAATCATCCGCCGAGGACGGGAAGATCCCTTGAAACACCATCGGTTTCGCCATTTTGAATCCAACTAAAGGCGTCACCGCTTCTCGTTTTCGTTCTTTTCGGTTGAATAACGTATCCCCAACTCTTTGCGCCTTGACATCGCGGTCGGACGTTATTACGTACCCGACGTTCCCTTTTTGAAGCGATTTTAACGACATCATCTCCGGCGCGTGCACGCCAAGCTCCAACACTTCCGCTTTCCTCCCCGACTCAAACGACTCGATGGCGTCGCCAACTTTGAGAACGCCATCGACGACTTGGACGACGCTAACCGCGCCGCGATATTTATCGAAATCGCAATCAATCAACAACGCTCGAAGAAAATTACCATCATCCGGTGAGGAATCCGCCGCCGTCGTTGCTATTGGCGGCGGCGGAATCTCATCCACAATCCTATCCAAAATCTCCCCCACGTTCTCTCCGCTCTTCGCCGAAATCCTCGACGCTTTCTCAATTCCAAAAATCATCTCCATCTGCCTCTCGCTCCCTTCCACATCCGCCAACGGCGAATCGATCTTGTTCGACGCCGCTACAATCTTCAAATCTTTCTCGAACGCTTGATAAAACGTCGCCACCGTCTGCGCTTGTACCCCTTGCGTCGCGTCCACCAACAACACGCATCCTTGACAGGCGCTCAGCGAGCGAGAGACTTCAAAGCTGAAATCCGCGTGTCCGGGAGTGTCGATTAAATTCAACAAGTACCACTTCGACGGATCTTTATACATATTCTCGCCGCTCTCTTTTCCTTCTTTCCTTCCGACCATTCTGTCTCGCGAGTGTCGATACAACAAAGCCACGCTCTGCGCTTTCACCGTTATCCCTCGTTTCCTCTCCACGGGGAGTCTGTCCAGCAGTTGAGGCACAGAACCAACACCACTCTTCCCCGTCTTGTTACTCTCGATTGCCACGCACAGTTCCATCAATCTGTCCGCCAGAGTTGATTTCCCGTGGTCTATGTGTGCGACGATGGAAAAGTTCCGGACGTTTTCGATCGGGATTTGATTGTATAAGTGTTTCGTTTTGGATTTCAACTCTGCAAAGCTCACGCGGGTTTCCGCTTCTGCGTTTGGTGTTGATGTTCCCGAAGACGACCACCATCGTCGCGAAACGAACCGAACACCACCACTGTTTCTGTCGCGAGTAGTATCTGACGGGCAAGAATAACACTCGAGGACGGGAAAACGCTTCCTCCTTTGTTGTCGAAGGAGCGACAGCCCGGAGAGGAGTGTTCGCCGTCGTCCGTGCATTAGGGGACGAGATTTGTGGAGAAGTGCGGCACAATTTCCCCACTTTGCTTGAGGAAAAAAGAGAGAAAGAATGACGCGTTCTTCTCGTTCTTCTTTGTCTGGAGCGACCACGAGGCGCGCAAAAAAGCGCGGAAGAGGAGGCGTTGGGGAGAGAGATTCTTTGTGGGGTTTGGTCGTGAATGATAACGATGATATTTGTTTCAAACACATTCTTCCGAGATTGAATTCGAACGATGTGAAATTCTTGTACGACGTGAATAGTGAAACGAGAAAGTTGATTAAGAGATCGTCCCGCAAGTCGGAGTTGAGAAAGAAGTTTAAAGTGAGAGAGATGTCGTCGATATCGACTTTGGAGTTTGTGTGGGAGCATATACCGTTGTACGAGGGTGACTGGACCGAACCATCTTTCTGCTGGCAAGTTGCTAAAACGAATAAACTCGAGTTGCTCAAGTGGATACGAGAGGAGAAACAGTGTGAGTGCGATGAATGGACGATTGATGCGGCCGCACGTCAAGGTAATCTGGAAATGGTAAAGTATTGCGTTGCAAATAAGTGTCCTCTCGGTTACGGAGCGTGTGAGTTTGCTGCCAGAAATGGTCATCTCGAGATGCTCAAATACTTACGCGAAGAATCCAAAGCGCCGTGGGATTCTGATACTGCCTCTTTGGCGGCTGGAAATGGTCATCTCCACATACTCGAATATCTTGTTGAGCGTAAGTATGATCAATATAGCGTATACGTGTGTGCGTATGCGGCCAAGAACGGCCACTTAGACTGTTTGAAGTACTTACACGAAACCGCCAAGGCGCCTTGGGACTATTGGTGCGTTCGACAAGCGCACTTGTACAAACACACCGAATGTTTACAATACCTCCTCGACAACAACTGCCCATTACCAGGAGGTTGGTGGTACGAGCACGGAGAGTTACACGTGCCATAATCAGAATAAGAGTAATTCCAATTCGATGGTATAAAACATACGCGCGCGAAACATGTAGCAAACGCACTCTAGAAAAGAAGCTTGTAAAACACTCACATGAATTCAAATTTCCCCACACAA
>Ga0255769_10004350_pt1 | contig 13810 bp, 15 predicted proteins | sample 041ome_9_FD_179637 | JGI IMG/M metagenome (GOLD analysis project Ga0255769, IMG submission 179637) | Coastal salt marsh microbial communities from the Groves Creek Marsh, Skidaway Island, Georgia - 041413US metaG (version 2) | ecosystem: Environmental > Aquatic > Marine > Intertidal zone > Salt... | reverse complement strand
GCACCACCGGCGCAGTATTACTGGGATTTAAGTAATGATATCAAGTGGGACACAGCTACTGACAAACCGCTTCAATCTACCAGTGAAGACTTTAGTGCCTCTTTGTGGTTACGACCTCAGTGGGCAGCAACAGATTTAAACTTAGTTATATTTGATTTAACGCCTTCTGGTACTACCTCAACAGCAAACAGATTCTTCTTGCAGTATGATTATGGATTGAATAGATTTATTGCTAGATATAGAAGTAACTCATCTAATTTTGATAGGCAATGGGCACTGCATGAAAATAATTCTGCTTGTGGCACTGGAACATCTAGTGCTAACAAATGGACTTCTTCAAATAGGGGGAATGTAAACGGAAACAATTTCGTGCATTTAGCCTTGACGTATGATGCCTCTCAAACCAATGCCGGTAATGCTTTTAAATTATATTGGAATGGCAGCGAGCTTACTACTCAAGTAATCGCAAACAGCAACTCAAGGAGTAATATGACGTTAGATGAGTTGACATTCTGTGGTAATGATAATAACACTGGAGGTAGCCGTATTTCAGATTACATGTACATGCATATGTGGGACAAACTTTTAACGTCTTCAAACGTAAGCTCTATGTACAACTCTGGTACACCTATATCTGCTTCCGACGCTTCATTAAGTACTGACCTTATCTTTGGTGATACATCCACTTCTGTACCTTCTGCTAATGCAGCGGATGATAGTGGTAACTATGACTTCTTAACCGCTAATAGTCAGACACTCGTACAGCTGTAAAGACAATGTGGCATTTAATTTATAATTGTATTATATTTGAAGTATTGAATTCAATTAATAATAAATATTATGGCGAAGGCTAAAAAAATCACCAATGAAGAGTTGGCTGCTGTACAAGGTGCAGTAAACAACATTAACAACCTTTACATGTCTGTAGGACGTGCTATCGTTGAACTAATCAAAACCTCTGGGGGTATTGATGATCTTGATGCTGCTTTAAAGAGTCATCAAAAAGATCTCGAAGACAAGTATGGGTCGATAACAATAAACCTACAGACCGGTGAATATGAAGAAGTCGTAGAAGAAGCAGAAGAAGTTGCAGGGTAAAGATTTTTATACGTATCTTTGACTAGCTCATAAGGCAAGACATGAGTTTGGTTTACTATTGAAAGGGGGGCTTTTTGCCCCTCTTTTATTTTTTATCTTTGTCCTTATGAGTGATCCAGGAAAAAGAATTAAGAATCTCCTTAAAAAGCATGGGCTTAGCGGAGTGAATAAGCCTAAGCGCACGCCTAGTCATCCGACAAAAAAAGGCGTTGTTCTTGCTAAGGTTGACAATAAGATTAGGCTTATCAGATTCGGTGACCAGAAGATGGGTCACAATTATTCGAAGGGCGCTCGTAAATCGTTCAAAGCCAGACATGCAGCAAATATCGCCAAGGGTAAAATGAGTGCTGCTTACTGGGCTAACAAGCTTTTCTGGGCAGGCTCTGGAGGAAGCAAGAAATCTCCACCAAAATCCCAGAAGAAAAGATTTGAAGACGGGGGTGAGGTAGATCCTCCAAAAAAAGAGCTTACATACAAAGACCTCGTCAACTACGTAGCAACCGCTAAGAACACAACACCGGAGCAAGTAGAGGATGCCATGGCTCGCATCATATTCCATGAGTCCAAGGGAGATCCTACCATCAAGCAAAAAGGCGGTGGACCGGGTAGGGGGGCTTTCCAGTTTGAGGTAGGCGATGGTCATGGCGGAATCATTGCTATAAACCGCGCATATAACCTTATCAGCGGTAAGGATAAATCTCACCCCGATCTTATGAATTACACCGCTCCAGAATGGATAGAGACCGCATACCCGGGTAAATCGTTTGATGCTTCTACAGTTTCACTTGAGCAGCAGAAATACTTATTCCTAATGAATCAGCTTGCCCACCCAAAGGCGGACCTAGGAAAGCTATTCAGTGGTGAAGTTCCGTTGGTAGATTACTGGGCTAATTACCATTGGGCAGGGACGGAAGAGAAACGTGCCGATAGAATAAAGTCTTTTGACCTAGACATGAAGGCATACGATCAATTAAACATTAAGAAAGATGAACAAGGGGCTGAGTAAATTAAAGAGCTTGTTTTGGTATTCAGATTCTGAGCCAAACGAAATACTAATTGCATTTTGTCACTTGATTGCTCTCCCGGCTTCTTTAGCGGTAGAGTATTCTGAGCCTCACTACCTTCTTATGCTTGGCGGCATAGGTGCTGGTGCGTTTCAAATGTGGTCGGTTTTGTGGAACGGATCTCTTAAAATGCGTCTTTATGCAGTACAGATTGCGTCATTAATTGCCATCGCTACAATTATCAATTTATCTAGTGCAGGACTCATGACGGGCTCAAGAACCGGCTGGTTAGTGATTGGTATCTTTGCTATATGGAACACTGTACGCGTGTTCAAAGAAAAGATAGATAGAGGTGTTTAAACGTTTACAGCAGGTTTGGAAGTACAGCGACAGTCAACCGACAGAGATAACTCTCGGTGCGGCACTAATGATTTTAGCCCCAATAGCCACTTGTATGGAGTTGGGTTTTATGCCTTTCTTTCAGCTCGTTCTAGTAACAGCTGGAGGTTATCAAATTTATTGCGTATCAAAAGGAGATCTGGCTTGTAGAATAAGAGCCGCTTTCTTTACGTTTGGTCTTTATGCATCGAGCTTGGTAATGTTTTTGATGTCTATAGGCCTGCCTAGCCCCTCTCACTATGGATGGGTGGTTTTGGTAATATCGTCTTTTGGAAATTTGAAGAGGTTAAAAACAGAACAGCTGCATAGAAATGGATAACATTACACAGATAATAATAACGATAGCTACCGTTGCTGGGTCGGCTGGTATATGGAAGTTTTTTGAGTCTAGATTAAAGGTTAGAGCTCAAGAAAAAAAAGACGCTTTAGAAAACAATGATGGGGTGCAATATAGAGACGATCTAAAGAATAGAGTTCGTAACTTAGAGGCGTTGTTAGCGCAATCGTCTGATGAGAAAGATGAGCTGAGAAACCAGGTGCTACAATTAACGCAAGAAGTTTCTGCGCTTCGTGTGAAAGTTGAGTATCTTGAAAAAGAAAATGACCGATTAAAGAATAAGTAATGAAACACTTGAAAGTATTTTGTAGCTGGGTAAAAGAGACGGGGTCTCGCCTTTGGGCCTACTTATTAGGTCAAACTGAATTAGACGAAAAGATTACGGCAGCCGTAGATGAAACGCAGCGTAGAGTAGCCAACGTTGTGGAGGAAGCTAAGGATGTTGTAGACGCCGCTAAAGGCAAATAACTATCCATTTTTTTATTAACCATTTTAACTCATAACACTATGGGACAAGACTCTTTTGCTTCATGGGTAAACGACTTAGAAACCGCTGAACAGCCAACGTGCAACATTTCCAACCCAGAGGAGTGTGAAGCGTGTGGATCGTAAGTGGTGCTCGGTAGAACCCAAGGAGTGCGAGTGTGCAAAAAGAAATATCTGTTGCGATGAAAGTTCAAAGAAAGCAAGCCCCAAAAAAGGAAGTAAGCGTCAAAGCACCTAGCGGTTATCACTGGATGACCAAAAAAGGACGTTATTACTTGATGCCTCATGAGGGAAAATTTAAGGAGCACGAAGGTGCTTCACTAGAAGTTCCGTTTAAGGTAATCACACAGCACTAAAAGAAGGCCTCCCAGATTGGGGGGCTTTTCTTTTTTATCTTTGTGGTGTTACGTAACAAATGACATAATTATGAAAATTGGAAAAAAAGAATACGGCGGTGGCGGTGCAATGAAAGAGATGTACGCTAGCGGTGGAATGCTAAAGGCTCTACTAAAAGACCCTAAGCAAGCAGAGATGGCTAGATCAATTCTAGCCGAGATGGGTGCGAAGATTCCAGAATACGAAGAGGGTGGAAAAACAGATCCTAAAAAAGAACTGGAGATGATGACCGGTAACTACCTACGTCAAGCACTTACTGATGCTGGAGTAGGCGGTAAGTATGCTGTTGGAGAAGATGGCAACATGAGTGCTGGTGATTATAGTGAGTTGGTTTCTATGGCCAAGAAGAAAGGTGTTTATCAAGACGCTCGAATGAAAGCTGTAGATGACTTCCGCAAGAAATACGGACAAGGAGAAGAGAAATAAAAAGAGGGGCGATAAGCCCCTCTTCTTTTTGACACCAGTCTTAACAAACCAATAAACCTATTGACCAGTGTCCACCGAACCAAATAGGTGGTAGATGTATGTTCCGTCTAAGAACTCATCTTCTTTCTTAGTATTAAATACCTGCTCGTTGTTAGGCAGGTGGTACAATCCGTTTCTAAAGAAGGCGTCTTCTTCTCTAACTAAGAACTCTACGTAAGCATTCCACTGAACTTCATTCATCACCTGGATTGAAAAGCTGTCTGCAGCTAGTGTGAAATCAAAGTGATCTTGCTGGATGTACATAACCTTCTCCGGGCTATTGTACGCTGCTCTGTAGGTTACCCCGTGTACTACGCGGGTGTCTTTAAATTTCTTTTGTGCTTGAGTTTGTGTTGCGAATAAAACCGCTAACACCAGAATTACATTCTTCATAAGGCATATGTTTTAAGTTTAACTAGTACCAAGTTATCAACTTCTATTCACAATTGCAACCCCCTAGCAAAAAAAATGTTTTATTATCTATCTTTGTGTATAATTTATTGAAAATCAATTCATATGGCAAGTTCAGTTCAATCATCACTAGAAGCAGCGGCTTCTGCAATGGGTATCGAAATTAGCGATACTCCGGAATTTGAAAGCGATTCTTCACCTGCACCAGAGCAATCTACCGCTACTGAAGAACCAAAACCAGTAAGTGAGCCAGTGGCTCAACCTGCTGAAGATATTACACCGGAAGCTGAACCGGTACAAATGCAGCAAAGTTCTTCGACAGAAGATGACGACATTGATATAGACGCTACGTTCTTAGAGTATCTTAATGAAAAGATGGATACGAAGTTCAGCTCTTGGGATGACGTTAACTTCGGGAATGAAACTCAAGCTCAAGAAGAGATTCTTTTGCCAGAGAGTGTTAAGGTTATTGCAGACTTTGTTGAGAAGACGGGTCGTAGTCCAGAAGACTGGTTTCGCTACCAATCACTTAATCCGTCCGAAATGGACGATATGTCGGTGGTGCGATTAGAATTGGCAAGTGATTTCCCTAACCTTTCTAATGATGAGATCAACCTCCTTCTAGAGAAGAAGTATAAGGTGGATGAGGATATGTACGATGAACAAGATGTCTCATACTCTAAGCTTCAACTCAAGATAGATGCTGATAAGGCCAGAACCAAAATCAACGATGTCCGAAATGGATATATGTTGCCGGTAGAAAAGCCTGCCTCTTCAGAAGAGATTCAAAGTCCTATAGATGACCAGTGGGTAAATACCATGTCTGGCGTAGTTGACAACATGTCCTCTTTAGATTTCGATCTAGGAAAGGGCAACCAGTTTAAATACGCTATAGACGATAATTACCGCTCAACTCTAAAGGATAAGAACGCTCGACTTGATGAGTTTTTTGATCAATATGTTGATGACTCTGGTCAGTGGGATCATGAGACGTTAAGTGCACACCGTACTATCATTGATAATATCGACAGTATTGTTCAGTCTGCATACCGCCAAGGTTTGGGGGATGGACAAAAAAATATTGTTACGCGTGCAGCTAATGTTGATGCCTCTAACCCGGTTCAGCAAACTAAAGATCGCAACCCAGTTGAAGAGCAGATTGTTAACGCACTCTTAGGAGGTGGAGACAATTTGATGAGATTTAAATAATAACGCCTAAATAAACTATTATGGCTTTTGCAATTTCTGGGGCATATAGCGATGCTGATAGCCCATCACAAGGAGTAGTACGCCGCGCAACGATTGATAAATACAGCGCGCTAGGAGACTACATCGATGAAATCAACAAACCGGATAACCGTGAGTTGTTGGTAAAGACATTCGGTGATCAAGGTATCACCGGTTTCTTGAAATTAACTGGAGCTGTTAAAGCTGCAGGTACTAACGATCAAGTACAATGGTGGGAAGAAACTCGCCTACACCCAATCCAGTCTTACACTGTTGCTGGTTCTGCAATCACTGCAGCAAAGTCTCAGACTGTAACACTAGGTTCTAACGACACTTATGTTCGTGTAGGAGATATCGTATTGTTGGCTGGTGGTGAGCGTGCTTACGTTTCTGCTGTAACAGCTGGTACGTCTTTCGTAATCAAGAACTTGTTGGACGCTAACTTACCACAAATCGCTATCGGTTCTGGTAAAATGGCTATTGTTGGTAACTTGTACGCACAAGGTACTGACCAGCCAGGTGAATTCTTCGAGAGCAACGTTACTAAGCGTACAAACGACTACATGATCTTGAAAGAGACTTACAAAGTTTCTGGTTCTCAAGCAACCAACATCGGTTGGATTAACTTGGGTAACGGTGATTACCGTTGGTACTTGAAAAATGAAGGCGACACTCGTCAGCGTTTCATGGACAAGCGTGAAATGATGATGTTGTTGGGTCAGAAAGTAACTTCTACAGATTCTGCATTGAGCGGTATCTCTGGTTCTGAGGGTTACTTCGCTGCTATCGCTGACCGTGGTATCAACGTATCTGGTGGTGCTATGACTGCATTGAGCGATTTCGATTCTTTGATCAAAGAATTCGACAAGCAAGGTGCTAACGCTGAGTACGCTCTATACGTAAACCGCGACCAAGACTTGGCTATCGACGACATGTTGGCTGCTGCAGGTCACACTGCTTCTGGTGGTACTACTACTGGTTTGGCTGCTAACTTCGGTGCTTTCAACAACGATTCAGACATGGCTGTACAGCTAGGTTTCAAATCATTCACTCGTGGTGGATACACTTTCCACAAGCACGACTGGAAATTGTTGAACGACCCACAGTTGTTGGGAGACGCAAAAGAGTTCGTTGGTGCTGCTATTCCACTATCTACAGTAGTAGATGCTAAGAGTGGTGATCGCAACCCATCGTTGGAATTGAACTACAAAGCTTCTAACGGTTACAGCCGTGAGATGGAGCACTGGATTACTGGTTCTGTGTTAGGTGCTAACACTGACGGTAATGACTTTGCTCAGTTCAACTACCGCTCTGAGGTATGTTTGGTAACGCGTGGTGCTAACCGTCACGCTTTGATTACTAAGTAATTACTCTGATATAGGGGGAGGCTTCGGTCTCCCCTTTATATCTTTTTTTTAATTCAATTAAATACTACTAAAATGGCATCAGCTACAGTAAAAAAGGCTGCACCTAAAAGCCGTAAGGCAGGCAGCGAAAAAGAATCCTTTGAGAAAAAGGATCGCATTTATACAGTCATCAGCGGAGGAGGGATTGTTTATTCTCTACCGCAAACCGGAGTAACGGTGTATGACGAATCTACCAACTCTGTTCGTGAGTTGCGTTATTGTCCAAACGAGCGTTCTGTCTGGAGAGACGAACAAAGTCAATTTGCAAAGAGAGAGCATATCATGTTTTATGATAGCCTTCTTTATGTGCCTTACACAAAGCCCAACCTAATTCAATACCTTGATTTACACCCGGGTAATGTTGCAAATGGGGGTAACCGATTTGAGATGGTGGACAATGAGAAAACAGCAGAAGAGCAACTAAGCCAAGAATTCCAGGTGTTAGATGCAGTTAATGCTGTTCGTGATAAATCTATCGATGAGCTTGTACCTATCGCTTTGTTCTACAACATTAATGTAGACCGTCCTGCAAGTGAGATTCGTTTTGATTTGTTACAGCAGGCCAGATCTAATCCATCTGGATTCCTACAAAGTTTTGATAACCCAATGGTTACGGTACGCGCTACAGTGAAGAAAGCTGAGATGTATCAAATCATTAAGACTGACCCTACTGGTGCATACTGGTTTGATAGCAGTAAGCTTATCTTATCTACACCAGCTGGTCAAGATACAGTAGATGTGATGACTCGTTTCTGTATGACAGACAAAGGCGCATTGGTGCTCAGCGAGTTAGAGCAGAAGACTGGTAACTTATAAGTTACATTACTTAGAAAGTTGATCTATTGAGGGGCGGGAAACCGCCCCTTTCTTTTTGGTATATTTGTAGGTATCTAAAAGTAATAAAATGGCTAGTGTTAATACGGTATATAACACCCTAAAAGACCTTGCTAATAAAGAGCAAAAGGGTTTTGTGACGCCATCTGTGTTTAACAACTTTGCTCAAATAGCGCAGGTGAATGTGTTCAAGGGAATGCTTGATAAGATTGTTGCGAGCAAAAGACTGCGTTTGCGTCAAGCAGACGGCAGCCGACATATGTCTGTTGAAAATCAAATTAAGGAAGATCTTTCTTCTTTATCAAAAACAACAACCTTGTCAAAATCTAATGGTGTGTTTGCCAAGCCAGACGACTTTGCATATTTAATATCAATGACCTCCGGGGGAACAATCTTGTTAGGCCAGAGCACGCGTGTAAACGTTGAGGTGTTGTACGATGAATCTAAGATCGACTATATCTTAAAGAGCGATTTGTCTGCGCCCAGTGAATCACATCCTATTGGTTTGATATCTGACGACATCGAGGTTTTCCCTAGCAGCATAAGCCGACTAAGACTTACATACTACAAATACCCAGAAGGGCTTAGCCCCACAACTGGCGCAAGAACCGCTAGTCTTCCGTCATTCGGATACACTACATCAAACGGTGTACATGTTTATGACGCTAGCACTAGTGTAGACTTTGAACTGCCGGACCACTATGTTCCCGAATTGGTAACTCAGATAGCAATGCTTATCGGTATTAATTTGAGAGACCAAGATGTGTTCACGTATGCTAGCCAGGAGGATATTAAAAACAAACAATAATGGCTAGAAATTACGTAAACTTAGAGCAGGTAGTTAACGACTTCATTATCACCTTAGATGGTGATGACTTTGTGGCCAATGCTACAGATACACTGATCCGTACGTTTGCACTTCGTGGCATTCGTGAAATGGGTTTTGATTTATCTCAAAAGCTGCGCTCGTTAAAAATGAAAGTAAATACCGATAATAATACGGTAGAGCTACCAGACGATTACGTAGACTTGGTTAAGATTGGCGTGATTGGAGCAGACGGACTGGTGTATGTTTTTGGTGAAAACCGAAATATGCACATTGCTCAAAAGTATAAGGTTACCTCCGGCAGCGACTTGCTTGCAGCCAATGCTATAGATTCTGACTCTGACGGGGTTTTTGACAGAGTAGATGTAACAGAGAGCGGTCAAGAATATAACGCTCTTAGAGGATACGATTCTTATGTGTTCAGAAATTACTTGTACGAAAACAGTGCGGGTCAGTTGTATGGGCTTGGTGGGGGACAGTATAACGGTGAGTACCGTATCAATCTAGACCAGAGTCGTATTGAGCTTAGCATCAATGACCACGTAAACACAGTGGTTATGGAGTATGTATGTGATGAAGCTAGAAGCAGTAACCCTACCGTGCATGTTTTTATGGAAGAAGCGTTGCGTGCGTATATTTACTACAAGCTTATTCAGCACAAGGCAAGCGTGCCTATGAACGAGAAAATGCGTGCACGCACGGAATACTATAACGAACGCAGGCTAGCTAATTCTAGACTAAAAAGGTTTAACAAAGAAGAAGCACTCAAAGTTATTCGCAAGAATTCTAAGCAGTCTCCTAAATTATGATAATCAAGAACGTACCACAATACCTCAACAAAGCTTCGGACGAGAAACTTCTCAAGCCGGTAGAGATGTTGGATGCAGAGAACGTGCAGGTTTCATCTGACGATGACGGCAATGCTGGTATCGTTAAAACTATAAAGGGGAACGCTCATGTTGAGCAGAACTCTTCAGACGAGGTGTACTTCACTCCGGTAAGCCTTAAGGTTATCGGATCTGTTGCTATACCTAAAAAACAGCAGGTAGTTTATTTTGCAAAAGCAGAGGCTAATCTTACAAACATAGATCACATTTATGTTTACGATGTAGACTTGAATAAGTATAAAATACTATACCGTGGTAACCAGCTAGGGTTTAACATTGATTCTTTTGTTGAGTCTAGTGTCGTGTTTAATGGTGACGACGAGGCGATCGTGTATTTTACAGATGGGGTGGGCGAACCCAAAAAGATAAATGTAGACCGCATGTTGGCTAACAGAGATGTTATCTGGAAAGACAACACGGCTACCGGATACTATACAGATGCGGAGAGAGATGAGTTCTTTGCTGTATGTAAAACCCCACCACTAACCCCAATCACGTTTGAGTATACTACAGACACCACTGTCCAAAGCAACAATGTTACAGACAAGACATTTCAGTTTGCATATCAATACATCTATAAAGATGGAGAGGTAAGTGCTGTATCTACGTATTCTAAAATTGCGGTTAATCCTAATACATTCGGCACTGGTGTTGTAGAGCCGGAGTTTGAGAGAGAGAATAACAAGATTGTACTGTCCTACCAGAACGGTGGATCGGAAGTTGAGTCTATTCGATTCCTTGCTCGTCTTGGTGGGACTACAGTCTTTTATAAAATAGGGGAAGTAGACAATGGTACTGGGGCTAACCCTACCTTTGATTTTACTAATGATGGGATGTTCCCGGCTGTTTCGACAGCAGAGATAGATAAGGTGTATGATAATGTACCGCTAAAGGCAAACGCGCAGAGCATATCTGGGAATAGGCTAGTATATGGTGATTACACAGAGGGATACGACAATGTAGCAATTAACGTAGAGTCTTCTATCACATATGAAGATGTAGAGGATACCGGAACCATTAATGCTACACTACAACCCATCTCACTAGGGAACGGACCTGCTATCATTATTGACGGAACAAGCATGGCTGCTAGTTATGGTCAAGGCGCTATCATTAGATTGAAGGTTACATTATCCGGTTCTAGCGGTTCATTTAGAATCAGTAGAGACTCCCCGTCATATTTATTAAGTGAAGACTATGTTGTCGGTACGGACAACGGAAACTACGGATTAGGTAAGTACACTGGTAATCCATCGACTAATAATCATGTAGACGTTCCTTATAGCACAGACAAAGTATTTAGCGCTACTATCATAGCAGGTTCTGTTATGACGCGTGACGAGATCCTCGACGAGATAGAGACTCAATTTGCAGCAACATCAAACGCTGTTTACGATTACACAAACAACGGCGTTAACTATAACGCTACTGGTGTTGTAACCTCTGTTGGTTCTGGTACACAGTCTTATTCTGTAGGAGATTCCGTGGAGGTTGGATTAGACTTCCCGGAGATTGAGCTCGCCTTTACCGCTGATTCATCATACGCTGTTACAAACAAAAGAAAAATAGATATAGAGTTTGATGTACTTAAAGCAAAGGTTCATTACGACTCTGGTCTATCAAGACGCTTGGTGAAAATTGATGGATCTCCTATAAACGACTCCAGAACCACAGCTGCTAGTTACCTCGGGGTTGCTAACTTTAGATACATATCCACGACTAATGTAACTTTAGCCGTAGATGTCAAGCGTTCTATAGAGGCAGGTCTTTCTTCGTTTAAGACAAGCGCAATGCACAATTTTGGTATTGTATATTATGATGCTAAGGGCCGTGCTTCTTTTGTACAGAAAATTGACGGTGTTTTTGTTGGGGGCTACACCGATTCCAGCCGAAGCACAAACCTGGGTAGGGTTCAGATAAACCTAAAGATCAAGCACAATCCACCTTCTTGGGCAAAGAAGTATCAGATTGTATATGGGGGCAATGAAACTTATTCAAAGTTCCTCCAGTACGGGGTTGCCGGTGCTCACTACATTTCAGACCAAGACAGTATATACTTAGACTTGTTCCCTCTAGAAGGAAAGAATAATTCTTACTCGAAAGACAAAGGTGCAAACCTAGAGTATACTTATCAAGACGGAGACATGCTTCGCATTATTTCGTTCCATGATTCCTCACAGAACCGTGTATATGTTGATGACCAGATATACAACGTACTTGGCAAAGAGGTGGTGACCGACGCTAGCGAGGTAACTCCAAATCGCGCATCTACATATGTCGTGATTAGAGATGAAGATTACTCCTCTAAAACATACAACAACTTTAACCTAACAAAAGTTAAGGCGGGTAGTGACGACTGGGGCCAGCGTGTTATGGTAGAGATAGTATCACCTAACACCGTCAACAACGACACGGTATATTACGAGATAGGTGAAGTATACGATATTACTAGTGGCGCTCATGTTGGAGATACAACTGACGGCGGATATCCAGTAGTTCAACTTACCGATGGCGATGTTTACTTTAAGCCTCGCGAAGTGCTGGTTGCTCCTTTTGATTCTGGCAGTTCTGAATATGACGAAGATGATTATTCTAACTATGAATACGAAACTTTCTACGTGGAGTCTTCTAGTGTCAGCGACTACTTCGACTCAGAGGTTACTTCTCGAGGACGTCCTCACGCTATTAATGAAGATGCGAAGCAGGTTCGCAGACGATCTTCTGTTACGTACTCAGATCCGTACATAGCCGACAGTGCTGTTTTAAGCTTATCTAGCTTCAACCCAGCTACTGCTAACTTTAGTGACTTTGAGATTAGACACGGCAAGATTGACAAGCTTGTTGACCAGACCGATAGACTATATGTATTCCAAGAGCACAAGGTAGGTATTGTAGGTGTAAACAGAAATATACTAGAGACCCTTACAGACCAGAACATTGTGGTATCTAACGTTGTGTTTAGTACTCCGAACTACTACTCGGGAGACTTTGGCTCTAGCGGCTATCCTGCCGCTGTAGTAGAGCGCTTTGGTATGATGTACTTTGTGGATGTGAAAGCACAGCGCGTGCTTCGTATATCCCGTGATGGCATTACTCCAATCAGTGACCCTAACATGGATTCGTTCTTTGACAAGAAACTATCTTCTTACTTGGTAGAAAGCGGTAAGACCGAGATGGATATCGTTGCAGGATTTGATCCAGATAATTCAGAATACGTGTTGACCAGTAAAGACCGTGGAAGCTACACTGGATTCACCATTGGGTACAGTCACAACAAGAGAGTGTTCACTTCTTTCTATTCTTTTAAACCAGACTTTTACACCCACATAAATGACAGATTCTTTTCTTTCAAAGTCGTTAGCGTTAGCGGTACGCAACAGTACATGTGGGAACATGGTGCTGGCTCAACATACGGCAATTTCTATGGCACAGACTACGACGCAAAGATTTCAATCATTGCAAACGCCAATCCGTCCATGGTTAAAGCTTTCCAAGCATTATCACTAGAGGGTGATTCCGTGTGGTCTGCTGTGGTGTCTACCTCTAATCAAACCACCAGTATTGCTGCTGGGGATTTTGATGAAAGAGAGCGAGGTTACTACGCTGCTATACCTAGAGACACTAGTAACTCTACCGCTAATTACATAACGCTCGGAGTTGTAGATTCTGTGAGCGGTACTACTGTAACATTTGAGAACAAGATCAATAGACTCCCTATTCCTATAGGATCAGCATTGTATCTAGTAGACGGTAGTTCTATGACAAACTTAAATGTAACTGTGTCTAGTATAGACACCGCCAAAAGCATAACCACCAGCTCAGCGCTTACCGGCCAAGAAGAAGATTACACTCTAGTTGCAGTATTGTCTGCTAAAGATGAAGGGGATATGCTTAGAGACTACTACGCTAAGATTGAACTAACCAATTCAACTCATGACTCTAAGTCGGAGCTATATGCTGTAAACACAGTGTTTGTAGACAGCCCAATGCATTCCGCTATGAGTCAGAGATAATTGTTAAATTTGTAAAATAGT